>WNFR01003122.1_pt1 | contig 17195 bp, 14 predicted proteins | sample 5400221 | NCBI WGS metagenome assembly WNFR01 (sample SAMN13153357, study PRJNA577476) | soil metagenome | isolation source: 40 cm soil under Madrone tree | place: USA:California | collected 2016-06-14
GGATTTTGACCCTGCTGACAATGCCTGTCCTTGGCTCTCCAGTCAGTGAGTGGCTTCTATGGTGAGCTGGATTTTGACCCTGCTGACAATGCCTGTCCTTGGCTCTCCAGCAAGTGAGTAGCTTCCATGGTGAGCTGGATTTCAACCCTGTTGACAATGCCTGTCCTTGGCTCTCCAGTTGGTGAGTGGCTTCTGTGGTGAACTGGATTTCAACCCTGCTGACAATGCCTGTCCCTGGCTCTCCAGTTTGTGAGTGGCTTCTGTGGTGAGCTGGATTTCAACCCTGCTGACAATGCCTGTCCTTGGCTTTCCAGCAAGTGAGTGGCTTCCATGGTGAGCTGGATTTTGACCCTGCTGACAATGCCTGTCCTCGGCTCCCTAGTCAGTGAGTGGCTTCTGTGGTCAGCTGGATTTTAACCCTGCTGACAATGCCTGTCCTCGGCTCTCCAGTTGGTGAGTGGCTTTCATGGTGAGCTGGATTTTGACCCTGCTGACAATGCCTGTCCTTGGCTCTCCAGTCAGTGAGTGGCCTCCATGGTGAGCTGGATTTTGACCCTGCTGACAACACCTGTCCTCTGCTCTCCAGAGAGTGAGTGGCTGCTGCTGCTTCACAAGTTGCATATAACCTCCTGACTGGTCTTCTCAGGATGTGCGTGCCTGCTGTGCTCTGCTACCTGTCAAATCTACTGATTACATGAATCAATGGCCCCACCAGCCTGTGAGTGCTCATTTCCATTCAACTTGCTAATAACATTGAGCTTTGACTGCTCAGATGGTATATGCTCTTTGGATATTGATTTGGGCACATATCTGACTTTATGAACAGATAGCAGAAGTTATGTCACTGCCCACCATTCAAAATGTACTGTTTTTGTGCTATTGCTGTTTCCCTGCACTACTTATGGTATTTCTTTCTATAGTGCTCTACAACTGGCCTTAGTCTTTGTCATTTGATACTTGGTAGTTCCCTTTAACTTTGTTGAAGCATATTTGACCTTTCCGAAAGTTATTGTTCTCATCTTGAAGCACGCGACAACTCTACGTCTCTCCTTGTTACCTGGACCAGCTTTGATTCAGGCAGACCTGGACTATCAACAGGCAGATGTTGACCAGCACATTCAACAATATGTCAGCACATCTCAAGGACCCTCTGCCAACTTGAAGCTTGATAAGGCTTTTATCATGGCCATTGAAATTGGTTCTGTTTGTCTATTCTCTTGCCTGTTCAAATCATACAAAGCCTTTATTTCCAATTTCAGGTGTGACAAATGTCCACGAAGAGGGATTGTTGGTTACAATGGTTTTTGGAACTGGTGTTCTTACACATGACATGGTCATATTGGTGTGAAGGTAGTGTAGGTCAATTTGTGTACTTAAGCCATATGTGACATGTGATGATGTTTGCCTGGTCATGTGCCATGTAGCAAAGTGAAGGAGAGGAAGGAAACATGGATTTATCATTTACAACCAGTATGATGAACCAGTCCCCTCCCACTTTGACGTATCGAGACAGCTACTCCAACTCTTCATCCTCAATGTCAACGTTGATGTAGTCATCCAGCTGGCACATTTCTTTACTTCAGCCAATGTGTAGTGAACCCATATCCCACTAGGATCAATCCGCTGTGCGGTGTGCAGGTGACTGAGCACTGCACGCATGTGTGAGTTGTGCTGCACGTTGATGTTCGACGAGGCGTGCCGGATGACTTTGCCGGTCACGGGATTGTCGGTCCGAGGCTGCCGGTTCGTTGGCGAAGACGCGAAAACAGTTCCAAGTCGAGAGTGAGAGTGAGCGCAAGTGAGATAAGACGAGAGGGGAGCTCAGACAGCAGATGGGGGTTTTCTAGAACACAACTGGATAGTTTATTCGAATACAGAGGACACTTTTTTATACAGGTTTTTGTACATTATAAGAGAAACAAGAGTAAAGTAAACTTAGGGGCGCAATAGGAGAACAACATGATTCGGAATAACTTGAGAGCGTAAAGGGGACACTACGATACTGGATAAACACTAGAGGCAGGGTAAAACAGGGGTGGAAAGGGGTGCGCGTGCGTGCTGTGTCGATAGTCATGTAATGACGCAGTAAATTAGGTGTGAAACGAAAATGGAATGCTTTTACTCATCCGAACAATAAACCCGCGATTCTTCTTCATACTGCGATGTATTCGCACTCGTAATCCGGACGCGCTCTGAGTCGCGTCAAACAGATGTGCGCGTTATGTCCGCGCGTGCCAATTACAACAAGTTGTTCCATTTATTTGAGGGTGGATCAGATCATAGAGATTATATGAGATCAAGGGAAGATCCCAGGATAAGAGGGACAGGAATAAACGAGGCGGCGATGGCGATGGAGACGAGATGAAGATGGGGGCGGCGATGGTGACGACAAGGGCTGGACGGTGAAGGCGAGGGCGAGATAACGGTGTTGGGGAGGCGGGGACAGCGCTGGCGATGGCAATGATGACGGCGGCGGGGAACGAAAGTGGCGATATAACGAAGGCGGCGGCGTTGGGGACAAGACGGCGGCGAAGACGATAGGAAAAGAAGGCGGAAAGTACCATCTCCCATACGAGATGGGATGATTTGGCTGGTTCCCACCAATCAACAAAGTAACATGACTTTGAACAAAATTCCCACACGCACATATGCCTCGATTCCGCGCGCTCCATACGCCGTCCCCGACCTTGTTTGCGTGATATACGCCAGCTCCGACCTTGTGTGCGTCGTACAACGCCACCCTCTGCATCATGCTCCTCACGTACGCCAGCTCCATCCTCGGCGCTGAGCTCGTGCCCGAATGACACTCCGAGTCCACTCTCTGAGGTCTTTGTCTCAGCTACTATAGCTTTTACGATAATTGCATTTCCCTGATCGCCCTTGGATATCACAGCGCCCGTCCGGCGTCTCAAAGCGGTACCACCGCTTTATCTCGACATCCCACCGCCACGTTCACTGACCTCCACGCACCCGTACACGCCTGCACCCACGACTTTGTACCGCTAGTCATCGCTACGCAGATCACTACGCCCCGCCTTTATCTTGCCATCTCGCGCTCCACCCGTACTATACGGCTCGCGTCTTGGTATCGTTTTGTCTTTTCCTGTCGCTTGCCGCTCATGTATCAAACCCTGTACTTGCTACCTGTTCTCGAAACTTCTCGTTTGACACTCTCCGCCGCTCTCGATTCGAGCACTCGCTCTCACACTCGCGCGATCTCGAACCCGTCTTTCTCCTCTCAATCTCGACTACTCTTATCTCAGCAACGATCTCGCCTCCGATCGTTTTCACTTCGACGTCCACCGCCACGCGACACGACTCGGATATCTCCGACGATCATTTGACGCACTCTCGCACATCCGATCACGAGTTCGGTCCTACTGTCTGTGGATCTACTCTAGCTATCCTGTCTACTAGCTAGAGTAAACCAGTCAACTTTCCTTCGGGTCAACTATCACCAACACTCGGGACAACTGCTTACTAAGTACTCAGTTATCGGTGCGCCAGCTGGCTACTTCTCTTTTGGGACGAAGGAGCACATTCCTTTCGCCCGTGAATGTGCGTATATGTCGACCAGAATTATTAATTGACCTGCGCTTTTCACCCACTTTGCAGGCTACGTGCATGAGGTCAAACGACTCTATGGGGTCCTCGAGATTCAATTCTCACATGCAATAGTATCGTCACTGTCTGTAAAAAGCAATACTGCTCCAATTGCACTGTGTTGACAAAGTTGGTCTCTTTCTTCAGCGCAGCGCGTATCAGAAGACAGTCAGACGGGTCGATAAGAGGATCCCACAAGGGAAGGGGCGTGATGATGAGTAAGTTAGTTGCAAGCGATCATGGAGGTTCCGTCCGTCATCACCAGCTCATCGGTATATAGAACGGGAATGTAGCACACAGTGGTAGCGCGACACTCACACAGATCTTGAACTGAAGCAGCACAGTCGAGCTTCATCGCTCCTTTTGTCCTTTCTCCATTCTGTATAAATGGCGCGAGTGTCGTAAGAGATCGACCCTAGAAGGAGCCGTAGACAGAGATGGTAGAGTAGACCTAAAAGCGAGATCGTGATCGGATACGCGAATACGTCGAATGTTCGCCGAGATATCGTGTCGAGTGGACGTGAGATCGAAATCTGGATAAGAAGAGAGTGTTCGAGATGATAGCGCGAGTGCGAGTACTCGAATACGAGAGAACGGGGCAAGTACGAGACCGCGCGAGTGCTCGTGCTCGGAATTCGGACGGGGAACTTCGAGAAAAGGGAAAACTGCTATTTATTGGAGTCGAGATTACAGGGTTCTTATACATGTTCAAGAGTCAACAAGAGAACACAAACGACGAATCCGAGACGTGGATCATACAGTACCAATGAAACGCAGGCTGGCGTGGGCGTAGCGTTGGCGCAAAGGCGGCGTAGGCCCGGGCCCGGGTGTGTACGGGAGCGTGGAGGTGAGCGCGGCGATGAATAAAGGCAGGCGGACGTCCATACAACCTGGTGGCACTGGCGGTGCGAGGAACGGACGCGTTGTGGTACATAAAGGCAATCAGAGTCACTCTTTCATACTTTCTTGGGTCTCCGGCCACTCGGGCCACATATCGCACTTTTATTGCTTACTTCTTACGTCCCGTGCTGAGGGGCGTTCATTCCTTCTTGATATGGAGCGGAGTTGCCATCCGTATACTTAGCGCATTAGTTGCAATCATAACACCGGCTCCAATGTAAATACGTATACATGTACATCACGGTACGACATGCCCGGGCTCATGCCTTTCGCATGTAATAAAGAATGGTGAGGAATCAGAGTCACTCCCCCCTTCATTGCGATGGCGTTATCTCAGGGATACGAAATGATACGGAGCGAGACAGACGACACGCTGTGAAAAAGAGAAACGTTAGAAGATGAACAGATGCACATGGTTTACACAGGCAATTGTGGAACTTACGGAACCAGACTTTGCATAAGGCCCTTCGCTTTTCGTGCTCGCAACGATTATGAACTGACAAAGTTGAATGAGACAAAGAGAGAGAAAGAGGGATAGTAGGAACCGATTTGGAGCGATACAGACGACACGCTGTGATGTAATCTCTTTACACACCCTCGATTACGAAGAAGTTCGTGTTCGTAACGGTTATGAACTGTCAAAGTCGAATGGGACAGAGGGAGAGGGAGGGCATAACATGCAGATAGGGAGGGATAAGAATCGATACGGAGCGATACGGACGAGACTGATGAGAGTACTGTAATCCTTTCGTGTGTGTGTATTCCGTTCGTGTATTCTGATGAAAGTACTGTAATCTGTAATCCTTTCGTGTGTATTCTGTTCGTGTGTTCGTGTGTCGTGTGTATTCTGTCCACATGCTAATTGTCTTAAAGGCCTTTGTAAGCAAGGTCATGTCACAAACATCCCCATCTACAGCACCACTCTCGTGAAGAGAGTTGGCACTGGTCCTCTTGTCGTGACTTGTGCCCGAGGACTAGTCTGGCTGCACGAATCGAGAAATCACCTCCAACAACGCAGAGCGGAGCGCACGGCACTCCAATACGGATCCGTGATAGAGCTCTGGGAAATAAAGTACCTCGAGCCCGTCGCATCCCCAGCGGCTCGGCGATCCTGAATCCTGTTCCTTTTCTCCGGTGAGGTACGCTCGCACAGCAGGCGCATCGACGATCCGGTCACGACCCGCAAGGCTAACTGCAACGTATGGCTTCTTCCGCCCGTCCCGACCTGCGCCCATGACGTCCTCGCGAAAGAGGATGCTCTCGAACCAGAAAAGGTGCCGCGAGAGCGTACGCGAGATGTCTGGGTCGCGGCTGGCGAAATACCACATTAGCCACTCGTCTGCATGGCGCGGCTGGCGGTAGACAAAGTTGTACGCGACTGCGGGGTAATGCAATAGGAAGGTGACCGGGTCGATGAGCAGTGTCGCGGCGATGGTCGCATCCGAGCCCTTGGCGTCGCTGGTAGCCCTCCCGTTCGTGTGATTCTCCTCTGGTGGTTCTGCGCTTGGCGGGGCCGCGGCAGTACCCAGCTGTCTGCGGAGGAGGTGCGCAGCTAAGACTGTGCCGTAAGAATGTGCCACCACGACAACGCGATGTAGTCCGTGAGCATTCAATATGCGCGTGATGGCGGCGCACATGGCATCACGTGCGAGCGGTGGTGCGGTGATGTGCATCGAAATGGGTAGTATCTCAATGGCAAGGATACCGACGTCTGGGTCCTGTGCGACAAGCCCGCGGAGCAAAGGAGTAAAGGCAGTCACACCCAGCCCGATGCCATGGAGAAAGAGGATGGGGTGTTTCGTGCGGGAACGGTGCGGGCGGTACCAGTAAGGTATATTCGTCACTGTGTCCCAAGAAGGTTGCGAGAAGAAAGCAAGAAGGGGACGTGGAGGAAAGGCGTGGAACCATACGCGAGTATTATAGTGCGTGAAGCCTTGGAGATAAAGGAAAATGGAGGTGAGTGTATCGAGGAGACAAACAATCTGTCCCCAAATGGTAAGAACGTGGATCACGGTTCGACACATAGAAATAGAAGACGTGCCATGTACCAGATGAGAGGCCGGTGAACCATTTGAACGGGGTCTAACGTGAGGCGGAGACATTGCATTTTCGGATTGCTTCCGAGGCCGATGGGGTAGCCGACCAGTTTACTCATGGCAGAAACGTAATAGTCGAGCTCCTCTCCCCATTCTTCTAGGACCTCGGTTGAGCGAGCAGAGAAAAGGCCCCAGAGAAGCCAGTCGGTGACATTGTCACGCAGGATGCGCCCACCAGGTATGCGAAGGAACCAGCCGGTAATCGACTCTGAGGTCATCGAGTTCGCACACTTGTGGAAAAGTTTGTCGCGTTCGGCAGGGGACATCAGCGGCGGGTGCTCAGCATCCTAGGATCGGGACAGGTGATGAGCTTTGGTGGGGACAATATGCATAATACGTACACGCTGCAAGCGGGACCGTCGTGGTAGATACACTACAAGAAAGAAAAGTGTCTCTAATGTTGTATAAACGCCAAGAATGGGCGAGGAAAGGAAGGTGCCAGTATTCCATGAGACTGCGAAATAGATGAATGAGAGCGGCATGACTAGACGCAGGGCCAGAATTGAGAGTCGTACGAAGACATATTCTTGCAAAGTCTGGCCGATCATAGTAGTCGCAATGCCTGAGGCCTGAGTACTGAGTACTGAATAGTCAAGAGTGAAACGCAGCAGCAACACTTTATAACGAAGGATTCCACGTGAAAGTGGTATTCGGACGAAAGCACAGCACAGAGCAGTAACACGTGTCAGACCATAGTATCGGAGACATTATAACTTCCATTCAGAACTCTTCTTTTCATAGAGATATGGTGTGTGCCAGTATAGTTACAAACAGGCAAGCAGGAGAACACGTGCACCCGAACCATGACTAATCATTTGTTGCTTTGTTTGTTCTTTGCAAACAAACCTCTTCCGAGAGTTGAAGCGACACGACATAACACAAACCGATATATCATAATGGCCAAGAAAAAGAGTAAACAGGCAAGCTATCCTCCCATCAATCCTATTCTTCACTCAACTCACCATGTCCAGGTTCTTCGTCCATGGTGCTGGTACTGCGAGCGAGAATTTGAAGATGAGAAAGGTCTGTTGACTCATATCTATCTATCTATCACCGTCTTCATCGCACTGATATACACTTATTTCAGTTTTAATGCAGCATCAAAAAGCCAAACACTTTAAATGTGGCATGTGTCCTCGCCGTCTAAACACTGCTGGCGGTCTTGCAGTTCACATTCAGCAGGTTCACAAGCTAGAGCCAGAAAAGTATGCAAATTTTCTCATTTGCTCGATTCTTCTTCTCATCTCATTTTGATTAAGCCTTCCTCGTATCGAAAACGCACTCCCGGGTCGTGATGGGTACGAGGTTGAGATATTCGGCATGGAGGGTATCCCTGTTCCAGATGTCGCAGATTACAAGCGTCGCAAGGAGGTCGAGCTAGGCCTCAGTGCTGGTTCTATCACACAACCACAACCTAAACGGCCAAAGACGGAGAACCGTTTATTCTCTGAGGAAGAACTCCGTGCTCAACTCGAAGCCCATAAAGCACTCATGGGCGCCCATGAGACCCCCGCTCCCGCGCCGGCTGACACGAACCAGAGTGCCGTCTATGCTGCTACTCCTCAGACATATGCTCCCCCCGCACCGGCTCCAACCCCTCCAGTACCGATGATGCCTCCAGGTGCGCCTCCCGCCTTCCCTGGCATGCCTCCTCCAGGCGCTTTCCCAGGAGTACCTTCCTTCCCACCTCAACTCCCGGGTATGCCTGGCATGCCTCCAGGGTATGTCACCTTTTTCACCTCATCTCATCTGTAAATGTGTGCTCAAGTATTCCAGGCCTCTCCCGCCAGGTTTCGCTCTCCCTCCTGGCTTCTCTCCGGGCATGATGCCTCCGTTCCCTCCGCCACCCGGTATGGTTCCTTCGTTCCCTCCGCCTGGTGTAACCCCCCCTTTTCCACCTCCCTCTGTGACCCCACCCATGATCCCCGGTTCCACGCCTGTTCCCCCATCATTATCTGCTACACCGACCCCTCTACCTGGCCAGCCGCCAGCGCCACCACCGCTGTCACTTCCAAATCCGTCCCTTGCACAGACGAATCCGGAACTCAAAAAGAAGACCGTGCTCAAATACTCCGAGCCGAACTTTTCCCCAGTGAGTTTTTCTTTCGCCCTTTTTTTGCCTCGGGATTACTAATCTGGCTGTTGCCTTCACAAGGACGAGGTCCGCTCACGGCACCCAAAATACTATGTCGCTAAGGACACGGTTACATCTGCTCCAGGGTCAAAGACTGATGCTGCGCCTGCGCAGGTCGCGCCAGAGGCTGGGACAGCGACGACCACTGCTCCAGAAGAGACGCGCGGGAAGAAGCGGGCCCGTGCGGAGGACTTTTTGTAGGTTACCGAAGGAATTAGAAGGGAGGAAGCAAGGGAAGACGGAGGCGCACCAGTCCGTCCCTCTGCTCGTGTTTTCGTGATAGCCGGTGTTCACTGCTCATCTCTGCATTCGAGGCTGCGAAAAACTCTAGAGATCATGTTTTAGGGATTGTTGTCGAGGGTGTTAACGCCGGTGCGGCCATTTCTCTTTTTTTTTCTTGTTCTTCCTCGCGCGCGGGGGTTTCTATGTGTGTCGAATCGAATATGTACGGTCGGTCCTTCGTTCTTCCCTAGTATGTGCTTATGTCCACTGCCAAGTAATGGTTCACAAGGTTCGTGGTGATGAGAATATTTTACCTGACACGTGCATGTTTTTTTTTGGATATTCCCCTGCAGTATTTGCACGACACTGGTAAATTCGATCCATTTACGTTACGCGATAGGGTCGCTGCGCTTGCGATAACACGAATGCGGTATTTGAGCACCGAGTGCGTGGGCAGCTGCCTGATTGCTTCGTGCACTGAATCAGGCCACATCCTATCTTTCTTGATTCCCTGTCCTGTTCCCATCACAGAAGTGGCACACAGGTCCAAATGGGGCAGACCCAAGCGATTGGGTGTTTTGTTGGTTCGAACAACGTAGGTTAATTATTACACTTGTCTAACGCACCGAAAGTCCCCAGATCGAATTATTTTGCTCGCTCCTGAAATGCGACTACAGTGCATGTACTACCTGCATCGTGGTTAGATCTACAAGTCCCTACGTCTCCATGGGAAGAGCTGGGCGAGCAAAATATCGATGCCGAGATAAAAAAGTGTTTTGACCGCTTCATCCAAAGCGCATTGGTACAGCGTACAAGAAGATAGTCACTTGGGGTTGTCCGCTGGACAACCCTAAGAAATCATACTGCATAACTGAGGGTATCATCGTATTGTGTATCTGACTGAAGCACAAGTTTCGAAAATACTGCATAGCAGAGAGCCCCGATTCCTACTAAGATGATTTAGCTTAGCTTGGGATTTGAAACTCGCTCAGTGTCAGTGACCATCATATTGGCAATGGGCACGGACCGGACCGAAAGCACTTTTACTCTGCCTGCACTCTACGAAATGCGGCCCGCACGCATTAGCTTAGTACAACAGATGTAGTGACCGCGACTCTGAGTACCTCTTTTATCTTACAACACATTTGTTGTTCGGGGCAGGTAACTAAGACCAAGAACGGTCATCGTGAGGCATTTGAGGAGAGAGTATGTGCCAACGTGAAGGGCTCAAAAGTGAGATGAAGTATCTCTCCGAGGTCGGTTTATACTAGACGTTTATGGGCCTTTTTGGCTGTTGCAAAGGTCTGGAGGAATGGAGAACCATGGGTCATTCGAGAGGCCGGCGGCCTCCCTAGCGTCTACTAAGTCGAGGCAGTAGAAGGGGACATGCTGTATGGTTCACTTTGCGATTAAGCAATCGCATACAATATGACGTTCCGAGGGACCCAGTCTTTGCAGATATAGTCGGCGTTGACAGAGTGACCAACTGCCGTAATTGAATGAGACAGGCTAGGATCCATTTTGTACGTCGTTGTATGCCACGGAATGTAAGCGCAGATTGTATTTAAAAGACTTGGAATGTGCCACATCCCAATGAGACGCCCGGGAGAGATGTGCGGGGAGGGCAAGGTCCGGCTTCTGTGATTGGACCGACACAAGGACAGGGATGAATGCGAAGACGAGAGCGATGGGGACGGAGAGCCGTGAGGTAGATGAGGGGCGACAAGGGAACTAAAGGCACGAGAAAATAGATGAGCTACGAGCGCCGATGAGAGGACGAGGGGCAATCGATGAACGCGAGAAACTACGATTGGCGATGGCGGGGACGAGAGGCAACGAAGAGGTCGATGAGCGGCAAAAGACAACGGCGGGGGCGAGAGGCGACGACGAGGGCGGCGAACCGCGAATGGCGACAAGACGAGGATGGGCGAAGATGGCGGGGATCTGCGAATGGCGACGAGACGACGAAGGGCGACGACTACGAAGGCGGCGAGTTGACAACTGAGGGGCGGGCAAGGAGACGACGACGAAGAGACGATGACGAAGGGGGCTTTCGACGGCGAGATCAAAGGGCGCGTTTGCCGTTCTTGCTTCCGTTCGAGCAAGCTTGAAAGTCTTCAAATAGATGGCACGCGAATAGAAGAGGGAGAAAGAACCGAGCTGAGCCGTGGATTGACAAGTTTCGACACCGGTTAAAGTACAAGAAAGAACCATGTATCGTACGGAGTCAAGGGTGTAGGAGAGAATTTATTCAACGAGGAAAGGCGAAGCTAAGACAGTGGCGTAGAGGGAAACGGAAAACGAAGAACAAAGGCGAGTGGCGAGACCGTTTGTAACACACGGTCGGAGTGAGCGCTAAGTAAAAGAGAAGGTGTACGCTGAAAGGAAAACCGAAACACTATAACGCACGTTAATAGCCCTTCCACCTACGACCCTACAACCTCGAGGCAAGCGGCGCTGGCAGCGCGTGACGTGAAATCGGAGGTGGCCGAGTCCGAAACAAAGACGAAGAGCGCGCACGTGAAACAGGGGACTGAACTGGAAGTACGGGCGAACTTGGAGACAAATCCTTGGGGGGCGAAAGAAACAAAGGCGAAATGACGTTCTTGAAGACTTAAGGGAGAGGAAAGCGAGGCCTGACTGGTGAGAAATGATGCTTGAAGACGGCGCAGGATTAAAGGGAACAAAGAACGACGATAATTCCATCACCAAAGAAGGATTTGAACGTGGTAGATTGACGCGAAGGCCGATACGAAAGAAAGAGGAACATTTTCCTTTGCCGTGAAGAAAGGGATCAAAGACGAGAGGCAAAGGACGAGAAGAAGAGTGGATGGTGAAGCGAAGGAGGAGACCGAGTAGGGACTGAGAGAGCCATTCACGCGTAAGGGAACATGCAGACTGCTCCAGTGTCAAACCGTTACATCACAAGAAGCGTTTACACGCTGAGAGACAGCGCACAACCTCCCGTCGATATGGTAGGTGGATCATCATCCGATCATCGAGGGGAATGGGATTGAATCGACGAACTACTGTTGGCTGTGCCGGTTCCTCTCCAGTAGCAACCGCATTTTTCAACGCACGTGAGACTGTGATCCTGTAGAACGTCGGATACGTTCCGCACATGATAAGGCATGGGAAGTCGAGCTCGAGATTCGAATCATTATTATTCACAGCAAATGCTGCGACTGCTGCGGCCATGAGTTGAGGTTCGAGATCGACGTTGCTACCTCCCGTCTTGTTTACCTGGAGATACTTGATGCGATCTCGATTCACATCTCGAACGTGAATATCCACTTGAGCCGATCTCCATTGCCCACAAATTTCCAAGGGCATCATCGCTTGTCCTGAGACTGCTCCGCGATTGATATTGTAACCAAGGTACCCCAGAAGGGTCACCATGAAGTGGTCAATGCTGCTAGATTCCAGGCCATCATCCATGGCCGATTCAAGATGGCCGAGAAGCTCCACCGTATTGTCATCTTCACCAGCTGTGATTGCCGTCGATCGAGATTGCTGGGAACAGAATCCGATAAATGGTGACTTATCCGGATCGTCGAAGCCTCCCATTCCGTCGAAGAATTCGTCCCGTGTTTGGTCATTGAATTCGATACGAAAATATTTCAGGTCATCTTGTGTGAATTGGCTTGCGGATTTAGCTGCTGGGAGATACGCCATGAGGGAGTGATGTGGTGTTGTTATGGGACTTGTGTAGATATGGGTGAGTTCTTTTTTGTCTCGAGTTGGTATAGTGGTTTCAGACAGGGGTCAGAGGATAAACAAGAACCAAACAAACGCGTCTCGCCCAAGTTGTGGTCACGAGATGTCGCCGCGTGTTGACAAATTCTTCCTTGCTGTTGGTGCCAGTGTGGCGCTGCCTCCGTCGACAATAATTCAACCTCCGTACAGGATTTCTGTTCCTTGGTAAGAAAAAAAAAAAAAACTTTATTAAGTAATTACTACAACAAACGAAGAGGAGCGGATGAGTATAGAGTGAGTGTAAGAAATAAAGAGTGATGGTCGTTGCTCGCGTGTCGCTGTGTGCAGGGGGTCTGTGCCGCACGGTCGTCGTCGCTCGGGCGGGGTTGTGTAGCTGGGTCAGAGTTGCTGCGCGCAGGGTGGCTGGGCCGCTTCGTCTTCGCTCAGGTGGGGTCGTCGTTGCGGCGTGCGGGTCCCCTGGGTCGCGACATCGTCGACGCTCGCGTGGGGGCGTATGTGGCCGCGCCGTCGTTGCTCCCTCCGCGCGTGAGGTGTTGTTGTCGCTCGCGTGCAAGCTGTGTGGCTGCACCGTCGTCGTTGCTCGCGCACAGGCGTGTGGGGCGTCATTGTCGCTCACGCAGGGGCATGTGTAGCCACATCGGTGTCGCCACTCGCGCAGGGGCTCTGGGCCGCATTGTCGTCGTTGTTCGCGCGGGTTCTGGAGCGGGTCGTCGTCCCCACTCAGGCGGGGCCGTGCGGCCATCCTTGCTCGGGGGGAGTAACCAGGTCATTGTCGCTGCGCGCGGGGTAGGTGGTGTGGTTGTACGGTTGTCGTTCGCGCTGGCTCTGGGCATGCGTGGATGGAGCAGCATTAAGCGTAGGGGCGTGAGATAGTGATTACCCGAATTTGTCATGCAACACCTGTCACTGAAACATGTAAAAATGTCTTTGTCCGCCGCCAAATCCTCGCTTAACACAGTCCGTGCCGTGTCTACGCCCCAAAGTCAAAAACAAACAGGTGAGAAGGGAAAAACGACACAAAGAGGGTTAACGTGGAACTAATGATTTCAGACTATCTTTGGGCTTCGTACTCCAACATTCAATATCACTGACGGATGCATACCGGATGGCGCTAGCGTGGGGGCTTATACCGCTATAGGTTAGACAAAGCGCGACGTCAATCCCCAAGTGTACCTGCTGCGCGCCCAACCCCCGACGGAATTTCACGGAATCACAACTTCCCACGCAGGACACGCTAAATAAACGGATCCATTTCCCAATGGGCCTTTTTTCCTTATAATCTCTCCCTCTTGACACCGTCGTTCTCGTTGCAGGTCCTTGTCTAAGTCGTTCTTTTATATATACCTCAACTCGGTCTTTTGTTACACGGACAACTACCGCAACGTCAATCGAAAAGAGGAGTCGCAATGCAGAAATTCGCCGTCGCCCTTATTGCCCTCGTCGCCATTTTCGCGACTGTTGTCCCCACCGTCCTAGCTGCGCCTGGTCTTTCGCAGTTGAAGCGCGAAACCAACGCCCGGCGCTTTGCTCGTGGTTTGGCTCCTCTCCCCCCGACGCGCCGTGGCGGCGCGATGCGCCCCCGTACTTCGCCAGTCCCCGCTCCGTAAGGATTAAACATTCTCTTTGCCTATTTCTGTTCGCTTACTCGTTTGGGATTATGCAGTCAGACTGGTCGCATTCAAGTTCGTGAACATGGGCTTGGCCCGGGTGATGACCACAACAGTGATGGTAACTCTCAGCACTACCTCAAGAACTCGCCACAAGGCCCGTACGTATATCAGAGCCTTGTTACTATGTATTACGTTGGGCTCACTGGATGTGCTCATGATTTTCTTTCTCAGTCAGGGCATCAATGATGGGAGCCAACCTCATCCCAGCGACCTCCATGTGACTTACAGTTCGAGTACCATGACGCTTATGTTCATAGTAAGACTTTTCCCGGCCATTATATGCAGACAGTGTTTATGATTGTCGTTATAGGACCAGGCATTCCCCGGACCGTCCTTCTTCGGGGCTCATGTCACTAGTACTAAGTTGGCCCAAGGTTCTCCTGCGTAAGCTTTAGTTGTTCATCTTTTTAACACAAACCAACCATCCCTCACATCTATTGCAGCTTTGTAACTCTCACTAATGTCGCCGATGGTTCTTCATCTGGTATGAGAATCCCACTTCTTAGCTCGAACCATCATGCTCACTTCCTGTAGATGAGGATCGGATTTGGTCTCTTGGGCCCCATGGTGAACTCACCCCTACCTGGACAAACAAAGACGGTAGCATAATTCAACCGGACACTGTCTTCAATAAGGATACGGGTGTGGTTGCTCTTACTGGTGACTACAAGGCTTTGAGCAAGCAGGACAATCGCTGGAAACTCGTTGTATGTATATATATGGATTTATTTTAAGGACATTTCTGACACCTTCATATAGGACCTTTACCTTGTTCAGTGATTTCGTTCTGCTATGAACCTTTATAAGGCCTTGAAGCGATTGATACCCATCACCTTGTCGCAGGGACTTTGCATTCTCTCCTACGCTAACGGTGCTTTTTGTTCTTTTGGGAAAAGCTTTATATGACAATAAATGGACTTGTCATTTTTTGTTTATTGTAACATACTTACCTAAGGACTAAGGACTTTACAGTATTCCCGTCGCATTGCTAATCTTTGGAATGAGTTTCTCTCTGAATCATTTCCACATGTTCGGCTCGTGGAATTATCGGTGTTAATTGACCGCTTTTCAAATTCTAAGGCGCCTGCGAAGTGATTGATACCTCTTTTGGGCCTCGTCCTTGGTAAACCGCTCGGAAATTCGAATGCCATTTTTCCACATCGGGAAATCTGACGTAACCATTGGCAATGGTAAACTCTAGCCGAACGCCACAACGCTTCTTATTAACTGAAAGGGAAGATGTCTTGGGCCTAGCGCAAAGCCCCCTTTTGTGCTCTCTCTATTCCGAGTCGCCTCCGCCGTGCATAGGCTCACGGCTGGGATTCTGACTTCTTAGTCCTCTTCACTTCTGTCCTACCTCTTGCTTTTGCACGCCAAACCTATGCGGAATGCGGAACGGTCCAGGCGACGTGATCGCGTGATCACCGGCCAGAACCATGAAAAACCTCCCGCGCTAATCACAGATAATTTTTATAATTTCAGGAACCTATTGCCATTTTCGGCTTATTAATCCCTTTATTGGTTAGTTTTCTCGGCTCGGTTTCTCGGCTATTATATCTCATCTCCGTTAGCGCGGGAGGTTTTTCTGATGCCGAAACCACCCGTTCTCTGCATGAATACGAATTGTTGCCCATCCAGGATCTCGACTTCTCAACAGCCTGTGTGACCCCTCCTGATTCTCCAAAGTCTGCTCGGCTCCCTCGGAACATACTCTCGAAGTCACCGTAAGCAATTCGCATCCCTTGGTTCATCTCTCGCCGTTGATGTGTCATTTGCGGCGTTTAGAATGCATTGTTTCCGCCCTTCTTCCTTGGATCGACGTTCCCGTATGCCAATTTCCATATTTTGGAACCTCCCGGGTACGTCCAATAATTACGTTGCATTCTCTACTTACGTCAAGCGCCTCACAATTTCGGGACGGGAGCTACTCTTTACGAATACGGTTGACTCTCTCATAACCCATACCGGACAGACCAAAAGGTATGGGTTGTTGGAGAGTATGGGGTTTGCTCAGGATGATTCCCGCCAAACCAACAACTTGGGAATTGCAAAAATGTATGGGTTTTCGGAGAGTATGGGTTATTCAGGGTATGGGTTACGAGAGAGTCAACTGTATTGACGACACATTCTTCTTTTGACGCGAACATACAGTGACATGCGGCCGAGCCCTCGGGCTCAAGAAGGCTCGGGCCCAGGCTTACAAATTCAATGGGGCCCTGAAAAAGGTCCGGGCACTGCCAGGCCCACGTTGTTGCTGACATCTCCTCGTTCCTCTCACAAGAGGATCGCCGTGGTCGCACTGGTGCCCCACATTTCCGCCGCACTCCCAGGTCTTTCTTGCGCGCCAAGTCACCACCATCTACTTCGACACGGTCGTTGCAATCTGCGGGCAAGTCGTTCACGAATGAGCGAGCGATCTGCTAGTGCGACAGTTCCAACTATATCGTCACCCCAGAGCGCCCGTACGACGCTCGTGCAGCCGTCGCTCAAGTCGAAAGAGTCGGCAGTCTCAGTCGGCAGTCCTGGCTCGTCGAACGACGTGTAGTTTAACTTTACTATTCTACCTATGGTGTACGCGTGTGAACGACTTCAAGCCCGGGCCCGCACATCACTACTGACAGATAATCATGCTGACTGACATGTATAGCTGGTGCAAGAGTCTGGACTTTCGATCAACACACGCGCGAACTTACGAGCAAGTCTATTTCATACAACCATATCGCCCAGTGGGCGCGTGCATAGAACCATTCTAGTTGCTCTTTCTTTGCAAGCAGTCAATCTCCCGAAGCAGGAGGGAGGTTATGTCCCGGCCGTTTTTGCATGGGACACATTGCAAAATGCACTTGAGCTTGT
>WNFR01005062.1_pt1 | contig 17194 bp, 16 predicted proteins | sample 5400221 | NCBI WGS metagenome assembly WNFR01 (sample SAMN13153357, study PRJNA577476) | soil metagenome | isolation source: 40 cm soil under Madrone tree | place: USA:California | collected 2016-06-14
CCACTGTGCTGGAAAAATCGGCGGTCCTCGATTGCCAGCACCGCATCCACTAATGTTTTCGGCATCTCGTTGTAGTGGACGACCTGCCTTTTAGAGCGCTGTTCCCCCTCGAAGAGGGAGGTAATCATCTCCGGCTCAAGTTCGTATGCGTCGAGCTGACTGCCGGAATTACCCGTAATGCTCTGCACTTGTCCGCCACGAATGCGAATGACCGCGGGTTCAGGGCTGTGATATGACCCTGGGCCAGGTTGCACCTCAATCGTGCCGCCTGAAACGCGGTAGCTTCCCATCGAGGACTCGCCGGATTTCTCTGAATAGCCGGCATGACGTAGTTCTGCGGCAATTTCCTTCGGTTCGGCCTTCGACCCTACCGCGACGGTCCGGGGAGCGGCATAGATCTTCGCCGCATTGGCGAAGACTGGTCCCTCGAAGCGCTTTTCGATAATGCGGTCGTACGTGACGTAGTAGTAGGAAAAAACACCAACGAAGATCGCTGCGAAGATGGCGAAGGTGGCAAGGCCGAATCGGAGCACCGGATCCCGCGCCAGAAATCCACGCTTTGGTCGTCTTTTATCCTTGCTGTGCGGAATCCTGAGTTTAATGGCCACGATGGATTGGCGGAGCTACCCCTCAGCGTTATACGGACTCATGCCTCTGCTTGTGAGATGAGGCGGCGCGAGAATTCGTTACCAGAGCATCCCCCACCAAGGCGAGGGCCGTCACTTATTCTAAATGATCTCGAAGCGGGTTACCTTCGGAGCTAGGAACTTGCTAGAGTACACCCTTGTTTTCAGTAGAAGCTTCGAAGTGCAGATCCATGGGATATCCTGGAAGATCAACGTGCACCACATAGGGGGCTCGGATGATGATCAGAGCGCTACCCTGTATTCCCTGCCGCTCCACGTGAATGCTCTCTTCGGCAATGGGAATCTCAAGGTCCTGTGCTTTGCGGAACACGCTCTGACGAATTTCGTTTTCGTTTTTGGCGGTATATGTATCGAGCGTCGCCTGGTTCTTGATCGCGTCCTGGAACTGATAGTTCTCGAAATAAGGCGGTATCAGCTTGGCGGAGACGTACACGCCCGCCACAATCACGAAAACTCCGAAAAACATCTTGATGCTACCCATAGCGCTCCACAGCCCGTTAAGCACTTAATTGTGCGGGCGGGCCCAGAATTTGCTGAAAATATTCCGATATTGCGCCGATGCTAACATCGTGGGATTGCTGTGTCGAGCGCTGAACGACTTCCACAGTGCCTTCGGTAACCTTCTTTCCCACGTTGATACGAAAGGGGATACCGACCAGATCCGCGTCCTTGAATTTGACTCCGGGCCTCTCATCACGGTCGTCGAGGAGAACGTCGTAACCGGCGGCTGCCAGTCGTCCGGCGATGTCCTCGGCTGTAGCTTTTAGCTTCTCATCGCCCACATTCGTAGGCGTAACGATAATTTCAAATGGTGAAATCTTCGGGGGCAGCCAGAAGCCGTTTTCGTCATTGCTCTGCTCAATCGCAGCGGTGAGGATGCGCTCAATCCCGATCCCATAGCTGCCCATAATCGGGGTAACTTCCTTGCCGTTTTTGTCGAGCACCCGCGCGCCCATCGATTCGGAGTACTTGTATCCGAGTTTGAAGATGTGTCCGATTTCAACGGCGGTATCCATGCGGAGAGGCGCGCCGCAATTCGGGCAAGGTTCGCCGGTAGTCACGCTGCGAAGATCCTCATATGCGGTGGGCTGGAAATTCTTGCCCGGAGTCACGTTCTTGACGTGATAGTCCTCCTTGTTCGCCCCGGATATGAGGTTCGTGCGGCCCTCAAGAGCCTTGTCAACCAGTAGGAGTGGGCGGCTGAAGTCGTCGAGAGTCTTCGCCCACTCGATACCCAGCGGACCCAGAAATCCCGCAGGTGAGCGGAAGAGTTGACGAATTTCTTCTTCCTGCATCGGCCGGGTTTCTTTTCCCTTGAGCGCTGTAGAAAGCTTGGCCTCGTTCAATTGGTGATCGCCGCGTATGAGCACGACGACTCCGCGCGAAGTTAGCTTGCCCGACTTGTTATCTCTAGAATCGATCATCAAAGCGAGAGTCTTGATCTTGTTCTTCGGCGAGACACCGAGAAAACGGGCGACGTCCTCGATGGTCTTCTGGCCGGGAGTATGAACTTCAAGCGGCGCGCCATCACCTTCTGGCTCCAGGTCTCGAACCTCGTCAAGTTTGGAGGTCGCTTTCTCGAGGTTGGCTGCATACTTACAATTCGCGCAGCTCACGACCTGGTCTTCGCCCGCGGGCGTGTACACCATGAACTCTTCGGACTGCGAGCCGCCCATGGCTCCGGAGTGCGCGTCGATGACCAGATAGTTCAGGCCGCAGCGGTCGAAGATTCGGCAATAGGCTTCGCGATGTTTCTGATAAGAAATGTCGAGTCCGGCGGCATCGATATCGAAAGAGTACGAATCCTTCATCATGAATTGCCGGACGCGCAGCAGGCCGGACTTCGGCCGCGGCTCGTCACGAAACTTCGACTGGATCTGATACCAGATTTGCGGAAGCTGCTTGTAGCTACGCAGCTCTTTGCGGGCGATCTCGGTCATGACTTCTTCGTGGGTCATGCCTAGCGCGAGATCGGCGCCCTTGCGGTCTTTCAGGCGAAACAGATTGTCACCCATGACCGACCAGCGGCCACTTGATTCCCACAACTCTCGAGGATGAAGCGCAGGCAAATAGAATTCCTGTCCGATACGGTTCATTTCCTCGCGAACGATAGCGATGATCTTATTGAACGCGCGATTGCCAAGAAAAAGATATGAGTAGATTCCCGCGCCAAGTTGTCGGATGTACCCAGCGCGGACGAGGAACTTGTGGCTGGCGACCTCGGCGTCGGCCGGGGCTTCGCGCAGCGTGGGAATAAAAAGCTGTGACCAGCGGTGCATATAAGAGTCCCAAATGAAAGGGGAATTCGGTATTGTAGCAGCCGGTGAGCCGCTGGGATTACGCTGGAGACTAATCCGCCAACTGTTTCAAAATTTCCTTGCCCAGCTTCTGCGCCTCTCCGAAAAATTTCTGATATTCAAGAAACAGCCGGTTCAGTTCCAGAGAGCGGTCAGGCGTGAGGCGCTTACGCAGAATCATGTCGCGGACGCGCACTGGATTGGGAAGGACGGCGTCTTCGCTGAGTTCTTCCAGGGCAGTAGCGGGATCATAGTGGTACATGGCTCGAATTGTAGTCCAGTACGGCCGAACTCGTCTGTCATTGCGAGCCGCTTCAGCGAGTGAGGACTCTGCGTTTGCCGCAACGAGAAAAGCAGGTTCCTCAGGGATAAATCCCTTCGGAATGACATTCAAAAACTTTCACAGCGTGGACTCACGTGCGCCGCAGTCTCGCCAAGCCAACTCCAGCGCCGATTAGTAGCGATCCTGCAATTCGGTTGGTCAGTTTTTCAAAGCGCGGATTGCGCGCTGTCGAAAGCGCCCGTCCGGCGAGCTGCCCGTAGACGAAGAGAATCACGAACTCCACCACAATCGAACTTATTCCGAGCACCAGAATTTGAAATGCAACGTTGTGGCGGGCATCAATGAACTGCGGCAAGATTGCAGTGAAGAAGAGCAGCGCTTTAGGGTTTGCCGCTTGCAGAAAGAAACCATCCCCCAGGATGCGCGGGCCGCTGCGGAAATCGTCCGCTGATTCCGGCAGCGACATGACCGAAGTCTTGCCGAAAAAGCTGCGCAGTCCGAGATAAACAAGATAAGCCGCTCCGGCCCACTTGATCAAAAAGAACAGTTTGTAAGAGGCGATTATCACCGCTCCCAGACTGGTTGCGGAAAGCGCGAAGTACATGGCATTGGCGCTAAGGATTCCCCAACTAGCCCAGACGGACTTCGCCGCACCCCGCCGGATCGCCTGAGACAAGACGTAAAGAACCGCTGGCCCCGGGGTCATGCTCAGCACGGCCTCGGTTGTCACGAAAAGTAGCCAGATTTGCCAGGTCATATTTAGCAGTCAGCCTTCAGCCGTCAGGACGGTCTCATACCATTTCTGTTCCCCACAGATCGTGCAGGTGAACAATGCCTTCCAGCTTGCGGTTACCGTCGACGACGATGAGCGAAGTGATCTTCCGTTCCTCCATGAGGGCCAGAGCCGTGGCTGCGAATTCATGTCCTGAAATTGTTTTCGGATCGCGGGTCATGCATTCCGCGGCGGTCATGTCGAGTGCGTCTTTTCCGCGGTGTTCGAGCAATCGGCGCAAATCACCGTCACTAACCACGCCAAGCAGCTGGCCGCCTTCAACCACCGTTGTAATCCCCAGCTTCTTGCGCGACATTTCGTAGATCACGTCGGGCATTTTCGTTTGCGGCGACACTCGCGGGACATCGTCCCCCTGGTGCATCAGGGTTTCAACCCGCGCCAGCCGCTTGCCAAGTTTGCCGCCGGGATGCAGGCTGGCAAAGTCTTCTTCTTTGAAGCCTTTCTTCTCGGAGAGCGCAACTGCAAGTGCATCGCCCAACGCCAGCATGGACGTTGTGGACGCAGTCGGCGCAAGGCCCAAATTGCAGGCTTCCTCGGTGACAGTACAGCTCAGTGCCACGTCGGCAGCAGCGGCAAGTGTCGAACTCTTCTTAGAACCAGGATCGAGCACCGGGTCACAGGTGATCGCAATCAGCGGAAGCTGAAGTCGTTTAATTGTCGCCAGCAGTTGCAGAATTTCTTCGGTTTCGCCACTCGCGGAGAGAGCGAGGACCAGGTCACCGCGGGCAAGCATTCCGAGATCTCCGTGCAGAGCTTCCACCGGATGCATAAAAAGTGCAGGCGTCCCGGTGGAGCTGAGCGTCGCCGCGATTTTGCGGGCGATCAGTCCGCTCTTACCCATCCCGGTTACGACAACGCGTCCAGCGCAGCAGTAGAGCAACTCCACCGCCCGATTGAAGGCCGCCGACATCGGTCCCGCAATGCGGTCAGCGAGGTCTTTGAGCGCCTGCGCCTCGACGCGGACGACATTCTCTCCGATTTTATGCATCCAATTACTGGCTTCCCGGGCTGCGTTCTCCAATATATTCCTCGACAACTTTCTGCCATTTACCCTGAGCTTTGAGGATGAATTCAATCGCGTCCCGCAGAGCGCCGTCGCCTCCGCCCTGCTTGGTCACGTAGTGGGCGTCACGCTTTACCTCGGCCCGAGCATTCGCCACCGCAATAGCCAAACCACAGTTCCACATCACCGGCTGATCGATGACGTCGTCGCCGACGAATGAAGCCTCGGCGGCAGCAATGCCCTCTTGTTTCAAAATCTTCCGGAAGACACCCAGTTTGTCCTGAATTCCCTGATGCACATGATCGAGCTTGAGATCGCGTGCGCGCAATGCCACGGTTTCTGAGATTCGCTTGGTGATGAGTCCGGTCTTGATTCCTGCCAGACGGGCCAACGAAATGGCGGTGCCATCATGCGCGTGAAAGCCTTTCGCCTCTACGAAGCTCTGGCTCGCAAGGCCAAATCCTCCTTCCCCTCCGTGCCTGGCTGCATGTTGTTGCGTGGTTTGCGCGCCAGCGGGTGCTGGAAAGAAAAAGAGTTTGCCGTCGGTGAGCACGCCATCCACATCGAAAAGAAGCAATTTGATCTTGCGGGCGCGGGACTTGGCGGAATCTGGCATGCGCGGATTTTAGCAGAGTTCGCTTTCACCACAGAGGCACAGAGACACCGAGAAAGCGGTGAGAAACGTGGCGTTCATCCCAGCCGCTTCGGTCAGCTGTTTCGTTGTTTGATTTTCTCGTCGGAGGGTTGAATCAGAAACATACGATCTGAATTTTGGAGCAATCGACGTGGGCCGCTCCTTTTAAAGTTGGCGCGGACTGGCTTGAAAACCATCGTGGTCATGGCAGGAGGTTGCGCGCTCCAAACCAGTCCGCATATCGATTAACTGCACCACGAAACTCCACTAACGCCCAGTTTCGTGTCCGTCTAGAGTCATCAGAACATGAAGCCTGCTTCAAGAACACCGCGGGGCTGATTTGCGCTCTGACCCGTTGTCCCGAAACCGAAACCTGGCGTCATACTGGTCGCGTGAACAACCGCAAGGTCTCCACGAAGGAAGAACGCATCTTTGCGATAGGTAGGTGTTACCGTAAACGAAAATGCGCCGCTGTCCGGGCCGTAGAGCAAGTTCACAGCGCCATTGCTAACGCTTCCCGTGCTTACAATGTATTCAACCCTAGGGGCCAACGAAAACCCGCGCTTGAAATTGTAAGTGGCGAGGAGGGCCCCGCCCTTGGTGCTCGCTCCCTTCGCTATTCCAATTTTCGCGTTGGTGGGCACGTCGGTGTACTGGAAATACGGCTGTACCACCCAACTTCCCTTGGTATATGTGTAAATCAGGTTGTAGATCTGTGAGTTATTTAAGGCGAGAGGTGTCGCCAGAGTGCTTTTTGCATATGCACCGGCGTTTCCGCCTGCCACGAAGATCAAGCTATTCGAGGAGTTGAACGCGTACGTTGCCGAACCAGAGAGCCATGTGTAACGGTTAGAGTAAAAGCCATCGTTCCAGCTCAACGCCAGAGTCCATTTCTTGTAGGTCTCGTTCAGTTGTATGCCTCGGTTGACTGCGTTTTCCTGGCCCCAGAGCAGACCGCGCTCTATGTTCATATTTTGGAAGCTGAAGGTGTACTCCGCGCCGATCAGGGTTGGCAGCGCGCCGATTTCTACGTTGAAATTCCCTTTGACAAACTTGGCATAACCCTGCGGAAACGGCCCGTAGATATTTTTTATGGTGTCCGCGGTAGAGAGGAACGGCACTCCGATAGCCGGTAGGTTGTAGGCGCCGCCCTGCAAGTAGAATTGCCACCAGCCGCTGGTCTTCTGTACGAAGAGCTGAGCATTGCTGACATCCCAGTGCGTCGCCGAGTCACCTGAAATATGGTTCCCTTCCGTCCAGCCAATGCCTGTCAGAATGCCTGTGACCGCTAGTTTTCCACCTTCAACCTCATGAGGTACGGCGGTTTGTAGCGGCCCTGACATCGAGGGCATAGGCAGAGGTTGCGGGTCGGCGGGTTTGGTCGGGGTAGCAGTGCTATCCGCGGGAGTGGCACTCGGCGCGCTCTGAGAGTCCGAAGGAGCATTCTGCCCAAGAGATGGAAGCGCCGCCAGCACTACAAAAAAGAGAGCAATAAAACACACCAATCGTATGCGCAAAGTTTAATCTCCTCTTCGAAGGGTTATCGTTCAGCGATCTTCTGTGGCGCGTCAGCGTGGGAATTGCTCTTGCAACTCAATTTTCGTCCGGTCCCACGCGCGTCACCTGACTAGTGGTTGCAAAAGTATTGGGTACCGAGAGTGCTGTCCAATTGATTGTTTTTTTTGCTGTCATCAGAGAAATTTTGAAAAGGAAAATCTATGGCGGCGATAAACGAGAGTTCTGCTTTGATGAAAACAAAGGGGCCGATGCAGCGCATACCGCGAAGTCGGCGATGGATTGCGAATACGACTAATTCGGTTTGTGAATGCAGAGTACTGGGGAGGCCTCGCCTGCCTTGACTCCAACCCCTGGACGTCGTCACTACAATTATCCTATGAAGTATGGATGGAACAGCCCTCATAGACCGCGGAGCGATCGCTCATCGCGGTCGCAGGCTTGAGTACTTCACGATCGTTTGGAACCTAATTGAGGGAATTGTTGCAATAGTTGCTGGATCGACTGCAGGTAGCATCTCGCTCGTTGGTTTCGGGATCGACAGCTTTATCGAAGTGACATCCGGCGCTGCCCTGCTGTGGCGAATGGCCGTCGATGCCGACATCGAGAGGCGCGAACGTAACGAGAAACGCGCACTCAGAATCGTTGGGCTCTGCTTTCTCGGATTAGCAGTTTACGTTGGATATGAATCCCTGAGCGATCTCGTCCGAAAACAAGCGCCAGAGCGTAGCATCACCGGCGTTGCTCTGGCGTGCCTTTCGCTTGTGGTCATGCCCTTATTGTCGCGAGCCAAGAGGAAGATTGGCGACGCGCTAAACAGCATCGCTATGAATGCGGACGCGAAACAGATCGAATTTTGCGCTTATCTCTCAGCCATCCTGCTCTGCGGTTTGCTCTTGAATGCATTTTTTGGCTTCTGGTGGGCTGACCCAGTCGCTGCCCTAATCATGACTCCTATGATGGCAAACGAGGGAATACAGCGCTTGAGGGGCAAAAAGTGTGGTGATTGCGTTGGTGTAAGTCACTAATAACAAGTAACTTGCAAATGTTACCACCGTGGTTCTATTCACCTTTGGCAGATTGTCCTGCCTTCCAGCCCCGCCTATAATCGATTCACTCTGGTAAGAATTCTCCGTCAGGTTCCGGGAAGGTGGGCGTAGAGGTGTCCCTTGCCTCTGCGAAGCTTTGTCACGGTATGCGAAAACGCCTGCAACTCGCCCTGATGGCAACTGCCACTCTTGCGACCCTCCTTTCTCTCACGCCACCCGTGCAGGCGGATACCAACGCGCCGATCACGTCCACAACAGACGAAAGCGGCAACCGCGTGTACGTGAATGACATAGCACCGGCTGTTCCACGCCGGACGATGCGCTCTCCACAGAATCAACTGGTTTTCTGGAGCCCTACTGAACGGCGCTGGAAGCAGGTTCCACGAGCCAAGGTAGGAGCTGCGAAATCAGCCGCCGCTGAGGTGGACCAATACCTCGGCCAATTGCCAAACGCTCAAAACTCTACCCCTCGGACTGGGTTCACACAGCGTGAGATTGATGCTGCCATCGATAAGGCGGCGGCCAATCACAACGTGGATGCGAACCTGGTGCGCGCTCTGGTGAAGGTGGAGTCGAACTTCAATCCCAATGCCGTTTCCCGCAAGGGCGCGATGGGACTGATGCAGCTCATGCCGCAGACCGCACGCCAACTAAAGGTGAATAACCCATTTAACCCGGAAGAGAACATCGATGCCGGAGTCCGGCACCTGAAGCGCTTGCTGGAAAGCTATGGCGGCAACGTTCCACTCAGCCTGGCTGCCTACAATGCCGGAGCCGGTGCAGTGGCTCGGAGCGCGGGTATCCCACGCTATGCGGAGACCCAGAATTACGTGCGGCGCATCACCCGGCTCTATGGCGGTGGTGAGGGCTATTTTGGGGGTGCATCGCGTGAGCCGGTCAGAGTTCAACGGGATTCCAGGGGCGTGCTTTACATCAGCAACACGGACTAGCAGCATCTTAGTGCCAGCCACTCAGTATTAAGTGCGGGACAGAGTCTCTCAGGAAAAGAACACGGGTCGCGAATTGAAGAGCTTTGATTCCAGCCGAAGCGCAGTGCGCGCAAGCGCTGCGTCGATCTGCGTCCTGCTGATCGCCGGGGTCGCCGCAGGCGCGCGAACTCACCGGTCACAGTCCTGGGCCGACACTCAATTTGCGAAAGCAGAATCCCTACGGCAAACCCTGAACGGGCACTCCGAGCAGGCGCGCACGCGACACGAGTACCAGGCTGTAATCGCGTCCTACAGTCGAATCGTGCGAGAAGCGCCGACTTCAACCAAAGCGGATGGCAGCACTTTTGCGGCGGCGGAACTCACCGCGGAAATGGGCCGTCACTTTAAAGATGACAATGCGCTCTACTCAGCCCTTCGGCAATACAAGTTTTTGCGAAGGGAGTACCCGGGAAGCAAGCACAGAATTGAGGCGCTACTCGCCATCGGTGAAATCTACAAGAACGACCTGGGGGACGATCTCGATGCCCGTGGAGCTTTCGAGGAATTAATCCGCCGGTATCCGCACAGCAAACTGGCGGAGGAGGCACGCGCCGAGCTGGGTTTAGCCGTGCAGACGGCCTCTGCAATCGATGAGAAGCCGATCCAAAAGACTCAGGACAAGAGCGGTGACGATTCCGCTACCGAACGTCTGTCTGCGAAAGAACCTAGCACGGAAAAAACCATTCGTGTTACTGCCGTACAGCACTGGTCAACCCCGGACTACACTCGCATCACTGTAGACCTTGAGCAGGATGTCCAGTTCGAATCGCAGCGCATCGGTCATCCCGATCGCATCTTCTTCGACCTGAAAAACACGCGATTGTCCTCGGATCTCGTGGGCAAGAGCCTGGATGTAGACGACGGTCTAGTCAAGAAGGTGCGTATTGCACAATTCAAGCCGGGAAGGGCGCGGATTGTGATTGAAACGGCCGCACATGCGAAGTACAACGCATCGCTGCTGCTAAATCCCGCCAGGCTGATCATTGACGTGCATAACGATGACGTGCACGGCGAGACCGTTCGTACACGGCATTCCCCGACCGAGACGGCTTTGCCAAACTCTGCCGACAATACGGCAGCCACTGAAGTCACCACAGTAGACAGCGGTACAGCGTCTGCTGCCGCTGTCCCGAAGAAAATTGTGGTGGAGGTGGACGACGATGACACGGCAGAGAATAACGTTCCACCATCACCGAGAGTAAGTGCAAAGCCTGCGAAGGCCACCACATTAGGCCGGACGAGGACTCGCGTAGGTTCAAGCAGAGCGATAAGCGAGAGCCAGCCGACTTCAAGCGGCGATCGCTCGTTGATCCGTGCTCTAGGGCTCAAGATTGGCAAGATTGTGATTGATCCCGGCCATGGCGGGCACGATACCGGCACGATCGGACCGAATGGTCTGCTGGAAAAAGACCTTGTCCTCGACGTAAGCAAACGCCTTGGAAAATTACTGGAGGCACGGCTAGGAGCAGATGTTGCTTTCACACGCCGCGACGACACATTCATTCCACTTGAGACGCGAACGTCAATCGCAAACCAGGCACAGGCGGACCTATTCGTTTCAGTACACGCCAACTCGAGCCGTGATCCCGATGCTCGTGGCGTAGAGACCTACTATTTGAATTTCACTTCTTCCCCCGAAGCGCTCGAAGTTGCCGCGCGCGAGAACGCCGCCTCGGACAAATCCATTCACGAATTGCAGGATTTGGTGAAAAAGATTGCGCTGAAGGAGAAAATTGAAGAATCCCGTGAGTTCGCTTCTGACATTCAACAGTCCTTGCATAGCGGGCTTGCCGCTAAAGCCCCAGGAATGCGTGATCGCGGCGTAAAGAAGGCCCCGTTCGTCGTGTTGATTGGAGCAAACATGCCCTCCATCCTGGCGGAGATTTCTTTTATCAGCAATCCGGGGGATGAGCGGAGGCTGAAAAATTCCGACTACCGTCAGCGCATTGCGGAATCCTTGTTCCGCGGTATTTCGCGTTATGTGAATGGCTTGGGCGGGGTCAAAGTAGCCAGTAAGATTGAAAAAGCCTCTGTGGAATAGAGACCGCCGTCCTGTGCTGGAAACTTTCTTCTTTGGTCTGTAGTCTAATGATCAGGGTTTTCTAGCCCGTTTCGATGAGAATTCCACGCCCTTTCTTTATCTTCTTTATACAAGCCACCCTCCTGGCAGGCGTGTCTTTTGCCGATCAGTCCCTCCCGGTCAGTTCGAATCCTTCGATTCTGCCAAATGCCTTCGCCGGATGGCAGATAGCAAAATCCACTCAAACCAGCAAAGATCCCGCGTCGGCCGATCCTACGAATGCCGCGTTGCTTAAGGAGTACGGCTTCACCGACTTTGAAGGCGCCACGTACACGCGGGACGACGGACGCAAGCTCACCGTGAAAGCTGCCCGCTTTCAGGACGCCAGTGGCGCTTACGGCGCATTCACCTTCTACAAGATGCCGCAGATGCTGAACGAAAAGATTGGAGATCAGGGTGACTCCCTGAACGAGCGGATATTGTTTTATCGCGGAAACATTCTTGTGGATGCTGTCTTTCAGCGGCTTTCGGCGATGTCAGCGGCCGAACTGAGAGAACTTGCCGGCGATCTGCCCCGTCCTCCAGGAACAACCGGCAACTTACCGGGTCTTCCCGCATATCTGCCAAAAGAGTCTTATCTAAAAAATACCGCCAAGTATCTGGTGGGTCCAATAGGCTTGGAAAAAACCGGAGCTCCACTTGCCGCCAACTACGTGGACTTCAGCAAGGGTGCAGAGGTCGTGCTCGGGGACTATAACATTTCAGGCGGTGCGGCCACACTGATGCTGATCAGCTATCCGACACCGCAGATTGCGGCTACGCAGTTGAAGCAAATTGAAGGCGCGGGGCAGGCGAATCAACCGGGGACGTCGCATATCACTGCGCGCCGTACCGGCCCGATTTTGGTTCTGGCGAGTGGTCGCATTTCCGAGAGCGACGCAAAGTCATTAATTTCTTCCGTGAACTACGACGCAGACGTGACTTGGAACGAGAACACTTACTCCACACGGCGCGACAATGCCGCGAACCTCATTGTTGGAGTGATTATCCTCGCCGCCATCGTGTGCGGCCTTTCCATCGTCGCGGGAGTAGCGTTCGGCGGTTTGCGCATCGCGATGAAGCGGCTGTTTCCGGGAAGGGTCTTTGATCGTCCTGAGCAGTTGGAAATTATCGCGCTTCACTTGTCGGATTCCGATAATCCACCCCGCGATCCCCGCGTAAGCCCTTCAATCAAAGCGGGTTGAGCCGCGTTTCCGGCGCAGTTGTCTCAGAATGAGGCACTTTGCGGCTCCCTGATGACGTATATTCAAGCTGTTGAAAACATGGCAGTTATTTCCCAAAAAGTTCCTTGACACCCCAGTTTTCGGCCCATAAGATTTCGCCAGAAAGTTTTGACGGTCTAAACCTCCGTTGGAACTATTCTCCCTTGAAGAAGAGGCCGCCTTTTGCCGGGTGGCCTTTTCGTTTTTTTCTGGTGACGGGAACGAACTCTTGCGCAAGGCCGTATCCTCAAAGGAAGCCCACGGCTTCGAGCGACGGAGGACCCAATGTTCTGCGATCAATGTGGCGCTGAACTTCACGTCAGTCAGGGATTCTGCAGCCGTTGCGGCAAGGCCATCAAGGGACCGGTATCGTTCGCCTCACTGCGGCCGGGCCGAGTGGCCGCTCACATCCGCTTGCTAGGAATCCTATGGCTGGCGCTCTCCGCGCTGGATGCGGTTGGTGGTGTCGTTGCGTTAGTCCTTGCCAACACCTTATTTTCCCGTTGGGGTCCCGAAGACATCCCGATGTTCCTGCATCCTCTGATAAGCTTTGTCGGCATTTTCTCAATCGTTAAGGCGGTGGGCGGATTTCTTGCAGGATGGGGACTACTCAACCGGCAGCCTTGGGCGCGCATGCTGGCGATTATTCTCGGAGTGATCTCACTCTTCTTTCATATTCCTTTTGGAACGGCGCTTGGAATTTATACGCTCTGGGTATTATTGCCGGCGCATTCGGAAGAAGAGTACGAAAAATATCAAACCACCTCGGCGTGAATCGGGTGTTCTTTACGGCGCCGATCACGCCATTTAAAATCGAAACAGGCCGACGTAGCTCAGTTGGTAGAGCAGCCGATTCGTAATCGGCAGGTCAGCGGTTCAACTCCGCTCGTCGGCTCCAGTATTCATGCGGGGTTGAGCAATAGAGCCAGCCCCGCATATCCCATCCCATATCCCATAATTTCCACTGCATCGGCATGTCATGTGCGAGACATCGAGACGTTCGAGACGTCAGCGGCGTCCGGAAGAGACCACCAGATGCCGTCTTTGCCCTTGTCCGTTGTGATGAGTCCGAGAGCCTTCGCACTCGCGTCTAAGGTGTTCTGAGAAAACTTGTGCGGTGCTGTCTTACCGTTCGGCATCGGCATTTGATGTTCGACCATTCGTCGAACGTCTCTCCGTTTTCAATGGGCCATCGCGAAGGACATCTTTCAGGAATCGCTGACACGACTTCGATGCAATCGCGTCGTTGATTTGCTCTTCCGTTCGTTGCTTCGCCGCAATCTCCTTCGGCGTCCTCTCTTTCGAGATTTCAAGAATGCGAACACGTTTGACTGGGTCACGACCAAGATGTCGGACAGTGACCCCATCGGCGCGGAGATTCGGAATCAATCGTTCGAGCGCGGAGGACAATGCCCGTGCGTTGGGCGGAAGACCACCCTCCCGCACAGTCATGTTTCCCGTCCTATAAACGAGGCTGTACAGCAACTCCTTGGTCGTCCCTCGGAAATCTCCGTCTTCGAGCAGGCGATGGAGTGGGAGGTAAATAGGTGACTCGTCCAACGCGTGAAGGACACTCTTGTTTCTGTTCGTAGCGTACGCTTTGATGAAGTCCTCTCCGGAGAACCCGAGTGCAGGCGCAGCAGCAATACTCCACTTCGCGAAGTCTGCCATCCTCGGGAAGTCTCCGGTGACCGATGCGACATCTTTCATCGCACGAGAGATTGCGGACACCAGCCCGCCAAGAATTGCTGGGGTGACCGCTTCGAACTCAGCCCACATCTCTTACATATTGAGAATCGGTGACAATTTGCACTCGCGTCACATCCTGCCATGGTCGATTCTCGCGAATCCATTTCAGAACACGGATACAAGCAAGTAGCTCCATTCGTTGATTGCTGCTTTCTTCGGATCCGAAATCGACGATTTGTTCATCCTCGCGGTCTAAGTGATCGGGGTAATGAACAATCGCGGCACAACCAGACCTGCCCCCCGGATTCTTGTAACAGGAGCCGTCCGTCGAAATGTGAATAGCGCGGTGATCGGGTGGCATATCGGGTTCTCAAATCAGCCCAGCGACTCGTGCATAGTGTTTTGCTGCATTTTCGCGGTGAGCGGGTTGAACAGGAAAACAGTTCCTTCGTTGTGAACAAGAACGTCAGGCTGACGCAGGCTAGATGAGACACGTTTCGCTTTCTGTGATTTCAAGGAGTCCCCTTTTTGCAGGTCACCCTGCCGCATCTGGCTTGGAGCCGAACCAACGTGGAGATCGAAACCTTGACCCCTCGTTTGGTGGGACTGGAGCTAGTCCAGCCCGCTCGTGATGCTGTCTAAAATCTTATTGAATCCACGTGCCCGGAACAATGGCACGTTCGTTCAGTGTGGTAACCGCTGCGGGAAGATTGTCAGCGGCTTCCTACTGCCTCTTAGTTACCAAAGCGTCTTGCGTCCTCAAACGCACGAGGTATGCTTCCAAGCAGGACAGGCGTCGGTCTAATCGCCACCTTCCCCCAAAACCCGCCAGTTGCCGATCTCCCTCTCGGAGTCCCCCTGACGGGGCGAAAGCTAGAACAAGAAAAGGCGGTGCTTTCCGATGGTACTTGCGCCCAACGAGCGTACAAACGTTCGGAATATCATCCTGTTTGTCGATGACGAGCCAAGCATCCGCCTCACACTCCCTCCAATACTGGAGCAGTCTGGATTTGAAATTCGGGTCGCAGATAGCGTTCAGTCAGCCTTGACAGAGATATCCAACCACAAATTCGATGTGCTTCTTTCCGACCTCAACATCGGTGAACCACGCGATGGTTTTTTAGTGGTGAAGGCTGCACGTGCCGCCAATCCACGGTGCGTTGCCATTCTGCTAACGGGGTACCCTGACTTGGACAGCGAAACGGAAAGCATCAAAAAAGAAATAGACGGATACTTGGTAAAACCAGCAGACATTGAAGACTTATTGAAAACGATTGAGCAGAAACTCGCTGCCAGAATGCTGCGGAAGTCTTAATGGATTTTGTGAGCGGGCGAGAACACCGTTTGAATGGAAGAGGGACACAGGAAAGCACAATGGGAAGAAGCTTTGGGCCAATCTCTCGCAGTTTACTGCATCCCACGCAGATAATCACACGGAACCGATCATTGCTCAATCGGGTAGAGAGCGTACTTTGGAGCCGATTCGTTTACAGGAAACTAAGGTTTGCAACTTTTTCATTCGATCTGTGCAAGATTGACCGTTTTTCCTTTTCGGACTGCTACATCATCTCGGCATGACTACTCCCACACTCCAGCAGATACAGGCTGTCCCTTGTTCGACTTGTGGCGCGAAACCGAGAGAGAAGTGCGAACTGAGTACGGGACTGCCCCGTACAAATCCGCATCGTGACCGACGCTTGAACGCTGAAGATTTACTGTCGAGCTAGACTTCGAATCCCCGTAATCAAAAAATTGATTTAGGCTTTCTCCATTTTTTGTGCGAGAGTGCTCTAACGTTTCGAAGGACAGAGCCGCTTTCCTGCTGACCCTCCGCAAAAGAGAAGGCGGCTCTTTAGGTGTACTATATGTGCCAACAACCCTCCCCACGCTAGGCTTGCCAGAGTCCCCGGTGCTGTCGGACAAACACACCGGGGATTTCTACTTCACAACTGCGAAGGCTATGCACCTTCGCCACCGACTGGCCGTATCCCATAATCGATGGGATTTGCATATCCCATGATTTTGTAAGTCACTGGTTTCACAGGGGTGTCATCGGTCGTCATCAAACATGAAAGTGCTTGAAAAGACTGGGGAACGTCCCCCTTCGTAATCGGCAGGTCAGCGGTTCAACTCCGCTCGTCGGCTCCAGATTCCTTACGGCTTGCCACTGTCCTCTTGCTGCAACTGACTGGCGATTTTGAGTTCCCGCTCGGCTTCGTCATTTTTCCCCAGGTCGCGATACGCTTGGCCGAGCAGGTGGTGGGTGATGGCATTGTTCGGATCCATCGAGGCTGCGCGCTGCAGCGCCCGTATTGCCAGTTCCGGCTCGCCTTTTTTCTCGAGCACTTTTCCCATCAGAATGTAGGGGCCGGTCGCGGTCGAATCCAGCCAAATCGAGCGCTGGAGAAGCCTTTCAGCGTCATCGAGTTTTTGCACGCGCGAATATGCGTCCGCCAGCTTGTAGTAAGTAGCTGCGTGTCCAGGGTTCAGCGCCAGTTCGTGCTGAAAATCAGAGATTGCCTCGGGAATCTGTGATTGAAACAGGTGGATCTCTCCGAGCAGGAAATGCACCAGAGGCAGTTTGGGATCGATCTCAGTAGCTTTTTGCGCATACTCCTGAGCGACCGGTCCAAATTCCTGGCGGAAGAGCATGCGCGCCGTCAGAAGATAACTGGCTGCTGAATCTGGCGCCAAGTCGAACATTTTGGCGAATGCCTGGCGAGCGTGGGGGTAGTCCTTGGTCTGAATGTAGCATTGGCCGAGAATGTAGGAGGCGTCCACGTTAACCCGCGAATACCAGGTCTGTACTTTCTCGAGGAAGGGAATAGCCTCGCCCGGACGTCCGCTTAAATAGTAAGAAATCCCTAGAAGTTGTGTGGATTCGTTGTCCTCCGGCCGCTCCTGCAGCGCCTTTTTGAACCAGGCAATCGCCTGCATGTAGTCGCCTTTTTTGTAGTAGGCGGTACCCAATTCATGGGCGAGACCCTTTAGGCCGGGCAGCGCGACCGAAAGC
>WNFR01011761.1_pt1 | contig 17193 bp, 15 predicted proteins | sample 5400221 | NCBI WGS metagenome assembly WNFR01 (sample SAMN13153357, study PRJNA577476) | soil metagenome | isolation source: 40 cm soil under Madrone tree | place: USA:California | collected 2016-06-14
TTTTTTGTTTACTGAAATAACTTTCTGTAGCGGGGCTTTGCCTTCGAGCACGGCCACGGCTTGCGAGCGCAATTCTGGCTCGGCGCGCAAGATTGCTTCCACAGGAAAATCGGTAACGAATATGCAGCCGAAAGGCATAAAAACTGTCGTTGGTCGTTGGCTGTTGGTCCTCGGCAAACAGTTTCAAAATCAGCCACGGATTTCACGGATTAAATCCCAGGAAAATAACAGATCCGTGAAATCCGTGGTGTTTTTCAGCTTGCACGCACTGCTTGCGTTTTAAAAACTGCGGTCACTGATTGCACGGGTTTGCGCTCGAGTCGTGACCGCACAATTTCCGCTTCTATTTTCATTCCTTCCAAAACTTGCGCATGTGAGGGTTTTCCTGACGGCTGATGGCTGAAAGCTGATCGCTCGTTGCAAAGCTTTACGGCCAGCGCGGCGCAAGTCTGAGCGCAAGGAAATTCGCTCACGACCATAAGCGCCGTTTTCGTGTGCTCGACTGCGCGCTGAAAACGGAACCACGATGTCAGCGGAATGCGGCGCACAAATTTTTCAGGAATTCCTGCGAGATCGAGCGCAACCAGGCCGAAGCCGCCGCTTTGCAGGATCAGGTCAGTTGCCTTTAGGACTTGCTCGAGTTTAAGCACGGGCGAGGACGCCCGCGCCTCCACAAATTTGAAATTCGAAGGTGCGGATTTCTCTATTCTTGTAGATTTTGGAGGCGCGGGCGTCCTCGCCCGTGCTTTGTATGAAAGCTTGTGCTGGCTGCACCGAATCCAGAGCAGTTTCGTTAAATCGAGGCCAGCGGCCGTGCCAGATGTAGGATCAAAGCTGTCGCTGGCATCAATCAGAACGCATGATTCTTCGCTTCGTGATGCCGCTGCAATCGTCGCCAGCAGTACGCTGGTTTTCCCGGATGAAGCCGTCCCACAAATCTCAGTCAAGCAGCCGCGTGGGATGCCTCCAGTAATTGCGTCCAGTTCCGCAATGCCGCTCGATAGCATCTCTGGCCTCGGCCGAACTTCAAGTTGCGATGCCGGCCTCACAGAAATCAGACGCTCAGAGTGTGCAATATGCTTGAGGACGGCAGCTCGTTTATGTTTGCGAATTTGTTCTGGGCAAGAATCAAACCCCGTAGGCAAAAGCGGGAAAGTGCCGGCGTTTAACGGAAGAGTGGACATCGAGACCTCAAGGCAGAAAGATCTGGGCTGGTGCTGCCCGGTCTGGCAAAATCAGAGTAGATTCGCTTTTTATTCGCCTAAGAGATTTTGCTACTGCACTAAATGGGTTGTCAAGAGAAACTAAATCTGCAGTGCCCGCAATGCTTTCCGATTGAGTATTCTTCAGGTAATGCCAGAAGCAGACAAAGCCGAGCAGGAGCGAGTGGGATTATGCCTTAACTGCGTATATATGAATAAGATCCAGTCGGATCGAGGTTCGACCTTCTTCTTGTGCCAACGATCGGCTGCTGACCCCCGTTTTCCTAAGTATCCACGCCTACCAGTCATCCAGTGTGCTGGTTACGAGAAAAAGAAAGTCTGATTTTCGCGTGAAAACTTCTGTGCTGTAAGACCAAACTTCTTTTAGCAGCAGATCGCTGGAAAGATAACGCCTGAGAACTACCATCCCACTGCGCTCCCGTGCAGTGGGATTTGCCATATTGCCGTTCTTCCGGAGCCTGGCAGGAACTCTTGATCAGCGATCATCCCGATCGTGATCACGGTCCCAGTCGTAGCCTCGGTCCCAGTCGCGTTCCGTGCGCCATTCGTGCCGATGCGGATCGTACCAGGCGTGAGCTTCGTTCCAGCAACGGTCCCACTCAACATTCATCTTGGCCCTTGCGTTTTCCGCTTGCCGGCTGTGCTTGCCATGCTCATGGACTTCATGCCGGTAATGTTCTTCGGCTTTTTCGACGCGGTGCTGGCACCGGCTCCGCCCGTCTGCCGATGCCTTCTGTGCAGTTCCAAATACCAAGACAATCGACAGCGCTAACCCGGTGATCGTACCTGTCAGTTTAAGGCGACGCATTTTGAAGGTCCTCCACGTAGACTTCGGTCCTCAGATATAGAAGAAAGCTGCGTAGGTTGCTCCCGATCCATCGGGCAAACCTGTAGAGAGGCTCAGAATCGGGGGCAGCACTGTTAGGGCGACTTCTCGCCCTCCGCTGAGGAGTTATGAAGGCTCCGATCGTAGGGCTTGCATTGTGAGCTTCAGCAAGGCGTTATGAAGGCTCCGATCGTAGGGCTTGCATTGTGAGCTTCAGCAAGGCGGCTGGTTACATCCGTAACGAACGCCAAGCCCATTTCGGAACTGATCATATGTTCATTCTGCTAGCATCGCCGCATGACAGCCCGTACGAGAGGATTGTCCTCGAAAATTTCCTGGCGTTTCGCTATTGTGATACTGGTTCAGGTAATTGCTCTTGCTGCCATTTTTCCATGGCGCCACGCGCAGGGATCGGCAGTTGCACTGCCCAGAGTGACATCCGTCACTCAGATAACGCATGACGGATTTAGTAAGACCAGCTTATTGTCGGACGATTCTCATCTTTATGTGAGCGAATCGCCGGCCGCCCGTCACGTTATCGCCAGGGTATCGCTGGACAACTCTGACCGCTCACTCATTCCTACTACTTTCCCTGACCTGCAAGCGCTTGATGTCTCACCGGACCATGCCCAGCTTTTGGTTTCGCCGGTCCGAGGCGGTTCGAGCGACAACGAGTTCTGGACTTTGCCCATTGATAATGGATCTCCGGTGCGACTGCAAACTTAGCGGGCGCGATGCCTCCTGGTCCGTAGATGGTCAGCAACTCGCTTTTAGCAAAGGTTCGATTCTGTACCTGGCAAGCTCAAAGGGATCTCACGCGCGCGAACTGTACGCTGCGAATGGATCGGTGTTTACGCCCCGCTTTTCTCCAGATGGTCAACGGATTCGTTTCACAGTCGGTGATGCCGCGCTTAACACGACCTCGCTTTGGGAAGTGGGCAGGGACGGATCAAACCCACATTCTCTACTGGCCGATTGGCAGAACAGCTCACAGGCGTGTTGTGGCAGTTGGACAGCCGACGGCCACTACTACATTTTTCAGGTAACTCAGGGCGCGCTCACCACACTTTGGGCATTACCTGATTCCGGACAAGATAAACCCGAGCCGATTCAGTTGACTACCGGTCCCATTTCTTTTGGCAACGCTTCACCGGCTCGCGATAACAAAAAAATCTGGGCCATCGGTGTTCAACCGGCTGGTGAGACGGTGAAGTATGATCCCGAGAACAAAAAGTTTGTGCCCCTGGTTTCAGGAGTTTCGGCAACTGACCTGGACTTTTCGTCTGATGGCAAGTGGGTGACGTATGTGGCAGTCCCCGACGGTGGCCTATGGCGATCTCGCGCCGACGGTAGTGAGAAACTCCAGCTTACGTTTGCGCCGGAGCGCGCAGCATTGCCGCATTGGTCGCCGGACGGAAAACGTATTGCTTACGCCAGCGTGCAACCCGGCAAGCCGCTGAAGATTTCTGTCATCTTTGCTGCGGGTGGAAAGCCACAAGACATTCTGCCGGAAAACCAGAACCAAATTGATGCCAATTGGTCCGCTGATGGCAAGCGGATTATGTTTGGTCATTTTGTGCATGACAGCGGGGTTCTGAATATTCGAATCGTGGATTTGAAGACGCACAAAACCGTTACCGTTCCCGGCTCGGATGGGCTGTTCAGTCCGCGCTGGTCGCCGGATGCACGGTATATTGCCGCGCTCTCGCCGGATTTCACCACCGTGATGCTCTTCGACTTCAGTACTCGGAAGTGGTCGAGTTGGCTGACCGAGCCTGCAGGCGCAGTGAACTATCCAATATGGTCTGCCGACAGCAAATATCTTTATTTCGACGATCTGGTCACCGACGAGGAGTCAATTCGAAGAGTGAAGGTGGGCGAGAACCATGCTGAACGGGTTTTCGTGCTCGAGGGGATTGAGCGCTACCCTGGGCCATTCGGCCTTTGGACAGGCCGCGCACCCGATGGCTCCTGGATGTTTGTCCGCGACCGTAGTACGCAAGAGGTTTACCAGCTCGCTGTAGAGCTGCCGTAGCCGTACTGCGAGGTGATGGGGGTTATGTTGAAAGGCAAAATTGCGATCTGGCGAAGGCTGGGCGGGTGCACACCGCTCTTCACAGTAGGAGCGCCTTTGATGGCCGCGTTGCTCAACGCCATGCCATTAACGTCGCAAACTCGCGACCAGAGCTCTGCTGAACGGAAGGTGATTACTCGGGTCGAGCCTGATTATCCTGAGACTCTGAAGCGGCTTTACATCGGCGGCGTGGTGCGAGTTGAGGTTGTGGTTACGCCTAACGGGGCTGTGGAGAGCACAAAACTGCTGGGAGGAAATCCGATTCTAGGTCAGTCCGCAATGAAGGCAATAAAACAATGGAAATATGCCTCGACCGGCTCGAAAGAAGTCCTCGCAGTGAAGCTTGAATTTGATCCTCACCGCTGACCCATGTTTGGGCGAAGTCTGCTGGCTACGCCAGGCCCCACAAACAAAGTCCTCCGACACTGATTCTCTCTCACTTCGATCCTGGAAACGCCGGCGTTTCGGCGCTTTGCAAGTCTCGATAAAATTGCTGTAACACAAAGAATGCCTTCTTCTTTTCTCCGCGATCGCTCACCAATCCTTTGCGATTGAAGTAGTCCTGAATACGAGGCAACGTACGCCGCGGACTGCGGAAGTCCTTTAGGATCCACGGCGTGGTTCCACGCAGAAAAGAGATGCGCTTCAACATCGCGATCTGATGCCGATACAGATTCTCCTGATACTCCTCGGTCCAACGTGCGGTCGCGGTGCCGTGGAGACCAAAGAGGGCGTCCCCGCCAAATTCGCTCATAATCAGCGGCTTGTTGTACTTTGAGGTCCAGTCCGTGACATCAGCGTCTTCGGGACGGCGTGCGTACCAGCCGATATATTCGTTGTTCCCCATCACGTCGAGATCGTTCGCAATCGGATCATTGATGTGAATCAGGAAGCGATTTCCTTCCACCGTCTCCTCGTTCTGCAGGGCGGCAGAGACCAGGCGCGTAGGATCGGCGGTGTGAGCATCCTGAATTAGCTGTCGTAGAAAGCGATTGCGAGCATCACCGATCGGCGTCTCATTGGCTACGGAGTAGATGATCAGAGCCGCACGATTGTGATCGCGCGTGATCATCTCGTTCAATTGATTTTCAGCATTGCGCAACGTGGCGGGATTCTCCCATTGAATCGTCCAATAGACGGGAATTTCTCCCCAGACCATGATTCCCATTTGATCGGCCACTCGTAACATCGGCTCATTGTGAGGGTAGTGAGCCAGTCGCACGAAGTTGCAGCCGAGTTCCTTCGCCCACCCGAGAAGAGTTCGCGCGTCATCCTCGCTCCATGAGCGGCCCGCGCGAGTCGGCGCTTCTTCGTGGATATCGATCCCACGCAAAAAAATAGGCTTTCCGTTGAGCAGAATGTCGGTCCCACGCACCGCAATCGAGCGGAAGCCTATGCTGTCGGTAACGTGATCGGTCTCGCCGGCGATCTCGACGTTGTAGAGTTTGGGATTTTCAGGAGACCAGAGCGTCAGGTCAGCGTCAAAGGAAAACTCGGCGCGTCCTTTAGGGTCAGTCGGGAGCGCCTGGCTAAGCTTCGCCTCAGGAATTCGGATAGTGACTTTCTGCTGAAGTTGCGGCCCTTTGAGTTGCACCCAACCTTTAATCTTGCGGCTTGACCCTTTTTCAAGCTGCACGGAATAGTCCTGAACAAATGTTTCAGGCACCTCCACCAAGGTCACTCGCCGGGTAATTCCGCCATAATTCCACCAATCCGTGTTGACGGTGGGAACCTGATCTCTTCCCCGGGTGTTGCTGATCCGCAAAATGAGGAAATTGCCCTGCGCTTTTACCCTGTCGGTGATTTCAAAATCAAAGGGGGTGAAGCCGCCTTCGTGATGGCCAAGCTCCTCTCCATTCAAATAGACCCAGGCTTGGTAATTGGCGGCCCCGAAATGCACAAATAGCCTCTTCTTCGCCGGCTTTACGTAATCGAACGACCGCTTGTACCAGATGCTCCCTTCATAAAATAATAACGAGTCGCGCTGAGTGTTCCAGTCGCCTGGGACGTTGAGCTGGCCGGAGGTCTCGAAATCGTATTCGACCAGCTCCGATTCAGACTGCGGTTTGTGGTTCGTGAAAAAACCGCTATTACCCTTGATAGGTTGAGCTCGGTAGTCGAGAGCCCCAACATCATAAGGGTCAACAATGGCCTGCCATCGGCCATCCAGGTTTGTCGTCTGGCGCGCGTTGATGTTCTGGATCAGCGGAGCAATCTCCGCCCAGCCTTGGTCCTCGAGAACAGGGACGCACAAAGCAAGCGTGAGGCAACACAGGAATTTGATCATGGGAGGTGTATTCGTCCAGCAGAATACAAGGTTTTCGGAATTCAATCGAATTCCTAGGATGAGGGATTGCTCTGCGTTCATTGCGCCCGGGAAGGTTTGGTAGCGCTACCGGGAATCGAACCCGGGTTTGAAGATTGAGAATCTTCCGTCCTAACCCCTAGACGATAGCGCCATCAGAAGCATTGAGCGGACCGGCAGTTCGCTCGTGTGCAGGATGAAATTATAACAAAGGGGTTGTTGCTGCTGACTTGTTCCAGCAGTCTTGGAGCTTCGTGAATGAGTACACGTGCGGATCTCGTGGAGGGCGGAAAACTTCTCGAATAAAAAAGGCGAGCTCGATGTTTGTTCCAGATTTGCGTTTGACTAAGGCGTTCCGAGGCGGGCGGCCGGGCGGGGGCCGAGCGACTCGTGATATTTTGAATCACATCCATGAAGAGACTTTTTCTTCTGATTGCCATTCCTTGCGCCATCGCTATGGCCGCCGAGTCCATTGAAGAGCTTGCGCCTCTTCCAGTTCCCATGACTAACAACGCGGTTGCAGACGTCAGGGTGAGTGGGCAGACCCTGATTTACTCGCTGATGGGCCTGAGTGCGCAGAAAACTGTGAATTCAGTCACCAATTCTGCATATGCACTCAACCTCAAGTACAACAAATGGACGACCATCAAGCCGGTGCCAGGATCGGGGCGGCTGGGCGCAGTTGCGGTGGGGACCCGCGAACAAATTTTTCTGTTCGGCGGTTATGTGCCGGATGCCAGCGGCGGTCAGGCCATCCTTTCCGATGTCGAGATTTACGATCCCACTGCCCTGCGCTGGTATCGTGGCGCCGATATGCCGTTGCCAGTCCGCGATGCGGTCTCCGGAAGCTACCGCGACCGGTACATTTACGTGATCGGAGGATTCGCGAACGCTGGCCCGACAAACCAGGTACAGGTCTACGACGCGGAGGCCGACAAGTGGCTGCAAGCGACCGCGTCTCCGGGTGCGCCCGTCGGCGGGCATGCGGGCGCAGTCGTAAGAGACACGATCATCTATGTTGATGGCGCGCAGAAGAGCTCGAATCCGGCGGAGGTGCGATATGTTCCCTCGGATGAATGTTGGGTAGGCAAGATTGACCATCATGATCCCAAGAAGATTCAGTGGAGCAAGTTGCCTGCGCACCCGGGCGGCGCACGCTACCGGATTGCTGCCGGCGGATCAGAGAAAGATCAAAAGATTTATTTTGCCGGAGGCAGCGATACGGTCTACGACTTCAACGGAATCGGATTCGACGGCAAGCCTGCCGAGCCATCACCAACCGTCTTTGCTTTCGACTTGCACAGCAATGCCTGGCAAACCATGCAGGAGAATGCTCCACGTCCGAGCATGGACCACCGCGGTCTGATTGTTACCTCAGACGGCTTGGTTCTGATCGGCGGTATGACTAGCGGACAGAAGGTGGTCGGAAACGTCAGAGTCTTGCCGAAAGGGAAGTGATCAGCGGGCCCGGGCGAGTACCAGCGTGACGTCGTCGGGTTGTTCTGCCCCGCCAATCCAGTCTTCCACGGCAGCGGTCACAATTTCCGAAATCCGATGCAGTGGCAGATCACGGTTTTCCTGGACAAGTTCGATCAATCGCCGCTCTCCAAACTCTCCAAAGTCATTTTCGGGCTCCGTGACACCGTCGCTGTAGGCGAGGAATATTTCTCCGGGACGGAGATGGACTGAGCCTTCGTCGTAATTGATGGAGTCGAAGAGGCCGACGACCGTGCCGCCATCCTCCAGCCTTCTGACAGACCCCGATTCACTTAACAATAAAGGAGGCAGATGTCCGGCATTGCTGTACGTCAGCCGGCCCTCGCGGCCATGATATAGGCCTACAAATAATGTCGCGTACTTCTCCATCGGAGTGCTGTTATAGAGCTGATGGTTTAGCAGCGAGAGCAAGGTGCCAGGAGAGAGTTCCGCGCCTGGAATAATAGGGTCGTATTCCGCAACCAGAGTTGGCCCTGCGCCCACGGCCTGCATCTGCCTGAGCGCGGGGATGCCTTCGATGGAGTAAGCGCGAACTGCGGAGTGAATCGTGGCCATTAGCAGTGCGGCGGAAATTCCTTTGCCGCTCACATCGCCTACGGCAAGCACCAGCCGCTCCGAACCAAGCGGGAGGAAATCGTAGTAGTCCCCGCTGACGCTTCGTGCCGGGCGGCAGAAGCCGTGCACTTCGAGAGTGGGCAACTGGGTGATGTGGCGCGGGAAAAGTTGCGCCTGCACCTCCTGCGCGATGGTGATCTCACTTTCCAGCCGGTGTTTTTCTTTCTGCTCAATGATCAGCTTCTCGATAGAAGCAGTCATCAAATTGAACGAACTCGCGAGCGCGGCGAGCTGATCTTTTGAGGTGATCGGAATACGATGACTGAAGTCACCGCGGTTGATATGCGTGGTCGCCTGATACAGCTGGCCGACGGCGCCAGTCACTGAACGGGTCAGGCGGCTGCCGATGAACAACGCAACGATCTCGATAATTGCAAATAACATCAGCACCGCGATAAGCCGGAGTTGAATCGCTGGCGCAAAAAAGCCCGATGCCGAGGACAAATGGTCATAAACTCGAGAGAGGCGTGTTGCTACCCTGATGGCGGCAGGTTCTGCCGTGTCCCCGGTGCTCCAGTCTGAAACAGAGATTGCTGCTGCAAACTGAACCGCGCGATCCAAAGAACGGGTTGGCGCTGGGATCCCTTCCACCGTGTATGAAGGTTTCGGTGATTCGCTCCTCGGGTCCAGTTGTGGAAAAAGGGTGAGTTCCCCCAAGTTCATTGCCAGATCGAGCAGGACGCGTTGATCCAGCGGCTTGCTTGAGACAACTATCACTCGCCCCTTCTTGCCCGAAATGCTAGTTCCCGATCGCAGAAACAGCTTCCCTCGCTCGCGCACAACATTGGTGAACTGAGGCGGCAAGTACGCCGGCAACGATGGACGAGTTTCAGCTTCGCTTGAACTGGACTGGTTTGCCAGTTTGCCATTCGTCCAAACCCAGACCTGACGGTCGCCTGCTCCGTGTATTGCTGTGTCGATCTCCTGGCCGCGATCTATACGCGCCGCAATCTCGCTCCCGATTGCACGATTACTGGCCTCGATACTTTTGAGCTCGGAGTCAAGTCTTGAGGTCACGATGAAGGTCGCGAACTGACCTGCAAACAAATAAAACGTTCCTATCGCAGAACTTGCCAGAAGAACTATCGGGATGACGCCGATAAAGACATACGTAACGATAAGCCGATTTCGCAGCCGCCACAGAAGCCGGGAAGAAGCCCAGCGGGCGCCGAGCACGCATGCAAGCACCGTGACGACAACACTCAAGAACAGGACCCAACCGTCGAGCGATCCCGCAAAAGAATCGCGAAAATAGCTGCCAATCTTCGCAATCAGCAGGAGCAGGACATCAAGTCCCAGCAGATACAAAGTTACGAAGGCCAGCTTCCCTCTGGGAAAGAGGCCGTTCTTCTCCAGCGATAAGCGCAGATATAGTAGGCGGGAACGCATGCGAGGACGCCTGAATTATAGATGGAACGTGTTCGGAGCGACGCTGAGAATAGCGTTAGATTTCCGGGTAAAAATCGAAGAAGGCGTCGAGGCTGGCTCTTAACTGCTTCTCGATTTGTTCTTTGTTGCCTTCGAGCACGTGCATAGTGACGTGCGCCTCGTGCCCATTGTTCAGCTTCAACGTGGCATCGCCGACTTCCGCCACCTCTTCCGAGGGCAGGAGCCGGAGTCCGTAAACCAGGGTCAGGTTTGCCATGCTTCATTGTAGCCTTTGGGGGCTTCATCGACTCTGACGTCCTGGTCGGATATATCCGCGAGCACTTGCTGCTGGGAGCGGCGAGTGGACCCCGGCCATCACGAGCAGACCGAGGATTCAGGGCTGCTACAATGCCGCTGTGTTCAGGAAAAATCCTAGGCTCATAATCACGCTCGTTTGTGCGTTTCTCATTGTCGGGAAAGCATTCGGACAGGAAAGCAAACCTGCCCAAAAGCCGCAGGTAAAAGTGAATGTGCTGAATGTGTGCTCACCTTCGCCGGAGGAACAGCAGGAAATTTCCTCGGCCTTGGCGCGTATTCCCAGGCACCCATCGTTCAGCCCCGATTTTGAGGTAGACCGTGGCCGCTCCATTCTCGACCAGAACGCAAACCTCCTGGCAGCAACCACAGGTCTGCCGACGTCCTCGAACGTTATGAGCGCGGACTTTGTGCGCATTCGGCATGATTTCGTCGGTGCTTCGCCGTATTCAGGGGTCCAGTACTCATTCAGCCGTGATACTCAGCAAATGGTGGAAACGTTAGTATTCCGCATGCGAGACCCGAAAGATGTACTCCAAGTCTCGATTGATGACAGCGCTTCTACAGTAACCACAGCCACCGCTATGCTGACTGCAGCCACGCCTGCCAACCGCATCAGACTGGAGCGGTTCGGGAAGTCGTCGGTAGTCTTGGCGCGTTGCACGGGCCAGAACGGAGGTCCTCGCGCATTGGTGGCGCACCGCGAGCCAGGCCAAAGAAGCCAAGTACTTTGCCACGTAGGTGATCCCGTGCCCCTGAAACCAATTTACGATTTAGTAATCTAAACGATTTCAATGGACATACGAAACGTAGTCATCATGGGATCAGGATGCGCCGGGCACACTGCCGCGCTTTACACGGCGCGCGCCAACCTGAACCCGCTTGTGCTTGAAGGTCATGAGCCCGGAGGCCAGCTTTCACTCACGACGCTGGTCGAGAATTTCCCCGGATTTCCAGAGGGAATTCAGGGGCCGGAGCTGATCGCCAATATGCGGCGCCAGGCCGAGCGGTTCGGGGCCGAGTACAAACTGGCGCACGTGACCTCTGCCGATCTCAGCAAGCGGCCATTCACTATTCACTTTGGAAAAGAGGTGGTGCAGACGCAGACCTTGATCATTGCGAGCGGCGCGTCAGCGCGCTGGCTGGGACTCCCGAACGAGCAGGCGCTGATTGGTCATGGCGTGTCCTCTTGCGCCACTTGCGACGGCTTCTTTTTTTCCGGCAAGGAGATTTCCGTTATCGGAGGTGGTGATTCGGCCATGGAGGAAGCGCTGTTCCTCACGCGATTTGCGACCAAGGTTGCGCTTATCCACCGGCGCGATGACTTTCGCGCTTCGAAAATCATGTTGGACCGCGCGCGCCAGCACACCAAGATTCAGTTCATTACCAACACGGTCGTAGACGATGTATACGACCTCGCAAAAAAAGAAGTCACTGGGTTAAAACTTCGAAATCTCAAGAGTGGTGAAGTCTCGGACTTTCCCACCAGCGCGATGTTTCTCGGGATCGGACACATACCCAACACCAAGGTTTTCGAAGGCCAGCTCGATACCGACCAGGACGGCTATTTGAAGACCACAAACTACGTTCTTACTAAAGTGCCCGGCGTTTATGCCTGTGGCGACGTGCAGGACCGGCGTTATCGCCAGGCCATAACGGCTGCTGGCTCTGGTTGCATGGCGGCACTAGAGGTCGAAAAGTTTCTGGAAGACCAGGGCCGCTGAGTCTGCGGTTAACTCCGGCCATTTCAATGGCATCGGAGTTGTCTCCGCGCAGCACGAAGTGTCCTAGTTACTTCAGTGCTCGACTCGATTCCACTCCGGTAATCTTTCCCATTTCAGCGTGTCCCGTTACCTTGGAGACATTATGAAACGGTCCCCTTTGATCCTTCGTCTCGCTCTAATTTCTCTGCTTGCCGTCTCCGTTCCATCACTTGCGGCACAAGGTGACGCGACGGAACAGACACAAGCCACCCGCAAGGTTACCAATCGCGTCGTGCCGGCTTATCCGTCCATGGCGCGGCCATTGGCCTTGAGCGGCACTGTAAAGTTGGAAGCGTTGGTTCTGGCAAACGGCACTATTAAATCCATTCAGGTCGTAGGTGGAAATCCGCTTTTGGTACAGTCTGCGCAAAATGCCATACGCGAGTGGAAGTGGGAGAAAGCCGAACACGAAACGACCGAATTGGTCGAATTTCATTTTCACCCGTAGATCGCGTGATCCGTATCCCGTACACCGCCGGTCGAATCATTCCTCATTCTGGTTTGTGATACAAATTCCTGTGATCTTGAGCATGGTTGAGAGCAGGAAACTTCCCATACGCGCAGGAGATGTGTGCTAAGGGCGCTCTTGATTTCCCTCTCGGAGAGCCGCTCTCTGCGAAATGTCGCGGAACAATCTTCGCTGGGCCAGCGGATCTCAGGCCGGTTTGTTGCTGGCACTCAAGTCGAGGATGCTCTTAAAGTGACCGGGGCGTTAAATCAGGCCGGACTTAGCGTTTCCATCGACAATCTTGGCGAGAACGTCAGTACCGCTGATGAAGCGCGGCACAGCGCCCAACTTTATCGCCAGCTGCTTTCCGAAATTTCCGCGCGAGAATTAAACGCCAACGTCAGCCTCAAGCTTACTCACATGGGTCTCGACGTCGATCCGCAACTTGCCTACGACAATGTAAGCTCTCTGGTAGCCCAAGCCGCAGCCATGCAGCCGAAGAATTTTGTGCGCGTGGATATGGAAGGCTCCGCCTATACGCAGCGCACTCTCGATCTGGTTCGTGAACTGCATCGGAAGCCCGAGAATCACGAAACTGTTGGAGCGGTGATTCAAAGCTACATGCGGCGGGCGGAAGATGATATCGCCTCGCTGCTTAGCGAGGGTATTCGAATCCGCCTTTGCAAAGGCGCATACAAAGAGCCTCCTGAGATTGCATATCAGAGCAAGGCGGATGTGGATTCGAATTACATTCGGCTTATGAAAATCCTGTTGAAGAGCGGAATTTATCACGGCCTGGCAACCCATGACGAGCGAATTATCCGCGAAACCAAGGCGTTTGCCACGCGTGAAAACGTTCCCCGCGATGCTTTTGAGTTTCAAATGTTGTACGGAATTCGGCGTGATTTGCAGCAGAGCCTGGTGCATGAAAGGTGGCGCATGCGGGTGTATGTCCCATTTGGTACGGAATGGTATCCATACCTGATGCGGCGTTTGGCAGAACGCCCGGCCAATGCGTTGTTCGTGGCGAGGAATCTCTTTAGAAGCTAAGGCAGGCTAGCACCGAGACTCGCCATCAACTACGATCCGCCGCAAGAGCTTTCCCCACCCTCAAGGGAATTACAACCTGCACACATGTCCCCACGTCGCTGGACTCAACTTCAAACTTGCCGCCCAGCTCACGAATCCTTTCCCGCATTCCGGCCAGTCCGACACCTGAAGTTCCTGAGAGTCTGTAGCGCGCAAGCACCTCTTTGGAAATGCCGGTGCCATGGTCTCTTACTTTGAGGATTGCCTGCTCGGAGTTCACTTCGAAAGACACCTCCGCCGAACTGCTCTTGGAATGACGATGAATGTTGGTGAGGCTTTCCTGTAGGACTCGAAAAAGCGCGATCTCTATTTCGCGCGACAAACGCTCCGGCGGTTCGGCGATATTGATCTTCAGATCCAGGCCACTTCGCTTAGCAAAACCCTCCGCATACCAGGTTGCTGCGGAGGAGAATCCGGCCTCATCCAGACCCGGTGGATGCAACAGGTGCGAGATTGTCCGCGTTTCTTTGATCGAGTCTTCCACCAGCTTCAGACACTCGGAATACCTGTGGTCAGTCTGTCCGGCAGCCAGGGATGAGAGCAGCATCTTGGCCGCCGCCAGATACTGGCCGATGCTGTCATGGAGTTCGCGCGAGAACTTGCGGCGTTCATCGTCTTGCAACTGCAACAAACGGGCGCTCAAGCGCCGCGCCGCTTCGTTGCTGGCGAGCGCGGCATATTCCGACTCGCGCGCCTTCTGCTCGGAATTAATGGCGGAAGCGGCCGCCTGACTTGCCGCTTGCTCGGCGCGTTCGCGGAAATGCAATTCACCGCGCAGCAGCCGATAGTGCCAGAACAGCAGCAGCACCGCCGCGCTAAAGGTCACAATAATGACCGCTATCACGAACACAAAATGGCCGCGGGCTGCGGTTATGCTTTCCTCAAGCAGTCGCGATTCCTCCGTTCGCATCGCCTGAGTTACGGCAACAATCTCGTCGGCGAACGCAACGCTTTGGCGCGTCATCTCTGGCTGTCCGACAGGTAAGGGTGCGCCCCTCTGTTTCAAGTTCACCGATTTTTCCCAGAGCTGAACCCGGTCGTTTACAAGTTGCTCGAGGCGGTCGCAGTTCTCTTGTTGGGTAGGGTTGTCAGCGGTGTCTCGGCGAATCGCTTGCAGCACCGGCGAGATCTGGGCAAGAGAGTGCTGATACTGTTCCAGCGCTTCATCCCCACCGTTGAAAACATACGTCAGTCTGGCGCGGGCGGCTGAGGCAATATCAGACTCAGCTTCGCCTAACAGCTCGCGAACCTGTTGCGTGTGATAAACCAGTTGCTCGCTCTTAGAGAAATTGACCAGCGTGCTATAGACGAGAATCGCGCACACCACGAGCAGGCCGATAGCTATTGCAAATGCCATGCGAGCTGTCAGACGGCTCAACATAAGCGTTCCGGGCGAGGTGGCGACCTTGCAGTGAGCTTATTTGCGGAGAATTTCTCCGAACCGGGGGAGGTTTGTAGCAGTGTAGCAGGTTACCGGGGCGGCCTCGGAACATAATGTTGCGGGCCCTGCGTCGGCTGATCGCTTGGCTGAGACTGGGACGGGGCGGGCGCCAGCGGCAGTTGCGCGGCATCGTTCAGCACCTGCCGTTCCTGGGGAGAAAACTGACTAAATCGTCCAGCCTGGATTTCCCTCTGACGTGCCTCAGGCGGCATAGCACGCAACGTCTGGATGGCGTTTCTCACGGCCTGCTGGCGGTCGGGCGGAAGGCCCTTGAATTGAGAATCCAGCGACCGGAATTGCTGTTTCTGTTGCGACGTCAGGTGCTCCCAGGTTTCCATGCGCCTGAGGACCTGCTGTTGCCTATCTGGCGGCATGCTATCGAAGTGCTGCAGACGCTGTTCAAATTTTTGCTGGCGATCGCGCGGCAGACGCCGGAATTGCGGGTCATTCTGCAACGCGCGTTTCTGCTGATCAAGCGGTTGCTCGCGATGCTGGTTCAGCCATTGCCCCGAGTGATGGCCCTGTGCGGGCGGCTGATACGGCCGGGGTACCTGATATTCCCGCGGAGGCGCTGGCGCTGGCTCCGGCCGAGGCTGAGGACGGCTCTGCGGTTGCGAACGCTGCGGCTCCGGACGAGATTGAGGGGGCGACTGTGGACGTGCTTGAGGCCGCGACTCCGGATGGGACTGCTGACGCGAGGACCTCTGCTCCATTCGCGGCGCCTGCGGGCGCGGTACTGGGCGTTGCTCATTCCGGCGGTTCTGGGCGAACGAAGGCACGCTAACCAGAGCGAAAATCGTGCACACGCAGGCGAGCTTTGCTACTGCGAGCTTTGCTTGTGCGAGCTTCGCGCATGTACGTTCGGGGCGAAAAACCCACGACCTGATTTGTGCTGGTACCTTCATTCCTTCATCCCCGGACTACTATGCAGGTGCCTCCCATTGCTTTCTAGGAAATGCCCCGTTTTACGGATTCGCGTTCACGTCTTGCTGCACCTGCAGGTCGTCCAGCAGATCAGACGCCGAACTTGAATCTGAGTCTGAAAACATATCAAGGTCCTTATCGAGCGTCTGCAAATCACTTACTGCCGTTCCCGGCGGCGGGGCTTCTGGCGAGACTCCCCCTTTTCGTTCCATCCACAAAGTAACGCCGGCAACCATTGCCACTGCCAGCGATACGGCCATCGCCGGACGCCGCGCCCATGCGAACCAGCGCGAAGGCTGTTTCGCAGCCTCCTCCCGCAATCGCGCGCGCAGGCGCGTATCGAAATACGGCGAAGGCTCTGGCGCCTGCCACTCGTCAAGCAGCGCCATGGTCTTGCGAAATTCCGCCAGCGTTCCCGCGCAATCAGCGCAAGAGCTGAGATGGTCGTTCACCTCGGCCGTGGCGGAGGCCAATCCAGCGGCCAGGTCTGGAAGCAATTCTCGAATGTCGGTGCACTTCATTTTCTTTCCCTTCCTGAATCTTCTTACATCCCCGTTGACTTCAATCTTCGATCTCCACTCGATCAGGCCTTCAACTTTTATTGCGGTCCTGCCGAGCGCCTAAACAAATTCCTTAAGCTGCTCGCGCAATGTTTCATAAGCGCGGAACAGCAGCGATTTAGTGGCTGATTCGCTCAACTTCAAAACTTCCGCGATCTGGCGATAATCCATCTGCTGATACTTGTGCATCAGGACCGCCATTCTTTGCCTCTCCGGCAACGCCTCAACTTTTCGCCGAATCGCCGCCAACCGCTCGCGCCGCAAAATTTCCTCTTCCACGTTCGCCGTCTTATCTGCCAGATCTGGTGTCTGCCCCGTCTCTGCGTCGGCCTCATCCAGATTGGTTACATTCTCTGGACGTTCATGCCGCGTATCGCGGGCATAATTTACGCCAAGATTGGTCGCGATGCGATACAGCCAAGTCGTAAACTTCGCGCTCGGCTCGTAATTCGCTCGCGACCGGTACACCCGCAAGAAAACCTCCTGCGCCAAGTCTTCGGCAGCGGCGGTATTGTGCGCCATGCGGTACATGAAATTAATAATCGGACGCCGGTACTTCTGCACCAGATAATCGAAGGCAGAGTCGTCGCCCGCCTTGACCCGCAACATTACGTCAGCGTCGGTCAGCTCTCCAGCAATGGGATCGGCCACCGCCGTCGAGTTCACGCCCATTGCGAGCAATCCGTGATTTAAGGCCACGCTGCTCACATCCTTATCAACCCTATCCGGATCAGAAAGTTGCGAG
>WNFR01006028.1_pt1 | contig 17189 bp, 14 predicted proteins | sample 5400221 | NCBI WGS metagenome assembly WNFR01 (sample SAMN13153357, study PRJNA577476) | soil metagenome | isolation source: 40 cm soil under Madrone tree | place: USA:California | collected 2016-06-14
GAAACTAAGGCAAAGGCTTGCTTCCTGTCAGTTGATCATGACATTCCGCGTCACCAAAACGCAGTAGTTAGTGGAAGATTAGATAAATTAGCGAAGATTGCCGCCGCCTGGAATTACGCAAAATCAACGTGGAATCCACACTATCTGATGAAACTTGACGCGGACGACCTGATTAGCTCGAGGCTTGTTCAGTGGTTGGAGAATTTCGGTCGTGAACCTGGCTACCTTATAAAACACGGCTGGCTTTGGCAGTCAGCAGCGTGTCATCTCCTCCAATTTACCGAGTATTTGGACCGAGTATGCGCGTCATGTCTGATCATTAGAAGTGATGTTGCGGATCAGAAAGGACCATTTCTTACTGAGGTAGAAGGCATCCAGCTTAATGAGGCAAGTTTAAGTTTCGCCACCAGCGATCACTATTCGCTTGTTCCTGGATCTGGCACCAGCACTCTTTTGTTGAACGACAGTCACCAGCGTTACGCAGCGCAGTTTGCTTACCTTGGGCACGAACTCTCGACCCTGCCTTTTAGGGCGGTCATCTATCGCATAGGCAATCCTGACAGTAATTCAGCCGCCCTTGAAACAGGACGGCCAAGCCTGCGAATGGTTCTTGGAACAATTCGCAGAACGAAGCTCATGACGACAACCCTTAAAAGAGAATTCGCGTTGCGATAACTATCTGACAGGGCCTTTTTCGCCCAATGAAGGCAAAGCCGTTACCAAAATTAGTCGCAGTAGCCTAGTTATTCGAGCTGTAACTTCGCCACGATTTGCCGGAGCCAATCCAGTGACAGGCAAACCACGAATTGCTTTCTTGATTCCAGTCCCTTCAACGCAAAGGGTGAAAGACTGGCACGTTGGTTGCCTCTATTTCAAGCAAACATTGTCATCCATACTAAACTCAAGAGCCGACGACTATTGCATTGTTGCCGCCGGCCACGAGTTTCCGAATTTCCAACTGCCACAACATCCGCGATTCAAGTTTCTGTCGCTTGACCATGCTTTGCCGTCTCGAAAAGACGGGGATTACCCCGCCGCGGTTAAGGACAAGATGATCAAGCTGGCGGCAGCTTGGGACTATGCGAAATCGGCATGGAATCCACAGTACGTGATGAAACTCGATTGGGATGACCTTATTAGTTCACGGCTTGTGGAATGGCTCATTTCAGCAACAAATGAAGCTGGTTATCTAATCAAGCAGGGCTGGATTTGGCGTTCACAAGTTCCTTACCTTATCCAACGCACCGAGTACTTTGATCGTGTCTGCGGCTCCTGCGTGATTATCCGAAGTGATCTGGCAGACCAGGCAGGCCCGTTTCTAACCCATGTGGAAGGCACTAGCCTGAGTCCGGAAGGACATCGCTTTGCCGTCAACGATCAGCACTCACTTGTGCCGGGTTCTGCAACAGGGACGCTCCTTTTGAACGATAGCCATCAACGGTACGCTGCACAATTTGATTATCTGGGACAGCGGTTGGCGACTGTTCCGTTCAACGCTGCCGTTTGCCGCATCGGTCACGGAAACAATGCCGGTCAACCTTTCGGAACAGAAACTGCCCGCATGTTGTTAGGCCGGCTTCGGCGAACACGGTTTGTCACACCGAAGCTGCGGAAAGAATTCATGCTCGATTGACCCGTGCTCACCCTCGTAATAAGCAGCTTCAGGTGACGTAGGCACTCACAAAAGTGCGACACAATGCGCGTCAGTATCATGATCACGACCAGGAATCGCGCGGGCGAGCTCCGACGAACCATTCAGATGTTGGGAAAACTCGATCCATCGCCAGACGAAATTCTAATAACCGCTGATGGGTGCACAGATGGCACAACCGAGTTCGTGAGTTCAGCGTTGCCGAATGCGAAATTGATTGTGAATCAGTCAGCAATTGGTTCCGTAGCTTCGCGCGATCGTATGATGCGCGAAGCCAAGGGAGACCTAGTGCTGGCGTTGGATGACGACAGTTATCCGACAAAGATCGGCTCAGAAGAGCGTTTGACTCGTTCGTTTGCTAACTCTGGAGCGGTACTGCGCCGATCGACTTATCTGCAGTTGCCTGGCTTTGAACCCCGGTTCTACCACATGTACGAAGAACCGGATTACGCGTTGCAATGTGCAGCTGCTGGATATGACGTGCTTTTCTCTCCGATCGTCACCATCCGTCATCATTACGCCGGTCGCGCCCGTGATGAAATCGGCATTCATCATCGTCACGCGCGCAACGAGTTCTGGAGCACTTTAATGAGGTGCCCCTTCCCGCCTCTCCTTGCCATGCTTGCCTGGCGCGTTTTCTCTCAATTTCGTTATGCATGCAAACGGGGCTGGTCGTGGGTCGTTCGCGAGCCATGGTGGTGGGGTCAGGCCGCGGTGGGATTTCCTTATTTCCTGCGAAAACGCAAGCCCGTTTCGTGGGGAGCTTATCGGCGGTGGCTTAGCTTGCCTTGAAAGCACTCAAATTGTCATTCTGTGCGAAGCGAAGCTGCAACGTAGCCCCGAACGCTTTCGGGGCGAGGCCAGGCTTTCAATCTCGAATCCAAAGGGTGAACGCAGTATCGGGAAAACGAAGCGAGATGTTTGAAAGCCTGGCCTCATGATTCGCATTTCGTTGCAGCGCTTCGCTCAACATGACAGTGCCACAAGATGAGTTCTAACCCAGTGAAGTGGCTGTGTTGTCAGCTCGGTGCGCGGGAACATTATGCGATTCCTCGCGCGTTATTTCGTCTTGGCGCGCTTGGCCGGCTGGTGACCGATGCCTGGGTTCCGCCCTCATCTTTCCTGGCGAAACTTTCCGGCTCCAGGCTCGCAGAGCGCTTTCACAACGAGCTGCGCGACGCCCCCGTGATCGCCTTCAATTCGTCGCTGATCTCGTTTGAGGCGCTTGCGCACTCACGTCGTCTTGCCGAATGGCCAAAAATAATGGCGCGCAATCGCTGGTTTCAACGCAAGGTCGTCTCATTTCTTCGCTCTCAATTATCAACTCTCAGCTATCAACCCATTTTAATAAGCTACAGTTACACAGCGCTTGAACCATTTCGGCATGCAAAATCGCGCGGGTGGAAAACAGTGCTGGTGCAGATCGATCCCGGCCCCGAGGAAGAGAGGATTGTGGCGGAAGAGGCGGCACGAGTGCCTGAGTTGGCCGGCGACTGGCAGCCCGCACCGGCGGAGTACTGGGTTTCGTGGCGGAAGGAATGCGACCTTGCCGACCGCATTGTGGTCAATTCCAAATGGTCGCAAGAAGGTTTGGTTCGCAGCGGAGTTGCGCCCGAAAAGCTCTCTGTTATTCCGTTGGCATACGAACCGCCGAGCGTCGGAGGTCAAAAGATAGAGCTCGGAATTGCGCGGTTGTATCCAGATCGTTTTACAAACGAACGGCCGCTGCGCGTGCTTTTCCTCGGTCAAGTGAACTTGCGCAAAGGCATCGCCAGGTTATTGGATGCGGCTCGAATTTTGCGAGATGAGCCTGTTGAATTCTGGATCGTGGGACCGGTGCGGGTCACAAGTGCAACAAACACAGGGAGAGACGCGCGGGTGAAATGGTGTGGGCCTGTGACAGGGAGCCAGGCTCCCGAGAAGTTCCGAACTGCTGACGTATTCATCCTTCCGACGCTCTCGGATGGGTTCGCGATTACCCAGCTCGAAGCGCAGGCACACGTCCTGCCGATTATCGCATCGAGGTCATGCGGCAAGGTCGTTGAGAGCGGCCGCAACGGGATCATTCTCGAGGAACCCAGCGCCGCGTGCATTGCGGCTGCAATTCGCGACTGCATCGCGAATCCGAGTCAGCTGCAAAATCTTGCTGCCGCATCACGCGTCGGAAATGAATTTACAATTGACGCACTTGCTCAGCGGCTACAAGAGCTCGGCGCGACGCTGTAGGCCTCCAACGTGCATCAACGAGCCTTTCAGTTTGCGCTTTGTGCTTTATAATGGCGCGCGTTCCTTCGATTATGGTCACGAATGAAGTAACGTTCTATCTCGCTGCTGCCGCGTTGGTCTTGTTGACGGTGGAAAGCTGCATAAAGGTGCTGAACAGGGATAGCTCTTCCATCACGCTTGCCGTTTATGTCACGGTTTTCGCATGGTATTTCATCGATCCTTTTCTCAACCCGGAGCAGTACGATTACATTCCTCCGTCCTTGATCAGTCAAAGCTACGGCCAAGTATTGATCTTCCTGATCGCCTTTCGCATTTTCATGCCATTTACAGTGCGTTGGATTGTGCGGCGGCGCGGTACCGGCTTATTCGCAATGCAGCGCTTTGCACCGGAGCAGATGTTAATCGCCGCGGGGGCATTGTGGCTGCTGCTCTTGCTTGTTGGCATTGCCCGGATGGGTGGCGATGTGCTTGGTGCATTGTTTCCCATTGACTCCCGCGCAGGGGCGACCATGTGGGGGCGAGGCGCCATCGAAAGTTCCGCGGCCGGATTTCTCATCGCGTCCGCAGGTTACGTGTTCAATGCGATCACAGCGTTCCTCGGTGTCTTGATATTTTTCCAGCGCACTACTTTCTGGCGATGCGTTGCGGGAGGGATGTTCGCCGTCTCACTTCCATACTTCCTTCTGGAAGGAGCACGCAGTCATTTCCTTGCGGCGATTCTGCCGTTTATTATCACGTACCTGCTTTATGGCCGGCACCCGCTCGTTGTAAAAATCGCCGTTTTGGGAGTGGCGTTCGTTTGTTTGGATCAGGGCTTCAAATTAGTAACGGCGTTTCGCGGCACTGGCTTCAGGGACTTGCTGGCTGCTGAGCATCCGTACGAGATGGTCGATGAGGATTTGCGCCAAAGCGGGCTCAACATGATCCAGGAGCTTTGCTTCGCAAACGCTTACCTTGCTTCGGGAGCGGCCCCTCCGGCGTATGGCGGACGATACTTGAACGAGCTGCTTAACGCGATTCCGCGTGTGGTTTGGCCTTCAAAGCCGTTGATTGGAATTGACTATGCCAAGTGGCGCGGCTTGGAGGACCCGAACTCCGAGCTAGGCGTTGTCGCCACGGTTTCTACCGGAATGATTGGGGGTGGCGTTTTGAATTTTGGCCAATTTTTTGGGCCGATGGCAGCGGGTATCATGATGGCGTTTTGGACCGCTCTACTCATACGTTGGTGGCAACAACGAAGTTCGCTTCCCCGCCTTGTGCTGTTCATGCTTGGCACTGGCCTTACCTTCAACCTCGGGCGAGACATTACTCTGTTGGTACTCTGGCCTGTCGTATTCGCGTACTGTTTTGTGCGTCTTATTGAGATCTGGGCGAGTAAGCGGTTTGGCGCAGTGCCGCACATCACGACGCACGCGCCAGCTCTTTCTCCCGCTAATCTTGGCGCACTACAAGCTTCGCCTACTCGGCTGCGTCGGTGACTGGGTTCGCGGTGGGCAGCCTATGTGCCCCAAGAGCGTCACAGCGTCTTGCAGACACACGTCCATAACTCTGGATCGAGTTCGGCTTTCGCGCGCTTCACCAGAAGGTCGCAATCTGCACCTTCTTGCATCACGGCAAAAATTGTCGAACCTGAGCCGGACATTAGCGCGGCGCCGACTTCGGATCGTTTTAGTAACCACGCTTTCATTTCCGCGAGAAAAATGAATTTTTCGAACACCGGTCGCTCCAAATCATTCGCGAACGTTTGCCCGGCGAATTTTTGAGCGGCGTAAGAGACGCCTGGAATTTCGCGTGAGTCTCGCCAGTGCGAGTACGCCCATTGCGTGGGCACGCTGAACTCGGGCTTCAGCAACAAGACCGATAATTGTTCGCGCAACCTCGTCGGGCTCACCAGTTCGCCACGTCCCTTGCATACTGCTGCGGATTGAAGAATAAAAAATGGCACGTCGGAACCTATTGCCTCCGCCATCTTCGAAAGGGTTTGAAGCGGCAATTTGGTATCGAACAGGTCGTTTAGCGCTAGCAGGGTAGAAGCAGCGTCGCTGCTCCCCCCGCCCAAACCCGCGCCGTGCGGAATCTTCTTTTTCAGCTCTATCGAAATACCGCCGTCGATGTTTGTTTTCTCGAAAAACAGGGTCGCCGCGCGGACGGCGAGGTTTTCATCCCCTTTCGGCACCGACGGATCATCACACTGAAACTCGATTGCTTTTTTTCCGCTGCACGATTCAATTTGAATCTCGTCGCACAGCGAAATCGGCGCGATGAGCGTCTCGATCTCATGAAAGCCGTCGCTGCGCCGGCGCAAAACCCTTAGCCAAACATTGATTTTCGCGGGAGCGAGGACTTGCATACCGTGCAATTTGCTCTGTCATTCCGCGCGAAGTCGAGGAATCTCTTGCTGTTGGTCGGAATGCTGAGATGTCTCGAATTCGCTCGACATGACAAACGACAAAATCATCGTCGCACTCGACGTTGCGACCAGAGAAAAGGCGCTTGGACTTGTTGAGCAGCTCCGTGGCGAAATCTCCTTTTTCAAAATCGGCTTCCAACTTTATACGGCGGAAGGCCCGGAAGTCGTGCGCGCGGTTTTGTCCACCGGCGCCAGGGTCTGGCTTGATCTCAAACTACACGACATCCCAAATACCGTCGCGCGAGCAGTCGAATCCGCCAGCACCCTCGGTGTCCAAATGCTCACAATCCATTTGAGCGGCGGCAGTGAAATGATCCGCGCCGCCACTGGGGTTTGCAGCGCCGACATACTCCTCCTGGGAGTGACTGTACTAACCAGCTCGAGCGAACCAACGCTGCGCGAAGTTGGAATCACCGACACAGTAGAGAACCAAGTGTTGCGCCTCGCCAGATTGGGCGTCGAAGCAGGAATCCATGGAGTCGTCGCCAGTCCGCGTGAAATTAAAACGCTTCGTCGCGAATTCGATGACAGAATCAAAATTGCCGTCCAGGGAATTCGGCCAAGTTGGGCAGAACCGGGTGATCAAAAGCGATTCATGACTCCGCGTGAGGCGATCGAAGCAGGCGCAGACTACATCGGTATCGGCAGACCCATCACTGCGCATCGACAACCAGCGCAAGCCCTCGCGAAGATTCTCGAAGAGCTCAGCTAATGCTTATTTAGAGATTTTTCTTTCTCCTTTGCCTTCGGAGAACCCGGTTCAGCTGCCCCGTGCGCGCCATTTTTCTCCAGCGCTATGGCCAGAACTTCATCGACGTTTTCGACGGCGACAAATTTCAATTTCTGTTTCGCCTCCTCGGGAACGTCGACAAGATCTTTTTCGTTGAGCATGGGAATGATCACTGTGGAAATACCTGCCCGCATCGCAGCCAGGCTTTTTTCTTTCAATCCGCCGATGGGCAGAACGAGCCCGCGTAACGTGATTTCGCCGGTCATCGCTACATCGGGGCGAACCGGTCTGTTGCTAAAAAGTGACGCTAGCGCCGTAAACATTGCGACGCCCGCTGAGGGACCATCTTTGGGCACTGCGCCGGCGGGGACGTGCACGTGGACATCGTTTTTTCGAAAATCTTCGGCCTTCACACCGAGTTGACCGTCTCGGCTGCGAAGAAGACTCAACGCGGCTTGCACAGATTCCTTCATCACGTTTCCGATTTGTCCCGTCAGCGTGATATTGCCCTTCCCTGGATAACGCGTCGCCTCGATGTGCAGCACTTCCCCGCCCTGCGGAGTGTAAGCGAGGCCAGTGACCACGCCGGGTTTACTCGTCGTGAGTTTTGTTTCCCGAACGTATTTGGCTGGGCCAAGCATTTCACCAACGACATCGAGCGTGACCGTTACGTGCTCCGTTTTTCCGCGGGCGACCTGCGCTGCGACGCCACGACAAATCGCTCCGATCTGTCGCTCCAGTTCGCGCACGCCGGCTTCGTGCGTGTGATCGTTGATGATCCGGCGAAGCGCGTCTTCCTGAAATTCGCATTGCTCGGCTTTGAGTCCGTTCTCTTGTAGTTGCCGCGGCACAAGATAGCGTTTCGCGATTTCGAGTTTTTCGCGCTCGGTGTAGCCGGGGATTGAGATCATTTCGATGCGGTCGCGCAACGGTTCGGGTATCCCCTCGATGTAATTGGCCGTGCCGATAAAAATGATTTGCGAAAGATCGAACGGCACGTCGAGGTAGCGATCGACGAAGGCATGATTTTGTGCCGGATCGAGCACTTCGAGCAACGCGCTCGCCGGGTCACCACGAAAATCCGCGCCGATTTTGTCGATCTCGTCGAGCATAAAAACAGGATTGCGCGTGCCGCAGCGGCGCAGCTCCTGAATGATCCGGCCCGGCATCGAGCCGATGTAAGTGCGGCGATGTCCGCGGATTTCCGCTTCATCACGCATCCCGCCGAGACTAATCCGCACAAACTTGCGGCCGAGAGCGTCGGCGATGGATTGACCGAGGCTGGTCTTGCCAACGCCCGGCGGCCCGAGAAAACAAAGGATCGCGCCGTGTCCCTGCGGATTGAGTTTTCGTACGGCCAGATATTCGATCAGCCGCTTCTTAACTTTTTCAAGATCGAAGTGATCGCGATCCAGGACTTGCTGCGCCTGATCGAGGTCGAGATTGTCCTTGCTCAATTTGTTCCATGGCAGATCGGCAATAATCTCTATGTAACTCACGATCACCGAAAACTCGGGACTTGCCGACGGAATGAAATCCAGCCGCTTCAATTCGCGCTCCGCCTGTTTCATCACTGCTTCCGGCGGATTGGCTTCCTGCAGGCGAACGCGCAATTGTTGTGCTTGTTCTTCGCTGCCGCCTTCGGTCTCACCCAGCTCGTGCTGGATCGCTTTAAGCTGCGAACGCAGATAAGCGCGCCGCTGCGCATCGGAGAATTGCGACGCAACATCTTTTTGCAGTCGCTTTTGGATCTGCGCGATCTCAAGCTGCGCCGAAACGTGTTCCTGTACCGCACGCACCCGTTTTTCGACGTCGAGTTCTTCGAGCAACGCCTGCTTTTGCGCGAGCTCTATATTGAGGTTCGGCGCTAGAAAATCAGCGAGCTGCTCGGGATTTTCGATGTTCATGATCATCAGGCGCGCCTGTTCCGGCGCGTCCGGCGTCAGCTCGAACAAACGCGCAGCTGAATCACGCAAATTGCGGAAAGTGGCCTCCCATTCCTTGCTCGGCGGCGGCACAATCGATTGCGGCAAATCGATTTCAGCGCGCAAAAACGGATCGGTCGCGATGATTTTGCGGAACGAAAAACGGCGTAGTCCCTGCACAATCACGAGCACGTCGTCCTCAGATTGCCGAATAAGTTTGAGCACAAGCGCGGCCGTCCCAATCGAGTACAGATCTTGGGGCGACGGATCGTCCTTTGTCTCATCACGCTGCGTCAGAAGCCCGATCACCTTCGTGCGCGGCAAAGTGTCATCGAGCAGTTTAAGCGACGCCGCACGCTGGACATTCAATGGAATGACCGTCCCCGGAAAAACAACAAACTCGCGCACGGGCAGAATCGACAGCTCTTCGGGAATACGCGGCATCCGGCTTTCGTCCACGCCGAACGCCACGGTGCCCTGGCCTGCGGGTTTGGACTCTATCGTTGGTTGTAATGCGGTAATCTTGTCTGCACTCATGATTGTTTTCTTAATGGCAGTGCAATCCAGAGTAATCCGTTGCGCTGCTCGGCGTGGGCTTTGTCGATTTCCACTTCAACCGGCAGATCGATCTCGCGTTCAAAAGGTCCGTAATCGATTTCCATGGCGAGCAATTGCACCGTGTGCTCTTCCGCGTGGCTTGGTTCTGGCAGTTCGCGCGTCCCGCGAATCACCACTCGCCGCGGTTCGACGGTCAGATCGATCAAGGAACGCTCGACTCCCGCGAGATCGACACAGATCCGAATACACTCCTGGCAGCGATAGGCGTTGATAGCCGGTGCCCAAGCCTGCGGCGCGAACCTGCAAAATTGCGAGCGGGACAGCTCCTGTGTGATGTCGTGCAACGCGCCCTGAAGCCAGCGTAATTTGATGGTTTTGATCGGATCCATGAAGAAACTAAACATCGTCCGGCGTGTTTCCATGTTCAAACACGCGAACCAAAAAGCTCCAAATTCCAAACACCAACCTGCAGAGAAGACTCCGAGCTTCTTTCGAGGGACTTGCGAAGGTCGTCTCGTTTCTTAAACGCGCAAATGAGTCGCACGCGTCACATACGGCTCACAGCTCTGGTGCTATTTCACTTTCCCAGGCCCCCACAAGGCGCGCCCCGGTTTCGCGCCAGTGTGCTCTCCGTCTTTGATGACCTGCACGCCGTTCACTAAAACATGTTTCACACCAGTCGCGTACTGATGCGGTTTTTCAAAGGTGGCATGATCTGTGATTGTCGCTGGATCGAACACGACCACGTCCGCAAACATTCCCTCCTTGAGAAATCCGCGGCGATCAAGGCCCAGATTCGTCGCCGGCAGTCCGCTTAACCGATGAATCGCATCGCTCATCGAAAGAACTTTTTCGTCGCGAACGTATTTGCCGAGAACACGCGCAAAATTTCCATAGGCGCGCGGATGCGGATTTGATTTCGTGAACGGCGCTTCGGGCGCTTGTGATGCTTCATCCGAACCGAAGGAAATCCACGGCTTCCGCAATTCCTTTTTCACGTTCTCCTCCGACATCAAATAGTAAACCGTGCCAATGCGCGATTCGTCCTCGGAAATTAGATCCATGATCGTATCGATCGGATCCTTTCCGCGCATCTTCGCGACTTCAGCGAGCGTCTTGCCCGTCAGCGGCTTCAATTTTTCTGACTTAAATCCCACCAACAAAATTTTCTCCGGCGAACCGGCGGCGAGATAAAGGTTTTCCCATTCATCGCTGTCGACCTGTGCTTCGGCTTTAATTATGGCGCGCATCACCGGGTCGCGCAGCCGTCTGAACAACTCGGGATAGCCGCCGTCCTCAGTCCAGGGGGGCAAACAGGCATCAAGCCCTGTTCCAGCGGCGGTATACGTGTACATGTTCGCACGGACGTTCAATCCTTTCTTTTGCGCGCGTTCGATACGCGTTAGCAATTGGTCTTCTTTCGACCAATTTTTCTTGCCGGCGGTTTTGATGTGGTAAAGCTCGGCCGGAATGTTCGCTTCGCGCGCGATCCGCAGCAGCTCGTCAACCGCCTCGAACAATTGATTTCCTTCACTGCGTATGTGCGAGATGTATTTGCCCTGGTATTTAGCCGCGACTTTGCACAGCTCGATCAGCTCTTCGGTTTTCGCATAAAACGCCGGCGGATAAATCAGTGAAGTGCCAATTCCGAGTGCGCCAGCTTCCATTTCTTTCCGCACTAGTTCGCGCATTTCGTCGAGCTGCTCCGGCGTCGGCTGTTTGTCTTCAAAGCCGATCACGTATTCGCGGATGGTTGTCGCACCGATGAAGGACGCCACATTGCACGATATGCCGTGCGTTTCGAGATATTGAAGATATTCCGCGAGCGTATTCCAAGTGATGTCGTATTTGATGTCGGTTTGCTCGCGAATTTGGTGCTCGCGCACACGATCGTTCACCGGTCCCATCGATTCGCCTTCCCCCATGATCTCGGTCGTGACGCCCTGTAGGATTTCGCTTTGCGAGCGGCCATCCTGAATCAGCGACTCTGTTGACCACGAAAGCATGTTGACGAACCCCGGCGCCACAGCGAGCCCCTTCGCATCAATTACTGTCTTGGCTTTCGCTCCCGCGACTGCGGGACCAATGCCAGCTATTCGATCACCTCGAATCGCGACATCGGCCTGTAGCGGCTTGGCGCCGGTGCCGTCATATAGTGTCCCGCCGCGGACGATCACATCAAAATCGTCGCTGCTTGACGACGGAGACGGCTCCTTTGCGATCACAGCAAAGACAATCGTCAGGAAGGCCCCGAGCCAAAGGAAATTTTGTTTCATTGCGGAAATTGTAGTTGATGACCGATCTTTTCAAAAGCAATGGCTGGGCGTCGGCCAAAGCGTTTAAGGCATTCCAATCCTCCGAAATTGGTCTGTATTAGCTCCGCCGCATTGGGGCTTGCATCCATCGGGTACGACGCGGCATGATGGGTCGATGACTCTATACCCAACGCTTCTGTGGGCTGTCGTCATCGTTTTGGGGGTTTTGCTTTATTTATCAAAGCGGGGAGCACGAATTCAGGCCTCATCAGATGAGCTCAGGGGCCGACTAGCTCAAACAGTCACCACTTGGGCTCTGATCGCTATTGCCTTGCTTGGGATAGTTATCATTGCGATTGCCGGGTACAATGCATCAATTCCGAGTACCGACGTTGAGGCTCGGCGTGAGTTCCTCGATGCGGCAAAATATGTTTTTGCTTCTGTGTTGCCGGTGGTCGCTGCTTGGGTCGGCACAGTGATGGCCTTCTATTTTGGAAAGGAAAACTTCAAGGCCGCAACTGACAGCGTGAGCCAGATCGCGCGACAACTCACCTCCCAGGAGAAGCTGGGCCAAACCAACGTCCAGGAGATCGGGAAACCGATGGAGGCCGTGGCTCCGTTGCGGTTCGACGAGACCGACAAACTCGAGACCGTTACCCTCGACAAACTGGAGGAGAAGATGAGAGCGAAAGAACCGCCGTTCGAGCGCCTCCCCATCTTAAGCGCGAAGGGCGCGCCATTAATGCTTGTTCATCGCAGCGTGCTCAATGACTTCTTACTGAACAAAAAAACTGCTGACCCGGGAAAGACCGCGAAGGATTACAACCTGTCCAATCTTGTGAAGGACTATCCGTGGTTGGAGCAAAATAGCTTCGCGACTGTGTCTCCAACTGCGTCAGCTGCACAAGCGAAAGACGCAATGGCACAGAAAAAAGGCTGCTCTGACGTATTTGTTACAATGGACGGCACTTCTGCCTCTGCGGTGACACGCTGGATCACCAACGTTGATTTGCTCCAAGCGGCGCAAGTGTAGCCGTGTAGTCCTCATTATGTCCAGTGGCAGCTGTTCGCTGTCCGACCTCGACATCTCGCAGCAGTCCACAAAGTCCCGCTAATTTCACCAAGCCGGCGACCAATCGAGGCACCGGATTCGAATCGTACAATGAAACACCTTGCTGGTCGGCGACTCTCCTGTCTCAGCGACCAGCAGCGAGAGGGAAACCAAATTGAGAAAGGGGAAATCTCATGAAAACGAGAATGAAATCCAAGCGTCGCACTGCAGTATTGCTGTCGATCCTTTGCGCAGGGCTGGTGGCGACTTTTCTGGGCGGATGTGCAGAGGGGCCGTACGTAGCATACGACACCGGTTATTATCCGGCAGGCTATTATCGGACATACTCGTACGGTAATCCGTATTCGTACTATTACGGGCCGGCTTATGATACTACCATCGTACGCTCCGGCGTTCGCTATAACGACGCATACGGGCCGCGCTACTACGGCAGCAACGTTTACGGGGACTGGTATTAATTTGCGACGCGCGGTTGGCTGACGCATCGGTGCGGCTTGCATGACAGCGGCTGTGCCGATGCGTTTTAATTTTTAGGCTTGCGTTTGGTTAAGGCGTCCCTTCAAATGAGCGCCCCAAACGCTAGTGACGGCCATAATCAAAAAAACTCGGCAGCTCTTCGCGGCAATTTTTGCGCTGCTGGTGTCCATCGTCTTTGCACTTCTGGTTAGCGGCTGCGCTGACACGCATTACGCCGTAACCAGCAGCAACCGCACGCCCGAGGCGCGTTATGATACATACTACGCGCCAGATTATTACCCGTACTATCCCTGGTACGGCTATTACGGCGGCGCCTACTACTACGGCGAGTAATCCGCTGCTCAATTTTTTAGCTCGATACGGTCACTAGGGCTGTAGCCTGCCAATGCGGCGTCAGTGCTACCGCGCGCCTGTATCGTGTGCGCCATTCTCGTGTAAACCGCCGCCCGCGCGGTGTCATGGCCCCACGGGGGAAAGTGACAGCAGCGTTACGTTTACGATCAAACGCGAGCGTTTGAAGCGTTGTCTATTTCTACATGGACATGGAAACCACAAACTCGTTTCGCGTTCGTGCTTCTCGTTTCTTCAGTGATCGGCACGCATATCGGGCACAACCGGATTATGTATCTGAGCTGGTTGCTTTTAGCATGATCGTGTTCATCGCTGCTTGGCCAATAATTTTGTTGGCTAACGCGATGGCAGCGTCGCCGAGGTAAACGCAAACCCACCCATGGTTATGGTTCACCAAATCCATACCTACGCAGATCTGCGCAAACAACTTCACGACGACCTGCGCATCCAACATGCAATTGGAGCAACGACAAGCCTGACTAGATTATGAAACTTTACACACTCCGAGCGGCAGTTCACGACGCTCAAGTCTTTAATCAATTACGTCGGGAATACCGCCGGACCAGGAAAAACCGCAAACATTCCCCCTCCGGCTGGTTGTGGAGATACTTGGCCGATATGAGACACTTTACCCTCGGGGCACGATCATTCGGCAGGTTGCGAAGGAGGTGGCAGCACGCCGTAGAAATACTCGCCATCATCATTCTGCTGCGGTGAGTTCATAAAGATTTTTGCAATATCGCCTGGCGCAGGCCCGCTCGGAGCCTTGAACAGGTACAACGTGATGCGGACGTCATCGGCCTGGCCTACGTTCAGAAATTTTAGCGGGAATGCATACGTGAACGCCTCTCCGCTACGCACCTGACGCTGGCTCTCGGGTCCATTGGTGGATTCAAAAATGGTTGTCGAGGAATCTCCCGTTTGTTCCCCAGTCAAGTTGCCCGCAAATCTCCCCGATTGATGTACGACCACGTTCACGCGGATCTCCGTTGGGTGACTCTTGTCGGGAAAATACGACCACTCCTTCAGTTCAATGACGTTCATTAGAGGTCTGCGACTGGCCAGCAATGCCTGGTATTCGTTGGTGATGGCCGCGCGCCGCAGCCTGCCGTAGGCGGAAACGCATGTGACGAGCAGAATCACGGAGAGCAGGATCGAGCCGAGGTGAATCCGCAGCGCTCCCGACTTGGGAAACAAGAGGACGGCAATCGAACTTACGATGAGGTGGATGGCGATTAATGTGATGTAAGTCCAAAAAATAAGGCCGCGGAAATCCAACGTGATCCAATTGCCGCCGCCGGCTTGTGGCCCAAGAAACGCGCGATCCAGGAAGTAAATCGGGACCGCCAGCAGTCCCAGAAAAAGACAAATGATCAAATGTTTGCGCCAAATCGACTTCATCACCGTCCTCTCTACCAAGTTTCCCGGTCGAATGCACCCGTCGTTAAATTTTTAACGCAGATGCACTGCGACTTGCGCCCGCTAAACCGATGGTTGAGCTTGCGGTTCGTTAGGCTGAAATGAAGCACAATCTCATCGCCCTTGTCTTTGTCGTTGTTTGTTCCGGTCTCGCCGCCGCGCAAACCATCACCGACCCCGCTCACATCGAGGTTTACATTACGCCATACTACAACTCCAAAGGGCCCGCTGTTGACGTCGGCCCGTTTAGTAATGGTTTGGCAGCTAAAAGCGAATCCGAGTTTTTGGCTGCGATCGCGAAAATGAAAGCATCATGGGAGACTCTCAATTTTCCCGAGGTGTACGTAGCCGCGATTCGCCTCTACGATCTCGGTTTTAGGAAAGACTCAATTTATTGGTTTTATTCGGCCCAATATCGCGGGCGCCTTTTTGCGACTCTAATCGATCAGAACAAGATGGGCAGCATCGGTAATGCTGGCTTCGAACTGTTCCAGGCGCAGAATGCCTTCCAACAGTTGGTGGGCCCTTACATCAACGGATATGCGTTTGGCGATATCGATCAATTGGTCCCGATCATTGAACGAGTTCAGAGAGAAGGAAAAGTTGTACCCGAACTGACCAAGATCTACCCCGGCGTGGTCTTCAAGCCGAAATCTGAATGGGACGCAGGAAACAAAGGACTGAACGAAGGACTGACAAAGCTGCTCATCACTCTTAAGAACGAAAAGGCAAGTATCAAACAGCAAAGGGTCGAACGCGGAATGGAAGCGAAATTCGGAAAGCTGCCGAGCAAAGATCTGCCAAAAGCATCAGGCCCCTGATTTTCGGACTAGTGACTCTGTGCAGTTTCCTTCGGCGCAGCCGCCAAGTGGAGAGCCGAGCGCACCGAAGATCAATTATGCGCCGGATTAATGGCGACCCGCTTCTCCGCGGCGCGCGACAATCAGCTGTCCCGATCAAATCTTCCCCATCACGGCCGGGGCGCCGGTGTGGGGCGAAGTCGTGGCGTGGGATGAACTCTTGGCGTGGGTAAAGGCCTGGGTGTAGGAGTAGGAGTAGGTGTTGGTGTTGGTGTTGGTGTAGGCGTAGGCGTGAATGTGGCTGTGGCTGTTGCAGTGGGAGTAGCCGTTGCCGTAGCTGTAGCTGTTGGCGTAGGCGTTGGAGTTGGAGTGGACGTAGGCGTCGGACTTGGCGTGCCCGTTGGTGTAGGCGTTGGACTTGCCCCCGTGAGTACCAGTGGATCCGCGTACAGGTCAAACGCGCTCAACGTGCCGTTCGGGTTCGTGCCATCGCAGTTGGCGTTGTCCGCCCACAGCGTGTAGAGCTTGCCCGCGAGCGCAGTCAAACCAACGTAGTCACCATAGTCGATGCCATTGCCCGATGCCGTCGCGTTCGAGAATCCGCCGCTCAGACGCCGGTTCGGCGCCCAGGTCACGCCACCGTCGGTGCTGAAGGTGCCGTAGTATTCCGCATCGTCGTTAGGAATGTTGTTCGTCCCGCTCACACCGTCGTCATTGCGGCAATCGTGAAAGCCCACGGCCACAATGCCGGTTGCGGGATCGAGCGCGACATAGGGCAAAAACTGGCTCCGCGTGGTCGTGTCGTCGTTCACGCGCACCGGCGCGCTCCACGTCGCGCCGTCATCAGTCGATGTGCGCATCAAAATATCTGTGTCGTTGTTCTCGTTGACCGTCTCATCTGTGTACACCAGATAGATACGATTGTTGAACGGCCCACCGGTCGCATCCCATACTACCCCGGCCTCAGCGTCGACCGAGCGTTCGCTCTGCGCCGGGATATAGTCGAAGCCGCCCACATTAGTCGCAGAAACGGTAACGGGCGGGCCGAAACCACCCGGTCCCAAACCGTCCGCGTCCACATTGGCGTAGATCGTCGACGGACCTTCGTTATCATACGGGTTCTGATAGGTCACGATGACCTTGCCGCCACCGGGGCCAGGCCCGACGGCGATACCTCCAAAGCTGCCAGTCGCGGACGGGATTGCCTGCTGTGCGTTGAACGGTCCCCAAACGCCCAGACCCGTCACCGGAGCACCACGCGCGACCATGCTTCCGTTCTGGTTCCAGTCGACCCACACACTGCCATTGCCCACAG
>WNFR01004273.1_pt1 | contig 17185 bp, 18 predicted proteins | sample 5400221 | NCBI WGS metagenome assembly WNFR01 (sample SAMN13153357, study PRJNA577476) | soil metagenome | isolation source: 40 cm soil under Madrone tree | place: USA:California | collected 2016-06-14
AAGAAGGCCGGGGTTCCCGCGGAGATGCATTTGTACGCCCAGGGCGGGCATGCCTTTGGTCTGCGGCGCACAAAGTTTCCGATAACGGGATGGCCTCAGTTGGTGGAGACGTGGCTGGGGACCATCGGAATGATTTCGCAGTAGGTGCTCTGGGATCACATGCGACAAAGCGGGCCTTGCCTGATTGGATGACGGCGTCGGCTCCTTCGACCGAGTAGACTTGGTTGCGTTCAAACGACCAGGGCTCGGAAGAAAGGAGCCGAGCAATGTTGATTATAGGTTGCGATTTTCATACACGCTATCAGCAGATTGCCATGGCCGAGGAAACGACAGGGGAGTTGCTGCTCGAACGACGGTTGGATCACGAGAGCGGCGAAGCCCAGGCCTTCTACCGCAGTTTGCAGGAACCGGTGCGCGTAGGTATCGAAGCCACCGGCCCGATTCACTGGTTCGAGCGGTTGCTCGCGGAACTCGGTCACGAACTTTGGATCGGCGACTCCGCGAAGATTCGTGCCAGTGAAGTGCGCAAGCAGAAGACCGATCAACGTGACGCAGCGCTGATTCTCGATCTGCTGCTGGCGAAACGCTTTCCACGGATCTGGGTTCCCACGCTGCCGAACGCGACCTCCGACAGTTGCTTTGGCATCGCCACAAGCTCGTGGGCCTGCGCACCATGCTGGGCAACCAACTGCACGCGCTGGCCATGAGTCAGGGGCTGTGCCGCAAGAAGAAGCTGTTCACCAAGAAAGGTCGCGTGGAACTGGTGAACTTGGGCCTCGCTCCGTGGGCCCGCCGACGGCGCGAGGAACTTCTGAAGCTGCTCGACCAACTCGATCCTCCGATCGCCGAGTTGGACCGCTCGGTTCTGGAAGAAGCCGCGCGCCGCGACGATGCGGTTCTACTGATGACCCATCCAGGCATCGGACCCGTCACTTCGTTGGCGTTCGTGCTGGCCATCGGTACGGTGACGCGCTTTTGCTGCAGCCGAAAACTGGTGAGTTATCTTGGATTGAATCCGACGGAGGAATCCAGCGGCGGCCGGCGGCGGTTAGGGGGCATCAGCAAACAGGGCAACACCATGGTGCGCTGGCTGCTGATCGAAACGGTACACCACGCCGTGCGGCAGGATCCCGAGCTAAGGCAGGACTATCAGCGGTTGAAGTTCCGAAGAGGACACGCGGTGGCCAAGGTGGCCATCGCGCGCAAGTTGGCTGTGCGTATGTACTGGATGCTGCGTAGTGGAGCAGATTTACGCACGGCTGGTTCGCAGGCAAGGTAGCCCGGGGGGCACCCTGATGGACGCAAGTCCCTCGCTAGCCTGATTGGGCGCCTTGCTCCCGCGAGCGATCGCGGCGTCTGTGCCGTTTTAGCACCCGGGGCTTTTGACTTTCTCTCACGCCTAAATCTGCATCGACACAGCAAGCTGCTAAGAAAGTCTTGTGGCACAGCCACCTCTGCCCCATCGCGCGATTTTGGCGCCATGAATCCTGCCTGTGCCCTGAGGCAATCCTTACTTGGATTCTTCTTCGCTGACCGAGAACTGAAAACAGACCATTGAGAGCTACTTCACTTCGCTGGCGCCGCCACCGTCGCCAATCCCAGCGCCTGCATCACCGCATCATGCAACTCGACGCGCACTTTCTGAATCTTCGTGTTCTCCCGCGTGGGATGCACACCCGCCTTCGGTCGGCACCGCCCACCCGAGCGTCCGCGTGCCGCCGGAGAGCTGCTGCGGCGTCGTGAATTGCGCGATCGTCGCGCGCCGCAAAATTCTTTGGTGTGCGTAAACGCCGCCGTTCAAGAGCATCTGGCAAAACGCCGCCAAATCCGGCGCCGTGCTAAAAAGTCCCGCGTGCCCTGAAACGCCGCCGATCGCAAACGCGTTTTCATCGTGCACTTCGCCCTGCACCAAACGGTGGCGCAGATTGTTATCGATCTCCGTTGGCGCGATCGTCGGCCACAATTTTTTCGGCGGCCGGTACATCGTGTTGGTCATTCCCAGCGGTGAAAAAATAGTAGTCCTCGCCAAATCGTCGAGCGTTCTGCCCGTCAACCGCTCGATAATCTCCGCCATCAAAATAATCCCCAGGTCCGAATACACTTCTTTCGTCCCCGGTTCGTACTCCAGCGGCTCCGCAAAAATCTTCGTCAACGTGTACTGCTTGTTCTTCGACGTCCGCCAATATTCCTTGAACGGTGGCAATCCCGAAGTGTGCGTCAGCAAGTGCCGCACCGTCACTCGGTGCCGCCACTCCGCGTTCGGCCCGCTCCCCCACTCCGGCAAATACCGCTCGATCTTCGCGTCCAGATCCAGCGGCACTGCAAAGTCGCCCTCCGCCAATTTCGCCACCAGCGTTGTCGTCGCCACCACTTTCGTCAGCGAAGCAATGTCGTACATTGTCGCCGGCACGGTAGCCGCCGACTTCGCGTCGTAACTCAATTTTCCGAATGTGCGCACCGAAACTTTTCCGCGATAGCCAACTGCGAGAGTTGCTCCCGGAAACGCTTTGTCGGAAATCGCCTTCTCGATCACACTGAACGCTGGTTGAAGTTGCGCTTCGCCGCGCACATCCATGGGCTGCAGCGCCATCGGATTCGCCTGCAGTTCCATTCCAAATCCTGCTTTGAGATTCACGCCGGGAATCGTCACCGGCAATTTCCCGCGCACGGGAATTTCCCCAAACAAGGCGCGCGCCGCGGAAATCTGCGCGACGTCGCTGATTCCAAACGCGGCCAGCCACGTTTCCGCTTGCGGAAATCTTTCAATTAAGTACGGGCTTCCGAATCCCAGGGTAATTACGGGCTTGCCCGTTTTGTAAATTTGTTCCGCCAACGCCGTCTGCTCCGCCGGCACATCCACGTTTCCCTTGCGATCGCTCACGCGCACAAACAACGCGAGAATCGCAACGTCGTAACTTTCCGGCGGCGGCAATTTCAGAATCGAAGCATTTACAAACCGCGTGTCCGCACGTAGCGCAGTCAACGACTCGAATCGCGAACGCAATTCGCGTTCCAAATCTTCGCCGGGATACGGTTCCGGATCGGCGTAAAACGCCAGCAGCAGAGCGCGCGAAGGTTTCGTCGCGTCGAGCGGTAAACGGTGCGGAGTGTCGCGCAACAGCGTCACGCCGCCGTCGGAAATTTCCTGCGCTTCTTTTTGCCACTCGGCGCTGCCGAATTTTTTATTGATGGCGTTAACTTCCACGAGGCGGTTTGCATTCAGGCCAATGCGCGCCTTTGCCTGAAGAATTCGACGCACCGACGCATCGAGGCGCTCTTTCGAAATTCGTCCGGACTTCACTGCCGCTTGCAGCGCTTCGAACGCGGCGTCCGGCACCGGCGGCATCAGCAAACAATCCGCTCCCGCCGCAAATGCCCTCACCGCCGCTTCTCCCGGCGCGTACCGCACGGTAATTCCGCCCATGTCCATCGCGTCGGTAACAACGAGTCCCTGAAATCCAAGCTGTTTGCGCAGAACATCGCTGAGAATGTTGTGCGAGAGAGTAGCAGGCGTGTTGGGGTCGGGCTCGAGAGCAGGAACATTCAGATGCCCGGTCATGATGCTGTCGACATGCATGGAAATCGCGGCGCGAAAGGGAACAAGTTCGAGACTATCCAGGCGAGCGCGATCGGCGCGAATCACGGGCAGATCAATGTGCGAATCCGCAGCGGTATCACCGTGGCCAGGAAAATGTTTGGCGGTCGCCAGGCCCCCATTTTCTTGCACGCCGCGAATGAACTCGCTCACAAATTGTGCCACGCGCTCCGGATTTTCCCCGAAGGACCGCGTGTTGATGATCGGATTCCCGGGATTATTGTTGACATCCGCGTCCGGCGCATAGATCCAGTGAACTCCGACCGCGCGCGCTTCGAGTGCCGTGATCTTGCCCATGGTGTAAGCGTCTTTGAGATTGCCGCCCGCGGCAAGCGCCATCGCCGTTGGAAAAGACGTGCCTTCGTCCAATCGCATCGCCGTCCCGCGTTCGAAATCCGCACCAATCAGCAGCGGCAGTTTTGATTTGGACTGGAGCTGGTTGTTCAGCACTGCCGTCGGATAAGCCTGGCTCTTCACGATACCCAGCGGCGATCCATGCGTGATGTTGATGAAGCCTCCGACGTGGAGATCGGTCACGTCATGCATGATTTGCTGGTAGGCTGCCGTATCCGTGGCCGTCAAACTTCCGTGATAGGTAGTGAAAAGAAGCTGCCCAATCTTTTCGTCCACGGTCATTTTGCGCAGCGAGGATTCCACCCAGGCGCCTGCGGCGGGCGACAGTTTTTTCACGCCGATCTTTGCGGGAGCTGCGCCTTCCTTGGTGACAGTTTTGTCTGCTGAAGTGCTGCGGCTCTGGCTGCGCGTGTTGTGGGCCATAAGAAAAATGATCGAGACGGGAATCAGAAGCAAAAAACGGACGCGGCGTCCTTCCATCGGCTAAAATCCCCCAGTGGCCGCCAGCAGTCTGCATTTATAAATAGCACACGCACATCGGGCTCTCAACGCAGCTTCGGCCAACGCGTTCCAGAATATCATTGTATGGTTATACGGTTGCCGCAAAGGGGGACCATTTGAGCAGACTCGCGAGCGTGCCGTCACAAATTTGTCGATTCAGCATTCTTGCGGCATTAGTCGTGGCGGTCAGTGCGCCCGCATTTGCACGGGGGAAGCGGTCGGGCCGCCCCGGCCGCGTGCAGACCGGACTCGATGTTCTCGAAGCGCAGAAGTTCGCGCCGCTTCGCGGCAAGCACGTCGGACTCATCACCAATCATACGGGCGTCGATTCGCAAGGCCGTGGGACGATAGAACTTTTGTCTCATGCGCCTTCCGTGCAAGTGGTTGCCTTGTTCAGCCCGGAACACGGCCTCGCCGGACGCAGCGACGAAAAAATTGCGTCCACTAAAGATCCCGCCACCGGTCTTCCCGTTTATAGTCTCTATGGCGAAACGCGGCGACCCACCGATGAAATGCTCAAGGGAATTGACGCACTTGTTTTCGATGTTCAGGATGCCGGCGTGCGGTTTTACACCTATACCGCGACGATGGGTTATTGCATGGAGGAAGCAGCGAAACGAAACATCGCTTTCTTCGTGCTCGACCGGCCAAACCCCCTCGGCGGAGAAATTATCGAAGGCCCGATGCTCGACGCGGACAAAACGAATTTCGTCGCGTATTTCCCGTTGCCGGTGCGCTACGGGCTGACCATCGGTGAGCTCGCGCAATTCTTCAACGCCGAAAATCACATCGGCGCGGACCTGCACGTCATCACCATGAGGAACTGGCACCGGAATTATTTCTTCGAAAGCACCGGCATCAAGTGGATTCCGCCCTCGCCGAATCTTCGGACCATCAAGGGGTCGGTTCTTTATCCGGGGATCGAAATTCTTCAGAGTGCTGGAGTCTCCGTCGGCCGCGGCACACAAACTCCTTTTGAAGAATTTGGGGCGCCATGGATGAATGGCGATGAAGTGGCGGCGGCGCTGAATGCGCGAAATATTCCGGGCGTGCATTTTGCTGGCCAGCAGTTCATTCCGATCGCCGGGCTGTACAGCGGACAACGGTGCGGCGGCGTTTCCATCCGGATTATCGATCGCTTCAAAGTGCGTTCGATGCGGATGGGACTGGAAATCGCGGCGATTCTGCAGAAACTTTACCCGAAGCAGTTTGAAGTCTCGAAGTTGATCGAGCTCGTTGGAAACGCAGATACCGTTCAGCAATTGCAGTCCGGCGTGGCGCCAGAAGAAATCGTTGCGAGCTGGTCGGACAGCCTCACGGCGTTCGACCAGGTTCGCCGCAAGTATTTTCTCTACAAATAGCTTCGGCCGCCACGAGCACGTACTATCGATCCGGCAACTTGTAATCGTTGCGCTCAGCGGGATCTTTAGAGAGGTACTGAATGAACTCCCAGTTGTTGCCCTCGGGATCGTAAAAGTACCGGCGCTTGCGGTATGGATGTGCGTTGGGAGGAGTGGACTCTCTGTATCCCGCTGACTTCATTCGTTGGCACAATGCCTCGACGTCGTCCACCTCATAAGCGAGATGATTGACTCCCGGTTCGCCAGTGTACGGCACCCAATGTCTCTCGGAATCTGGTTTCGCTGGATTCAACACAATGTAGGTCTCATCGGTGCCAACGTGAACCCATCGTATGCCGTGGCATATGCCTTCGCCACGTATCCGAAATTCAGGAAGCGCCGTCTGCAAGAAACGGATCATCCTCTCGGTGTCGCGTACATTGAGGTTAGCGTGTTCGAGCCGCACAGCCATTACACACCTCCAATTCGGCCTGACTCCTGTTGAGGCTGACCTGGCAAAACCCGGCCCAGGCCGACGTAAGTAGCCACTTCCGATTCGGTGGCCCGAGATGGGCGGGGACAATGGCGGAGATGTTGTGCGTTTTCATAACCTGTCCGGAGGGAGAGCGTAAACAGAGAGGATCGGATGTCTCGGAGCTTAGCACTTTCCCCGGATTTGAGCTATCGGTTCCGCGTCAAACTGCGAGCGCGAAGGACGCGACTCCGAGTTGGCTTTTCCTGAGTTGGTCTTCCTGCAGCATGGTCTACAGTGGTACATTCCTGGGATGCGGATTGTGTCGCTGCTGCCGTCGGCCACGGAAATTCTTTTTGCGCTTGGGTTGGACGGCGAAATTGTGGGCGTGAGCCACGAGGACGATTTTCCACCTCAGGCAAAGACGAAACCCGTGGTGATTCATTCGCGCTTGCCTCACGACGCGTCGCCAGCGGAAATTGACCGGCTCGTGAGCGAGTATGTTCACCGGGGCGAGAGTTTGTATGCCGTCGATGCTGAAGTGCTGGAGAAGCTGGCGCCAGATCTGATTGTCACGCAGGATTTGTGCCACGTTTGTGCGGCATCGCCCGACGATTTAGCTACGGCGCTGGCGCGATTCGAGCGACGCCCCGAAGTGCTTTGCCTGAATCCGCAGGATTTGGTCGATGTCTGGCGCGACATTCTGTGGGTCGGGGAAGAATCCTGCCGCGGTCATCAGGCGGAAGCCCTGCTGGAGAAGATCGGCACGCGCCTCGGCGCGTTGGAGCAGCAGTTGCCGCCATCGGCGGATCGTCCCCGCGTGGCGCTCCTGGAATGGCTGCAGCCGTTCTATGTTGGCGGCCACTGGGTTCCGGAAATGATTCACGTGGCGGGCGGGAAAGACGTTTTGGGCAAAGTCCGCACGCCTTCTTTCCGCGTGCATTTGCAAGATATCGTGGAGGCGGAACCGGAGATTCTGCTGATCGCGCCTTGCGGTTACGGCGCGCAGCAAGCGCGCATCGAGTATCTTTCGCTCGATCTACCCGAGCAGTGGAACGTGATGCCGGCTGCCCGCAACGGGTGCGTCTATGCGCTGGAAGCGAGCAGCTACTTTTCGCGCCCCGGGCCGCGTCTTGTCACGGGCATCGAAGCTCTCGCTAAACTCTTCCATCCTGCGATTGAAGTTCCGCGCGAGGCCGAAGCCGGCGTCCTGCCCATCCACGCGAGCGCGCACGCCCGCGCGGCCACCAGTTAGCTTCTGCACGGCTGCAGTTTGTTTTGGGACACCTGTTCCTAAGACCAGTTGACAATTCTCGTTTTATATATAGGATTCTTATATGTAATGGAGAGCCCTATGATTGGAAGCGGAATCAAGCGCGGCACCGCGGAACTCGCGATCCTCAGCGTTCTCGAGGAAGGTCCGCTTCACGGCTACGAAATGGCGCGGCGCATCGAGGAGCAAACCAAGGGTGCGCTGCGGTTCACCCTCGCCGCTCTTTACCCCATGCTCTACCGCATGGAGCAGCGCGGCTGGATTCGCGGCGCGTGGGAAATCAGTCACTCGGGACGACGCAAGCGGTGTTATCGCCTCACTCCTGCCGGGAAGAAGAAACTGTCGCCCCTCCGGAAGGAATGGGCGGAACTCTTTGGTGCGTTGAAGAGGCTAACAAAGGTGTCGCATGCCTGATTGGCAAGAGCTTGTCCGCCAGCGTCTCTCCAGCCTCGCCCTTGATGCTGAGGAGAAGGATGAAGTCCAAGTGGAACTCGCGGCGCACTTGGAAGAATCGTACGAAGTATTTTGCAAAGAAGGATTGCCCGAAAAGGAAGCGGTTCATCGAACCTTTGAGCAAGTTGCGGACTGGCGGGATTTGCAGCGCAGGATTTTCATCGCAAAAAGGAGCGGACACCCCATGCAGAAACGCTTGCACCAGCTCTGGATCCCTGGGTTTCTCACGCTGATACTTTCGATGGTTTTCCTGGCGACACTCCAGAACCTCGGATTCCACGCGCGCATGGTCTCCTGGAGGGACTCGGACATCCTTTTCTACGTGCCGTGGCTGCTATCGCTTCCTTTCTTCGGAGCTCTGGCAACCTACGTCTCGTCCCGAGCTGGGGGTTCGCGGCGAACCGCGCTTCTCGCCAGCGTCTTTCCCGTGCTCGCGCTTACTGGGGCGTTTCTCTCGATGTTTCCGATAGGCTTGCTCATCGGACGAATCATCGGAAGGCGAGTCGGTTTTAGTATTGTCGCAACAACTCTTCTGAGGGATGGGATTGGCTGGCTCTTGGTTCCAGGAGTTGCTCTTTTGGCGGGCGGGGTACTCGTACACCTTTTGTTGAGCCTGCGGTCATCGTCGCGCGAAACGGCGATCGGTTAGCGAGGCGAACGGTGCCGGATTGGCAAGAACTCGTCAGCAAGGAACTCTCTGGCCTGAAGCTTGGCGCTACCGAGAAGGAAGAAGTGCATGCAGAACTCGCTGAGCACCTGATGGAAGTTTACGAAGACCACCGTCGCCGGGGCATGACCGACGAACTGGCCGCACAACGCGCAATGCGGCAGGTCACTGATTGGAATGCGTTGCAACACGATATCCGCAATGCAAAGGAAAGAGAGGATCTGATGCACAGCCGCGTACGCCAACTTTGGTTCCCCGGCTTTCTGACACTGACACTTTCAATAGGTCTTTTGCCGGTGCTCCTGAAGCTCGGGTTGCAGCCGCGAATCGTGTCATGGAGCGGTCCCGACACGATTCTCTTTTACGTCCCATGGCTGTTGACGCTGCCACTGTTCAGCGCCGTGGGCGCCTATATCTCGCTTCGCGCCGGTGGATCTGCTCGCGCGATTCTGTTCTCGGGCATTTTTCCGATGCTATCGCTTGCCGCCTGTTTTTTCGTCATTCTCCCGGTCAGTATCGTATTGGACCGCAGCATCGCGTTCCATCTGACACTGGCTGGGTTCCTAGGCCTCTTGCTTAGCTGGGTCGTAGCTCCCGGAGCGGCTCTGCTGATTGGCGCATTGCCCATCCAGATTCTCCGTGCCCGCGAGGTGAATTCGCAGCGTGTGGCGGACGCCTGACCAATGCGGCCGAAACGCGATTGGGAAGAGTTGGTGTGCGCGAAACTCGCGGGGCTCGCGATAGAGCCCCGAGAAAGGCGCGAAGTGATCGAAGAACTCGCGGCGCACTTGGAAGAATCGTACGAATCGCTGCGAACAAAAGGCCTACCGGAACAAGTAGCGATGCAGCAAACGCTTGGGCAAGTTGCCGATTGGCAGGATTTGCGCCGAAGGATTCAAGTCGCCAGAGCAATGAAGGAGAACATCATGAACGATCGCGTCAGGCAGCTGTGGCTCCCCGGATTTTTGACATTCCTGCTTTCGACGGGTCTTCTTGCGATGATGGAGATTTTCGGTCCCAAGGACTGGGCTCTCATGAGAGTGGGCCAGCCTCCTATGGTATTATTTTTCATTCCCTGGTTGTTTTCGTTGCCGCTCTTCGGAGCCCTAGGCGCTTATCTCTCCCATCGCGCAGGCGGTTCCCGACGCGCGATATTTTCTTCGATTGTCTTTCCCGTCTTGCCATTTCTTGCATCGATTTTGCTGGTGCTTCCTGTCAGTCTGGCCTTCGACCACTTTATTGCTCACAACATAGCACCAATGGCTCTTCTTATGGCTCTGCTTGGGTGGGTGCTAGCTCCCGGAGTCGCTCTTCTTGCAGGCGGTCTACCGGCGCAACTCTTTTTTTCACGCCGGTTAGATCCCCGACGTGTTGCGAGCAACTGAGAGCGACCGTTTCCAGCGGCGGTAGAAGGGAAGTCCAGCAAGAATCAAGAGCAAGCCGATGGAGGAGCGGCCGGGGCGATCTATCCAAATATTTATGGTGAGGGCGAGAGCGCCGGCGACGAAAATGCCGGGGACCCAGGGATAGCCCCAGCAGCGATACGGGCGGGGCAAATCGGGCTCGGTCTTGCGCATGCGAAAGAGCGCAAGGACTGCCGAAGCATAGAAAATCCAGGCGGCAAAAATAAAAAGATTGGTTAGCTCTTCAAACGTTCCCGTCAGCGCCATCAAACTTGCCAGGATGCCCTGAAAAATCAGTGAGCGTCCGGGCGTGCGGAATTTTGGATGGATGCCTTCGACGATCTTGAAAAAAATTCCGTCGCGTGCCATGGCATAGCCTACGCGCGCTCCGCTGAGCACGGACGAATTCATCGAGCCCAGAGCGGAGATGACCATCGCGAAAGTGATCCAATTCGCGGCGGTGGCCCCTTTGATGTGGGCAACAACGTCGGAGGCGATGTGCTGTGACGTAGCGACAGTTTCGAACGGCAGCACTTTCAAACAAGCGGCGCTGAAGAGCAGATAGATCACCGCGACAAATCCGACTCCGCCGACCAGCGCGCGCGGGAAATTTCTCTGCGGATTTTCCACTTCGGAGCCGACCAGATTTAAGTCTTCCCAGCCGTCGTACGCCCATAGAGCTGCGGCCAGCGCCGCAAGAAACGCGCTGAAGATTGCGCCGCCGCCCATTCCCGCTGGCGGCCAGAACGGTTGGATCCCGCTGGCCTGCGTGCTGCCCGGGGCAAAAAACGCCACGCCAATCACGACGACGACGGAGGTGATCTTGATGGTGGTCAAAAAAATCTGGACCGCTCCTCCCAGCCGCACGCCCAGATAGTTGATACCGGTCATGATCAGCAGCCAGACGACTGCCAGCGGTTGCGCCCAGGTGAATACAAAATCGTAAGGCTTGATCCAGCCGGTGAGACCGGGAATGGCGATATGCACAGTGAAGAGCGGAACCGCGATGACCGGCAAAAGGAAGCTGAGGAAGCGCATCATGCCCGCGGAGATGGACGCAAGGGAACTGGGACGGCCGACGATGGAGTGCATCCATCCAAAAATGAAACCGTAAACCGGGCCAAAGCCGCGGCGGAGGTAGGCGTATTCGCCGCCGGCTTCCGGAATCATGGAGCCCAATTCGGCGAACGAGAATGCGCCGAAGATGGAAAGAATCGCGCCCACAATCCACGCCGCAAAAACGACGGAGACGCTGCGGCCTTCGCGCGCCATTTCCGCGGGCTTCAGGAAAATGCCGGTGCCGATCATCGTGCCGACGACGATTGCGGCGGAAGCCCACGCGCCCAGCCCGCGCACCAAGTCCAAACGCTTTTCGCTCAATTTATCCTCGCCTTGATGATCAAAGGGCACGATGTATCGTGCCCCTACGGCTGCGTGACTCGACTTACTATCGAGCCGACAACAAAAGTGACGATCGCGCCAATCATGAAGTACCACGTATACGCCACGCTCGTAAATTGGAATACGCATAAAACCGTGGCGAGTCCCGCGATCATTCCGGCCAGGGCGCCGAGCGCGTTGGCGCCACGGTCGAACGTGCCGAGAAGAAAGAGGCCGAGCAGGCTGCCGAAGGGCAGCGACGCCACGGTCAGCCCGGTTTCGAGCAGCGGGCCCCACTTCACCAGACCGAAACCCATCAGCACCAGGCCCCACGCGAGCGTCATGCCGCGAGAGAGGCGCAGGAAGCGGGCGGGATCGGCGCTTTGTCCGCGCAGTCTTGCAAAATCGAGCACGCTCGAAGCGGCCAGGGAATTCAATGAGCCGCTGGCGTTGGACATGGCCACGGCGACGATGGAAGCGAGGAGCAAGCCTGCAAGTCCAACCGGCATTTCGCGCACCAGAAAGAGCGGGAGGATACGGTCGGTGCGCTCGCCGGGCGTCAGGAGCGGGGAATGTTGTGCGAACACATAAAGCAGCACGCCAATCAGCAGAAACACGGTGAATTGGACAAGCACGATGGCGCCGCTGGCGAGCAGGGCGCGGCGGCTGTCTCGCTCGCTCTTGGCCGCGAGGAGGCGCTGCACGATGATCTGGTCCGTGCCATGGGTGGCCATGGTGAGAAAGGCACCGCCGATGAGTCCGGACCAGAAGGTATATTTGGTGGCGAGATTCCAGGAAAAATCGAGAACTTGCAATTTGTGGCCGGCTGCGGTTGCCACCTGTGTCACTTCGGTCCATCCACCGGGGATGCGGTGCAGCAGCACGAAAAATGTCACCGCGCTTCCTGTCAGATAGAGCAAGAGTTGCGCCACGTCGGTCCAAATCACCGCTTTCATCCCGCCTTCGAAGGTGTAAAGTACGGTGAGCGCGATGACGATGACGACGGCGAGCTTCTCTGATGTTCCGAGCACGACGCTCACCACCAGTGCGATAGCGGAAACGCGCACGCCTTCGGCAATCGCGCGCGTGATCAGGAAAGTGCTGGCAGCGACGGCGCGCATGCGCTCGCCAAAGCGCTTTTCGATCAGCGCGTAGGCGGTGAAAAACTCGCCGCGAAAATATCCGGGCAGAAGCAATAAGACAATGAGCACGCGCCCGATCAGGTAGCCGAAGACCAGTTGAAGGAAGGTGAGGTTTCCGCCGTAGGAAATGGCTGGCGCGCCGATGATCGTCAGCGTGGAGGTTTCAGTGGCCACGATCGAAAACGCCAGCGCCCACCACGGCGCAGTGCGGCCGCCGAGAAAGTAGTCGGTGGCATTCTGCTGGCCGCGGCGGAAACGCATGCCCAATGCCGTAACGCCGAGCAGGTAGGCAATAACAATGGCAAGGTCCAGCGGATGGATGCGCATCGAGTATTCTTTTCCGCCGCGCCTTTGGACGCCGCGGAAAAGTGCGTCGAGGATAGTGGCGCGCGCGAACCCGCGTCAAGAAAACTCTGCGGAATATGGGCGTGGGTCGCAAGGGTTGTTCAACTTTTTCGATTTGCGCACTTGCGCTGCACTCGGCGCTACGATTGTCGAGCGTTCTCGCATATGCTTTTTCCATGCGCTACGTTCTGGGATTTGACGGCGGCGGCACGAAAACGGATTGCGTCTTGATGGATGAGACGGGCGCGATTCTGACGCGCTCGCGTTCCGGATCTTCGAATCCCACCAGTTTCGGCGTGGAATTGTCGCTGACTTCGCTCTCGGAAGCGGCAACAGACGCACTGCGCGCGGCCGGGAAATCCCGGCAGGATGTGGCGTATATCGTGGCAGGTGTTTCTGGCGCCGGCGAAACGAAAATGCGCCAGGCTCTGCAGTCGGCCTTGCAGCCCGAATTTCCAAACGCATCGATTGTCATCACCAGCGATCTTGTGCTTTCCCTACGGGCCACGGGAGAAATTCCCAGCATTGTCGTGATTGCGGGAACAGGTTCGGCAGTTCTAGGAAGGACAGCGCCGCTTGAATTGGCGCGCGCTGGCGGGTTTGGCCCGGTGATCGGGGATCCAGGGAGCGCCTACGATATCGGCAGAAGGGCAGTTGCGATGTGTTTTCAGAAACATCTCAACGGCGAGACATTTCCCCTGGGCGCGAAGATTCTTGAAGCATTTCAATGCAAGTTCAACGAATTCTTTGATCAGGCGCGAGCCCATCCAGACACTGTTTTCCCCAAAGTATTTCCATTGGTATCGAGGGCCGCCGAGAACGGCGATGTTGCGGCGCGCACGTTGCTGGCCAGCGCAGCGCAGGACTTGCGGGATCAGGCGCGTGAAGTTATTGAGAGACTAAAGTTGCAGCAGTCGAATTTCTTCCTCGGGAAAACCGGCGGAGTCTTTGACGGCAGCACTTTTCTCAACGCCCAGTTCGATAGCCTGATCCGGGAAATTGCTCCAAGGGTAAGAATTGGAGCGCTGCCGCGCTCCGTGGCGGAAGCTGCGGCACAATTGGCTCGTGACGCCCTGACGAATCCCCTTGTGCTCGGTGAGAGTTGAGTCATGCCGGATCCCAAAACCAAAGATCGCGAGCGGGCGCTAATCGCTACCGGCGAAGAGCTTGCCGGGCTGCTGCACCATCCTTCGGCCGACGTGCTCCTCGCGCTGCTGGATAATCCGGCGCTGGACGAAACGCAAGTCTGCCTGCTGCTCGAGCGAAAAGATTTGCCGGGAGAAATTCTCGAAGAAATAAGCCGCCGGAAAGCGCTGCTGAAAAGTTACCGAGTGAAACGGGCGCTGGCGTTTCATCCGCGGACGCCGCGGCTGGTCAGCCTGCGACTGCTCCGTGATCTCTTCTTGATGGACCTCGTACAAGTTGCGATATTGCCCGGTGTTTCCGCCGAACTGAAGCGCAACGCCGAAGAGCAATTGTTGGCGCGTCTGCCGCAACTTCCGCTGGGGCAAAAAATCACGCTAGCGCGGCGCGGACCGGCGCGCGTGGCCGGAGCGCTGCTCGCCGAAGGTCACGCGCAAGTCATCTCCGTCGTTCTCGACAATCCATATATGACGGAAGCGCAAATCTTGAGGGCGCTCTCGCGCGAAAAGCTTCCCACTTCGGTGATTCCGGCCATCGTTCATCATCACAAGTGGTCCATCACTTACAACGTTCGGCTCGCCCTTGTTCGACACCCCTCCACCCCGCTCGCTTCGATTCTCTCCTATCTTCCTGAGCTTACGGTTTCCGACCTGCGGGAATTGGCGGCTCCGGGCATCGTTCCGGAAAGTCTGCGAAAGTATCTCCAGGCCGAAGTGCAGCGCCGCCTGCGCGCCGGCGAAAAACCAGCAAGCAATAGCGTCCCCGGCGATGATCCTTCCGGACCCAATCGAGAATAAATAGCGGGATCTCGAATCACCGGATTCGAATGTCACCCCGATGAGTCATCCGGCATCGAAGAGCACATTGCCGGGAACAAAACATACACCTTTGGCGTCGTATGTGTTGTGGCGGAAGAAGGCGTATGCTTGCAACAGAGAGGCGGCGATTTCGCCCGAGCGCCGTGGTACGTAATCCCTGGCAGGGGGTTGCACCAGTCCAATGGGCAGTGGGGATCATCCCGCCCGGCGACTCGAACGCCGCTGGGCGCCGCGTTACTCGTTCCGTGCCGACCTCGAGATCGAATGGGGCTCAGCGGTCCTGCGAGGAAGCACGCGCGATATCAGCGCGAGCGGGATGTTTATCGAAGCCGTCGATCCGCTATGGGTGGGAGCGGGTTTTACCGCGCGACTGACTCTCGATCGCCCCGTGAGGCTCGACTGCTTCGTGAAACGGATCGAGCCAGGGCGCGGCATGGGCGTATCCGTGGCCGTTTCCGAATCCGAAAGCCAGAAGCTTTACCAGGACCTGCTTTCTTCACTCTCCGTCACCGGCTCCTAATCCCGTCTTATACTAAGGGCGATGACACGCTGCCTTGATTGCGGTTCCGAGCGCGTGGCGGACCAGTGTCCCTCCTGCGGCTTGACTTCGGCGGCCGCCGAAGTCATGTTCCGTCGGCGCTTGCTCAAGCGCACGGCGGTATTTCTTGCCGGATCCCTGGCGTTTCCCTACGTCAGCCAGATCTATCCGCCGCTTGATCTGGACCTTATGCTGGTGTTCTTTGGAATGCTGTTCTTTGTTGGGCTCACCATCGCCGTGGTACTCGACCGCCGCGCGCGAAATCGCCGGGAGCTCGAAGTGCTCAAGCGCGTCTATTCGGGATTTATTCCCCTGCCGTGGATTCTAGCTGCGACGCTGCTGGCGAACGGAGCGTTGGACTCAAAAGAAAACGTAACCTATTACCCCACTACAGTGGAGAGCCGCTACAACATGCCGGGAATCGTTCGAGGGACGCGCCGCCTGATTGTTCGTTCCTGGCGCGATGGGCAGAAAGTCGAACGGTTAGCCGTGGATTTCGATGACTACGATCGCTTTCGCTCCGGCGATGCGGTGTCTGTGGGTGTCAAGCCGGGTGCGCTCGGCATTCCATGGTATTTCGGCGTGTATCGCCACTGAAGACGTCGGTTTCAGTAAGCTGGTTTGCCGTTGATGAGCAGCGGGACTTGCAGTTCCAGGATGTGGCCATCTTTGCCGAGGCGAAATTTCACCAGTTGCATGTATCGGTAGGCGACCATTCCACGTCCTCGCCTCGCTGCTTCACGGTTTGCGGATCGATCTCGTAGGCTTCTTGTTCCTTCATGTCGACCAGCAGATACCGCTTCCACAGGTGCACAAGCAGCAGACCTCTTTTTTGCGTGTGATAAATGTTCCAGGATTTCGGCGCTTCGTCATTGAATTTTACGATGGCGAAAGCGACAGGCTTCCATAGGTTCTTGTCCTCAGCTGCCTGCGAGCAAACAAAAACGCCACTGAAGAACAGGGCTAGCGCGAGGTTGACGCTTCGTGGGATCGTCACATGCCCCACGGTATCGTGACAATCCACAAGAATGTTGTAAGGGCGGAAAGCCCGCAGGCGGGCCATCTCAATATTCCTTTGCCAATGAGGCTTGCCAGCAGACCTGTTGGGGCAGCAAGGAATCCGAGCTTAAAAAGCCATATGAGCGCCGGATTGTCGAATCCCGCTCCTGCGTAGCTCCAGATGAACGAGACAATCCACAACAATCCAGAAGAGCCCACGAGGACGATAGCCCCAATGGCAAGACAGCTCCTCCACGCTGGCACATCGATCCTTGGAGACGTCCGCCACCAGCGCCGAATCGCCCAAATCAGAATTCCTGGCGACCCTACAAGGAAGAAGAACCATGCGATGGGCCACAGGTATGATCTCATGACCTCTCTCCTACCTGACCTCACTGAATGACTTGTCCAGAAGCTTGATGGCCTCATCCACGTCGGACTTCGTCGTATTGAGCATGGGGGCGAGGCGCAGCGTGTTTCCATAGAGGCCACCTTTGCCGATCAGCAGGCCGTTCTGGCGCGCGCGCTCCATCACCTGCGTGGCGGCTTCGGGAGCAGGCTCTTTGGTCTTACGGCTTTTCACCAATTCGAGCGCCTGCATGAGTCCCATGCCGCGCACGTCACCGATGAGCGAATGTTTCGCCTGCAACTCTTCCAGCTTGCCGCGGAAATATTTTCCGACGACATCTGCGTTTTCGAGCAAATTCTCTTCTTCAATCAGCTCGATGGTAGCCCTGGCTGCTACGCTCGTCACCGGGTTGC
>WNFR01015520.1_pt1 | contig 17183 bp, 19 predicted proteins | sample 5400221 | NCBI WGS metagenome assembly WNFR01 (sample SAMN13153357, study PRJNA577476) | soil metagenome | isolation source: 40 cm soil under Madrone tree | place: USA:California | collected 2016-06-14
CGAATCGACGCGCGTGGTCACCGGATAGCCGTGACGCGCCACGGAGCGGTCGGCCATCTCGAGGCCGATCAGCTTGCGGCGCGGCCCCGCGGCGCGCACCTTCTCGATCGCGTCGCGGCCGACGAAGTCGCCCTTGCCGGGCTTGACGATCCAGCCGAGTCCGGCCTCCAGGGGGTTCGTCGTCTGATCGATGTCGTTGCCGTAGAGCGCGTAGCGCATCTCGAGCCGCAGCGTATCCCGCGCGCCGAGCCCGACGGGCACGGCGCCGTCGCCGCGGCCGGCCTGCAACAGCGCCGACCAGAGGCGCGGCGTGTCGGCGGCGCCGACGTAGAGCTCGAAGCCATCCTCGCCGGTGTAGCCCGTGCGCGAGACCAGCGTGCGCACGCCGCCGACGGTCCCCTCGGCGACATGGTAGTAGGCGATGCGTGTGACGTCGCGGTCGGCGAGCCGGCCGACGAGCGCCTCGGCCTTGGGTCCTTGCACGGCGATCAGTCCCGTCTCGCCGGAGACGTTGCGCCAGCGCGCGGCGGCACCGTGCTCCTGCACCCACGCCCAGTCCTTGTCGATGTTGGACGCGTTCACGGTGAGCATGTAGCGGTCGGACGCGAGCCGGTAGAGCGTGAGGTCGTCCACGATGCCGCCGTCGGGATAGCAGAGCAGCGAGTACTGCACCTGGCCGACCTCGAGCGCGCCGACGTCGTTGGTGGTCAACCGCTGCAGCGCCGCCAGCGCGTGCGGGCCTTCGACCTCGAACTCGCCCATGTGGCTCACGTCGAAGCAGCCGGCGGCGGCGCGCACGGCGCGGTGCTCTTCGACGATCCCGGCATACTGCACCGGCATTTCCCAGCCGCCGAACGGCACCATGCGGGCGCCGGCCTTCACGTGGGCGTCGTAGAGCGGAGTGCGCTTCAGGGGCCTATCCACGAGCGCTCAAGTAGACCACCGGGCCTCCAGACGGGTCAAGGGCCGGGGCCGGTACCGCCTGGGGCGCCACCCGGCATCCCGCTTGCTAATTATTTGAGACATGCAGGCCGAGGGACGGGGCAGGGCGGGCGCACTGCGGGTGCTCCTCGTGGAGGACTCCTCGGACGTCCGTGAAGTCTTTACACTCCTGCTCCGCAGCGAGGGTGTGGACGTGGTTGCCACGGGCAGCGGCTGCGAGGCCGTGGACTTGGCTGCGCGCACCGATTTCGACATCGTCCTGACCGACCTCGGCCTGCCCGATATCCCCGGTGATGTGGTGATTCGCCGCGTCCTGGCCGGCTCGCGCCGCCGACCGCGCGTCATCGTCATCACGGGGTACGACGAGCCGTTCGTGAGCCGGGCGCGTCAGGCGGGTGCCGACCTCGTGTTCATCAAGCCGATACTGTGGTCGACCCTCGCCGACACGCTCGCCGCCGTCCGGCAATCCATCCGGCTCGGCGGTGACCGACTGGCCGCCGCCTAGCATGTAAGTTCTTCCCCCCGGGAGACTCAGCGGACCTGGTAAACCCTTGTGCGACATGCAAGTGGCGTACGCCTGCTCGTAACCTTCTTTCGACTTGGAATACTTGTCGCCACCACCGACCGCGGCCCCGCCGACGGCACCCGTGGCCGCGCCGATAGCCGCGCCCGTGCCCGCGCTGCCCGTCGCCGCGCCGATGGCCGCGCCCGCCGCGGCGCCGCCGAGCGCGCCGATGGCCGCGCCCACGCCTGCGCCCTTCGCCGTGTCCATCGCGGGGTCGTAGCCGGTCTGCTGCTTGGCCGCGAACTGACAGTCGTTCGTGTCGCGCGCATGCTGCTCGGCGCTCTGGCCTTTGAGCGGCGTGGTGAGGGTCGAGGGTCGGGGCGGCTCCGACGAGGCGCAGGCCGAGAGCGCGATAGTCACCAGGATTGCCGCAACCGCTCGCTTCATCCGAAGTCTCCTGGCCCTCCCGGAAGGGATCACGCGCGCCAAATGTTACACGAGTCGGGGCAGGACCTCGTCTCCGAGCAGGCGGATGCTGCGCAGCACGCGCGCGGGATCCATGCCGGGCCACTGCACGCGCACGATCAGGTCGGTGATCCCGAGCCGTGCGTGATAGCGCGTGATCTCCTCGCGCACGCGCTCGGGGTCGCCGATCAGGAAGCGGTCGCGCGCGAGCGTCTCGAAGTCGTGCGCGAAGCTCTCGCCCGAGGGCAGCGCCTTGTCCTGCTCCCACGCGCGATAGGCGACGTACTTGCCCTCGAGGAAGGGCTTGGCCTCGGCGAGGGCGGTCTTCGCGTCGGGCGCGACGTAGCATTCGCGGATCAGTGGAACGGCGCGCGCCGGCGCCCGGCCCGCCGCCGCGCGCGCCTCGTGGAAGAGCGCCAGCTGGCGCTCGAGGGTCGGCAGCGTCGTGTGCGGATTCATCAGCCACGCGTCGGCCAGCCGCGCCGCCCGCCTCACGCCGGCGTCGGCGTTCGCGGCCAGCCAGATCGGCGGGCGCGGCTGCTGCAGCGGCCGCAGCGAGATCCGCACGTCGCGTAGCTGGAAGTGCTTGCCCTGGTACGACACGGGTTCGCCGCCCCAGAGCCGCTCGATCACCTCGAGCCCTTCCTCCAGGCGGCCGACGCGGGCGCGGGGATCGACGCCCAGCGCCGCGTTCTCGACGTCGCGATAGCCGAGGCCCACGCCGAAGATGAAGCGGCCGCCCGTGATGACGTCGAGCGTGGCGACCTGCTCGGCCACGTCCACCGGCGAGTGCAGCGGCAGCAGCAGCACGCCGGTGCCGAGCGCCATGTCCCCCGACTCCGCGGCCACGCGGCCGAGCGTCGGCAGCGGCTGGAAATAGGTGTACGGCGCGGACAGGTAGTGCTGGCTCGCCCACACGTGCGAGAAGCCGGCCGCGCGCGCCGCCCGCACCTGCGCCAGGTGTTCGGCGAAGCGCGTGGCCTGCGGGTCCTCGGGCGGGTGCTGGACCGACAGCCCGAGCCCGAGCCGCATCGTTACTGCCGCGCCACCACGCGGGCGAGCGCGTTCACGAACCGGTCGGCGTCCTCGTCGCTGGTGGCCAGCGCGACGGCGCCGAGGCCACGCTGGGTCATGAGGATGCCCTCGTTCACGAGCCCCATGAACACGCGCAGCGGCGTCTCCGCGTCCTTGGGCCGCGCCGAGCGATAGTCGGTCAGCTTCTCCGTCGTCCAGTGCAGCCAGAAGAGCGAGCCGACGCCGCTCACCTGCCCCTTGCGACGCGTGGCCGTCAGCAGGCGCGAGACGCCGCCGCGCAGCCGCTCGCCGAGCGCGTCGAGCCGCGCGTACGCCTCCGGCGTGAGCGCGTTGAGGGTGGCGAGGCCGGCCGCCATCGTGACCGGGTTCGCGTTGAAGGTGCCGCCCTGGCTGATGCGCGCCCCGCCCTGCCGCGGATCGTAGTACGCCATGATGTCGCGCCGGCCGCCGAACGCGCCGACGGGCAGCCCGCCACCGATGACCTTGCCGAGCGTCGTGAGGTCGGGCCGGACGCCGAAGCGCTCCTGCGCGCCGCCCCACGCCACCCGGAACGAGATCACCTCGTCGAAGATCAGCACGATGCCGCGGCGCTGCGTCTCCTCGCGCAGCCACGGCAGGAAGCCCTCGGCGGGCGAGATCAGCCCGGCGTTGCAGAGGATCGGGTCGACGATGAGCGCGGCGATCTGCTCGCCGTCCTTCGCGAGGATCTCCGCGCACGCCTCCTGGTCGTTCCACGGGAGCACGACGACGTGCTTGAGCACGGCGGGCGGGATGCCGGCCGACCACGCGACCGGCTTGGGGCGCTTGCGGTTGCCGGCGGCCTTCGGGTCCGGCGACACGCTCACCATCACCCAGTCGTGGGTGCCGTGAAAGGCGCCCTCGAACTTCGCGATCTTCGCCCGGCCGGTGAAGGCGCGCGCCAGTCGCACCGCGTTCATCGTGGCCTCGGTGCCCGAGTTCGTGAAGCGCAGGCTCTCGAGCGACGGCATGCGGCGCGTGATCGCCTCGGCCAGGCGGATCTCGTGCTCGGTCGGGCCGGGGAACGACAGCCCGTTCTCGGCGACGCCCTGGACGGCTTTCACCACGTCGCCGTGTGCGTGACCCAGCACGAGGCTCGTGTAGTTGTTGTTGAAATCGAGACACGAGGCTCGTGTAGTTGTTGTTGAAGTCGAGACGCTCGACGCCGTCGGCATCCCAGATGTGCGCGCCCTGGCCCCGCTGGAAGTAGAACGGGTATGGGTCGAAGAACGTGGTGGTCCGGCTGTTGCCGCCGGGCATGACGGCCACCGCCTCCTCATGCAGCGCGCGGGAGCGGGGGGTCTTCGACGCGTACTCGGTGACTTCCTTGTCCAGACTCATGAGGCAGTCTCCTGTAGCTCGACGCGCGCGAGGGCGGCGTCGGACTCTCTGAGCAGGCGGTGGGCCTCGGGCACGGCCACGGCCGTGAAGCGCAGGCGCTGGCCGGGCTTGGCCTGGCCGACGCGCGCGATGTCGAAGGAGCACACGGTGGCGATCTTCGTGTAGCCGCCCGTGGATTGCCGATCCACCAGCAGCACGATGGGTTGACCGTCGCCCGGCACCTGCACGGCGCCGAGCGCGATGCCGTCGGAGATGATGTCGTGGCCGCGGGCGTGGGCAATGCGGGCGCCGTTCAGCCGCGCGCCCATGCGGTCGGACTGTGGCAGCACTTCGTAGACCGAGCCGAGGAACGCGGCCACGCCCTCGTCGGTGAAGCGGTCGGCCTGCGGCCCGAGGACGACGCGCAGCACGGTCTCGCCGCCCCACTGCGGCCGGGAGGCCGCCGGCACGGCGCGTCGGCGTATCGGCGCCGTCGGCCCGAGACGGAAGGCGTCGTCGCGTGCGAGGGCGCGTCCGCGCATGCCGCCCAGCCCGCCGCGCAGGTACGTCGCCCGCGACCCGAGCACCGGCGGCACGTCGACGCCCCCCCCGAACGCGACGTAGCCGCGTACGCCCGTGCGCGCGGCGCCGATCTTGACGACGTCCCCCGCGGCGAGCACGAGCGTCGTCCACGCGGGCGCGGGCGCGTCGTTGAGGGCCACCGGCGCCTCCGCACCGGTCACGGCCACGGTGCACGGCGCCTCGGCGCGCAAGCGCGGGCCCATGAGCGTGAACTCCAGCGCGGCGGCACCCTCGGCATTGCCGACCAGACGATTGGCGAGCACGAACGAGGGACGGTCCACGGGACCGGAGGGCGGAATCCCGTACCGCATCTGCCCGGCGCGCCCCGCGTCCTGCACCGTCGTCTGCAGCCCCGGCTCCAGCACCCGGATCATTGGATCACCGGCCGGAAGCGTCCCGCCGCGACGCGGGCCGCGACGTCGTCGAACTCGCGGCGGTTGATTTGGCGGAACCGCACGCGGTCGCCGGGCCTCAGCAAGATCGGCTCGGCGGCGGCGGGATCGTAGAGGCGCACGGGCGTGCGTCCGAGCAGCCAGAAGCCGCCGGGGCTCTCGACCGAATAGATGCAGCACTGGGTGCCCCCGATGGCCACGCTGCCCGCGGGCACCTTGACGCGCGGCGTGTCGAGGCGGGGGATCGTCAACCGCTCGGGGGCGCCGGTCATGTACGGCAGCCCCGGCGTGAAGCCGATGAAATAGACGAGGTACTCGGCGCCCGCGTGCAGCCGCACCAGCTCGTCCACGGAGAGTCCGAGGCGCGCCGCGGCGGCCTCGAGGTCCGTTCCCAGCTCGCCCTCGTAGCAGCACGGCAACTCGACCTCCCGCGCGGGCGGCATGGTCGTGGTGGTCGCCTGCTCGGCGAGGGCGGCGAGCTGCGCGCAGAGGGCGTCGTAGCCGACAACGGACGGATCGTAATACACGAGCAGGGACCGATAGGAGGGAACCGTTTCGACGACGCCGGGCAGCCCCTTCTGATCGACGAGGTACTCGAGGGCGCGCACGCGCGTGTTCACCTCCGCGCTGATCTCCTCGCCGAGCTCCACGGACATCGCGAGATCGCCAGCGGGGAGAAACCTCACGAGCCTAGAACGCCGCGAGCGTGGCGTTGGGAAGGTCGGTGATGAACATGTGCCCCGGACTGTGCGTGAGCATGAAGGGTGGTTTGGAGGCGAGCGCCACCGCCTGCGGCGTCACGCCGCAGGCCCAGAACACGGGGACGTCGCCGGGCCGGAACGGCTGCGCGTCGCCCCAGTCGGGCTTGGTGACGTCCTTGATGCCGAGGGCGGCGGGGTCGCCGATGTGCACGGGGGCGCCGTGGGCGTTCGGAAAGCGCGCGCTCGCAGTCACCGCCTTGGCCAGCTGCGTCGACGGGATGGGCCGCATCGAGACGACCATGGGGCCGTGGAACACGCCGGCGGGGCGGCACGCCGTCGAGGTCTTCCACATCGCGACGTTCTTGCCGTGCTTCACGTGCCAGAGATCGATGCCCGCCTCCAGCAGGGCCCACTCGAACGTGAACGAGCAGCCGAGCAAAAAGGCGACGAGGTCGTCGCGCCAGTACGGCGTGGCGTCGGTGACCTCGTCCGCGAGCACGCCGTCCTTGTAAATCCGATATCGTGGCAAGTCGGTTCGCAGATCCGCTCCGGGGGCCACCCCCGTCGGTTCTGGCGATCCGACGTCCGTGACCTCGATCAGCGGGCACGCTCTTGGATTGCGCTGGCAGAACAGCATGAAATCGTACGCATACTCCTTGGGCAGCACGGCGAGGTTCGCCTGCACGTATCCCTCGCCCAGTCCGGCCGTCACGCTCGTGAGCTTGCCGCTGCGGATGTCTGCGCGGATCTCGCGCGGATGGCGTCGGTCGATCGCCATGAGAGGATTCTACCTGATTCCCACCCGTGGCCAGACGTCGGGGTTGGCGAGCACCTGCGGGCGCTCGCCGCGCAGCACGCGCAGCATCTCGCTGGTCACCTGCAGCGTCGCCGTGTGCGTGGCCTCGGCGGTGACCCCGGCCACGTGCGAGGAGACGACGACGTTGTCGAGGTTGAGCAGCGGGTTGTCGCGCGGCGTCGGCTCCTGCTCGAAGACGTCGAGCCCGGCGGCGCCGAGCTGGCCCTTCACGAGCGCCTCGAAGACCGCGCGCTCCTGCTGCACGCCGCCACGCGAGGTGTTGACGAAGATGGCGCCGCGCTTCATCAGGCCGAGCGTCTTGTCGTTGATCATGCCGCGCGTCTCGTCGGTGAGCGGCGTGTGGGTCGTGAGGACGTCCACCTGCGGCAGCAGCGCCTCGAGACTCTTCACGGGCTCGGCGCCGCGCTTGCGGATCTCGCCGTCGGCTACATAGGGATCGTAGGCCAGCACGCGCATGCCGAGCGCGCCCGCGAACGTGGCCACCAGCCGGCCGATGTTGCCGATGCCTACGATGCCGAGCGTCTTGCCCTTCAGCTCGCTGTTGCCGCCCTGACGCGCGCTCCAGTTGCCCTCGCGCGTCCACCGGTCGACCTGGCGCGCGCGCTTGGCCGACATGAGCATGAGCATCAGCGCGTGCTCGGCCACCGACTGCGAGTTGCTCCCCGGCGCGTGGACGACAGCCACGCCGAGCTTCGTGGCGGCGGGGATGTCGACGGTGTCGAGGCCGACGCCGTGCCGGCCGACGACTTTCAGACGCTTGCAGGCGGCCATGAGGCTCTCGGTGCAGCGCGGCTTGGCGCGAAAGAGCAGGCCGTCGGCGTCGGCGGCCACGCTCAGGAAGCCGGCTTCGGTCTCGTCGTCGCACACGACGACGCGCGCTTCGGTCTCGAGGTTCGCGCGACCGGCCGGGTGGATGGGGCCGGCGAGGACGACGAGGGGACGATCGGTGGCCATCGGGACGGACTCCTTGTCTGGGTTGGACGTTACTTGCGCGCCACCAGCACCAGCCGGGGCGCGTCGAGCGAGAACGGCGTGCCGTCGAGGCCACCGTAGAGATCCACGCGGCTCCAGCGCTCGGGCCGCAGCATCGCGGCCAGCTCGTGCGCCGAGTAGAGCCGGATGTCGGTCTCGCCGAGAAACTCGCCGGCGTCGGTCGGCGCGGGCGCCGGCGACGCCAGGCGGGACCAGCGCGCGCGCCACCGGCTGGTCGCCGCGTCGAAGAGGTTCTCGATGCGCAGCGTCCAGTCGTCGAACTGGCGGCGCTCCTCGGGCGGCAGCGACTTCACGCACTGGTCCCGGTTGCGCGTGTCGAGCACGAACGCGCCGCCCGGCACCAGCGCGCGCCAGAACCGGTCGATGAGCTGGCGGTCCTCGTCGTCGGTGAAGTAGCCGATCGACTGCTCGAGGTTGACGGCGAGATCGAACTCGGAGGCGAAGTCCGTGTCGCGCATATCGGCGCCGACGAAGTCGGCGACGACGCCGGCCGCCTCCGCCGCCTCGCGGGCGCGCCCCAGCTCGGTCTCGTTGAAGTCCACGCCCGTCACCTTGTACCCCAGCTGCGCGAGGGCGACCGCGTGGCGGCCGAAGCCGCACGGCGAGTCGAGCACGCGCCCGCCCGGCTTGAGCCCGGTCACGCCGACGATCCAGCGCACGGCGCCGCGCGCCCCCGCCTCGGGCTCGAGCGCCTGCGAGATCGTCGGCCACGTTTCCCGGAAGAACCGTTCGCTCTGGAACACGCCGGCTATTATAGTCGCGCCATGACCACGCTCGTCACCGGCGCGCGCGCGCGTTCGTGAGCGCGTCCCGTGTCCGGCCGGCCGTCGAGGCCGACGCGCCGGCCATCTGCGAGATCGGAAACGAGGGCATCGAGGACCGGCTGGCCACGCTCGAGACGGAGCTGCGCACGCCGCAGGAGCGCACGCGCTGGCTCGAGGGGCGCGGCCCGCGCCACCCCGTCGTGGTCGCCGAGGACGGTGGCCGCGTCGTCGCCTGGGGCAGCCTCAACCCGTTCAGCCCGCGCGACGCCTATCGCCACGTCGCCGATTTTTCGATCTACGTCGCCCGCAGCCATCGCGGCAAGGGCGTGGGCAAGGTCCTGCTCGCGCGGCTCGTCGAGCTGGCCCGCGAGCACGGCTACCACAAGATGGTCCTCTCGGCGTTTCCCTTCAACCCCGCCGGCATGGCGCTCTACGAGAAGCTCGGCTTCCGCACCGTCGGCACCTACAAGGAGCAAGGGCTGCTCGACGGCCGCTGGGTGGACACGATCGTGATGGAAAAGCTGCTCTAGCCCTCAGCGGTTCAGGTAGCGGAGCGCCAGCCCGGGCCGCGGCCACTCGAAGGAAACGAGCCGGCCGCCCATCGAGAGCGTCGCGAACGCCGTGCGCAGATCGCGCCCGCCGAAGCAGACGTTGGTGACCATCATGTCGGGCAGGACGTACTGATCGACCCGGCGGCCGTCGGGCCAGATGTCGCTGACCGCGCCGGTGATGAGCGTCGCCACGCAGACGTGGCCCTCCGCGTCGACGGCGAGCGAGTCGAACATCTGGTAACCGCCGAGACCGACCACGACGCGCCCCTTCTCGCCGCGGTACGGGCCGTTGGCGGACTCGATCTGGCCGGGCGCCGACAGGCTGAAGGCCCAGCAGCGCGCGGTCGGCGTCTCCACGACGTACAGCGTCCGCTCGTCGGGCGAGAGGCCGATCCCGTTCGGCCGCTCCAGCGGGAAGATCGCCTCGCGGATCGACGAGCCGTCGGCCTTCGCGTAATAGACGGCGCCGCGGTCGGCGTCGCGCTCGCGCGTCTTGCCGAGGTCGGTGAACCAGAAGCCGCCCGCGCCGTCGAAGACGAGATCGTTCGGCCCGCAGAGCCGGCGGCCGTCGCACGCGTCATAGAGCGTGTCGAATTTCCCGGTCTCGGGATCGACGACCTGGATGCTGCCGGTGGTGTAATCGTCGGCCTGGCCGACGGGAAACAGCTTGCCGGGCCGCTCGACGAACGTCAGACCGCCGTTGTTGGTGACGTAGATCTTGCCGCCGGGACCCCTGGCCGCCCCGTTCGGCCCACCGCCGAGGCTCGCGATCACGCGGACCTTGCCATCCGGCGCGACGCGGGAGAGCGTGCGCCGCTCGATCTCGACGAGGACGACCGAGCCGTCCGGCATCGCCACCGGCCCCTCGGGAAAGCGCAGGCCGGTGGCGATCTCGCGAAACGCCGGCGTCGAGGTCGTCACGTTCATCGCGCGGCGCCGATGGCCGCGGGCGCCGGGCGCTCGAACAAGCGGCCGAAGCCGCGCACCGGCTCCGTCACGCCGATGGCGCCCAGCGCCATCCAGATCGTGGCCTGGTTGGACGTCACCACCGGCTTGCCGGTGCGCTGCTCGAGCGCGTCGACCGCCTCGACGGAGCGCCACGCCGTGCAGGAGCAGAGCAGCGCGTCGGCCTCCGGCCGGCACGCGCGCGTGGCGAACGCGACCACCGATTCCGGGCTCTGATCGTTGATCCCCTGGTTGCCCGACGCCGCCGCCGTGGGCTCGCCGTCCACGTTGAGCACCTCGAAACCCTGCGCCTCGAGGTAGGCGCGCAGGCGCCGGTTGTTCCAGTCCGGGTACGGCGTGGCGACCGAGAGCCGGCGCGCGCCAACGGCGCGCAGCGCCGCCACCACCGACGGCGTCGTGGCCACCGCCGGCACCCCGGCCTCGCGCTCGATCAGCGCGAGCATCTCGCGATCCCAGCCGGGCCCCTTGTAGAAGGAGCCCGTCGTGCACCCGTAGGCGATGGCGTCGACCCGCGCCGTGGCCAGATAGCGCGCGCCCGTCTCGATCTCGCTGTTCATCCGCTGGTAGGCGGCGTCGCCGTTGGCGTCGTTGGTCATCCACAGTCGCTGGCCGTGGACGGTGACCCCATGGGGCACGACCATGGTGAAGTCGGCCTCGCAGGTCGTGTTCGTCGACGGCACCATGACGCCGATGCGCTTGCGCACGGTCATTGGATTTGCCGTCGGGGCGCCCGCGCCGGGCTCCGGCGCCCGACGGTCGGGCACAGCACCCGCTCGCTCAATTGGATTTCCCGTCGGGGCGCCTGCGCCGGGCTCCGGCGCCCGACGGTCGGGCACAGCACCCGCTCGCTCATTTGGATTTCCCGTCGGGGCGCCTGCGCCGGGCTCCGGCGCCCGACGGTCGGGCACAGCACCCGCTCGCTCATTTCTGGCCCTCCCTGTGCCACAATCTACGCGACTCGGGAAATGACGGCCATCGCGATCCTCGGCGAATACGCGCCGGCGTTCGCGCCGCATGCGGCGACGACGGCGGCCATCGCGCATGCTCGCGCGCGGCTCGGCGTTGCCGTGGACGCGGAATGGATGTCGACGGCTGCCGTCGACGCGACCCTGTTCGAGCGCGTCGACGCGCTCTGGATCGCCCCCGGCAGCCCCTACAAGGACCTCGAGCAGACGCTCTGGGCGATCCGTGAGGCGCGCGAGCGCGGCGTGCCGTGCCTGGGCACCTGCGGCGGCTTCCAGCACATGGTGCTCGAGTACGCGCGCCACGTGCTCGGCTTCCGCGACGCGCAGCACGCCGAGTACGATCCCTACGCCTCGCGCCTCTTCGTCACGCAGCTCGCGTGCCCGGCGCCGACGCCGAGGGCGAGGCGCGCGTCATCGAGCTGCCCGGCCATCCCTTCTTCATCGGCACGCTCTTTGTCCCCCAGGCCCGGTCGACGCCGGAGCGGCCGCATCCGCTGGTGACGGCGTTCGTCGCGGCCGCGGCGGCGACCCGAAAGTGAGGGGCGCATGAAGCTGGACGTGAAGACGCTGACCAGGGGCCTCGAGTTCCACGGCGAGGTGGAGGGCAAGCGGCAGCGCTACTTCGTGCTGTCCAGCCCGCGGCAGTATTTCGTCATGTCGCTGTCGCGGAGCAAGCGGGACGCGGGCAACTTCAACCTCGTCGGCAAGGCGGCCGTCGAGAAACTGCACACGCGCCTGCGCGGCAAGCGAGGCCTCACGGCGCGGCTCGTCTACGAGCGCTCGCGGCGCGGAGTGCCCTCGGCGCTGGTGGCGCTCAACATGCTGTATGTGCTCGTCGCCACCGGCCGCGCCGGCATCGACCAGCGCCGTCGGGCGGCGCGCGAGATCTTCTTCAACGTCGGGGCGTAGGCGGGCGCGGGTATGGCGTGGTGGCCGTTCGGCGGGGCGAAGGACGACGCTCCGTTTCTCACCGCCCAGTGGCGACACCTCGTGATGCTCAACTACGAGGTCGACGCCGACGTGCTGACGCCGCTCGTTCCCGCCGGTACCGCGCTCGATCTCTGGCAGGGCCGCGCCCTCGTGAGCGTCGTCGGCTTCCGCTTCCTCGACACACGCGTGCTCGGCGCGGCGATCCCGCGCCACCGTGCCTTCGACGAGGTGAACCTGCGCTTGTACGTCCGCCGCGACGCGCCCGGTGGGCAGACGCGGCGCGGCGTCGTCTTCGTGCGCGAGCTGGTCTCGCGCGCGGCCGTTGCGCTCGTCGCTCGGCTCGCCTATAACGAGCCCTATCGTGCGCTCCGCATGCGCAGTGTCACGCCGCATGGAGCTACCGAGCCTCCCGGGCGGCTCGCGTACGAGTGGCGGATCGGCGGCGCCTGGGAGACGCTGGCGGCGACGGCGGTCGGCACGCCGGCTCAGCCCGAGCCCGGCTCGGAGGCCGCGTTCATCACCCGGCATCACTGGGGCTACACGCGCCAGCGAGACGGCGGCACCGTGGAGTACGAGGTGGAGCACCCGCCGTGGCGCACCTGGACGGCAACGGGCGCGACGCTGACGATGGACGTGGGGCGTCTCTACGGCCCCGCGTTCACACCCGCGCTCTCACGAGCGCCGACCTCGGCCCTGATCGCCGACGGCTCGCCCGTGATCGTGCACGCGCCGCGCCGGCTGTCCGCAGCCCGCGGGGTAGTCGCCGGCGCCGGCGCGCCCTGACGAGGGAGAGCTCAGCATGAAGATCGTCTACACGCCCATCGCCACGCTGGTGCCCTCGCTCACGCCGGAGCAGGACGCCGAGATCCTCGCCGCCGCCGGAGACGACTCCCTGCTCGTGGTGGCGAAGACGCCCGACCGCCAGCGCGAGGAGATCGTCGACGCCGACGTGCTCTTCGGCCGTGTGAGCCCCGAGATCTTCGCGGAGGCGCGGCAGCTCCGTTACTACCACTGCCTGGGCGCGGGCGTGGACTCGATCCTGTCGCCCGAGCTGGTCGAGAGCGACGTGATCCTGGCGTCCGAGAAGGGTGAGGTCGGCATCCATCTGGCCGAGCACGCCTTCGCCCTGCTGCTCGCGCTCACGCGGGGCGTGCACACCGCGCTGCGCGAGCCCGACTTCCGCCTGCGCGAGCCGATCCGCCGCGAGCAGCGCGAGCTGTGGGAGCAGACCATGGGCATCGTCGGCTTGGGCGGCACCGGCCGCGCCGTCGCCCGGCGTGCCCTCGGCTTCGGCATGAAGGTGCTCGCGGTCGACATCGACAGCGTCCCGCCCGAGCCCGGGGTGACGCTCTGGAAGGCGGACCGCCTCCACGACCTGCTCGGCGCCGCCGACGTCGTCGTCATCGCGCTGCCGCTCACGAAGGCGACCCACCACCTCTTCACGCGCGACCTCTTTCGCCGCATGCAGCGCCACGCAATCTTGGTGAACGTCACGCGGGGCGAGATCGTCTACGGCGACGACCTCATGACGGCGCTGGACGAGGGCTTGATCTGGGGCGCCGGCCTCGACGTCACGGACCCCGAGCCGTTGCCGGTGGGGCACCCGCTCTGGCGGCATCCGCGCGTGGTCGTGACGCCCCATACCGCCGGCGGCTCGCCCCGCCGCGCGGGGCGCGCCATCGCGACCTTCTGCGAGAACCTCCGCCGCCTCGCCGACGGCCGGCCGCTGCTCGCGCTGATCGACAAGCGCAAGGGGTATTGAAGCGGCCGCGTCGTGCGCCTGGCGGATCTGCGTGGGCGCGTCGCGCTGGTCTCGTTCGTCTACACACGCTGCCTCACGGCCTGTCCGCCGCTGACGGCGCGGCTCGCCCTTCTCCAGCGCCACGCCGTCGCGCTGCCGGCGGCCGAGCGGCCGGTGCTCGTCAGCATCACCGTGGACCCGGAGCGCGACACCGCCGAGCGGCTCCGCCAGTACGCCGAGCGGTTCGGGGCGGACCGGACGTCCTGGCGGTTCCTGCGAGACGAGCCGTCGCGCCTCACCCCGGTGCTGCACGCGTGGGACGAGTGGACGCGCCGGGGGGGCGACGGCGAGCTGGACCATCCCGCACGCGTCTACCTGCTCGACCGCGCGGGGCGCGTCCGCGAGATCTACGCGCTCGAGTTCTTCGACCAGCGGCAGGCCTGGCTCGACGTGCGCGCCCTGCTCCGTGAGCGCTGATCGGCCGGCGCGCGACGCCACCGCCGTCGGCGCCGCGGGTCAGCTCCGCCGTCGCCGGCGGCGCCCTCAGCGCAGACGGATGGTGACGACGGCCGACATGCCCGCGCGCAGCGGCTGCGGGTTGCCGACTTCTTTCTGGTCGAGCAGCACCTTCACGGGCACGCGCTGCACGACCTTCACCCAGTTGCCGGTGGCGTTCTCGGGCGGCAGCAACGAGAAGCGCGCGCCGGTGCCGGCGCTGATCGACTCCACGATGCCGTGGAAGACCTTGCCCGGGAACCCGTCGATCTCCACGTCGGCCCGCATCCCCGGCCGGACCCGCGCGAGCTGCGTCTCCTTGAAATTCGCAAGCACGAACACCTCGTGCAGCGGCACGATGGCGAGCAGCGGCTGTCCCGGCTGCACCACCTGTCCCAGCTCCACGGTGCGCTTGGAGACGACACCGTCGGCGGGTGCCTTGACCTCCGTGTAGGCCAGCTGCAGCTCGGCCAGCGCGAGGTCGGCCTGCGCCTGCTTCAGCGCCGCTTCCGCGCGCACGACCTCCGCCTCTTTCACCGTCACCTGCCCCTGCTGGCCCTCGGCGCGCGCGACGGTGCCGCGTGCCTCCGCCACCTTCTGCTTGGCCACGTCCACCGCGTGCAGCCGCGCGGCCAGCTCCGCCTGCGCCTGCTGCACCTCCTGCTCGGTCTGGGCCAGCCGGCGCCGGGCCGCCTCGTGCATGGCCACGGCGTTCTCGTACGCGGCCTGCGCGTCGTCGTGCTCGCGGCGCGAGACGTAGTCGTTCTTCATGAGGCGCCGCATGCGCTCGATCTCGAGGCCCGTCTTGCGGACGGTGGACTCGGCGGCGGCCACCTCCGCGGTGGCGGCGCCCACGGCGGAGCGCCGCGCCTCGAGCCGCGCGCGCGACTCGTCGACGTTGGCCTCGCCGGACTTCACCGACACGTGCGAGCCCTCGAGGTTGGCGCGCGCCTCGTCCGTCTGCGCGCGCGTGATGTCGCGGGCGAGCGGGACCTCGGAGCGGGCGGCCTTCAGATTCGCCGCGGCCACCGCCACCGCCGCCCGCGCCTGCATCACGCGGGCCTCGAAGTCGCGGGGGTCGACGCGCAGCAGCAGATCGTCGCGCTTCACCGCCTGGTTGTCGCGCACGAGCATCTCGACGACGTGGCCGGACACCTTGGCGCTCACGGGGGCGATGACCCCTTCGACGTAGGCGTCGTCGGTGGTGACGCGCGTGGAACCCTGGTACCAGACGACGGCGCCCCAGATGACGGCGGCGAGCGCGGCGGCGGCGGCGAGCGTGAGGACGAGGCGGCGGCCTCCGAAGCTCACGGGGGCGCCGCTACGAGCGGCGGGGGCGCACCCCGCGCCTCAGCGCGACGCCAGCCGCCCCGCAACGTCGAAGGGCAGCGGAGTCGGGTCGCCGAGCGGCGTAAGGTCGGGACGCCTGGCCAGGTCGGCCGCGAACGCTTCCGATACCTCGATCTCGCCGAGCATCAGCGTGTTCTTGATCCGAATCACCCGCGCGCGCTCGGGCGGCGTGAGCCCGATGCACGACAGCGCGGTCTCGATCGCCTCGCGATCGGTGTCGTAGGTCGGCGGCACCTTCGCGCCGTTGGGCGCGCAGGCGGTGATGGCGTTGATCAGCGTCGGCTTCATGTCGATCTTGTCGACGAGCCGCCGCGTGGTGAAGTCCGCGTTGCCGATGCCGACGGCGTTGCCGTAGCTGTCCTCGGTGAGGTCGAGCGCGACGATCCAGAGGATCTTCGGATCGGCCGGGAACGGCTCGTGCGGATTCGAGGGCCGCCCGATCACGTTGGTGTCCATGCCGGCGCCGGAGATGTTCTTGCCCATCTCCTCCACGATGAGGACGTCGATCGGTGAGAACGGCAGGCGCGCCATCCATTCGCGCGCGTTCTTGAGCAGCCGGCGCTCGCCGGACTCCAGGGCCTCGGGCGAGAATGCCTCGACGTGGGCCGTCTCGTCGTAGCCGTTCTCGACGATGCCGAGGCCGAAGCCGATGCGGGCCTTGGCCAGCATCTCGCGGCCCACCGCGGTGATCACCGTCTCGTAGCCGTGGTTGACGTTCGCGCGGTGGTACTGCAGCGCGCCCTTCCACTTGCCGAGGCCGATCGTCATCATCTTGAAGAGGCCGGACTCGATCGAGCCCTTGAAGTCGGTGTGCGGCTTCACGCGGTTGACGACACCGATCCAGGTCGCCTCCGCCGCGTAGGCGTCCAGCCACACCGGCAACCCGAGCGCCTCGCCGACCTGCACGACGTCCATGGTGGCGCGGACCGGGCAGCCCATCGTGGTCTCGGTGATGCCATAGTGCTCGAGCACCGAGAGCTGGCCGTCGGCGGTGCCGCCGCCGTGACTGCCCATCGCGGGGAAGACGAACGGACGCGCGCCGAGGTCCTGCAGCCACTTCACGGTGGCGCCGACGATCGTGCCGATGTTGGCGATTCCGCGGCTGCCGGCGCCGACGGCGACGGTGTCGCCGGGCTTGATCCGGAGGGCGGCCTCGCCGAGGGTGGCGGCCACGGCGCGCGGAATGTCCGCGACGCGGGGGCGGGGGAAGGTCTGACGGACGCGGATCATCCGGGGCAGCGCCATTGGGCCTCCAGCGATACTCGTGATACCGGCCCAGGCCACGGAAGTCAAAGGATTTTTCGGCCGGGAAATATGCTATATCCTTTGCCCACGATGGCGCGGACCCTCCTCCTCCTGGTGCTCCTCACGACGGCGGGCTGCGCGTGGATGAAGCCGCAGCCGACACCGATCCTGCCACCCGAGGAGCTCTACCAGATCGGCGAGTCGGAGCTGGACAAGAAGCGGTATCCGGAAGCACGCGAGCAGTTCCGCAAGGTCGTCGAGCGCCACCCGAACTCGTCGTACGCGCCGCGCGCCCGCTTCCTGATCGGTGAGTCGTTCTATCGCGAGCCCGACTTCGACAAGGCCGCCACGGAGTTCGAGGCGTTCCTGGCCTTCTATCCGCGCCACCAGATCGCCGATCTCGTCC
>WNFR01005336.1_pt1 | contig 17179 bp, 12 predicted proteins | sample 5400221 | NCBI WGS metagenome assembly WNFR01 (sample SAMN13153357, study PRJNA577476) | soil metagenome | isolation source: 40 cm soil under Madrone tree | place: USA:California | collected 2016-06-14
ATCCGCAGCAGGATGCTTACGAAGCGCTGCTTGCGGACATCATCCGCGGCGATGCCACCAACTTCATCCGCTTCGACGAAGTGGAGTGGGCATGGCGGGTCGTCGATTCCATCCTCAGGTTCTGGGAGCAGGAGCGCGATTTTATTCAGACCTACGCCGCAGGCGGCTGGGGGCCGGAGGAAGCCAACCGCCTGTTCGAAGGCGAAGACCGAGTGTGGCGCGGGGAGGTGTGAGTCCAGTGCCCGGTGCGCAGTTCTTGGTGTTCAGCCTCCGGGGAGTTGCCTATTCAGAATGTCGGGGTTGATGCCCAGCGCCGTGCGCTGCTGACCTACGCGGTCGTGAGGTCCCCGGGCAAGGTTTCGGCGTTCGGATTCTGTATCTCGACCGGGCGTGGCGACAGCGACGGGACCTTTTCGGCGGCGGCCCGCAATTCACCCTCTATGTGCTCCTATTCCGTGATGTCGAGAACGGAAACCAATATCTTCTCCGGCCGGCCCGCCGCATCCTTCACGAGCTCCCCGACACTGCGCAGACGGCGCACCGCGCCGCTAGGCCGAAAGATGCGATGCTCCAGCGTGAATGTTGCTCCCGACTCCGATGTGTTGCGGATGGCGCGTTCCATGTCTGCCCGGTCGTGTGGATGCACCGCCCCAATGGTGCTTTCGAAGGATGGTCGGTAACTTTGTGGATCCACGCCCAGGATTCGGTACAGCTCATCGGACCAGATCACGCGCCCGTTCGCCAACTCCCATTGCCAGGACCCGAGATGCGAAAGTTTTTGTGCCTCATTGAGCAGCGCACGGCTTGTCAATAGCCCCTGCTCCGCGCGCTTGCGTTCGGTAATGTCGGTGACGATACCTCCAAGGGCGGTGACCCGTCCGCTACTGTCGAAAAGGGGAAATTTGCACACGATGCTGGTGTGCAGACCCTTGGTGTAGTGAGCGACTTCTTCGACCTCGATCGCAGCGCGCGACTCGAGGGCGCGGGCGTCGTTGGCCTGGAACTGGGCTGCCTCTTCGGGCGGAAATATCTCGGTATCGGTATGAAAGAGGATGCTTTCCAGGTCCAGCCCGAACAAGTGCGTGAATTGCTTGTTGACGAATACATAGCGGCCCGCCAGGTCCTTGATGAATATGGCGGAGGGACTGTTGTTTATGAATGCCTGAAGCCGCGCTTCGCTCTCCCTGAGCCGCTCGTCCATCGCCTTGCGCTCGGCGATCTGCTCCATGAGAAACTGGTTGGTTCGGGCCAGTTCGACCGTGCGTTCCGCGACCCGTGTCTCGAGTCCTGCGTTCACCCTGTTCAGGTTCTCCGCATGCTTCACGGGCAGGCGGGCTACGTAGGCGTCGAACGCCGAGATAAGCAAAGTCGCCGCAAGTAAGAAGAGGGAAAACCCGCCAACCGCACCGGCAAGCCAGGTGTTGTTGATGTTCTGCGGATTCACGGTGCAGACGCTGTCCGGAGCGAATATGGCCGCTGCCATGCCGGTATAGTGCATTCCCGAAATTGCGACACCCATAACGAGCGCGCTGCCGGCCTTCTTCCAGAACGCAGAGAGTATTGTCTCAAAACGGAACTCGAAGGCGCTCCACAGGGCGATCATCGAGGCAAGGATGCCGATCAGGACCGACAGACCCAGCAGGAGTGGTTGATAGCGGATCGGCGGGGCCATCTGCATCGCCGCCATGCCGGTATAGTGCATTGAGCAAATGCCGATGCCCATCAGCACACCACCGCCCGCCAGTCTGCGCAGCGTCAGTGTGGCCCGGCTCACGAGATAAAGCGCGAACCCCGACGCCAATACCGCAATCACCAGGGAAAGCAGAGTGATCGGAACGTCATAGGAAATCGGAATCGGTAAGTGGAAGGCCAGCATGCCGATGAAATGCATCGACCAGATGCCGGTTCCCATGGAGATAGCGCCACCGGCCAGCCAGTACCAGGCGGCGCGGCCTTCTCTGGACGCTACGACGCGCGAGGCCAGATCCAGGGCAACGTACGAGGCGACGATCGCAACGGCGACTGAAAGAACTACCAGCGGGCTGTCATACCTTCCGACCATGCTTATTTGCCCCCGTCCAGCTAAGGCGACCAGTCAAAATCAGACGTAACTCACTATACTGCGAAACAGGGTGCAATCAGCAAAGGGAGGAGCGGCGATGACAGCAGAATCACGCGCGGTAATTGTGACAGGCGGCTCGCGCGGCATCGGCCGGGCGATCGCCGAAGCGCTCGCGAAAGCGGGCTTCAGGGTGGCCATCGGTTACCGGGAACGCCGCGCCGAGGCGGATGCGGTGGCCGCGCGCATTCACGCGGCGGGCGGCCACGCCATCGCGATACGCACCGACGTGACCCGCACCGAGGACGCCAATGCGTTGGTCAAGGCGACACTGGATGCATTCGGGGGAGTTGACGTTCTGGTGAACAATGCCGGGGTCGCCCTGCCGAACGTGAGTATCGCCGACACCGACCCACACCAATGGGAGCGGGTGCTGGCGGTGAATCTGTCCGCCCCGTTTTATCTCATTCGCGCGGTATTGCCGCACATGCGAGAGCAGCGTCGCGGCCACATCATCAACATTTCTTCGAACGCGACGGCGCGACTGCCTGCAGGCCTTGGTGCCTACACAGTGTCGAAAGCGGGACTGGAGGCGCTCACCCGCGTCCTTGCCAAGGAAGAGGGGCCCAACGGAATCCGCGTCAACGCGGTCGCGCCGGGGCCGATTCGCACGGAGATGCTGGAGGAATATTTTACCAAGATGGGGCCGGAACGCACGCAGGCGTTTCTCAGTTCGATCCCTTTGCGCCGCGCCGGTGAGCCGCAGGAGATCGCTGCCATGGTGGCCTTTCTCGCCACCGATGCGAGCTATGTCACCGGGCAGGTGATCTTCGTGAACGGCGGCGGTCCGGGCGGATAACGGCGCCCTGCTTCCCGGAAAGAAGTTCGGGGATCTTGTCCGGCGGCACCGGCGGGCTGAACAGGTAACCCTGCATCTCATCGCAGCCCATCTTCAGGAGCAGCGCCGCCTGTTCTTCGGTTTCCACGCCTTCCGCGACCACGTTGAGCCTCAGCGAATGCGCCAGGGAAATCACCGACTTGACGATGGCGAGGCTATCCTTGCTCTCGGTCATTCCGACCACGAAGCTGCGATCGATCTTGAGATCGTGAATCGGCAGTCTGGCGACGTATGCCAGAGAGGAATATCCGGTGCCGAAATCATCGACGGCAATTTCCACGCCGAGCTTGCGTACGGTTTGCAATTTTTGAATGATCGCTTCGACGTTCTCCATGATTAGAGTCTCCGTGATTTCGAGATCGAGCATGGAGCCGGCCTTTCGCGTCATTTCCGCCGCTTCGATCACCATATCGACGAAGTTCTTCTGGCGCAGCTGAAGCGGAGATACGTTTACGGCGACACGCGGCGGTTTGACCCCGTTCGTCATCCACAGCCGGCAGTCGCGCGCGACCTGAGACAAGGCCCAGCGTCCGACGTCCAGGATCAGGCCGGTTTCCTCCATGAGTGGGATGAACCTGGCCGGAGGCACGAGTCCGAGTTCGGGGTCCTTCCAGCGGATCAGCGCCTCGAGACCGACCACTTCGCGCCCGCGCAGGCTGACCTTGGGTTGGTAGTGAAGTACGAACTGATCTCGATCGAGCGCACTGCGCAACTTGTTTTCCAGGGTGAGCGATTCGGCTATTCGTGCGTTCATCTCCGGGGCGTAGAACAGGAATCGCTCGCCGCTCGCCTTGGCTTTCTTCAGCGCCGCCTCAGCATTCGCATAGAGCGCCTCTGCGGTCGATCCATCGGAAGGGAAGACTGCCACCCCGAACTTGGCCGAAGGCCGCAGGTCCTGGTCGCCGATCCTGACGGGCGGCTGTTTCAGGAAAGCGAAGACACGTTCATGCACGGCGTGCGCAACTTCGGCCGTGCTGCTCGCATCCGACAACGCGATTGCAAAACAATCCGCCCCGACTCGCGCGACCGTGTCCTCGGCCCGGATTTGCACTTGCAGGCGGCTGGCGATTTCCCTGAGCACGTTGTCGGCAGCGTTTCTGCCCAGCGTGTCGTTGACGACGTGAAACCGCTCCAGGTCGATCAGCATGACCGCCGCCATGCGCTGCCCGCGCTGCGCGGCGTGCAAGTACTGGCCGAGGCGGTCGCGCAGAAGCGTGCGGTTCGGCAGCTTGGTGAGCACATCGTAGTAGGCGAGATAATTCACCTGTTCTTCCTTCGCGATGAATTCCAACCCGAATGACACGTCGCCGACGAGTTCGTTCAGCAGTTTCATTTCCTCGTCGTCGAAAACGCTGGCTTCGTTTGCGTACAGTGCGAAAATTCCAACTGCTTTGCCCGATACCACCAGGGGAAACTTTGCCAGGGACAGGGCGCCAGCCTGCAAAGCCTGTCCGGCGAAGGGGAAATCGCCGGCTTGCGTGAGATCGTTATAGACTGCCGCCCTTTTTTCCGACATGACGCGCTCCGCGTGGGCGCGGCCGGCGTCGGTCTCCATGGAAAGAGGAATGAGATCCAGAAATCTATCGTTCGAGCAACGCCAAGCAATGGACCGTCCGCCTTGCGCGTCGGGAGTCGTCATCCTGATCCACGCCAGAGTGAAACCGCCATGCTCGATGGACAGCCGGCAGACCTCGTCAAATAATATCTGGCGATCCCGAATACGCACGATCGCGGAGTTGATGCCGCTCAATACGGCCTGGATCCGGCTCAGCCGCTCGATCTTGTGCTCCTGCGCACGGCGAGTGGTGATGTCCTCGGAAATGCCAAGAAGAAAACGCGGATTACCCTGCTCGTCCAGTATGGCCAGCTTCTTGGTCTGAAGCATCCTCTCGGTTCCGTCTTTGACCTTGATCTTCTCTTCCATAATGAAGACCCGCTGGTTGCTTGCCAGGGTCTCCCGATCCTTGGCGACGAATAAATCGGCCTGCTCCTTGGGAAAAAAGTCGTAGTCGTTCTTTCCAAGCAGGTCTTTCTCCGAACGTCCGAGCAACTCCTCGCCGGTGCGATTGAAGCGGACAAATCGCAGATCCTTTGCATCCTTGATGAACAGCATGCTGGGTATGTTGTCGAAGACTGAGTCGAGAAGTGCCTCGCTCTCTTTGAGTGCTTGCTCAGCCTGCCGCCGGGCCGCGCGTTCATTGCGTTCCTGAACAGCGCGAAGAACGGCGGGCGGAATCCGTTCCAGGTTGCTCTTCAGCACATAATCGGCTGCGCCATGCCTGACCAGCGATATGAGCTGGTCTTCGCTTATCGTGCCGGAAACGAATATGCATGGTATGTCGGGACGCAGCTCGCGGACGATCATCAGAACTGACAAGCCATCGAAGGTCGGCAGGGAGAAATCGGAGAGAATCACGTCGGGCTCGAAGTCTTTCAACTCCCGAAGAAGGCCTTCGCGAGTGTCCACTCGATGAACTGCGCACGCGACCCCGGCTTGCTTCAGTTCCCGGATGGTAAGTTCGAAGTCGGAGATCACGTCCTCGACAAAAAGTATCCTGATCTCTTTCCCCGAGCCTGTGGGAAAGGCGTCAGCCGCGGCATCGCCAGTTCCGCGGTTCGAATCGGACGCAAGCCTGCGAAATTCCTTCTTCATATTTCAGCCGGGAAGGCGGAGCGGGAGTAACAGGTTAGTGCGGTCGCCGGCGGAACCGGCTCTATCCGCGACAACGCTGCCATTTACCGACCTTACTCAAGTGAGTCGGAGGGAGACTTGTTCTTTTGCCTCTTTTTGCTCCCCGAGAATAACCAGTGGCGAATCGAATTGGAGTTTGCGGACCCGCGTGTCGCCGGCCCGGCGCCTCGTCGCACCGGGCCGGTCTGCAGCGGCCGGGAGGTCCGCTGCGACTGGGGAAGAAAAAACGAGATGGCGGTTCGCTGGCAGAACTGACGTCGGTAAGTGCGTCCTGCAGAATCCGGCTGTCGCGAGGGGAGGAACGCGAACCAGTCGGTGGCCGCTCTGAGTCAGTTGCTGAAAGCCAGAGAGGGGAATGACACCCGCCATCTCGCCGGAAAAGCTGCGCTTACTGACGGCAGAACCCACTTTATAGTTCTTCCGCCATGACACACCGTTCTCCCTAAATTATGTCCGCTTTCTATAACGAGCCTCTGTTGGCGAATTTCTCGTCGATCAGCACCCGGCTCCGGCAGGTCTGTTGAATTCGGACGATTTCGATGTGCGCCGCGCGAACTCCAGGTCGGTCAGCACCTCAATCGCCCTCTCGAACTCCGTGGCCTTGTCGAAGAAAAAATCACCGCCCAGCGCCTGGCAGGTCTGCCGTGCCTTCGTGCTCGGAAAGCTGGTCAGCATGATGACTACCGGCGCGCCGGGCTCGCGCTTGACCTGCCGCAACACGTCGAATCCGTTGCCGTCCTTCAAGCGAATATCGAGCATCACCGCTTCCGGATGGCAGCGCCTGATCAGCTCCAGCGCCTGCGCCACACTCTTTGCTTCACCGGCGATTTCGACCCCGGACAGCCGGGAGATCATGGCTGCCAGACGCTGTCGAAGCAGCGCTGAATCGTCGACAATCACCACTTTCATGCTTTGAAGTCCGGCAGGCATGGGTCCGCAGACCGTACAGTTTGCAGAATAGCCCCGGCCGGCCACGGGGGAAATCGTCGAAACAGTGATTTTTCTGTAGTACGACGGCCCGTACGGATGTCATGGTTTGATCTACATGAACCGCGCGTACAGGCAGGGCAAGCGTTGCAAACGGGAACTCGGGCCGCGCCCGCCGCTGAGCCGGTGTCAGTCCACCAGCCGGTTGCGGATGGCGTAGTGCGTGATCTCGGCGTTATTGGCCAGTTTGAGTTTTCCCAACAACCTCGCCCGGTAGGTACTCACGGTATTTGTACCTAGGTGCAATTCCGAAGCTATGCCGCTGACGGTCATGCCATTGGCGATCATGCACAGGATCTGGTGCTCGCGATCCGACAACCGCTCGTGCGGGGGTTGGCCGACTCCGATGCCAATTTCGTCCGCCAGGCGTTCCGCCAGTGTCGGGCTGACATATCTGCCTCCGGCCGCCACCTTGCGCAGCGCTGTGATCAATTCGTCGGCGGCGCTCTCCTTGGTGAGGTAGCCGGCCGCGCCGGCCTTGAGCACCCGCAACGCGTAGCGCTCCTCCGGGTGCATGCTGAGAATCAGGACGCGCAGCTCGGGGAAGTTCTGCCGGATATCGTGAAGAACGTCCAGTCCGCCGCGACCCGGCATGGTGATGTCGAGTACGGCCACATCGTAGCGTTGCATGCGTAATGCCTCCATGACCTCGGTGCCGGAGGTTGCCTCGCCGGCCACCTCCAGATCCGGCTCGGCCTCCAGAATCTGCCTGAGCCCGCGCCGGACCACCGCGTGGTCATCTGCAATCAGAACTTTCATCGCGGTCCGTGGCGCGAAATAAGGGAGTTGGTGGCCCGGTACACTCGAAATCTAGGCTGCAGCCACATCGTCGTTTCCGTTCGCGGCGTCCCGGGCGCGGCCAATCGGAATGCGTACCCGCGCCAGCGTACCCTTTCCGGGTTTTCCCTTGATAGTCACGCTGCCGCCGAACATTTTTGCGCGCTCTCGGATCCCCGCCAGCCCGATGGCGTTTCGGCTGGAGGCCTCGGCGACGCGAATGCCGCGGCCATCATCCTGCACCGCAAGACTCAACCAGGCGTCGTTGCACTCAAGGTCCAGGCTAACCCTGGTGGCGCCGGAATGACGCGCGACATTGGTCAGCAACTCCTGACAGATCCTGAATACCGCGGTTGCGATCCCGGGGTCTACCGCCAGATCCGCTTCCGGCAGGCTCAACCGGCATTTTATCCCGGTGCGGCTTTCGAAATCCTGCGCCTGCGACTCGATCGCCGCTACCAGGCCCAGGTCGTCGAGTTCTCCGGGGCGCAGATCGGTGGATATGCGCCGCACGCTGTGAATCAGCGAGTCGATGAATTCCGCCATGGACTTGATCTGCGCCATCACCTTCGAGTCACGCCTATCGACCGACTTCGATAGCCAGGACAGATCCATTTTCAGCCCGGTCAGGGCCTGCCCCAGTTCGTCATGGATCTCGCGGGCGATGCGGGTGCGTTCCTCCTCGATCATTTCCTGCAAGCGGATGGCAAGCGAGCGGATGGTTTCTTCGTTGCGCTTGCGCTCCAGTTCCGCTGCCGCGCGCGAGGCGACGATTCTCAGGATGGATTTCGCGAGTTCCGGATTGCGCAAGGGCTTGCGATTGATCACCATCATGACCCCGAGCGTACCCCCGTCGGCTCCCCAGAGGCCGATGCCGAAATAGCTGTCGGCGGAGTACCGGTCGAGGACCGGCGTGTGGCTGAAGCGCGCGCGCGCATCGTCTGCATGAACGACAGCATTTTCGGTGAGCACGATCGCACACGGACTCCCGTGGCAGTCGTAAGTGAAACTATCGACCATCCTGCCGTCCATGAGACCAGCGACGACGCGCACCTCGCCTTCTTTCTTTCCGGTCAGTTCACCGATGATCGCTCCGTCCGCGCCGAGCGCCTGGGTCACTTGTTCGACGAGCAAGCGGAAGAACTCCGCGCCCGTTGCCGCGGAAACGCCCGCCGCGATGCCGGTCAGCGCTTGCTCCGCCTGCCTGCGGGCGGTGACATCTTCGTTTACGATGATGGCGCCCGCGATCCGGCCCTCGGCATCCCGCAGAGGCACTGCAGAATTCACGATGGTCTTGCGCGTGCCGTCGAAACATTCGATGTCCACCAGTTCATTAATCGAGGTCTCCCCACGCTCGACCGCCCTCGCCCCCGCCCACTCGTGCGGCTGGATCAGCCGGTCGGTTCCGGCCCACCAGCCCTTGTAAACGCCGTACTCGTCCATGCCGACATAGCGCGAGCCAGCCCAGATTCTCTGTGCCGCCGGGTTGGCCTCGACAATGCCGCCTTTGCAATCGATCATCCAAACGCCCACCGGAAGCGTGTCGAGCACGCTGCGCAACATCGTCTCGCTGTGCCTCATCGCATCTTCCGAACGCCGGCTCTGCGTGATGTCGCGGGTAACCTCGGCGTAGCCGCGCAGCCCGCCGTCGTCGGCGCGTAGCGGCGTGATAACGACGTTGGCCAGGAACCGGGATCCATCGTTGCGAACGCGCCAGGCTTCCGCTTCATAGCGGCCCGCCGCCCGGGCGATCTCGAGCGCTCGCTCGGGTTGGCCACTTGCAATGTCTTCCGGCGGGTAGAAACAGGAAAAATGCTTGCCAACGATCTCGTCGGTCCGGTAGCCCTTGATGCGCTGTGCTCCCGAATTCCAGCTTGCGATACGCCCTTCGGGATCGAGCATGAAAATCGCGTAGTCCTTGACCCTCTCGACCAGCAGACGGAAGCGTTCCTCCGATTCCGTGAGCAGTACCTGTGCCTCGTTGCGAACGATGTATTCGCCCAGTTGATTGCCGACCGCGGCTATCATTTCCAGCAGTTCGTCATCGGGTTTCTGCGCGTGCGCGCCAAAGAACTCCATGACTCCCAGGATCCGGCGGCCGGCAATCAATGGGAATCCGAATGCGGCGCGCAAACCCGCCTGAGTGACGAAGCCGGCTCTCGGAAAGTTCGCGTCGTCAAAGACGTCTTCGATCCAGACCGCTTTTTCCTGTTCCCAGATGCGGCCGGGAAGTCCATGTCCACGCTTGAACAGCATCTGCCGGCTTGCCGTAACGAAAACGGACGCATCTTTTTCTATTGGATGCCAGGAATGGGCGTGGTGGAGCACACCGCGTTCGGGATCCAGTTTCCACATTGCGCCCACATCCCAGCCGAGTGTGACGCAGATAACGCGCAGTGCCGCGACCAGCGCATCCGCCGGGACCTGCTCCTGCACCATTGCTCTGGCGATGCCGTTCTGAACCGCCTGGATGCGCTCGAGACGGATCTGTTCGGTGGCGTCAACGCATACGCCATGCATGACGATCGCCGCGCCATCCTCGCCGGTCAGCACGTTGCCGGTGGACCTGAGCACCCGGATCACGCCGTCCGGCCGGACAATCCGCTCGGTCAACTCCCAGGGTTGATGATCGGCCAGCGCCTTGCGAATTACCTCCTGCACGCGCTCGCGGTCCTGAGGGTGCACGCGCGAGAGATAAGCTTCGAACGATTCCGTGAACCGCTCCGGCGACAGATCGTAGATTCGAAACAGTTCGTCGGACCAGGTAACGCGATCTGTTCTCAGGTCCCAGGTCCAGGATCCGGTATGGGTGATCGCCTGCGCCTGCGCAAGCTGCGCCTCCCGGCGCTGCAGCACAAGGGCGAGCCGCTCCCTCTCGGCGACGTCCCGTGCCAGTTGGCGATTGTTGTCCGCCAACTCGGCAGTGCGCTCGCTGACCGCCAGCTCCAGGCGATCATGCGATCGCTGCAGCGCCGCCGCGGCCCCGGCGCGCTCCCGGGTAAGGGCGCACAGGACCAGGCTCATCAGGGTGACGGTGCCGGTGAAAGCCTGGAGGGATAGCAGCGATTCGTTCAGATCGGCAGAGGCAAAGGGACCGAGGTTATTGACGGTTCCCCCAATGGCCAGAATCGTGACCGCGAATACTGCGGCAGTCACAATGCGTTCGTCGAAGCGGCAACCGGCCCACGCCATGAAGGGGATCAGCAGAAAGGGAAGTGCATGCCCGATTCCTGGCCGGGTCCAGCGCGCAAAAACGAACACTGCGACGAAGGCAAGGACCAGCAGTCCACCGAACACGATGACTTCGGTACGGCGCGGGGGCTCGTCGCGGCGCGCCTCGCGCAGCCATGCCAGCAGCAGAGGCGTCACAACGATAATCGCAGTGGTATCGCCCTGCCACCAGGTGTACCAATTGTCGAGAAAATTCCGGGCGGGCATGCTTCCGGAGGCGAACAGAGCGCCCACCCCGGAGGTGGCTGCGACCAGACTGCTGGCCGCGGCGATCAGCGCGAAGCGGAACACCACATGCGGCTGGCGGAATTCGAGCGGTGATTCGATGAGGCGGTTGACGAGAATGGCTGCACATACCGCCTCAAACGAGTTGCCGGTGGCGATGGCTGCTGCAAGAGTCAGCGACTGATTAACCGAAAAGTTGGCCAGGACGGCGCCCAGCCATACCCCAGGCCATATCCGGACGCCATGGAGCAGCAGCGCGGCGAGCGCGATACCCGCCGGCGGCCACACGGCCGTGGCGTATCCTGGGGGTATGGCGAACAGCAGGGACGCCTTTGCCGCAGCAAAGTAACAAACCGCCAAAACACCGACTTTGGCGATATACGGAACTCCCGTAATGCGGGTTAGGATCGCTGACATGGCCACATCGAGTGCCGGCGGGCGGTTTTAGTTCATCCGCCTGCGGCAGCGCCCAATGGCGCCAATGGAAAAGCCGACGCGAACAGCCTGGTTTGCATGATCTGCTCCCTTGGCGCAGGCGACCCGGTCCCTTGATATTGCCGTGGATCCGGGTCCGGAACATCCTTGCATCACCGGCCCGGAAAACGGCGATCGAGATCCGGGCACCGGACCCTCAACTTACAGTATAGGCGGCGATCAGCCGCCGTAGGTGCCCCAGGGCGGACGCTAGGCTACGTGCCGGCAGCCGCCGGGTTTCAGCACCCGTTCGCTGGACGCTGGATTCCTGGCGAGCTTGCCCTGCGGCCGGATCGGGCGTCTGACCAGTTCGCCGCCGCAGTTGGGGCACACACCCTGCAGCACTCCGATCGCACAGCCGCGGCAGAACGTGCACTCGAACGAGCAGATCATGGCCTCGGTCGAATCCGGAGGCAGGTCCTTGTCGCAGCACTCGCAATTCGGTCGAAGCTGAAGCATCGCGCTCCTCCAGTAGAGAAATCGAACTTGATTTTTGCTGGACACGGAACCTGCGCGCCAACGCACGGTCCCATATCGACGGTACAGTATCGCCGATTCCTGAAAAATTCCCCTTTACAGTCTGCTCCGACAGGGAGAATATTTCTACCGGTGGCCAGGGCTGCGTTTCAATCGCCAGGTGTATGCGAGAAGGCGATACGGATCGCCTTGTTGAGTACGGACCCGCGATGAAGATTAGGGGCCCCGTCTGCACAGTCATCCCACCTTGAGAGCTCCGTTCCGAGCTCAGCCGCCCTTATAGCGCGGCTACAAATTGGATGGCAGTCCTGGCGCCTCACCTTTTCCCGCCCTGCAGGAGCGCGGGCCTGCTTTTCATGTTCCCGCGGATCGCATCCCCGGCGTTTTCGGCCCTGCCGACGCGTTACAATTCCGGCTTGATTTCCAAACAACTCATTCGAGGATGACCGATGAAGCATCTGTTTGTTTCGCTCGCCCTGGTTCTGCCGCTGGTGGCGCACGCCGGTTTCGACGACGCGGTGCAGGCCTACGGGACCGGCGATTACGCCAAGGCGCTTGCCGAGTTCAGGGTGCTCGCCGACCAGGGCAAGCCCGAAGCGCAATATTTCATGGGCTTGTTCTACCACAACGGCTTCGGCGTGCCGCGCGACCAGAATGAATCGGCGAGGTGGTTCCTGAAAGCCGCCCGTCAAGGCGACGCGCGCTCGCAATACTACGTCGGGATCATGGCGGAGAAAGGCCAGGGTGTGGAAAAGGACCCGGTGGCCGCGCACATGTGGCTTTCGCTTTCTGCCTCGAATCCCCAGACCTCCCATCGCGACTCGCTCTACACCAGGGAAGCGATCGAGAAGCTCGAAAAGAAAATGACGCCGGAGCAGGTCGCCAGGGCAAAGGAAACCGCGAAGAACTGGAACCCGCAGAACTGACGCGATCATTTACGCCGCGCAATGCAAAAGGCCGGGTCTCATCCCGGCTTTTTATTTGAATCGCGCATCCGCAGCGCTTCAACGTTGACGTCCCGGTAGCTTCTTCAGGTTCTCGCCCGGCTCGCAGTCTTTACTTTTCCCTCCCCGGTGGCTGCACAGAATGCGTCGTTCGCCGGCGACAGTGACCGATGGAGAGCATTGCAAATGTCGTGCAGCTGCTTCGGCAATCCTGTCTCCAACCAACAACACTACAGTGTCGCGCGGGAATCCGTCCGGCACATTTCAAATTTTCCGATTCGGAAATACTCTGTACATGAGTGAACGCCAGGATGCGCGCCGTGTCACTTGCAATGGAATCCATGGATCGAAGAGGCAAGACGCGCACTCTGGGCCGCGGGTTGAGGCTGACTCGACCTTGCTCTTTACGACGGAAATTGCGTTTGCATCAGTGCTGGTGCTGCTGTTCAACCTGGCGAAGACCGCGTGGGACAACCGTCGCTATGTTGCCAATGCAAAGCTTGCGTCGCTGGCTTACGCCAAAAGCAATTACAACTGGCTCACGCGCTGGCAGGAGAAGGCTCTGTTCAAACGTCTTCCGGTCACCCGGGACGCCTGTATATTGACCGTAACCGGCTTCGATACCTTTGCCCGCAAGAGCAGCCGGTTCAGTACGGTGCTCCAGACAGCATATGAAATTCGCGTGATGTTGCTGAATCCCGCAAGCCGGGGCGCGCGGCTCCGTGTCGATTCCATGCCGCCGGAACGGTCCGACTTCGGCTCCTTTTGCGAAGAGGTCGAAGCAAGCATTTCTTACCTGAGCGCGCTTCGCAGAACCGGAAAGAAGGTGACGCTGAAATTCTACGATCACCAGCCGTTCTGGAAAGTCGTCGTGTTGGGGGACCACGTGTGGGTGCAGTACTGTCATGGCGGATGTGAGATCAAGCAGACTCCGGAATACGTGTTTGCCCTCCATCATCGCAATCCGACAAGAGGCCTGTTTGTTCCCTTTTACATGTACTTTTTGGAGAAATGGGACGAACACCATCACCCGGAGTTCGATTTCGACACGCGTGAACTTGTCTACCGCGATGCAATGGGTCAGGAGTCCGGGCGGCGGCCTTTTTCCATTCCCCCGGTGTACGGCACCGATGCCGCGAACGAGCACCAGTTGGCGGCACGGGCAGGCTGACGAAGACATGAAGGGCCGGGAAAGTCGGATATCGCGGCGCGCCACGGTGCCGCCGATCCGGGCGGATTCACGCGACCTGTTTTCCTTTCTTACTTATTCCGCCGTGCTGCGCAGGTAGGCGTCCGCGCCGGTGATCCAGTCTTGGCGCGGAGGAGTGAAGATGTCGTAGGCGACCAGCCTCTCCACGGCTTCAGCGCTGTGTGCCACGTTGGCCGGAATGCTGATCATCTCTCGACGGGGATCTCGTCCCATTTGATGTGCTTCACATCGGCCTCTTCTTCTGATCATTCGAAGCCGCGAAGGATATCACTTCGCCGGGTCTGGACCGGGCGATGGCCGGCAATAAGAGCGTCGACGCAGAGGACGCAGAGGGAAATGAAAGTACGCAAAGAGAAACAAAAAGAATGAAATAAACGCCGGAAAATTGCAGGGCATGTGGGGTGCGGCGTAAATGCGATGACTACCACGTCAATCTCTGTCCTGGTTTCCATCCTTATGGTTCTTCATTGCGTTCTTTTCGTCTTTGCGTCGAGATTTCGGTCTTACGAAGCGCTCGCTGAAGAAATGTTTGCTGCCGCGGGTCCTAGTGACGGGAGCGCGCTTCCAGATCATGCGCAGAATCCAGAAGACCGCCAGCGCGGCGAACAGGTGCTTGAGTGCGTGCCCGCCGACAAGCCGGCCGGCAGAGAAAATCTCCCCGTCGTAGAACTCGGCGCCCTTGGCAGCCGCATACAACGCGACGGCAACCAGGATGTCCGTCCCGCGGCTGTAGCGCGGCGGGAAAAGAAAGACGATCAACAGAACGGCGACGATGGCAAAAGTCTGAACGGCAACATAAGGCCGCAGGTTTCCGGTTCCGGCCGCCTCGCCCCAATGCCAGTACGCCACGCTGGCGATGCCCACCAGAACCAGGGGGCCGAGCAGAGTTACGCCTGCGCTGGGATGAATTCTCTCCGAGATCATCGCGGCGAGCAGTGCCATGAACGCCACGCTCATCGGCAGCCGGTCCCACGTCAGCCGCGAGTTGTCGGGCGCAAGATGATAGTAAGCCGAGCCGATGCAAGTCAGCGCTACAGCAGCGAACAGGACCAGGTACGCCCAGCGAACGGAACGGTCCAGCAGCGGTCGCGATGCATGCGGCAAACGGTTTCGGAGAAGCAGAGCGACGCCGGCACCGCCGACCAGCAGAAACGCGACGTTGGAGAAAACGTTGAAGAAGTTCGGGACGCCGAGCAGCGTGCGCCGGTCTGCGAACTGGTGATATTCGGGCGGTTGCGCCAGGGGAGGCAGGGCCAGGGCGGCGACCGTTACCGCCAATGCCAGCAAAGCGAGAAACCAGATGCCCGCTGTCCTGGCCACTACTCAGGCCCTTGCGTGGTTCACCGGTTCGCGGCCGAGCGTTATCGCTTTTTCCGGGCAGGCGGCCACACATAGTCCGCATGCATGGCAGGCGTCCGCGTTCAAGGCGAACGATTGATGCCATTTGTGAGCGTAGCCCTTGAGTTTTCCGATCAGCGTGAGGCCGCGCCGTAGTTCGGGCGGAACAATGCCCATGCTGAAAACCTGATACGGACACACGGCGACGCAGTCTTCCTTGCCTTCGCAGCGGTTGCGGTCGATGACCGGCCGGAAGACTCCGGGTTCCTGCGGGCACCGTGCTGCCGGGTCATTCATGGTTTGGTCGTGTCTGAATCAAGTTAGCTTCTGCAATCATGCCCTATCCTGCCGCTCCGGGGCGTGCAAAGCGGCAACACGGTGGCAGCCACGCAAGACAAGCGGGCAAAAAAACGGGGAGCCTGCGCTCCCCGTCGGGTTTCGACTGTGACTTTCTACGCCGTTTTCTTTCCTACGAACCCATAAGCCACGTTGTTGCGCTCTACGCCCTCGGTTTCGTATTGCTGCTTCATGAGGGCCAGTTGGTCGTGGCCGAGAGCCGGGTACTCGGCCTGGATCTTGTACTTGTAAATCCTCGCAGAGTTTTCGCCGAAGATCATGCGCTTGACCTTGCTGTCCGGACCGCCGAGCGTAGTCTTCCAGCCGTGCTTCTTCATGATGTCGTCCGGTACTTCCAGACGGCGGAAGGCCTCGATCTGCCACTGCGGGCTGCCGTACCACACCGAATCCGACCCCCAGACCACGTGGTCCGGGCCCATCTGATTGACCATCTGCCCGATCATCGCGGCCGCCAGACGCGGGCTGGCCACGGCAACGGTTGCGAACGTCGTACCAAGCTCGGCGTAGACGTTCTTGCAGCCGTGCTTCGAGGCAAGTTCGCACACGTCGGTGGTCCAGTCGATGCGGCCGGTCTTTTCGAACTTGTCGAGCGAATATGCCGGATCCTCGAGGAAGTTGCGCATCGCCCCGTGGTAGATGATGAAGTTGAGCTGCGGCCAGTCCTTCGCGGCCTTGAGCACGTCGTCCGGGGTGGCATGTTTCCATACGCCGGGCCAGGACGTTTCGTAGTCGAGCGGCAGCAGGCCCTTGTGGATACAGATGGTCCTGATGCCCGACTTCATTGCCTTCTCGTACCACGGATAGACCAAGCCCTCGTCATCCAGGCGCCAGGCGGTGCCTTTGGTGGACGGCGACAGGGGATCCCCGATCGTGTAGCACTTCCATGCATCCGGCTTCAGTTCGGCGATGCCGCGGTCGACTTCGTCCATCCAACCGTCCTGTCCGGGCGTAATGACCGTGTGGCCGAACAGGCGGCGGGAGCCGGCAACCTTGTTGATCGCCGCGCGCGCCTGGATGATCTGGTCGTTACTGAGCAGCCACCAGTCCGGATCGTCGAAGGGAGCACCCGAAAGCAACGCCACCTTGGTGTCGCTGTCCAGGTAGATCTCTTTAAGGTAGTTCTGGAACTTGTAGCGCTGCAGGACCAGCGGAATGTCCTTCAGCATGTCCGGATTCCAGTGCTCGGAAGCATATTTGCCCAGACCCAGCAGGCCTTCCTTGTCGAAATCGTCGCGCACGAAGTGCGTCTGATCGTCAAAGATGAACTGCCCTTTGAGCGCCTTGGCACGTGCATCGGCCATATCGATATCGGCGGCCTCCGCCTCGGAAACGTCCCAGATCGGACCGAAGACCTGGTTCATGGCCAGGAATGCGGTCGCCATGCCCGAAGCCGTCTTGAGGAAGCGGCGCCGGTCCATGTTGAGCTTGGCTGCGTACTGATCGGCGAGTTCTTTGATGCGACCTTCCACCTGACGCTGCTGCTCCGTCTGCGGCATCGGGTTGTATTCGC
>WNFR01003129.1_pt1 | contig 17176 bp, 16 predicted proteins | sample 5400221 | NCBI WGS metagenome assembly WNFR01 (sample SAMN13153357, study PRJNA577476) | soil metagenome | isolation source: 40 cm soil under Madrone tree | place: USA:California | collected 2016-06-14
GCGACGTTTGAGATCATGCAGAACGCGGACACGATCGGCGTGTTTCAAATCGAGAGCCGCGCGCAGATGGCAACGCTGCCACGGATGAAACCGAAATGTTTTTACGACGTCGTTATCGAGGTCGCGATCATTCGGCCGGGACCGATCCAGGGCGACATGGTGCATCCGTATCTGGCGCGGCGCGCTGGAAAAGAGCCGGTGACATATTTCGATCCGCGCCTCGAACCTGTGCTCGGTCGCACGCTGGGAGTTCCATTATTTCAGGAACAAATGCTGAAGATCGCAATGGTGATGGCAGATTTTTCCGGCGACGAAGCGGAGGAATTGCGACGGGCATTGAGTTTCCATCGTTCGGAGGAGCGGATGAACAAAGTGAGCGTGAAATTGCGCGCGGCGATGGAGCGAAAGAATGTTCCGCCGGACAAGATCGACAAGATCATTCAAACGATCTCGTCGTTTGCGCTTTACGGATTTCCAGAATCGCACGCCATCAGTTTCGCCATTCTCGCTTACGGGAGCGCGTATTTGAAAGTGCATCGCGCGCCGGAGTTTTACGCGAGCCTCTTGAACAATCAGCCGATGGGTTTTTACACGCCAGCGACGATTGTGAAAGACGCGAATCGCCACGGACTGAAGATTCAACCGGTTTGTGTGCAAAGATCGACATGGCGCTGTGCGGTTGTCGATGACGAGACCGTGCGACTGGGATTTTGTGTGGTGAACGGGCTGCGGCAAGAGCACGGCGAAGAACTCGTCAGGCAACGCGAAGATCGACAATTTTCTTCACTGGAGGATTTCAAACGTCGTGTGCCGCTTTCAAAAGAAGAGTTGCGCACACTGGCGGAATTGGGCGCGCTCAATTGTTTTGCCGATCATCGTCGCGCCGCGATGTGGAAAGTGGAAGAAGCGCTGCATGACGATTTAGTAGGGACGCCGCGCTGCGGAGTCCGGTCGGCGCAGCGCGCCGATCCTACCTCGCCCCTCGTGGCGATGACCATGCCCGAGCGGGTGAAAGCCGATTATGACACGATGAACCTGACGACCGGGCCGCATCCGATGAAACTTCTGCGCGAACGTTTGCCGACTATTTGGCGCGCGACCGACCTTGCTCAGGCGCGTCACGGCGCGACTGTTCAAATCGCGGGAAACGTAATTTGCCGTCAGCGGCCCGGCACTGCGAAAGGTTTTGTCTTCATCAGTCTGGAAGACGAGACCGGAGTCGCAAATGCAATTGTCGATCCAGACTTGTTCGAGCGATTTCGTCTCTTAATTACCGAGGAATCTTTTCTGATTATCGAAGGCGAAGTGCAAAGCTCAGACAATGTGGTTTTAATCAAAACCCGCGAGATCAAGCCGCTGTCGCACGAGCAACTCGCCGGGAGCGAGTCGCACGATTTCAGATAACAAAAATGTGGGAGCGGCCTCAGCGCCGCGAGTCCGAGCCGGACTGGCGGATTCGGGACACTAAGGTCCCTCCCACATTGCCAACTACTCGCCGGCGTGACGCCGCGCGGATTCTTTTGGCTCGGCTCGCTTTTCTGCCGGTTTTTGATCGGACTCCATCCACTCGGTGTGAAAGACGCCGGGCTTATCGATGCGCTCGTAAGTGTGCGCGCCGAAGAAGTCGCGTTGCGCTTGCAACAAGTTGGAAGGTAAACGCGCCGAACGGTAGCTATCGAAGTAAGCAAGCGACGCAGAAAAAGCTGGAACCGCAACACCATGCTGGACCGCAGTCGAGACGGCAACGCGCCAGTTGTCCTGACTTTTTGCAATGATGTCGGTGAAATAGGAATCAAGCAGAAGATTGTGCAGATTTGGATCGCGTTTGTAGGCTTCGACGATGCGATTCAAAAACTTCGCGCGAATGATGCAACCGCCGCGCCAAATCGTGGCGATGTCGCCGAAGTTTAGATTCCATTTGTATTGCTGGCTGGCGGCGCCGAGGAGTTCCATCCCCTGCGCGTAGGAAACAATCTTTGATGCGTAAAGCGCGTTGCGCACCGCGTCGACCAGTTGTTTGCGGTCGCCTTCAAATTTTTTCGGTTTCGGTTGCGGAAGAATTTTCGAAGAGGCGACACGCTCGTCTTTGCGCGAGGAGATTACGCGCGCTTCCACGGCTGCGTTAATCGTCGAAATGACGACCGACTGCGCGATGGCGGATTGCAATGTCCACATGCCGGTTCCCTTTTGTCCGGCTTTGTCGAGGATAACATCGACAAGAGGTTTGCCGGTGTCGGGATCGATCTTGCGAAAAATTTGCGAGGTGATTTCGATGAGATAGCTATCGAGCTCGCCTTTGTTCCATTCGGTGAAAATTTCGGCCAGCTGCTTTGCCTCCATGCCGATGACGTCTTTCAAAATCGCGTAAGCTTCGCAGATGAGCTGCATGTCGCCGTACTCGATGCCGTTGTGCACCATTTTGACGTAATGGCCGGCTCCGTCCGGGCCCATGTATCGGCAACACGGTTCGCCGTCTACTTGCGCGGCGATCTTGCGATAAATCGGCGCGATAATTTCCCAGGATTCACGGGGACCACCGGGCATGAGGGACGGACCTTTGAGGGCGCCTTCTTCGCCACCGGAAACGCCCATGCCGACAAAGTGAATTCCCTTTCCTTCGAGTTCTTTGCATCGCCGTTGCGTGTCGGTGAAAAGCGAATTCCCGCCGTCGATAATGACGTCGCCTTTTTCGAAAAGTGGCGTGAGCTGGCCGATGACCGCATCGACCGGCGCGCCCGCCTTGACCATGATCTGCGCCTTGCGCGGGCGCTTGAGCGCCCCCACAAATTCCTCCATCGTTTTCGTGGGCTGAATGCTTTTTCCTTTGGCGCGGCCGGCGGCGAATTTCTCGGTGACGTCAACGGTGCGATTGAAAACGGCGACGGAAAATCCTTTCGACGCCATGTTCAGGACGAGGTTTTCGCCCATCACAGCCAGGCCGATGAGGCCAATATCACATTGATTCGCGCTCATTTTAGGTCTCCTTTGTTGGCGCGGCACACGAGCCGCAGGCTGCATTGTAACGAGTGACTGGAAGGCATGGCAAACTCCGTTTGTGAAATCTTATTGATCGACGCGGCGTTGAAAGCTCCCGCCCAAAGTGGAGAAACAGCCGCCGGCGCAATTGTCGATTTTTTTGGCGTCGTTCGGGAACTCGAGGAGGGTCGCGAGATTGAGGGAATTGACTACGAAGCGCACGACACCATGGCGGAGCACCAGTTGCGATCAGTCGCAGAAAAAGCGGCCGGCAAGTTTCGGCTGAAAAAAGTCATCGTTCATGATCGGGTTGGTTTTGTGCGGACCGGCGAAGCGTCGCTTTTCTTGCAGGTGGCCGCGGAACATCGCGGCGCTGCTTTTGAGGCGAGCAAGTGGATCGTTGATGAATTGAAAAGGAAGGTCCCGATTTGGAAGCATCCGAAATTTAGAATACCGAGTCAGCGACATGCCTCGCATAGCGAGGCGGCTACAGCGAAATGAACTGGGCCAATCGTCTAACTCTTGGCCGGTTGCTGTTGACGATTGTTTTTGTCGCAGCGCTCAGTTCCTCTTGGCAATACGCGCGTACTTGCGCGCTGGCGATTTTTGTCGTGGCTGGGTTGACCGATTTCGTCGATGGCGAAATCGCGCGCCGTTATGAGCGGGTGACTAATTTCGGAAAGTTAATGGACCCGTTGGTCGACAAAATCATGATGGCGGCCGCGTTCATTTCATTGGTCCCGCTCAAGGCTGTTCCGGCCTGGGCGGCAACGACGGTGGTGGCGCGAGATTTTTTGATCACCGGCTTGCGGATGATGGCGAGCGCAAAAGGTCAGGTCTTGCCGGCGGAACGGCTTGGTAAACAGAAGACGTCGTGGCAGGTGGTGACGGTAATTTTTTTTCTGGCCCTGCTTTCGGCGAGCGAGCTGCGGTACGCCGATGAAAGATCGATGTGGTGGTATCGGGCCTGGTACCAAGCCGGGCCGGTGCTCGTTTGGATCACGGTGGCCCTAACAATCTATTCGGGACTCGCGTATGCTTGGCGCCACCGCGAGCTTATTTCGGCCGACCAGTAATCTCTTACCCAACTTAGCTGTTAGAAAAAACTCTGCGGAACTTCGATTCGATCGCCTGGTTGAAGTCTGACATCCAATGATGGGTCCCGGCGAAATTGACGGACGTCATACATTTTCGCTTCACTTCCGCGCAGAAGGCGGACGTGTCTTTGATCGGCAAAATCATTGAAGCCGCCGGCGGCATTGATCGCGGTCAGCAGCGTCATGTCTTCGGTGAAGGGCACTCGTGTGGGATTTCGGACCGAACCGCCAACGTTGACGTAGCGCGCAGTGGGCTGCATCAGAATGGTGATGTTCGGATTCGTGTAAATTTTGTTGGCGCGATACGCCTCCTCGATGGCGCGGGAAAGCTCCGCGGGTGTCAATCCCTGTGCCTTTACCTTGTTAATGTGGGGAAGATTGACCGAGCCGTTTGCGTCGATGGTGTAGGTGTTGTTCACCTGGAGCTGCTCTTCGTTTGGCACTCCGCCGATTCTTATCTCAAGCGGGTCTCCGGGCCGAAGCGTAGCCTGAGCAAATACGGCGGTGGCGCAGGCAAAGAAGAAAAGAAAAATTAGGAAAATCCGCCGCATCAATATTCGTCCGGCTCTTCAAAACCATTCCGCGTAGTCTTCACGGCCGCGGTCGACGTCCGAGGGCGTCGCTGTTCTTTGTCGCGGGGCTGATAGTAGCCGTAGTAATTGGTGTAGTAGTAGTAGTTCTGGTCGTGCTTAAGATCGACATTGTTGAGCACGACCCCTAGGATTGTTCCGCCAACGCCGAGGATAGCTTGTTTGACGCGGGTCAACATCGCGCGGGGAAAACGGCGATGCTGAACGACGATTACAGTTTGGTCCACTTCGCTGGCGATAACGGAAGCGTCGCTGACGCCGAGCACGGGCGGCGAGTCGAAGAAAACGATGTCGTAGCGCGCTTTGAGCTCGGCGATCGTGTCCGACATGCGTTGCGAATTCAAAATGCCAACTGCGTCGGAGGGAAGGACGCCGCTCGGCAAGAGGGAGAGATTTTCGACGCTGGTGGGCAAGATGACATCTTCCAGCGGAATTTCCGTGGTGAGGTAATTCGTTAGGCCGGCTTCGTTGCTGAGATCGAACAACGTGTGCTGGACGGGGCGACGCAGGTCCGCATCGACAATCAGTGTAGAGTAACCGCCTTGCGCGGAAATGAAGGCGAGATTCGCGATGGTAGTGGATTTGCCTTCGCCAGGGCCGCCGCTGGCAATGGAAATTGTGTTTGCGTCAGGATTTCGGCGATTGAACTCAATGTTGGTGCGCAAAATTCGATACGCTTCGGCGTCCGGCGTATCGCCCGTTTCCTTGTGCAACAATTTGATATTTTGCGGAATGATGGCCAGAACCGGGACGCCGAGAAGACTTTCCACGTCGTCCATCGTCTTTACGCTGGTATCCAAATACTCGATGAAAAAGGCGAGACCAAGACCGACGACCAACCCCACTAAGGCACCGAGCATCAGATTGAGCCCAACGCGCGGACGCGCCGGGAAGCTGGGCGGCTCCGCGACCTGCTTAACGCTTACCGCGACGCGCGGCATGGCCAATTCCATGGTTTGGGTTTGCGCACGAGTGCGCACGCCATCGAGCAAAAGTTTTTCCTTGATATAAGCGTTCTTGGCGCGGGTGTAATTCGCGCTCAAGTTTTTGGTTCGAAGCTGTTTAGTGTTGATCTCTTCAAGGCGCCTTCGCAATTCATCGCGGGTGGCTTGCGCAGTATTGAGATTTTTCTCGAGGGCCGTGCGGATACTGCTTACCTGCTGCTCGAGTTGCTTGGTGTAAACCTGCTTGGTCGCGCGCACCGCCTTGGCTTTGGGATGATTTTCTCCGAGGCCGGAATTCAAGAGCAACGCTTCTTGGGCGACGGCTTCCTGATAGCTGGGCAGGATTTTTTGAAGAGTCGGATCCTGGATATCGAGCGTCGGCATCATCCGCATAAGGTCCTCGCCCTTGAGCTTCTCAATTTGTTGAAGCCTGCTCGAGAGCATCGCGACTTTCGATTCAGCCTCATTCACTGCGGCCTCCTGTTTGATGACGATGCTGTTAACCGGCGCTTGCGTGTCCTCAGTGCCTTCCGGGTTAAGATCGACAATGTGCTCTTCGTCGCGAATGCGGGCCATTTCCGAGGCGGATTCATCCAAGCGCTTTTGCTGTTTGCCCACTTCTTCGTTCATGGTCCCAACAGCGCGATTGAGGATTTCTTTTTCTTCGTCGACTCGTTTGTCCTGATATACGGTGACGATCTTGTTGGCGATGTCCGCGGCTTCCTGTGGATTGGTGTCGAATACGCTGATTTGGAGAAGATCGGTGTTACGGACTTCATCGACATTGAGTTTGCTTCGCAGGATTTGGTAGGCCTGCTGTTGCGACGGGCGGTAGCCTTCTTTGCCCCATTTGTCCTGAAGTTTTAATTGCTCGATTACAGGATAGAGAATCCCGGTGTGCTGGATGACTTGAAAAACAGTCGGGGCGAGCTGGGGATCGTGCACCGGCATGCCCGCATCATTGGGGCCGAAGATCCTCAGGTTCTCAGCGGTCGATTTTACCTCGATAAAAACCGACGATTGATATTCGCGCGGTTGAAAATAAGTGACGATCGCGGTCGTGAGCAGAACCAGCAAGAACGCGAGCACGACGAGCACCCAGCGAATGCGGATGACGCGCCAGTAATCGAGAAAATGCAGCTTAACTTCGTCCTTTTGTGCCATGGAACCCCTGTGGAGAGAGCAAAGAGTCTACCAAAAACCGGGAAGAAGTAAATTGGCGACCGCCTTCGGGCCTAAAACGTGAAGGTTAGCCCGGCAGAATAACGATTGCGCGCGTAAACCCGCGAGGCCGTATCAGAACTGATTTCGGTATGATTGTATCGGGCCTCGACCCCGAAATAGCGGGTCATTGCGTAACGCAGCGCTACCGCGAGATCCAGCGAATCTTCCGTAAACGCCGTGCTGGGAGTACTGCTGGAAACGGCCGCTTGATAATCCGAATGTTCGTAATAAGCAGCGAGATTTGAACTGATCCGCGAGGTTAGGTTGTATCTCGCCTCCAAACCTGTACGGAAGGTGGTGCGGCTCTGCGAATTCGGCACATCGGGTTCTTCAATCCCGTAGCGGTTCGTCCAGGTGAGGGAAGCCCGCTTTCCCAGAATGTAATTCAGAGTGCCTTCGAAATACGGTCCGGTGCGGTCGCCGTCCGCATCGTAAGATCGAAATTCCGCGCCGCCACGCAGCGACGCGCTTAAACGCGGATTGAAGGTGTGATCGAGACCCGCGAGCACGAATTGCGTTGTGGAATCCTGATGCAATCGCACGGCTGGGATTATTACAAACATTCCGTTGAAGACAACCATCGCTGGGATGACGACTTCGCCTTCGTGAAAGTAATTAATAGTCTGGAAACGATATTCGGCTACGAGCGAAGTTGTGGGCGCAAGCTGGAATAGAAACTCATTTCCAAACGTGTTGTCGACACGGTTCGCGAACACGCCGATCGAATTGTTATCGTAATTGACCGTCCCGAAAGTGTAGCTCGTGCGAGTGATGAAACGCTGTGTCCACTCGTAGGCGGCAAAGAACTTATCGGTTGTATAAAAATAATTTCCCTGGCGGGTATTCACCCCAACGCCGTAATTAAAACTCGGTTCAGTCAGGTAGGACGCGAGAATAGTTGAGCCTAGGGTCAGCCGGGGCGACGCTTTGTATTTGATCTCGAGCCCGAGTAAGAGATCGATGTCGTAATTTTGATTGGCGAGGTGCTCATAATAATAAGTGCCTCCAGCGGTCGCGGCGAGGCTAAGTTGCAGCCGAGGATTTCCGAAATCGTATGAGGCAACGACATGGCCGGTGGTGAAGCTCGAGCCTTCTTCGCGCCCGGACACGGTGTTCACGTTATCATCATAGCCGCCCAAAAGCGTGGCTGTGATTTTTACCGGCGACTTGGAGAAGATGCCGGTGCCGGATGGTTCGCTTGTAACTGCCGTGGCTGGAGCTGTTGATGTGGGCGCATTTCCAGGCGAACTGGTCGTTCCCTGAGATACGTCAGTCGTGGCTCCGGATGAACTCGTAGTGGCCGCAGATGAGCTTGTAGTCGACACCGCTTCCTGCGCCCAAACCACTGAGCAAGGGACAAAAAAGAGGAGCGCGGCAATCCCGCAAAATCGCGACTTCGCTCTCAAGTTTCTCATATTATTACTAATGTTTCCTCAGCTGAAGCAATTGTCCCACCAAATTCGCTGCACAAAGTTGTTACCGTACGTAGCGACCCAAAATCGGACAATGATTTTTCGGAATGTGTCAAATCGTACGGGGTTTTATTTGTTAGTCTATTTCTCCGCCGAAGAACCATTTGTTTGTTGGCGATCGCTCGTTCCTGTGCTTTGCCAGCGGCCGAGGTGCCCCTGGTAAGCCTCATTTAACGATATCGACTTTGGATCCAGCCTAAGCGCTTCTTCCCACATCCATTCGGCTTCCGCGAAACGTCCCATCGTATCATAAGTGTAAGCCAGTGGAAGGAGGAAAGTTCTGTCTTGCGGCGCCAATGCCCGGGCTTTCTCGAATGCCGCGATCGCTTTTTCATAACACCCCATGCGCGCGTGCAAATCGGCAATGGAGTCACACAGATTGGCCTCCGCGCTCCCCAGATAGTGATAAAGATTTGGGTTCTTCTTTTCTGTGGCGAGCCCCCGCACCGCAAATTGAATCGCGGACTCAGAATGATTCTCGCGCTGGGCCGTGCGGGCCCGCTCGGCGAAATATTCCCCGGGCAACAAACGCACGCATTGGACCGCCACGATTAAACCAAGGATCGGCAGCGCGAGACGCCATGCAAGGGTTGAAACATTGGGAGCTAGCACCTTGTCTTCCCGCTGCGTTCCCGCGTTGGCGAGAATGCCAAAAACAAATGCGAGGAGGAGAACATTAGCTGGGATATGCAAATTAAAATCGACAAATGAATGGACGGTATACGCTGAGACCGCTGCGATTGCGGCAACGTTTAACGCCATGCTATTGCTGAGGAGACTGCGTGCCACGGCCACGCGTTTCGGACCAAGGCGCCGAAAATTTTTCCAGCCATTTAGCACGTGGGTGGCCAGAAAGAGGACGAACAGCCCGCCACCGACCAGACCATACTCGGCCAGCAATTGCAGATAATCGTTGTGTACATAGATCGGATCCTTCTGCATCTGTTCTGTGCGGAACAATCGGCCGTAATAGAGATAGGTCCCGCTGCCAGTGCCGAAAACTGGCTGCAGCTTCCACTGCTGCAGCCCCGCCTTCCACATGTCGATCCGCATGTTCGTTGTGTCGAAAATGTTTTGCGCCCGGTTCATCAGGAAATCGCTTTTGTTAATAAAGAACACCGCGGAGATCCCAATTACCGCCGCCGCGACCAAGCCCAGGCCGCCGATCCTCCAAAACGTACGCGCGCCGGCATGACGCAACATGATCAGACTAAGCACTCCGAAAACCAGTAAGCTCACCGTGGTGCTGACATAGCCGCCACGACTGCCGGTCAGGACAAGGCCCACATAACACATGCCGGTGATATAAACGGTGAGCAGTTTTCCCCACGCCGGCCAGCGGCTCCAACATGTTATGCTCAATCCGAAAACACCGAGCACCTCGAGCAGTCCGGCCAAATCGTTCGGGCAAACATAAAAGCCGCTCGCTCTTGTGCCGTAATCGTATCGCTGTAGAAACCAAATCGGCATAAAGTTGTTGCCGTCGCGAAATTGCATCGCGCCGATAAAAACGTGGACAAGCGCGAGAACGAATAGAAACAGCAGGACAATCATTCGGCGTGTCGGCGACGTACAGATGAACGCGACAAAACAATAAACGAGCAAGCCGCCTAAGACTGAATAGATGTCAGACCGCGCTAGATACTCGGCTGGCGAAAGAAGCGCTCGCAAAAGAACGTAACCAAAAAATGCAGCCGCGCTTGCCAGACAAACTTGACTCGGAATTACTTTTGCGCTGCGAAGTGAAAAGACGCCGAGCAACCCAACCACCCCAAGCAAGCCATACGCGGGCAAACTAAAAAGCAGCCGGGTCCCGCCGATCAGAATTTGAATTGCCCCAAGGGCGATCGCGAAAAGCAACGCCGAGAAAATTTCGACCGGCCGATTGATCGAACCTGTGGTTTTCACGAACTTAGATATTTCTGGGGCGGCCCGAGCAAAAAACAAAAGCCGTTGCGACGAGGGTCACAACGGCTTTGGCGTTTGAATTGTTTTTTAAGGATTTGTGACTGCCGTGGGATTGCACGGACAGGGCCCGAGACAGTCCCCCGGATGGTTCCGCATATGCGCGTCCACGGCCGAACAGCCGATGGTAAGAGTGTGCGCATTCGGGGGATTACCCGGAGGGACATGGCAAATTGTGCACTTCTTCGGGTCGTTTGCGCCATCGAAGTCGGGTGTAGCGGTGGGCGAGGGTGCTGCTTTCGCGTTCGGACCAGCCATCCAGAAACTGAAAGAAAATAAAATTCCCGCAACGATAACGAATGCCGAGCCGCAAATCCGACGAAACTGCGTACCTTTAGTGACTGTGAGCAACTTTTTCATAATCCCCCCTTTTTTGATGAGGACACAAGTATCCTATCAGCCCGATGTTTGGGTCAACAGAAATCGCCCACATTTGCCAGAGCAGATCGACAACTCGCAACATCGACATCTTCGCTCAAGGTCGAAAGCGAGGCAGAGCGGGCAACGGGAATCGAACCCGCATGGCCAGCTTGGAAGGCTGGAACTTTACCATTAAGCTATGCCCGCGCGTGGGAGATAAAGTGCCGCGCGCCATCGGGGCTGCCAAGCGCTTTTTAGACCGGGCTTATCCTTGCTATTTTAGAACTCGGTGCCTAGCTATTTGCATCATGAAAATTGCCAGTCTCTCCCTGCTTTGCGGTATCTGTTTTATTTCCTTTGCCCGCGCAGATCTCACCATCGTTCAAAAAGTGGAAGGGCCGGGGCAAAGCGGCGACGTCACCATTAAAATCAAAGGCGAGAAAGAGCGCATCGAGTCCGCATCGCAACCCATCAGAATTATCGACGGAAAGAGCGGTGAAATGCTCAATTTGATGAACGACCAAAAAGCTTTTGTTCGTATTTCAGCCGAGCAAATGAAGGCTGCGGCCGAGACGATCGCGAAGTTCGATGGAAAGAACCAGACGGCGGAGAGGCCCAAACTAACGCCCACCGGGAAGAAAGAGACAGTCAACGGCTACGAGACCGACCAATACGTTTATGAGACGCCGAAATTCAAAGCAACTTTTTGGGTCGCGACCAAATACCCCGACGCCGCTTCCATTCTCAAGCAAATGCAGGCGCCCATCTCGGAAGTCTGGAAGCCGAGCAATATGGGCATGCCCGAATATCGCGATTTCCCTGGCGTACCCATTAAGACTGTTGTCTCGCTCGGCGGAAATGAAGTCACCACCACGCTTACTTCGCTTAAACAGGACCCATTGAGCGACGCGGAGTTCTCCGTCCCGAAAGATTTTCAAGAAGTAAAACCGCCGGAAACGGGCGAGGCGCTTCGGCCAAGCGAAAAGAAATCGCCGGCCGAGTCTCCGGCCAAGCCTTAGCTGGTGGGGCAGGCTCAGGCGCGTGGCTTTGTCATTGTTGCTCGCATCAAATTCGCCCAGGCGCCGCCAACTCCTGAGCGACGCTGGCTTTGAGTTTCAAAGCGTTGCGCCGGATGTCGCCGAAAGGTTCGATGTCGATCTTACCCTGCGCGAACTGACGGCATTCAACGCGATTCGAAAGGCGTTATGCGTCGCACGCAGGTACCCGGCTAAAGTCGTGCTCGCGGCCGACACTCTGGTTGCGCTCAACGATCAAATCATCGGAAAGCCCGCCGACTTCGATGAAGCGATCGCCATCCTGCGGCGCTTAAGCGGACGCGTTCACGAGGTTTGCACCTCCGTTTTTATTTGTCATTTGGCGCAAGCGCGATCGGCCAGCTTTGGTGAAATCTCCCGCGTTCGCTTTCGCCGGCTGAGTGAGATGGGGATCGAACGTTACATCGACAAAGTCGATCCGCTGGACAAGGCCGGCGCCTATGCTGCGCAGGGTCACGGTGCCGAGATCATCGAGAAAATCGAAGGCTCCTACACAAATGTGATCGGTCTGCCGATGGAAAAAACAATCGGGGCGCTCGCGAACTTCGGGATCGTGCCGAAAATACGGCCAGTCCGGTCCGCCGGTCGGACGGACTCGTCCCGTGGCGAGCTCGGACCCTAACGAGTTTCGACCAATTCTTTCCTGGGCTCGGTCTGCTTCGCTTCGGCTTTGTCACGCTTGAGCACCCGATACAGGAACCAAACAATGAAACAGTTCGCCAAAAGAATCAGTAACGCCGCCAGGCTTGGCCGATGAAAAATCAAGCGATGCCAGAGATGCCGCACTTCCAGCGGAATCAGAGTGGCAGTTGCGAAGATCATGAGCAATTCGGCCCAGCGCTTCTGAAAATAAACGCCGATTCCTTCCGTGAAGAGGACTGCGCAATAAAAGAGCGCCAGAAACCCAGTCGCGCGCAACGCGCCACCACCCGCCAGGATATCTTGCAACTTGTTCAACAGAAAGACGACGACCTTAGTGTGATGGAGCAAGAGTTGGTCTTCAGACCAATCGGAAATTTGATCGAGCCAAATCGGTCGGCTGTTTAGAAACAGCAGCGAAAAGCCGAGCACGAAAAGAAGCAGCCCTTTAAAAATTTTGAAAAGGGCGATGATTTTGAGATAACGAACGCGTTTTCGCCCCTGTAAAATGGCAGGAACGTGCGCAGGATCGCTCATGGTCGAACTCTTCGCCGAAATTTTCTCATTCTGCAACGACTGGATTTTCGCGGCAGCAGATTTCTAATTTATTGCCGTCCGGGTCCTCAAAAAAGAAGGCGTAATAGCCGGGGCTGTATTCGGCACAAACTTCCGGGCCTTCAAAATTTCGGCCGCCAATTTCGCGCACCAGCTTTGCAATGCGGTCGACTTCGTCTCGCGTATCCGCCCAAAAAGAGATGCGCGTCCCATTGGGCTGATGATCTCGATCTTCGGTGAAGCCAAAAAAATCCGAGGGCATATCTTTTCCGACCGAGTAAAAAGTGCCCCAGGTTTCATCCGAGCGGTCGGAGATAAATCCGATTTCGGGCAGAAGTCTCTGGTAAAACTTCATTGCACGTTTGAAGTCTTTTACCCGCAAATCAATGTGATCAAGACATCGTGTTTTCATTTCGTTAGGCAGTTGTCGATCTTCGATTCTCGCGGCGCACCATCAATTTCAATCCCGACCAGGTTTCATCAACGGCGCACACTTTTACATCGACGAACCCGAGCGGCAGCGCAACGGCGCGAATGACATCTTCGGTAACGTCCGTCGTCACGCCGGCCGATTTTTTCGGCCAGGACACCCAAAGCGTTCCCGTATCGGCAATCTTGCTCCGCAGACGCACGAGCTGTTTCTCCAATTCGTTTTGTCGTGTCGTAAAAAAATGAATAAAAGGCGAATTGTCCTTTACGCGGCCGGAAAGCTTTATGTCATTCGCCGCTTTGCCGAGAAATTTCCGATAATTCGCCGGCGCGCCGATCGCGATTACGGTCATCGCCGGCTTGATTCCGAGTTTTTTCGGCAGTGGGGTTCCCGAATAGCCAGCCATTTCGAACTCCTTTACCGGAGTCGTTGATGTTTGCAAGAATGTCGTCTCAGTGCGACTAGCGATGAAATTGTTTGTGCGAATTAAGATCGACAGTCGCTGGTACGGCGCGGCGTTACTCGCATTGTCGATCTTTGCCTCCGGTTGCGGCGATCGGAAAAACGCCGTCTCCGGGACGATCGAAGTGGACGAGGTGCACGTCGGTCCGCGCATGAGCGGACGCGTCCAGAAAATTTTCGCGCAGGAGGGCGACAAACTTCAAGCCGGGCAACCAATTGTCGAGTTGGATGCGGCCGAACTGAAAGCGCGCCGCGATCTCGCCGTCGCTCAGATCGACAGCGCCACTCACGATGCCGAGTCGCAAGTGGCCTTGTTGGAATTCCTGCGTGACGAAGCCAAACGCCAGCAGGAACTGCTCAAGCGAAAAGTAGTTTCGCCAACTGACGCGCAGAAGGCTGCCAGTTCGGCGACCGCGCAAGAAAAGATAGTCGCGGCCGCGCAGACGCGCGTCATTCAGGCGCGGGCTCAACTCGCTGATATCGACGCCCAACTTGCCGAGATGCAAGTCAAGGCTCCGACGGATTCCATCCTCGAAGTGCTTCTTGTGAAAGTGGGCGACGTGCTGCCGGCGAACCGCGAAGTGGCGACGCTGCTTCTGCCGAAACACTTGTGGGTGCGCGTTTATGTTCCCGAACCCTGGCTCGGCAAAATTAAAGTGGGCGATCCGGCGCGTATTCGTGTGGATTCATTTCCGGACAAGGATTTCGACGGCACCGTCGAGCAGATCAATCGGCAGGCCGAGTTCACACCGCGCAATGTGCAGACAGTCGAGGACAGGATTCGGCAGGTGTTTGGCGTCAAAGTTCGTTTGCCCAACAACGACGATCGTTTGCGCGCCGGCATGTCGGCTGATGTCTATTTTCCGAATGTGTCCCGCTAACAAGAAGATCGACAATGGAAAAGATGATTGAGTGCGACGGCCTGACCAAGCGCTTCGGCACCTTTACCGCCGTCGATCACGTTTCATTTTCGGTCGGCAAGGGTTCGATCTTCGGATTTCTCGGGCCGAACGGCTCCGGGAAATCGACCGTCATTCGCATGCTCTGCGGAATTCTTGAGCCGAGCGACGGTACGGCGCGCGTCGGCGGCCACGACGTCGTGCGCGACATCGAACCGATCAAAGAGATGATCGGTTATATGTCGCAAAAATTCTCGCTCTACGACGAACTAACGGCCGATGAGAACCTGATCTTTTCCGGAAAACTTTATGGATTGAGTGGCCGCGAGTTGACCAAGCGCCGCGACGAATTGGTCGGCATCACCCATCTTGAGCCCTACATCGACCGGCGCGCGGCGTTGCTTTCCGGCGGTTGGCGGCAACGTCTGGCCATGGCCTGCTCGCTCATGCACAAGCCCAGCGTGCTTTTTCTCGACGAACCGACCGCGGGCATCGATCCGGTCGCGCGCCGCGAGTTGTGGGATTTGCTTTTCGAATTCGCCGGCCAGGGCATGACGCTTTTTGTGACAACGCATTACATGGATGAAGCGGAGCGCTGCGATCATGTCGGCTACATTTACATGTCGAAGCTGATCGTGTGGGGTCAGCCGGATGAGTTGAAGCAGATGGCGGACGTCAATCCACCGGGAACGAGGCGGCTCGATGTGACTTGCGATCATGTCACGACTGCATTGCGCGCGGTGCATGAACTGAGCGGCGTGCGTAGTGCGACTGTGTTCGGTCAATCGATGCACCTGCTTGTCGGTGAAAACGTCAGGCGCGCGGAGATTGAAGAGAAATTGCGCAGCGTTGGAATCGAACACACCGAAATCCACGAGATCGGTCCATCGCTCGAAGACGTTTTCGTCACGCTGTCTGCGAAATACGCGGCCGAGCAGCGAGAGGAGAAAGCGGCATGAAACAGAGACCTTTCCGCGGACTCGGCGCAATTCTGTTCAAGGAATTCATCATCGTCTGGCGCGACCCGATGACTTTGTTTTTCATGTTTTTTCCGCCGCTGGTCGAGATGATCGCCTTCGGTTACGCGCTGGACACCGACGTTAAACACATGGCGATGGTGATTCTGAACGAGGACCGTACCGTCGATAGTCGCCAGTTCATCGACCATTTCGTGAATACGGAAACGTTCCGCGTTGTCGGCGAAGTGCAAAGCATCGAAGAAATGTCCAGCGAGATCCGTAAAGGCCGTGCTTACGTCGGGCTTCAAATTCCTCCGAAGTTTACCCAGAATTTGCGCGCCGGTTTTCCGGCGCAGGTGCAGTTGCTGGTCGACGGATCGAACTCCACCACCGCATTGCAGGCGCTCAACACCGCGCTCGGCGTTACCTTAACGCAATCAGTGCAATCATTGTTGCGCGAAACCGGGCGCCACGCGGTGCCCATCGATATCCGGCCGCAGATGCTTTACAACCCGACGATGCGGAGTCCGAACTTTTACATCCCGGGCGTGATCGGGATCGTTTTGCAAATCGGGACGACTTTCGCGACCGCCATGGCGGTTGTGCGCGAACGCGAGAAAGGGACGCTAGAAACACTGCTCGTCAGTCCTTTGAGTCGATGGGGACTCATGCTCGGCAAACTTGTGCCGTATCTCTGCATCGGCATGACCATGGCGGTAATTTTATTTTTGATCATGCGTTTCCTCTTCAATGTGCCGATCAACGGCAGCGTGCTCGCGATGATGTTTTCGACGCTGGTTTATGTTTTCGCGTTGCTCAGCCTCGGTTTGCTGGTCGCAACCAAAGCCGAGAACCAAATGCAAGCGTTGCAAATGTCGATGACCTTCATGTTGCCGAGCGTTTTCTTCTCCGGTTTCGTTTTTCCGCGCGAAACCATGCCGTGGATTTTCTACGCGCTCGGCGCGCTTATGCCCGCGACCTACTTCATCTCGCTAATGCGCGCCATCATTCTGCGGGGCGCGCATTTTTTCGAGTACTGGCCGCACCTCATCATCCTGATCGTCATGTCGATCTTACTCTTCGTCTTTTGCGCGTTGATGTTTCGGAAAAAGATCGGCTGATCGCTTTAGCGACTTTCGTTTTTTGGTAATAACCAGTCGAGAGCTTTATATAGATCGGCTAAGGCGACGCCTTCGATGGGAGTATTGTGGTTCGCGCGGCGAAGCGCGATGATGCGCTTCTCCCCGGCGTAGGCGTCAACTACGAGATGCTGAAAACGAGGCGCCACGACCTCGTCTCTTTCCGCGAGCAGAAAAATGGCCGGGTTATGAATCGTTTTGGCGTTGGCAACGCTGTCGAGGTCTCTTGGAATTTGCAGCGCGAGCGGACCCGCCAGCAGCCACAAATTCCACCAACCGAATTGACGCAGGATCATTTGTCGGAGCGCAGGCGGATTGTGCAGAATTAACCCAGCCACCGGTCGATGCGCCGCGATGTGAAGTGCGGCCGTTGTGCCAAGGCTCGCGCCAAAGAGCACAATCGGTCGTTC
>WNFR01003131.1_pt1 | contig 17173 bp, 10 predicted proteins | sample 5400221 | NCBI WGS metagenome assembly WNFR01 (sample SAMN13153357, study PRJNA577476) | soil metagenome | isolation source: 40 cm soil under Madrone tree | place: USA:California | collected 2016-06-14
CAATGCCGCCGCGGCTTCCTTCCTTGAGGGACTCGTTGAGATTAAGACGCGAGCTTTGAAGCGCAGGCGCGAGCCCGAAGATCAGACCGCAAACAAGCGCGGTAAGAAAGGTCATTCCAAGCACTCGGGCGTCGATGCTGACCTCCTCCAGGCGCGGGAAATCGGCGGGACTCACCGCTACAAGAATACGAACTCCAAAGATCGCGAGCGGCAAGCCCGCGGCTGCTCCAACCGCGGCAAGCAAAAGACTCTCGGTTAGCAATTGTCTAAGCAACCGGGCGCGGCTCGCGCCAAGCGCGATGCGGACCGATATCTCTCTTTCACGAGCCGTCGCGCGCGCAAGGAGCAAGTTCGCGATGTTCGCGCACGCGATCAGCAACACGAAAAACACCGCGGCCAGCAACACCAGCAACGCGGGTCGGATTTTCCCGACGATTCGCTCGGCCAGCGAGATCGAGGTCCACGTCCAGTCCTTTGTCGGGCGGTCGATCTGGTCCTGCACTTGTCGGGCTATCGCATCCATCTCGCTTTGCGCCGCCTCGAGCGTCGCTCCACGATTGAGCCTCCCGAGTCCCCACATGTAATAAGGTCCTCTGCGGGTCGGAGCTAACCTTTCAGCCGCCCAGAGCTCGGTGTCCTTGTCGGGAAACAAGAACCCCGAAGGCATAACGCCGATGATCGTGAATGGACGCGCATTGAGAGTTATTTGCTGACCGAGCACATTCGCATTGGAGCCGAGATACCGGCGCCAGAATCCATCGCTGATGACAACCGTTTGGGGCGTCTTAGGCAGGTCTTCCTCGGGCAGAAAGGCACGGCCCAATGCGGGCTGTACTCCAATCGTCGAAAAGAAGTCTGCGGTCACCCAGGCTCCGTTGATCCGCTCTGGAGTTCCACCGCCGGTGTAGTTGAAGCGGCTCGACGAGAAGCCTGCGAGGCTCTCAAAGACATGGTTTCGCGATTTCCAATCCAGAAAGTCTGCCTCACATAGCGGCGTTTTTTCCTGTCCCGCTTGTAAGCTGATTCCACAGACAAACATCAGGCGATCAGGTTCCGGATACGGCAGAGGCCGAAGCAGCACACCGTTGACCACACTGAAGATCGCGGCGTTGGCCCCGATCCCGAGCGCCAGAGTAATCACCGCGATCGCGGTAAAGCCGGGATTCTTGCGCAGCGAGCGCGCACCATACCGCAGGTCTTGCCACAAATCTCCGATCATGTTCCTTCTCCTTGTCCCCAGAGCTACCGGTTCCCGCCTCACTGTTCGCTCGACTCGCCGAAGCTCCCGCGCCAGCAGCTCACCATCATTCAACTCGGAGAGCGCCGCTCGGTGGGCTTCCAAATTAGTTGCGCCGGCAGATAAAGATTCCTGGTAACGGTCTTCGAGATGCTGAGCCAGTTCCTCGACGATCTCAGCCTCGCGCGTTGGCGCGACCATCACTTTAGCCAGGCGCAGCCTGATTTCTTCTTTCCATCGAGACATTGTAAGTTTCCCGATTTGAGATTTGAGATTTGAGATTGCCGATTTGAGGTTTCAGATTCGCTGTTGAAATATTCCGATTAGATTTCAAATCTCAAATCTCAAATCTCCAATCTCCGATCTCCATCCTGGTCGTTACAAAAGATCCGATCGCCAGGAATCAATTCCGGATCGAAACTCGGCAATCGCCAATCGGCATTCGGCAATTCCGTCATTCGTATCGAAGCGCCACCATCGGATCCACTCGCATCGCGCGGCGGGCCGGCACATAACAGGCCAGTAACGCGACCGCCAGCAACATGACTGGAGCGCTTACAAGCGTCACCAGATCCGTGGTAGCTACCTGGAACAGGAGGCTCTCCAGAACACGACCGAACATCCATGCACCACCGAGACCCAGCGTGGAGCCGGCCGCGGCCATCGCCATTCCGCGTCCGATCACCAATCGGAAGACATCTCCTGGACGCGCGCCAAGCGCTAGTCTTATGCCGATCTCGTGAGTGCGCTGCGACACGAGGTAAGCCATCACACCGAACAAACCGACACAGGCTAACAACAACGCAGCCGCGGCAAAGGCCAGGAGAAGAAACATTGTGAAGCGCCGTGAGCCAAGCGAATCGGAAACCAGTCCGTCGACTGTCCGCACATCGTAGAGCGGTACGTTCGGATCAACATTTCTCAGCGTGCTGCGTAGCGCGGCAACTTGATTGGTAGGCTCGCCGGCAGTGCGAATCACCACGTTCATCGGATTCCACAAGGAAGCATAGGCGGTCGGCACATAAGCCACCGGGTTCGCATCTGACTCAAGTCCTACGGTCTTCACGTTCCCCGCAACCCCGATGATCCTGAATGGTTTGTCGCCCATACTCACAAGCCCGACGGATTTATCTATCGGGTCTTCATTCGGCCAGAACCTTCGAGCCATCTCTTCGCTGATGATGGCGGCCAGAGAGTCGGGGCCGTCTCTGTCATCAAACTCACGTCCTCGGATCGGGATACCCATCGTCCGAAAATATCCCGGGCTTACGATGCGCCAATCCGCGGAAGGCTTTGTTCCGTCCGGCGCAGTCGATTGCCCTTCAATGCGCACTTCGCCCGCTGTATTACCACCGCCCATGGGAACACCGCTTGTGATTCCGACGGACTGCACTCCGGGCAGCGCGCTCGTCTCCTCGAGCAGTCGCTTGTAGAATCCCCACGCGGGCGGGCCGTCCTGATAACGGTTGCGCGGCAGATTGATTCGCGCCGTCAAAAGCCGATCCGGTTTGAATCCGGGATCGATATTCTGGACTCGCCAGAAGCTGCGAAGCAGCAACCCGGCGGATACCAACAAAGCAACTGACAGCGCAACCTCCGCAATGACTAACACGCTTCTTATGCGCTGCGGCATTTTGCCTCCGGCGATTGACCTTCCACCTTCCTTCAGCATGTCGGCGAGATTGGTTCGCGCCGCGTGAATCGCCGGAGCCAAACCGAACAACACACCAGTTAATAGTGAAATCAACAAAGAAAATAGCAGCACACGCCGATCTATCGAGATCTCGTCGAGCCGCGGGAGGTTCGCCGGGTTCATGGACTTCAATGCTTTTGTAATCAAAAGCGCAATGCCGAGTCCTGCGATGCCGGAGACAATCGAAAGCGATAAAGCTTCGACGAGAAGCTGAGACCCGATACGCGCCCGTCCAGCTCCAAGCGCTATTCGAATCGACATCTCTTTCTGTCGAGCGGATGCGCGCGCCAGCATGAGATTTGCAACGTTGCTGCATGCTATCAGGAGCACGACACCAACCGCGCCCAGGAACAACAGCAGCGAACGACGAATCGGCTCAGGGACAAACCAGTCGTAAAAACCTTGAGAAGCGACGACCCATCCTTTGTTGCTATCGGGATATTGCTCTGCAAGCTGCGCGGCGATCGTGTTCATATCGGCAAGCGCTTGTTCCTGCGAGACGCCTTCTTTTAGCTTGCCGATTACGAGCAGCCGATGGTCGCCGCGATTGCGTTTGGGATCCGGCGCCAGCGGGACCAGCAACTCGTTGTTGGTGCCCCAGTCAAAGGTCTCCGGCAACACACCGATGATGGTGAACGGGTTATCGTTGATCGTAAGCGCCCTGCCCACGACGTCGGATTCCCCGCCGAAACGCTTCTGCCAAGACCCATAGGTAAGGATTGCTACGCGCGCATTGCCGCCGGGCTTGTCTTCTTCGGGCAGGAAGTTGCGGCCGATGAGCGGCGTAGTTCCAAGCACTGTCAGAAAGTCGGACGTCACCGCGCGGGCATTCACGACCTCAATCTCCCCGGCAGTGCCAAGATTGATGCTTGCTCCGGTGAGTGCGGCCATTGCGGTGAAGGTCTGGTTGCGGTCTCTCCAATCCAAAAAGTTTGGATGTGATGCGCTGAATTGCGGCCAGCCGCGTTCTGGGTTGCTTTCATCCAGGCGAACAAGCCGATCGGCGTCTTTGAAGGGAAGCGACCGTAACATCACCGCATTGACCACGCTGAAGATTGCTGTGTTCGCTCCGATTCCGACCGCGAGCGTTAATATCACGACCGCCGAAAATGCCGGATTCTTGCGAATCAGCCGAACCCCGAAGCGTAGATCCTGCCATAGATTCCCGAGCATATTTTTTCTCCCTGCTCCTAACGCCAGCGGTTCCGTGCCGAGTTGCCATCCTAGCCGCCTCAGTTCTCGCACGAGTAACTGGCCATCACTTAATTCTTTCAGCACCGACACGTGTGCTTCTTCGGCTGACGCACCGCGAGCGAGTATTTCTCGATAGCGATCTTCGAGATGCCCGGCCAGCTCCTCGACGATCGCTTCCTCGCGAATCGCGCCGAGCCTCAGGCTCGCGAGCCGTCTTCTGATATCCGGCTTCCACTCAGGCACGTTCGACTCCGGTGATGCGGTTGATCGCAGCCACGAACTCTTCCCACCCGCTTCGCTGGGCGGCGAGTACTTTTCTGCCTTCACGTGTCAGTTTGTAGTAACGGCGCCGGCGTTGACCCGCCTTCTCGACCCATCGGCCCTGGATCCATCCGCGCTTCTCGAGCCGGTACAACAACGGATAAAGCGACGCGACGTTGAATCGAAGCACGCCGTCCGAGCGGGCCTCGATCAGCTTGCTGATTTCATAGCCGTGCCGGGGCCTGACTTCAACCAGCGACAGGATCAGCAACTCAGCGCTTCCCTTCTTCAATTCGCGGTCAAGCATCGAACTCATATGTGACATAGCGACATATTACTCAGAAGCATATTTGATGTCAAAACAATTCTGTTTTTGTGAAACACAATGTTCGTAGCTCGGGCTTCAGGCCGAAAGTTTGTATGTTGCGTTGGGCCGAATCACGGACTTTCCGCCTGAAGGCCGGACTACGAACACGCATCCGCGTCAAACGCGAAAACGATTTTGCCTTGCCGGTTGGCGCGTGATACATTGGCCCGCGATCAAGTTTGTCATTAGAATAAACGCTCGCGCCGTGTCAGGGAACAGGGCTTAACACGTTCGGCAGGCGTTATTCACTTGCCACCTTTGCACTTTTACAAATTAAGCTGGAAGACCGGCTCGCGATGCAAAAGCGTTGGGACATTACTCAGGATGCGTTCGACAAGTTCCTCGACTGGCTCGATTCCGACCGTGACCGCGCCGGCGCCAGATACGAAGACATTCGCCGCAGGCTCATCAGTATTTTCACCTGCCGCGGGTGCCAGGGCGGCGAAGATCTGGCCGACGAAACGATCAATCGGGTAATTACACGGATGAAGGAGATTGCCGATACGTACACCGGCGATCCGATGTATTACTTTTACGGCGTGGCTCGCAACGTACACCTCGAGCACCTGAGGAGACCTGTCGAATCGTTTCCGCTGCCGATCCCGGAATCACTTGAAGAAAAGGAGCGCCGGGATCAGTGTCTTGAACTATGTATGAAAGCTTTCGTGCCCGAGAACCGCAGTCTTGTGCTGGAGTATTACAGCAAGGACAAATCGGCAGGGATAGCTCAACACAAAAAGATGGCCGAGCGGCTCGGGATCAGCGGAACCGCGCTGAGGTTGAGGATGCACCGAATAAGAGCATCGCTTCATGCTTGCGTTGAAACCTGTCTGCACGGAAGCATAGGATGAAACGAATCAAGCGTGCAGGTCATTTAAGGATGAAGGCTTACGTTGGGAGCGCAAGGTGGCGATGTAATGGACAACGTAGTGAATGAGGACACAAATCAGGAACGTCGCGTCAGGATGTATCTGCTCGGGGAACTCGAAGAGACCGCGCAACAGGCGGTTGAACAACAGTTGCTGGGCGACGACGAGCTATTCAAACTGATCGGCGTGGTTGAGGATGAGCTGTTGGACGACTACCTTGACGGAGCACTGAAAGGCGATGAGCTGGAGCGATTCAGGGGCTTCTTCTTGTTGCCGGAAGAGCGTCAGCGGAAACTCAGCTTCGCGATGGCTCTGCATAGATGTGTCGCCGCCGAAACTCGGAGAGAACCGCCGATCAGCAACACCAGAGCTCCCATCCACCGTCCGTCACTTTCCGGTCGCGCGGCCGAGAAAGAGCACCAGTTCGTCACTCGATATCTAAAACTCGCCGCGGCTGCGATTGTCATGCTCGGACTGGCGCTTGGCATCTGGAGAATTCTCTCTTGGCAGTCGGGGGTTGATAAGGGAACCGCGGCACTGGCGCGGGCTTATTGTGTCGAGCGCCCGATTGAAGCGCGCGTCTCCGGGCTGCGCTACGCTCCCGTTGGAAACACGCGCGGAGGACCGGCGAAGGTCGATGAGATATCTCTCACTCTGGCTGAGAGAATTCTGCTTAGCGAAGTTGCCGAACACCCAGGCCCAAAGGCTCACCACGCGCTGGGACGGTATTACCTGACTCAGCAGAAGTTCGACAAGGCGATCGACCAAATGATAATTGCCGCGACGGACGATCAGCAAAACACTCAACTCCAGAGCGATCTCGGCGCCGCCCTGCTCGAGAAAGGAAGCGCCGATCGGTCGAACGCGGAATCCGGAGTAAGCCTCGAAGACTTCGCGCGCAGTCTCGAACACTTAGACAAAGCGCTGAGCCTTGATGACTCCCTGCTCGAGGCGCGCTTCAATCTCGCCTTATGTCACCAACACATGCTGCTCAATCAGCAGGCCCGGGAAGATTGGCAAAAGTATCTTGAACACGACGCCAATTCGTCATGGGCCGAGGAGGCGAGGCGCAATCTCAACGAGCTCAAAGAGCACAAGCGCAAAACCTCGCAGAGCAAAGAGCAGGTTTTGCAGCAGCTCCTAAACGCGTACGAGAACAGGCAGGCGGAGGCCGTGTGGCAACTCGTCATTGAAAACACTGAAGCAATCACAGGAAGACTCCTCTGGTGGCAATTAGCCGGCGCCTTTACTGATTCGAGCGCCAATGGACCGGCGAAGACAGAAAGCGACCGCATATTGAACGCGCTGAAATATGTCGGCGAGTTAGAGCAACAAAAGACCGGCGACGGTTATGTTTCAGCACTGGCCAGGCACTACGAGACTTCTTCGCCCAGGCGACAAAGCGTGCTTCTTAGAGCGCACCAACTGATGAACAACGGTCACGAGTTTTGTGTTCAGCCCAGGTTCGACAAAGCTCTCATTGCGTACAGAGAGGCGCGTCAACAATACGCGCAAGCGGGTGACAAATTGGAGGTGGCATTTGCGGACTATTGGATCGGGTACTGTCTTCTGCAGCAGAAGAGGGCTGAGCCAAGTCGAGCAGTTTTCGAACCGTTGATTCAATATTGCAAAAGCCAAAACTTCCTGTGGCTGCTGGCGCAAGCGCTAAATTCGTTTGCCAACAGCCTGCAAAACGCCGATGAACTATCGAAGGGAATTGAAATCACCAAACAAGCTTTGCAGATTTCCAGGCAGGCCCAGGACAGCTACTCAATTCAAAAGAACCTGGGCCAGCTTGCCAATCATTACAAGTTCGTCGGCGACTTTCAGCAGTCCTTCTCGCAACTGAACCGATCCCTGGGCGCGGCGCGCGACCACTGGCCCGGCGCGCGTCAGATGTGGCGCACCTATGACACGCTCGCCGAAGTTCTTATTGGGTCTGAGTACTATGCGGCCGCCGCCTATTGCGAGAAGGAAGCCCTGTCGTTAGCCCTCGAAGAGACCCACGACCAGATTTACCTGTCCTATGTTCACCTCGGCATCATCTACGAGAGGCTTCACAATCCTCCCGAAGCCTTGCAAATAGCTCAACGCGGATTCGACATCGTCAAGCATCTGACTGAAGACCCTGCGGGCGGAAATATGATCGCGTATGCAACTGTACAGCTGGGGCACATCTACCGGCGTACCGGAGACTACGCCGCCGCTTCCGAGTGCTACCGTCGCGCCATCGAGCCGAGGGAAAAGGAATTTGACCTCCTCACCTACGACGCCCGTAAGGGGAGGCTGTTTTGTTATGTGGCAATGCATGAGGATAACCTGGCGGAGCAGGAGCTTCAGATCGTATTGCGACTGACCGAAAACTATCGCGCGAACATCCTCGAGGAGCGAAGCCGAAACAAGTTCTTTGACATTGAGCAGAGCCTGTTTGACGTCGCTATCGATTTTAAGTACTCGAGAATGCGCAACGCTCGGCAGGCTTTTGAGTTGTCGGAATCCTCGCGAGCAAGATCGTTGTGGGACTTGATAAACTCGCAAGCCGCGGTCTCGGGCAAGAAGGCCGACACCGACATTGTGAACCTATACGCGACCGAGCCGTTGAGACTCCAGGAAATAATGGCGCGATTGCCTGAGCGCGCACAGATTCTTCAGTACGCAGTCCTTGATGACAAGGTGCTCATCTGGGTGATTTCGAGCAATGACTTTGCAGTCGCAGAAAGCAAAATAAGTCTGAAGGAGCTAAAGGACAAAACCCTTGCCTATTGCAACGCAATAACCAACAACAAGGAAGACATCCCGGAGCGATCAAGAGAGATGTACGACATCCTGATCGCGCCGGTCGAGTCATTGTTGGATGGAACCCGTCAGATATGCATTGTCCCGGACAAGGTGCTCAACTATCTGCCGTTTAATACGCTGGTTTCTTCGCGCTCCGGTCACTATCTCATCAGCGACTATGTCTTGTCGTTCTCTCCAAGCTCGAATGTTTTTCTTCTCTGCACCGAGGACGCCGCTCGTAAGAATGCCCTGACCAGCGGTGAGCGGTTGTTGAGCGTCGGCAACCCCAGCATCGACCGCGAACGGTTCCCTGCGCTTCGAGATCTGCCGGCGGCAACCAAAGAAGCCAGGGAGATAGCCGCCCACTATTTTCCAAATCGGGTTCTGGTGGAAGAAGACGCCAGAGCGGAAACCGTCGCTGACGAGTTGTCGAAGTCTGACGTTATTCATTTCGCATCACATTATGTCGTCGACGACCGGTCGCCTCTGCTATCTAAATTGGTGCTCGCAAGGGGGCCAGTCTCTCTCACACGCCCACGCGGGAGTTCCGACGAACAGGAAGGCGTTCTCCAGGCTGCGGAGATATACCGGCAAAGGCCGTTACGCGCGCGGCTGGTTGTGCTGTCGGCATGCCAAACGGCGATCGAAGGCTACTTCAACGGCGAGGGCGCGGTCGGAATGTCGCGTACTTTTATGGCGGCTCGCATTCCCCTGGTGGTCGCAAGCCTTTGGCCGGTCGATTCGGATTCTACTAAAGAACTGATGATCAATTTTCATCGCTACCGCAAGAGCGACAATCCAATCACCGCCAGGGCGTTGAGGCAGGCGCAACTGGATATGATCGGCGGTCCAGACCGGCGCTTCGCCGAACCGAGGTCGTGGGCCTCTTTTATAGTGATGGGCGGCTACGCTGAGTTCTGAATCCCCGCAATCATCCGAAGATCACCCGTTGGCTCGCGCCTCGACGAAACGAAACGAGGCCTTCCCGCATTATTGAGTGAGAGTGTACCTATTCCTGGAAGGAGATCGATCAGTTATGCCCCTGAATCACTCACAAGCAACTGCCACAGTTACGGTCGCAGGTCTTGCGCTTTTTCGCAGGATCGGGCGAGGTCGCGCTAAGCAATGTGAAGTAGGGATTCTCCAGTGCGACAATCACACTCTGGAACTCCGAATCGAAGAGATTCTCCTTGAAGCGGATGGAATCACGCCGCAACGGTCGCGCATAATCGTCCCTGAATTTCGCACGGATAAAGACATCTACATCAAGGTGCACGACCCGTTAGACGCGGGCGTCACTGCGTATAGACCTGGCCGCCGGCAGGGGGGTTCGAACAAGGGTCAAAAGCCCGACGATGTTGAAGACTTCGGATTAATCGTGGATTTTACGAGCCCGAACTTCAACAACGGTCCGATTACTCCGGCGCCCGATCCCGAAAATACAAATATACGCAGGGTCTTCAAGCCTAAAATATACTTTACGAACGGAACGCTCTACACCGCAGCGATCACCCCGGATTACTTCGCTCGCGAGCTGATAACCAATCGTAGCGACCAACGCTTTATCGGGCAGATCGGTTTGAGGGCGGGGCTCGACATCAGATGCGGGGAGAACAAAAAGAGCGGAATCGAGTTGGGAAATGAGGGCGGTGCGGTTCAGTTCCTGGCAAAGAAACCTTACCGAAATAAGAAACGTGTCAGGTACGAGATTACTATCGAGAACATCTGTCCGTTCAGCGCCGATATGATGGCCGAGGGCAGCGACTTTCGCCTCTACTACGACGCGATAACCACCGCCGATCATAAACGATATGACTTGCGGAAAGTGGTGCCCAACGGCGGCGATTCACACAAAGCGCTTCAGGGGAAACCGAACTTCTCGCTTGATGGCCTTCCGCAAGCCTGCAATCCCGCAGGCGACGGATAACCGCTCTCACCAGTTCCCAGCTCAGTGGCTCAAATTAGAAAAGAAAGGAATCGATCATGCCTCACGTTATCTGCCCCAACTGTCACGCTATCGTTCGACCCTGGCTGGCTTGCGCTAACTGCGGCGTCTCTTTCCCAAAGGCCGGCAGTCGCAAGTCAGATGACGCAGCCGAGTCTTCCAATCCCGAAGACACCAATCTGCAAATGGATGCCCACTTGCACCGTGTGATTGGCGCCGTCAGGAGCGGACGAGCTCAAAGGATTGCGACCTCTTCCACACAAGAAACCGAAGTTGCGGTCATCGCAAGGGTAGACGATGTCGATGCGTTCACTAAGCTCAGCGGAGTCCGAGTCTCGCCTGACCCTCTGCAGGATTCGGACAGGACATGGCTCGTGACGGCGCGGATACCTTTGGACAAGATCGAGGAAATCCGGCAAAAGAAATTCGTCAGGAGTTTGAAAGCCTCTCAAAGAGTAAGACCCTGCCTCGAGAGCACTCTGGCCGAGATTGGCAATGATTCAACCGCCTTGATCACCGGCTCGCTTGCCGAAGGCGGTAAAGGAGTCATCGTCGGAATCATTGATTTCGGGATGGACTTCGCACACAAGAATTTCCTGGATGAGACCGGGCACAGCCGCGTACTGGCAATCTGGGATCAGACCGCGAAGCAGAATCCCAGGAGCCCTTCAAAGTACGGTTACGAGTATGGAACGCTGTTCACACAAGATGAGATCAACGCAGCTCTGAAGCAAAAGGATCCCTACAAGTCCCTCGGTTATGGGCCAGCACCTGACGACCTGCTTCAAACCGGCGCACATGGAACCTACGTTGCTGACGTCGCAGCCGGGAACGGCAACGGTTCAGTTGATTCGGCAGGAAAGGGAGTGGCGCCGAATGCAGACATCGTCTTTGTAGAAGCCTCCACCAAATGCGTTGACCCGTCCGACGCCGGCGTCGTTGGAAACTCTTTCGGTGATTCGGTGCAGCTTGCAGAAGCCATCAAGTTCATCTTCGCTTTTGCTAAAGAGCGCAAACAGCCGTGCGTCATCAATCTGAGCATGGGCACAAACGGCGGGCCGCACGATGGAACAACTCTGGTCGAGAGGTGGATCGACTGTCTTGTTTCACAGGCGCGCAACCGCGCGGTTGTGATCGCCGCCGCCAACACGTTCGGCAAACAACTTCACGCCACCGGCAGGGTTTCGCCGGAGAAGCCGGTTGAACTCAAATGGCAGATCTTTCCAAACGATTCGACAAGCAATGAGATGGAGATCTGGTACTCAAAAGACGATCGCTTCGACGTGGAGGTGATAAGGCCCGGCGATTCCGTGCCCATTGCGGGCGCTAGATTCGGCGAAGTGCGAGAGTTTCCGTTCTGGGAACACAGCACAATAGTCGTCGCCAACCGGCGGAACGACTCGTGCAACCGCGACAACACGATCAACATATTCCTCGATCGCGAACTCTCGCCCGGAACATGGACCATTCGATTGATCGGGGCTTCGGTTAAGGACGGTGAGTTTCACGCATGGATTGAACGAGACGAAACCGGGCCATCGCAATTCCAGGCGGCAGAAGCGAACGACGCCTATCAGATCGATGATGCGGTCACTTTGGGCTCGATCGCCTGCGGCGAGAAGTCGATTGTCGTCGGATCATATGACGCTCACAAAGAAGGCGAACCTTTGTCGGCAAACTCAAGTTCGGGCCGCACCCGCGATCATCGGAAGAAGCCCGAGCTGTCGGCGCCCGGTGAGCATGTCCTCGCCGCTTACTCCGGCACACGAGTGAGACGCAATACTTTGTCGGGAACCAGTATGGCCGCTCCCGCGGTAGCGGGTGTCGTCGCGTTAATGCTTGCTGAAGCACAATCCAGAAGCGTTACTCTCTCGGCTGATGAAATACGAGACATCCTGATCCGTACGGCTCGCAAGGACCCGCCCACCGTCGGCGGCGATTGGGATATCGATCATGGATTCTGGCATCCGAGGTATGGGTTTGGTCGCGTTTCGGCCCCGGCAGCGGTTGCCGCGGTCACTTCGCTCAAACGAGGCAAGAGAGACAAGAAGAGTAAGAACGCCAGGGCTTTGGCGGGGAAGGTTAAGCCAAAATCGAAGTCACGTAACAGCTAGTGATGCCCTCATCCTCCCAGGGTAATCATCTCGATCTTATGATGCTGCTTTGGCTGATAGCCCTCCGGAGAGTTCATCGCCGCGAGTCGCTCATCGGAATATCTGTCGTTTCGAACACCCCACACCGAACTAATCACATCGGTCAACTGTTCGTCGGTTGCGCCGCTTCTCATCAGCGACTTCAAATCGTGACCCTGAACCGAGAACAAGCATGTGACTAGTTTTCCATCCGCGGTCAGTCGGGCTCGCGTGCAACTCGAGCAGAAGGGTTCCGTCACTGAAGCGATCACCCCAACGTCTCCGTTTCCGTCGATGAACTCGTAATCAACCGACGGCGCGGTGCCGTTGTCCCTGCCGACTTCCCTGAGAGGATAGCGCTCATTAATCTTCTCGAGAATTTCCTTCTTTGACACGATCCGGTCCGAGATCCAGTTGTTCGCGTTGCCGACATCCATGTACTCGATAAAGCGCATTGCGAAGCCATGCTCTCGCGCAAATTCGACCAGGGGCAAGATGTCGCTGTCGTTCAGGCCACGCTCGATTACCGCGTTGATCTTGATAGGACCAAGCCCGGCGCGTTTGGCCGCGAACAGGCCGTCCAGCACTTTATCCAAGTCGCCCCGCTTTGTTATCAGCTTGAACTTCTCAGGGTCGAGCGTATCGATGCTAACGTTCAGGCGCCTCAGTCCGGCAGCCGCGAGCTCTTCTATCTGATCGCACAACAACGAACCGTTCGTCGTGAGACAAAGGTCAAGATCGGCCTCCAGCGAGTTCAACTGCTTGATCAGCCGGTGCAGGTCCTTTCGAACGAGCGGTTCGCCTCCGGTGATTCGAATTTTCTCCACACCAAGCCCAACGAACAGCCGCGCCAGCCGGGTGATCTCTTCGAAGGTCAGGATCTCGTTCCGTTCAATCCACACGTATTCTTCCATCGGCATGCAATACGTGCAGCGAAAGTTACACCTGTCGGTTACCGAAATCCTCAGGTCCTTAACAGGCCGGTTGTAGACGTCTCGCACCATCGCGCGTTCCAACGTCGAGCTTTGATCTGACAAACTCAACGATCTCCTCGTTCATAAATCGATCTGCCTGCCTGACAGTAAAGCAGGGTTTGTTTCTTCGAACTTCACGCTCGAGCAAAACGATGTTGGCCAAAACACTTTCTTCCGGCGGCCGGTCGATCAGCACATAAGCGTCGCTCAGATCGAAGAACTGTTGCGACGAGAGTTTGAAATCCGGATTTGCCGTATCGAGCACCTGAAGATAAACCGCCGGGTTCATGAAACGGCGCAGGCTGTTGCTCTCGACGATTACAAATTCGTCGTCTTCGATTTGTCGCCGCAACGCAGGCAGAGCGGTGAACAACTCGCCTTGTTTGGTGCGCACCCACAGCGACCTGATTGCGCCGGCGGCAAGAAAGCGCGCCGTATCGGTGCCGGTGTCCCGGTGTCGCTCTTCGGTGATCGAGAACTGATGCTCGCTTACCGCGCAGCCGCACGTTTCGCCATTCACCGAACAAACTCCGTGACCAAACTGGGTGATCTTCGCGGCCGTCCAATTTAACTCCTGCGTTGCGCGAATGATGCCTTCGACCACCGAGGTCTTGCCGATATTTCGCGTGTGCCCGCCGACCATCACCAGTTTCATAGTACCTCGTTAAGCCGCATTACGGCTGGGGCATCGGACCGAAATTCTTTGCGAGCTTTGCGGTCCTTTGCGGCTTTGCGTTGAGAATTCTTCACGGGCTGGGAATATGCAACGCAAAGCCGCAAAGCACCGCAAAGCTCGCAAAGAACATCCATTTGTCTCAACCCGCGAGGCCGCTCAACAAAACGCTCAGTAAAAGCAGTCGCTTCAGACCAAGTTCGCGGCCGTGTGGTTCGTACCATTCAGTCAGGCTGTGACAGTTACCCGATACGCCGCCAACGCCCAAAGTGATTGCGGGAATCCCAAGGGAAATCGGTATGTTGGAATCCGTAGACGAGCAATCAAGCCGAGGCTCGACGCCCAACACCCGAGAACACTCGATCGCCGCGCGCACAATTGGCGACCCGACAGGCGTCTCACCGGACGGACGATCGCCCGCCTGCTCGAATTCGCAAGTGAGACTCGTGCCGCTCATCGCTCGCTGTGAGTTCTCTTCGCGCACAGCAATTTCGACGACGCGGCGAAGATGCGCCTCGAGCTTACCGATTTCATCGCTCGACACAGAGCGCATATCGACGACCATGCTCGCGCTCGCCGGGATCGCGTTAACCGAGCTGCCGCCTTCGATCACCCCGACGTTGTAAGAAGTGCGCGGCGCAAGCGGCGCCGGATACGACGAGAAACGTGCAACAGCCCTGCCAAGCGCGTGGACCGGATTTACGATTCCGAAATCGCCCCAGGAGTGCCCACCCGGCCCGCTGATCGTCACACGATAACGACGCGATCCCAACGCTCGATGAGTGATCCGCTCGAGCCCCGGGCCGTCCAGCGAAACAAATGCGTCGACGCCTGTCCTGAACTCACCCTCATTGAAGAGGCGCCGCACGCCTCGGAGGTTTCCCTCGCCTTCCTCACCGACAGTCGCAACAAAATAAACCGTCCCCTCCGTCACTATATTGCCAGCGTCGAGCGCCCGCGCGAGCGTAAGCAGACTGACGATTCCGCACACGTTGTCGCTGATTCCGGGCGCGTGAAGCCGCGGTCCTTCGCGTCGCACGCTTACATCTGTGCGCTCCGGGAACACCGTATCGAGATGTGCTGAAATGACGATACGCGGAGAGGATGCCAGGCCCGGCCGTTCGGCTATTACGTTGCCCTCGTCGTCCGATCGCACAAGCGAAAGCCCATTCTCCCGGAGGCGTTGCGCGACGAATCGCGCGCGAGCACCTTCCTTGAATGGAGGAGCCGGTATTTCGCAGATCCGCACGAGCTCATCGTCAAGTTCTGTGCGTAGCTCATCCAGAAACTGAAATCCGCGCCGAATCTGCGGCGATTTCAGCAAACTTGCTAACGAGGTTCCTTCGTCGGTTACGGCTGCGTAGTTCTGCATTGATCGTGCCTGGGTTCGACGGCATGTACGGGCGGCCCTCCGTGGCCGCCCCTCTTTCCTAACGAACCGCCATCACCGGCCAGGAGGGGCGGCCACAGAGGGCCGCCCCTACAGGTTATATTAATCGCATGATCTCTTCATCGGTAAAGACCGAGTCGCTCTGCTTGGCGCGATTGAATATTCGCTCGACCCGCTCCTTCGTAGGCTCGATTCCATTTCGCTCGAGCCAGAAGATGACGTTTGACTTGCCGCTCATCGGACCAATGTCGATCGTTTGTTGGCGGTTCAACATGCTCGCCGGGACGCCGGAGTAGACCATGTCCGCGAGCCAATCGTCGCCTTTGTTGAATGCCTTGATGACCGCCGCCGCGTGCACACCGGTTGCCGTCCGAAACGCATCGCGGCCGACCACCGGGTACGAGATCGGAATAGGAACCCCGGTGGACGTGCTGACTGTGTCACAGTAACGCGTGAGGTTTGAAAGGTCGCGGTCGATATAACCCATCAGCTGAAGGTTCACCAGCAGTTGATCCATCGGTGTGTTGCCGACGCGTTCGCCGATTCCCAATCCCGTGCCGTGCAGGCGGTCAGCGCCGGCTTCAAAGGCGGTGATCGCGTTGATAACGCCCAGACCTCGATCCTGGTGGCCGTGCCAATCGATTTTCACTTCATCAGTCAATTCCATTCCGTGGATAACCGCTTTGACATAGCCGATCAACGCGCGCACGCCATCCGGAGTCGCATGGCCCACGGTATCGCAAACGCAAATCCGTCGCGCGCCGGCTTCGATTGCAGCGCGGTAGAGCGCCCGCACCGTAGCCGGATGCGCACGCGTCGTATCTTCAGTTACATACATCACCGGCAATCCGTGCGAGACGGCGAAGCTCACTGCTTCTTCAGTCGCGGTGAGCATCATCTCCAGGGACCAGCCTTCGGTGTATTGGCGAATCGGGCTAGAGCCGATAAACGTGCACGCTTCGATCGGTATTCCGACCTTCTCGGATATCTCCACGATGGGTTCGAGGTCCGCGAGAACCGTTCTCGCCGCGCAGTTGGGCTGGATGTCCAGCTTGCAGTCGACGATCTCCTTTGCGAGCCGTGTAACGTCTGCTACGGCGCGCGGTCCCGCACCGGGGAGCCCTATGTCGGCGGTGTCTATTCCGAGCGAATCCATCAGGTGAATAAGCTCAATCTTCTTCTCAATAGGAGGATCGATAACCGAAGGCGACTGCAGTCCATCACGCAGCGTTTCGTCGTTCAGTTCCAACACCCGGTTCGTGGTTTCGGCTCGCCCGACAAGGTTCCAATCGTAGATTAGCTCGTTCTTATCCATCCATTCGTACCGCTTCGATTAGAGCAAACGCGCAAGCTGGAGGTCAAGACACCGCACCGTCAGGCAGAAGCGCAAACCACAGAAGAGGCAACCACAGATGGACACAGATAAACATAGATAGAGACGCGGGAACGTATTAATGCTTATATGCACACCAACCATTATTCTTTTCATCTGTGTTTATCTGTGTTCATCTGTGGTTACGTACTACTTGATAAGTGCCAAGACCTTGGTTACACGATTTAGTGCCAAGACCTTGGTAACAGTTCTTTGAAACACGTCGTCTAACTTTCGCGAATCAGGTTTTTGCTCAACATTGATGCCTTTCGATAAATGGAGGCGTCG
>WNFR01010861.1_pt1 | contig 17172 bp, 18 predicted proteins | sample 5400221 | NCBI WGS metagenome assembly WNFR01 (sample SAMN13153357, study PRJNA577476) | soil metagenome | isolation source: 40 cm soil under Madrone tree | place: USA:California | collected 2016-06-14
TGTCCGCGCCGGATTAGCCGCTGTCGACAGAAACTCGTTATGCGATAGGCGACGACGCGCCCGTTTTGGTGCGCTGCTCCGACGTCGGAGCGCTCAGTCGCCCTTCTGCTTCCCGGTCCGTATGTCGGCCCGGATCTCGCCGGGCGCACGTCATCAAATTTGCTCGACGCCGTACGTGACCGTGCTACAGTTGGACTGTACGACTTTACGACTGTGGCTCTCACCCGTGTAAAATCGAAGTTCCAGGTCACGATCCCGGAGGCGACGCGCAAGGCGGTCGGCCTCAAGGTCGGTGACTTCGTCGATGCCACAGCGACGAAGGGGGGCATTCTGTTGCGCCCGCAGGTCGTGGTGGACAAGGTCGAGCTCGAGAAGCGGTTCGAGGCAGCGGAGCGGGCGGTGAAGGAGGGGCGGGTACTCGGACCCTTCAAGACAGCGAGCGCCGCCATGCGTGCCCTGAACCAACGGGCACGTGCGCGCCGTTCTGACTGATCCCTTCGTCGCGAGCTTCCTGAAGGCTCCCCCGGAGGTTCAGAAGCGCTTCGGCCAGCAGCTCGCGCACCTCTTGCGCGATCCGCGCCACCCCTCGCTCCGCGCTGCAAAGCTCGACGAGAAGGATCGGCGCTTCTACGCCCGCGTCAATGACGACTGGCGCTTTTACTATTACCGTGAGGGCGAGGTGTATTACCTCATCGACATCACCCCCCACCCGAAATGACCGAAACGCGTCACCTACATGCCAACCGTGGCCGTTTCGTCGGCGGGCGGTGTTCATCGCGTCCGGTAGGTGCGCATGGTGAGGCGCCTACGGGCAATCGGTGTCACCTCGCCGGACGTGGAGTCCACCCGTTCTTGCAGGTGTTCCCGCAGCAGTAGATTTCGCCGGCGCGCGCAGCAACACGCCGCCACGCACATGACGCGGAAGAGCGCGACGCCACGTGCCGGGCGGCGGGGAGCGGGCCGGGGACGTCGTCGCGGCACCCGTGGTGCGCAAACCTACCCTCTTGCGCACGTCGGGTGCGGCGACGACGTCCCCGGCCCGCTCCCCGCCGCCCGGCCCGCGACGCCCCACTCTTCCGCATCGGGCGCGGGATCGCGAGTTACTGTCCGGGCGGCCGCGGGATGGGCGAGTCGCTCGACGGCAGCGTCGGCGCGTTCACCTGGGTGTCGGGTCGCTGCGTGCGCGTCTTCGGCGCGTCATCGACCTCTCCGGCGAGACACGCCTGCACGTCGGGAGTGGTGATCCCGAGCGCGCGCGCGATGTCGGACGCGCGCTTGCCCTCGGCGTTCAGCGCTTTCACGCGCGCGCAATCGAGCGCCGCTGCGGTGGACACGCCCGCCAACACCAGAGCCGGAATCATCACGATCGTCAGGGTTCGCATGTCACCACCTCCCGAGATCCGATCATAGCCGCCGAGCACAATCGCAGAAAGACTCGCGCGTGCCCGGATCCGTATCGGTGTGGTACAACCGAGGCCGTGATGCACGCGCCACAAGTGTACGCGCAACGCCGCCGCGACTTCATGCGCCGCATGGACGGGGGTGTGGCGATCTTGCGCGCAGCGCCGGTCGCCGTGCGGTCGCACGACGTCGAGTACGCGTTTCGGCAAGACAACGATTTCCTCTATCTCACCGGGTTCCCTGAGCCGGAGGCGACCTGCATCCTCGCGCCCGGAGCCGAGCAGCCCTACACGCTGTTCGTCCGCCCGCGCGACCCCGAGAAGGAAACGTGGACCGGACGGCGTGTCGGCGTCGACGGCGCCAAGACGCTCTACGGCGCCGACGCGGCGTACACGATCGACGAGCTCGACACGCGCCTGCCGAAGGTCGTCGAGCACGCGTCGGTCGTCTACTACGCGCCCGGGCGCGATCAGCGCTTCAACACGCGGATCTTCGAGCTCTTCGGCTGGGCGCGCGACAACCATGCGCGCAGCGGCGCCGGCCCGCGCGGCTTGCTCGATCCGGGCGCCGTCCTGCACGACATGCGGCTCTTCAAAGCGCCCGAGGAGATCGAGGCGCTCGAGCGCGCGATCGCGATCGCCGCCGAGGCGCACACGAGCGCGATGGGCGAGACGCGCCCGGGCGCGTTCGAGTACGAGATCGAGGCGCTGATCGACTACACGTTCCGCCGCCGCGGCGCGACCGGTCCCGCGTACCCGTCGATCGTCGCCTCGGGGCCGAACGCGACCATCCTGCACTACGTCGAGAACACGCGGCAGATGCGTGACGGCGAGCTCTTGCTGATCGACGCCGGCGCCGAGTACGGCGGCTACTGCGCCGACGTCACTCGCACGTTTCCGGTTGGGACGCGCTTCGAAGGCCGCCCGCGCGCGCTCTACGACGTCGTGCTCGCCGCGCAGGAGGCGGCGATCGCGACCGTCCGCCCCGGCGCGTCCTTCGACGAGCCGCATCAATGCGCGCTCGAGATCCTCGTCGACGGCTTGCGCCATCTCGGTCTCCTCGAGGAGGAGCGCGACGCCGCGATCGCGAGCGGCACCTACCGGCGATTCTACATGCATCGCACCAGCCACTGGCTCGGCATGGACGTGCACGACGTCGGCGTCTACCGCATCGACGACAAGCCGCGCGCTCTCGCGCCGGGCATGGTGCTGACGGTCGAGCCCGGCCTCTACGTCGCCCCCGACTGCGAGCAGGTCGCCCCCGAGTGGCGCGGCATCGGTATCCGCATCGAGGACGACGTGCTGGTCACCCCCGAGGGGAACCGCGTGCTCTCCGCGGCCGTCCCGAAGCACGTCGCCGACGTCGAGGCGCTGCGCCGGAGCTGAGCCCGAGCGCGTCCGCGTCGTCGTCGAGCGGCCGCGCCGCACGCACGTTCGCCCTCGCCGGCGCCGAGCGCGAGCCTCCTCCGCGCGCTCCCTCCGCGCGCTTCGTCTTCGCGCCCCGCGCCGGTGACGCCGCATCGACCGCGACCCCGCGGCGGGCGGGCGGACGCGGCGTCGCAGCACCGGCGGGGACCGGGAGTCGCCTCGCAGCCGAATAGGTCGAAGACCTGCTGAGGCGGCGAGGCGACTCCCGGTCCCCGCCGGCACGGGCCGTCTCCGTCCTCCCGCCCGCCGCGGCGCCCCGGTCTTCTGCGGTGCGATCGGCCGCGGCGAGGACGAAGCGTGTGAGGAGACGCACGCCGAAGCCGACGGCGCCGCGCGGCGTGCACGGCAGGTCGCGCTCGGTGAACGCGACGCCGGCGATGTCGAGGTGCGCCCACGGCCGCCCGGCGACGAACTCCTGCAGCATGAGCGCGGCATGAATGGTGCCGCCGTGCCCGTCGGCGGCGACGTTGCGGAGGTCGGCGACGGGGCTGTCGAGCTGGCTCCGATACGCCGATACGAGCGGCAACTGCCAGAGGCGCTCGCCGCTCGCCGCGCCGGCGTCGAGGAGCGCGCGCACGAGGGCGACGTCGTTGCCGAGCACCGCCGCGACGCGCGTCCCGAGCGCGGTGCGCACGGCGCCGGTCAACGTCGCGATGTCGACGATCGCGTTGGGCGCGTCGCGGACGGCGACGGCGAGCGCGTCGGCGAGGACGAGGCGACCTTCGGCATCGGTGTTCACGACCTCGATCGTCTTCCCGGCAGCGGTGCGGAGCACGTCGCCGGGCTTCATCGCGGAGCCGCCGATCATGTTCTCGCTCGCCGGGACGTACGCGCGCACCTCGACCGGCGGGCGGAGCGCGGCGATCGCGCGCATCGCGCCGATGACGGCCGCGCCGCCCGCCATGTCGCGCTTCATGTGCTCCATCCCGTCGGCGGTCTTGAGCGAGAGGCCGCCACTGTCGAACGTGATGCCTTTGCCGACGAGCGCGATGCGGCGGCGCGTCTCTCGTGCGGACGCATCCGCGCCTCGGCGACTCACCCCCGGCGGCCGGTACGTGAGACGAATGAAGCGCGGCGCCTCGGCGCTGCCACGGGCGACGGCGAGCAGCGCGCCCATGCCGAGTGCGGCGATGCCTTCCGGCCCGTCGACCTCGACGGTGAGACCGCTAGCCGCCGCAACCCGTTCCGCCTCCGCGGCGAGCGCGGCGGGCGTGAGCACCGCGGCGGGCGTGTTGATCCACGTCCGCGCCTCGTTCGTCGCCTGCGCGAGGACGACACCGCGACGGAGCGCGGCCGCATGCGCGGGATTCCGGCCGGCCGCAGTCGCCTTCCCGGCGTCGTTCTCGCCGAGACCGTAGAGCGCCAGCGTCCGCAGCGCGACGCGCTCCGGATCGTGGCGGTATTCCGTGAACGCGTACGACGCGAGCGTCGCCGCCTCGGCGAGCACCTCGAGCGTCGCCGCCGGGTCGGCGGGCGGCAGTCCGAGCACGAGCGCCGCCGTCCGCGCGCGCACCTCGCGCGCCTTGGCGACGACCTGATCGGCGGCGCGTCGCCACGCATCGGCGCCGACCGGCCCCGACGCGCCGAGGCCGACGACGACGAGGTGCGGGGCGCCGAGGCGGCGGCCGCCGACGAGCACGAGGGCCGCGCCTTCCACCGCCGTGAACCGACGCAGCTCGAGCTCGCGGGCGACGCGGCGTCCGATCGCGCGCTCGAACGGCCGCAGCGCCGTGGCCATCTCGTCGCGGGTGACGGCGAGCGCGAGCAGATCGACGCGGGCGCGCGTCGCGTCGCCGCCGGCGAGCCGAACGCTCAACACGCGTCCACCCGCCATGTCGTCATCGACCCACCCGGGAGCAGCACGTGAAGGCGCCGGCAGTGCTCACGGCGACACGACGGGCGCCGCGCTCGCCGCCGGCGCGCTCGCACTCGCCGCGTCGGTCGCGTGCGCCTTCAAGTAGGTGAGGACGAGGAAGCGCTCCTGCTCGGTGAGCGGGTTCACGGCCGCGCGTACCATCACCGTCTGCATGCGCTCGACTTGCATCTCCCACATCGCCGCCGTCAGCGACGCGGGCGCGTAGGGCGCATGACAGCCGGAGCAGCGCACTTGATAGATCTGCGCGCCGGCGGACTGCGGGTCGGGAAGCGGCGTCGAGCAGGCGCCGAGAACCGCCAGCGCGAGCGTGACGACGACGAGCACGGCACGGCGACGGAGGCGAGCGATCTTCTCGCAGCGGCACATGAACTCTCACGAGCTATCGGGCAGCAACAATTTTGACAAGCGTCAACGCAGAAGCGTCATCGCAGTACCGCTGTGCGGCATTCGTGGCGCATGCGCCGTCGATCCGCGACACCCAACGGCGTCGCGCCCGCGTCGGAGTTGACACGGCGCACGTCGGCGCTGGCGAAATTCGCTGGCACCCGCTTTGCTCGTATGCCTGCGAGGCAAACCGAACATGCGCGGACTGGTCCTCATGGCTGGCGGCGCACGCGGCGCGTATCAGGCGGGCGTCCTGAAACGCATCAGCGAGCTCGCGTCCCTGCGCGGTGGGCCATCGCCGTTCGCAATCGTCGCCGGCGCATCCGCGGGCGCCATCAACGGCACGATGCTCGCCGCGCACAGCGCGGACTTCGTCGAGGGCACGGCGCTCATGGCGCAGCTCTGGTCGGAGCTCGAGGTGGCGCACGTGTTCCGGACGGACGCGGCGTCGCTCGCGGTCGGCGGCCTGCGCTGGCTGCGCGACCTCTCGTTCGGCGGCCTCGTTTCCGCCGGACCCGGCGCGCGCTCGCTCCTCGACGCGACGCCGCTCCGCGAGCTCATCGCGCGCGCCGTGCCGTTCGCCCGCATCGCCGACGCGATCCGGCGCGGCACTCTCTACGCGACCGCGATCTCGGCGACGAGCTATCATTCCGGTCGCTCGTTCACGTTCGTGCAGGGACGGCCGGGACATCCGGTCTGGTCGCGAAGCCGGCGCGTCGTGCTGCCGGTCGAGCTCGGCGTCGACCACGTGTGCGCGTCGGCGGCGATTCCGATCGTCTTCCCGCCGGTCGCGCTCGACTGCGGCACCGGCGAGCTCTTCTTCGGCGACGGTGCGCTCCGGCAAGTGGCGCCGTTCAGCCCTGCGATCCGTCTCGGCGCGACGCGCGTCCTCGCGATCGGCATCCGCTCGCAATGCTCGACCGAGCCGATCTCGCCCGCCGAAGCGCTCGCCGGCGAGCGGGCGCTCGGCGCCGGCGACGTCTCCGCGCCGCCGCCGTTGGCGCAGATCTGCGGCATTCTCCTGAACGCCGTCTTTCTCGATCATCTCGACACCGACTACGATCACCTGAAGCGCATGAACGAGCTCATTCTCGCCTACGACGGCGACCGCACGCCGTTGCCGGGGCGCACCGCCGCGCCGGCGGTCGCGGAGCCGATGCGCATCGTGACGCCGCTCGTCATCAGCCCGTCGGAGGATCTCGCGGTCGTCGCGAAGACGCACGCCCACAAGATGCCGCGCTTGATCCGCCACCTGCTGGACGGCCTCGGCACGCCCGAGGCGCAGAGCGCCGATCTCATCAGCTACCTCCTCTTCGACGGCGCCTACTCGCAGGCGTTGATCGACATCGGCTACCGCGACGCCGACGCGCGCCACGAGGAGATCGAGGCGTTTCTCTGCACCGGCGTCGCAGACGATGCAGCCGCCTGACGCCGCCCGCGCGGCGCGTTGACTCCGATCGCATAGCCCTCCTATGAGGGGACGGGCGCGACTACCGACGCGCCATTCCCGCCCGCGAAGGAGCCGCCGATGGAGATCGGAGCCGCCGCCAACGCCACGATCGCGCCCGACCGCACCGCCGTCGTCTGCGGCGACGTGCGCTACGGGTGGCGCGAATGGAACGGTCGCATCAACCAGCTCGCGCACGCGCTGCGCGCACTCGGGCTCGAGCGCGGCGACAAGCTCGCCGTGATGCTCCAGAACTGCCACCAGTTCATGGAAGTCGCGCAGGCGGCGTCCAAGATCGGCGTCGTCATGGTGCCGCTCAACTATCGCCTTCGCGGCCGCGAGATCGAGTACATCGTCGACAACTCCGACGCGCGCGCGCTCGTCTGCGGCGCCGAGTTCGTCCCCGAGATCGCGTCCGTGATGGATCAGCTGCGCGGCATCGTCCGCGGCGGCTACGTCGTCGTCGGCGCGAGCGATGACGGCCGCTTCGCGCGCTATGAAGATCTCCTCGCGGCGCAGCCGGCGACCGAGCCCGAGGAGCAGGCACCGCTGGCGATGAACGCGATGATCTACACCTCGGGAACGACCGGCCGCCCGAAAGGCGTCTACCGTTCGGGCGGGATCGATCCGATGGTGCTGCTCGGCATCGTGCAGGGCTTCGGCCTGCAGCCCGGCACCGAGGTGCACATCGTGCCGGCACCGCTCTACCACAGCGCGCCGACGCTCGGCGCGGCGCTGACGGTCGCCCTCGGCGGCACGCTCGTCATCATGGCGAAGTTCGACCCCGAGGAGTTCCTCGCGCTCGTCGACCGCGAGAAGGTGACGTCGTGTCTCGTCGTCCCGACGATCGTGAAGCGCATTGTCGCGCTCCCCGACGAGGTGAAATGCCGCTACGACGTCTCGTCGATGCGGTCGCTGATCGTCGGCGCCGCGCCCTTCCCGCTCGAGACCAAGCTCGCCGCGATCGAGTTCTTCGGCGACTGCGTCTACGAGTACTACGGCTCGACCGACGCCGGCCTGAACGCGATCCTCCCGCCCGCCGAGCAGCGGGCGCGCCCTGCGAGCTGCGGCCAGGTCGTCGCCGGCACCGACATCCTCATCCTCGACGACGACGGGACGCCGCTCCCGCGGCGCCAGGTCGGCAGCATCTACATCACGAACCCGCTCGTGCGCGCGATGCAGTACTACAAGGATCCCGAGAAGACGAAGGAAGCGTTCCGCGGCGAGTACATGACCGTCGGCGACATGGGCTATCTCGACGAGGACAACTACCTCTACATCGTCGACCGCAAGACCGACATGGTGATCTCCGGCGGCGTCAACATCTATCCCGCGGAGATCGAGGAGATCATCTACGAGCACCCCGCGGTGCTCGACGTCGCGGTGATCGGCGTCCCGAACGAGGAGTGGGGCGAGGAGCTGAAGGCCGTCGTGCAGCTGAAAGACGGCGCGCACGCGACCGCGGACAACATCATCGATTTCTGCCGCGAGCGTCTCGCCGACTACAAGCGCCCGCGCTCCGTCGACTTCGTCGCCGAGGTCCCGCGCAATCCCTCCGGCAAGCTCTTGAAGCGCGAGATCCGCGCGTCGTATTGGGAGGGGCGCGAGCGGCGGGTCTGAGCGCGCGTAGGACCCCAGGACAATTGCATGCGTGACCCGGAGATTCGCATCGTCGACGACGCCGAGATACCGCGCGCCGTGAGCATCCAGCTGACGGCGTTCACCTCGGATCCGGCCATGCGCTGGTCGTGGCCCGAGCCGCACGAGTACCTGCGCAACTTCCCGGCCTTGGTCCGCGCCTTCGGCGGCCGCGCATTCGAGAACAGAACGGCGCACGTGACCAGCGATTTCCGCGGCGGGTCGTTGTGGCTCCCCCCGGGCGTCGTTCCGGACGGTGAGGCGCTGGAAGCGTTGCTCGGCGAGACCCTTCGGGAGCCGGCGCTGTCTGCAGCTCCCGTGGTGATGGAGCAGATGGCGGAATCACATCCCGCCGAGCCGCACTGGCATCTCGCCTTCATCGGCGTCGATCCGACGCACCAGGGCCGAGGTATCGGCGCCGCGCTGCTGCGGCACGCACTGGCGCACATCGACGCCCAGCACGTGCACGCGTATCTCGAGTCGTCGAACCCCGCCAACGTCCCGCTCTACCAACGTCACGGCTTCGAGGTGGTCCGTGAGATCCGCGTCGGCGACTCGCCGGTAATCACGCCGATGATCCGCGTCCCGCGCTGAGCGACGGTCGCGGTGCGGGTGGCGAGCGGCACCTCGTGCGCGACGGTCGCGGCGATCGAGCAGCGCCCGGTCTGCTCGGCCCGCGTCGATTACGTCGATCGCGTAACGGCGTGTAGATCCGCGGCACTGATGCGTCCGCGCTCGACGGCGATCCAGATGCTGGTGTCGATCAGCCAGCCGGCCACGGGTTCCTCAGCTCCGAAACCCGGCCCGTCCGACGCTTCTGCAAGGCAGAGACGGCATTCGACAATGCATCGGCCGTCCGGTCGTCGAGCGTGCGATACAGATCTCCGAACACCTCGAGCGCGTTCTCGGCGGGTGCCTCCGGCACGAGACGTGCGACCCGGCGGCGGTTACGAACGAGACGATCCGGCAAACGGACCGCCGCATGCTGTCTCACGAAGAGACTCTTGTTTGCCCGCTGGCGATCGAACGCTTCGTAGCGATCGAGCCTCGCGAGAGCACCAGGCCGGCTATCCAGTTCCCAGATTTCGCCGTGGACACGACCGACATCGGCGTGCACCGCGGCCGGATAGCGACGCAAATCGAACAGGCGAGCGCGTATCGAGGCGCGGCCGATCCTGCGCGCGCCGCGCATCTCATCGAGCAGGTGGTGCGCCTCCTGCCCTCGCATGAGAGAGCCGTAGACGAACAGGCGAATCCTGCGGCGCGACGCGATCAAAAGCGCTCGCGGCAGTACGCCGCCTGCCCCGGCGCCTCGCTGACGCCGACCTCGATGTCGGCGAGCCCGCGGACGGCGTGCGCCGCGAGGCCGTCGCGCAGCCGGTGGAGCACGTATCTCGCGAGCTCCTCCGCCGACGCGTGCACGATCGGCAACAGTACGGTGTCGCTCGTCGGAAACGCGAAGCGCGTGCCGTCCTCGTAGGTCAGCGTGACGGTCGTCGCGTCGCGCGTGATCTCGAGACAATCGCTTTCCGCCGGCACCAACACCCGCTCGTCGAGCTCGGCGCAGACCGCCTTGGTGAGCTCCTTCACCACACCGAAGTCGAGGACGTACCCGTCGGCGCCGACGACGCCGCTGATCGCAACCGACACCTGATAGTTGTGGCCGTGGAGAGGCTCGCGGAAGCCTTTGTACGCGATGAAGTGCGCCGCCGAGAACTTGAGATAGTCCTTCTGCACGACGACGCGGTACTCGCCGCGCGCCGCCGCCTCAGGCGTCTCGTTCGCGACCAGCCTCGCGGGCTGCGAGCGCCGGAAGGCCGTGGTGCGACGCGGCTTCGTCATAGCTCGGCGAGCGCCGCGTGAATCGCGGCCGCGTCGCTCCAGTCACCGAAGGCCGCCGCGGGCGCGAGCGCGACGAGCTCCTCGAGCGGAATGCGCCCGCTCGCAACCAGCACGCATGCCATGCCGTTGCAGCGCGCGGCGGCGTGATCGAGCGGCGTATCGCCGATGATTACGCAGTCCACGAGCGGCACGTCGACGCCGCTCCGCTCGCGATGCCGGGCGCGGGCGATCTCCGGCAGCAGGTGGCGATCGGCGTGATCGCTGCCGAACGCGCCGACCGGGAAGAAAGGCGCGAGACCGGCGGCACGCAGCTTCAGCTCGGCGGCACGCTCGAGGTTCCCCGTGAGGACGCCGAGCGCGAAGCGGTCGTCGCGCGCCAGCGTCTCGAGCAGACGCGGCACGCCGGGAATCGCCTCGACGCGCGTCGAGCCGTCGGCGATCGCCGCCGCGAGGTGTGCCGCGAGTGCGTCGTGGAAGGCGGCAAATGCCGCGGCGTCCGGCTCGTCGCCGACGCCGGCCTGTGCCAACAGCTCGGTGACGATTCGCGGATCGGTCTTGCCGTCGGGCCGTATCCGCCGCAGCGCCACGTCGACCCCGAAGGTGTCATGCATCGCCAGGTCGAACGGCACGCGCCCGGGCGTGTGCCGCGCGTGCAGGATCGTACCGTCGAGATCGAACAGCAGGAGCTTCATCCGCCCGCCTTGCGGTCCCGCATTCGAAGAAGGTAGCAGAGAGCACGTCGCCGCCGCCAACACGCGGGCGGAGACGATCGCCGACGAAAAGGAGGGAGCGGCGCGAATCGACTTCGCGCCGCGACGCCCATCGAGCACGGCCGCGCAGCGGCCGGGCGCACGGGGGCAAAACAGAATGGACCTTGCCCATACGCTGTACGAGCCGGCCGGCGACGGGCCGCATCCGACGATCATCGCGCTGCACGGCTGGGGAGCGAGCGCCCACGACTTGATCGGCATCGCGCCGTTTCTCGGCGGCGGGCGCGTGCAGATGATCTGCCCGCAGGGCGCGTTGACCGTGCCGGTCGCGAGCGCCGCCGGGTTCGGCTGGTTTCCGCTGACCGGCTCCGGCCAACTCTTCGATGAGGGGGCGATCACGCGCGCCGCCGATCGCGTGCGCGCGTTCATCACCGCGGCCGAGGAGCGCTACGCGATCGACCGCCGGAAGCTCGTGCTCGCCGGCTTCAGCCAGGGCGGCGTGCTCGCGTACTTCCTGGCGCTCACCGAGCCCGAGCGCTTCGCCGCGCTCGTCGCCCTCAGCTCGTGGTTACCGCCGCCGATGGTCGCGACGCTGCGGCCGAACGACGCGCGCCGCGGCCTGCCGACGCTCGTGCAGCACGGCGCGAGTGACGAGACCATCGCCGTCGCGCGTGCTCGCCAGTCCGTCGAGTCGCTGCGCACGCTCGGCGTGCCCGTCACGTACCGCGAGTACGCGATGGGTCACGAGATCACCGCGGCGAGCCTCACCGACCTGGCGTCGTGGCTCGACGAGCTCGTCGGCTGACTACGCGAGCGAGTACAACGGGTACGGACCGGCGGAACGCACCGTCACCGGACGGCCGGGGTGACGCAGGATCACGCGCGCCTCGTCGACCGTGATCGCGCGCCCGAAAAGGCAGTAGCGCCGGCGCCCTTCGCGTTGATTGTTCGCCCACTCGGCGAGCTCGGCGGGTGACGGGCGATGGCCGAGCGCGACGGCGCATTGCCGCACGACGAAGCCGAGCATCATCTTCGCAGGCGTCTTCTCGTTCGGCATCGCGAATTATGTCGCGCGAAAAGCGTACGGAAGCCCGCCGGAGGTGTCAACGCGCGGCGCGCGCATCTACTCCGGCACAGCCGTCGGTTGCGTGGGCTCGGGCGACACCGCGATGAGCGCGACGTTGGCGCCGCGGCGGCTCGAGGTCGCGATGCGCCGCACGCGCGCGTCGCTGCGTGCGTCGGCGGTCGCCGACGGCAGGAGCACGTAGACGTCCGGCGCGCGCGCGACGCGCGGCACCGCGAGCGGGTCCTCCGTCGCGGTCCGCGGAATCGCGCGGCGCAGGCGATACGCGAGCACCTGCAGGTCGCTGCCGTCGAGATCGTGCGCGGCGTAGAGCGTCGCATCCGCCGGGAGGTGAGCCTCGACATCGCGCACGAAGACGAGCAGCGAATGGCGTCGCACGTCACGGAGCCGCGCAAATTGGAAGACCGTCACCACCGTCGCGTCGAATACGACGATCGCCAGCGCGACGAGCGCGAGGGCCGGACGCGTCGGGAATCGTCGCCGCAGCGCCGCGGGCACCGGCACGACGCCGAGCACGGGCCCGGCGGGAGCGCGCGCCGTCGCCGCCGCGAGCGCGCGTCCGGCAAGGAGCGCGAGCGCCGGGTAGAGCGGCAAGAGATAGATGTCGCGCTTCCCGTACGCGGCGGTGAACAGCGCGACGACGACGAGCCACCACACGTGCAGGAAGCGCGCGCCGAGGTCGGCGCGCGCGCCGCGCACCCACGCGACCGCTGACGCCACGAGCACGAGGTTCCACGGCAGGACGTCGGTCGCGAGCTGCGTGATCATGTCGAACCGCGAGCGGCCGCCGTGCATGCCGAAGACGCCGCGCCCGACCAGGCGATCGACGTTCTCGTGCAGGAGCTGCACCGTCAGAAAGTCGACGCCACCGCGACGGTACGCGAGCGCGTACCACCCGACGTCGACGAGCGCGACCAGCGCGACGAGCGGCCACGACCAGAAACGGGCGACGACGGCGCGGAAGTGCGCAAGCGGCCCGGCACCCCCAGCACCGAGCGTCGCCGGCGCACCGGCAAGGACTGCGGCACGCACGCCCGCGGCATCGTCAGCGTCGCGCCCCGAGTCGTCGTCCACCCCATCGACGACGCCTGCCGGGCCGCGGTGCCGACGCCACGACTCGCGCGCGACGAACGCGAGGACGATCGATCCCGGCAGCACGGCGCCGGCCGGGCCCTTCGCGAGCACGGCACACGCCGTCGCGGCGTAGCAGCAGGCACGCGCGACGGCGCCGCCGCGGCGGTACCAGGCGAAAAATGCGACCAGCGCCACCGTGATGGCGGCGACGAACACCATGTCGACGCGCGCCTCCCACGCCGACTGCCAAAAGCCGGCCATGCCGAGGAGCGCACCCGCGGCGATCCAGCCGCTGGCGCGGCCGCCGAGCGCGGTGCCGAGCGCGAACGTCGCGACGAGCGTCACCCACGCCGCGATCGCCGACGGCGCACGCACCGTGGCGTCCGTGAGGCCGAACGCGCGCGCCGCCGCCGCGGCCATCCAGTGGAACAACGGCGGCTTCGACGGCAGCTCGCCGTTCCGCCGTGGCAGGGTCCACTCGCCGCGCAGCGCGACGTCCTGCACGACGAGGCCCTCGCGTGCCTCGCCGTGGGCAGCGATCGGCGGCGCGTGCAACGGCCACGCGAGCGCGCCGGCGAGCAGCACCGTCAGCAGCAGGACGTCGACGAGGCGCGCCACGCCGATGGTTCAGACCCGCGTCACAGCGCTTGCGTCACGCGGCAGTTTCCTGCACGGTGCGCGGCCATGGGTCGCGTCCTCGATTGGGCCGCGACGCTGCTCTTCCTCCCCGTCTTCGGTCTCGTTCTGCTGGTCTTCGAGGTCGTGCAGCGCGTGGCGAAAGCGTTCGGCAAGCGCCCCCACGATTACGCCGTCGGCGGCCTCTGCACCTCGCTCGTCACCGCGTTCCGGATCACCGGTCTGCGGCTGAAGGTCGAACGCTCGCCGGCGGTGCGATCGCATCAGGCGTATCTCATCATCTCGAACCACCAGAGCATGTTCGACATCGCACTCCTCGGCCACGTGTTCTTCACGAATTTCCCGAAGTTCGTCTCCAAGCGCTCGCTCGCGCGTCGCATCCCGAGCGTCTCCTACAACCTGCGGCGCGGCGGCAACTGTCTCATCGACCGGGGCGACGCGGAGCAGGCGCTCGGGGCGATTCGCACGCTCGGCGAGCGTGTCGAGCGGAACGGCGTCTCGGCGGTGATCTTCCCCGAGGGCACGCGCGCGCGCGCCGGCGCGCTCGGCGCCTTCAAGCCGCGCGGCTCGCTGGTGCTCCTGGCCGCCGCGCCGCTGACGGCGATCGTACCGGTCGCGATCGACCAGTCGTGGCGCCTCATGCGCGCCAATTTTCTGCCGATTCCGTTCGGCGTCCGCGTCCGCGTGCACATCGGCGATCCCATCCGTCGCCGGCCGGACGAGGATCATGCCGAGCTCCTCGACCGCGTGCACGACGAGATCGCCGCGGCGCTGGCGGTGATGCGCGGTGAGACCGTCGAGCCGCGGCGCCTCGCCGCCGCACACTGAGCGTCCGGACGCGGAGGCCGCGCGGCGCGGGATCGCGTACGCGCGCCCGCCGCGAGCAGGTCGCGAGCGTCGTCTCACGCGAGCGGCGCGGTGCACCACTTACAGCGCCGCGCGTCGAGCGCGACGGTCTCTTTGCACTCGGGACAGGACTTGGTCGGCGCCAACGGCTTCTCGCCGACGAGCGCCTTCGTGATCATGAAGACGAGGAAGGCGATGATCGCGAAATCGACGACGTTGCCGAGGACGTCGCCGTACTTGATCGCGTTCAGGACCGGCTTGCCGTCCGCACCCGTCGTCTGCGTGAGCACCAGCTGCGCCTCGCGCCAGCTGCCGCTCGGGATCATCAAGCTGATGACCGGCATGAGGAGATCCGCGACGATCGCGCTCACGACCTTGCCGGTCGCGGCCCCGATGATCACGCCGATCGCGAGCGCCAACGCATTCGTCTTCAGCAAAAACGCTTTGAACTCGCTCCACATGCGCGCACCTCCCGGGGGATTTTGCAGCGGTCGATCATAGTGGGATTCGACGGGGATTCCAGTCCGCGGCGCCTCACGGTCTTCAGCCGCCGAGCGGCGGGACGGCATCAGCCGCCGAGCAGGAGGCCCGCCGCGAACGTCGCCCCGGCCGCGAGCGCGCCGATCACGGTCGCCTCGACGCCCGCCCGCCACCACGAGCGGCCGGTCACGACGGTTTTCGCCGCGCCAACGAAGAAGAGGGTCGCGAGCGTGAGCGCGATCGAGGCGCGAGACGCCGCCGTCGGGCCGAGCGCCGCGTACGGCAGGGTCGGCATCGCGGCGCCGAACGCGTACGCCGCCCCGGTCGCGACGCCGGCGACGGCGGGCAGACGGTGCGGGTCGAGTGACAGGCCGAGCTCGTCGCGCATCATCGTGTCGACCCAACGGCTGCGCTCGGCGGTGACGTGCGCGACGATCGCGTGCAACACGTCGCCGTGAAAGCCCTTGGCGCGGAAGATCTCGCGGACTTCCTTGCGCTCCGTCTCGGGGTAGAGATCGACCTCGCGCTCCTCACGCCCGCGCTCGGCGAGGTAATACTCGCGCTCGCTCTTCACCGCGAGATAGCCGCCGAGCCCCATGGCGATCGTACCGCCGATCAGCTCGGCGAGCCCGGCGAGGAACACGACGTGCGCCGGCGCCGCCGCGCCGTAGACGCCGGAGACGACGGCGAACGCCGCGACGAGCCCGTCGTTCGCGCCGAACACGAGCTCACGCACGATGCCGCCGCCCGGAATGTGCGGCGCCTCCGAGTGTCCGCCCCGTCGCATGCGACGTGCACGATCGATCAGGTACCCGAGCATGCCCGCACCCTAATGTCCCGAATTCAGACTCGGGACACTGATATGGAACGACTTGTCAAGCAAGCACGATCTTCGTCTCTTTGTGTGGTGTAGAAGCCGCCGAGCCAGCGATGGTCGCCGGGGCTGCATCGACGGTTGATCACTCTGATATTCGCGGATCGGCCCCGAGAGAGCCGGGCGCGTAGTGTCCACGAGGATCCTCCTTCCCGTGTGCCCCGGCGATCATCGTTGGCTCGGCGTTCATAATGTGTCGCCGGTGCGGTTACGCCGCGCGGCGATGCTCCTGCTCGGCGTGCACCCCGATGGCCCAGATGAATCCCAAGAGTTCGCGGCCCACGGCCGTCACGACCTGCGGCTTGGGTTTCCCCTTGCCGAGTAAACGCTGGTAGCGGGTATGCAGCCGGTGTTGTGCTTTCCAGGCGATCGCTTTCACGGCGTCACTGAGCCCCGCCTGGCGCGTGCGGAGCGTGCTCCCGAGTGACGGGCGATGCTGATACGCCCACGCGGCTTCGATGATGATGCGTCGCACGTGCGCGTTACCCGTCTTGGTGATGCCGCCCCGACGCGTCCGCGGGCCGCTGGAATGCTCGCGCGCCACCGCGCCGCTATAGCCCATCAGCTGGCGCGGACGGGCGAAGCGGGTGAGCGTCCCGAGCTCGGCCACGAGCGTGACGGCTCCCAGCTTGGCGACGCCGCGGAGCGCCTGGAGCGCGCCGATCACCGCGCGCATCGCGGGGGGCGCCGCCGCAGCCGCGGCGTCGATCGCGCGCTCAAGCCGCACGATCCGGTCGGTCGCGTGGTCCACTTCGGTCACGTAGTCGAGGAGCGTGGCCTCCTGGGCCGGCTGATCGAAATGCACGGTCTGCAGCCACGCGCGGTGCTTCCCTCTCCAGGCCGTACACTTCGCCGGGCGCCGGCGTCCGTGCCGGAGCAGAAACTTCCCGAGTCGATGTCGGGCCCGGAGCTGATCGCCCTTCGCAGCCTCGCGCGCCCGCACCAGATCGCGCAAGGCTTCGTGGGCGACATCGGGCACCCACACCGCCGTGAGATCGCCGCTGCGGTAGCTCCGCGCGAGCTTCACGGCGTCGCGTCGATCGGTCTTCACACGATCCCCGGGTTTGATCGGGATGAGCGTCGGCGCGACGACGTCGCAGTGCACGCCGAGCTGGATCAGCTGCCAGTACAGCACGTAGCCCGTCGGGCCCGCCTCGTAGCACGCCCGCAGCGGCGCCGCGGGTCCCAGCTTCTTCACCAAGCGCCGGATCGCCTCGGGCGTGTTCGGGATGATCCCCAGCGAGCGCACCTCGCCCTCCGGCTCGGCCACGGCGACCGCGATCGTCGCGGCATGGACATCCAGCCCCACATATCGGCTATGCTTCTCCATACGACCGGCTCCTTTCGCATGTAGCTCTGCGCTACGGGTTGAGATCCGATCCGCAGCGTAACCTACGCGACCGCGTACTACGGCACGCTGCGAATCGGAGCCGGTCGTTCCATTGTGACTAGG
>WNFR01013135.1_pt1 | contig 17169 bp, 16 predicted proteins | sample 5400221 | NCBI WGS metagenome assembly WNFR01 (sample SAMN13153357, study PRJNA577476) | soil metagenome | isolation source: 40 cm soil under Madrone tree | place: USA:California | collected 2016-06-14
GACGGCCCACCTCGGGGTCGGCGCCGGCGCCGAGGCCCTTGGTGATGTTGCAGCCGATTTGCAATGCGGTGCGCACCTTGGAGTGCTTCAGCGCCTGCGCATCGGTGTTGATGCAAATGAAATCCACGCCCTCGAGGCCTGCTTGGACCATGTGCGAAACGGCATTGCCGCCGCCGCCGCCCACGCCAAGCACCTTGATGACGGCGCTTTGACTATAAGAATCCATCAGTTCGAACATTCCGGTACTCCTACTATTTTGTTTAACAGGCACATAAACTGCAGTCTTAGCCTTCAAAAATTGCCTTGAAACCAGGCCTTCATTCGCTCGAAGATATTCTTCATGCCGCCCGCGAGCAGCGGCGCTTCCGTGCGTTGTCCATCGAGATTGCCCTTGGCGTAGAGCAGGAGCCCGACGCCGGTGGCATGAATCGGATTACTCACCACGTCCACCAACCCGCTGACGTACTGCGGCACGCCCAGGCGCACGGGCATGTGAAACACCTCCTCGGCGAGTTCGATGGCGCCTTCCATCTTGGAACTGCCGCCCGTCAGCACGATGCCGGTCGCCACCTGCTCCTCCAAGCCGGCGCGGCGCAATTCATCGCGGATCAAACCGAACAACTCGCCCACGCTCGGCACTTCGATGGTCTCGTCGGGATTTGCCAGCTGCGACAGAGCGCAGGCGTACTTGATCTTGATGTCCTCGGCGTACTGCGTGGGCGTGCGCATGGACACGGCGATGTCGTTGGTCACCTGATCGCCGGCGATCGGAATCACCGCGGTGTGGCGAATCGCGCCGCCGCCGAACACCGCGATGTCGGTGGTGCCGCCGCCGATGTCCACCACGCACACACCGAGATCCTTTTCATCCTCGGTGAGCACCGCATAGCTCGAGGCGAGCTGCTCCAGGACGATGTCGTCGACGGCGAGGCCGCAGCGCTGCACGCATTTGACGATGTTCTGCGCCGCGCTGTCGGCGCCGGTGACGATGTGCACCTTGGCCTCGAGGCGCACCCCCGACATGCCGATCGGATCGCGGATGCCTTCCTGGCTGTCGATGATGTATTCCTGCGGCAGCACGTGCAGGATCTTTTGATCTGCGGGGATGGCAACCGCCTTGGCCGCGTCGATCACGCGCTCGACATCGCCCTGCACCACTTCCTTGTCCTTGATGGCGACGATGCCGTGCGAATTGAGGCTGCGGACGTGGCTGCCGGCGATGCCGGCGTACACCGAGTGGATTTCGCAGCCCGCCATCAATTCCGCTTCTTCCACGGCGCGCTGGATGGATTGCACGGTGGATTCGATATTGACCACGACGCCCTTCTTCAGGCCGCGCGAGGGATGGCTGCCGATGCCGATGATCTCGAGCGCACCGTCGGCCTTGATTTCGCCGACGATGGCGACGACCTTGCTGGTGCCGATGTCCAGGCCCACCAATAAATTCCGATCGGAACGCTTCGCCATGTATCGTTTGCTCTCTAGACGTCGGTATCGTCGGCATGTTTGGACGGTACCGGTGCCGGGACCGCGGCGTTGCGCCAGCCGATGGCAAAGCCATTGGAATAGCGCATGTCGACATAGGTAATTTCATTCAAGCGATGCGAAATGACTTGCGATGCCGTGTGGATGAAGCGGTCGATGCGTTCATCGACCTCGCGCCTTCCCAAGCGCACGGTCACCCCGCTGTCGAGATCCATCTCCCACGCGCCGCGCTCGTCGAGGCGCAGCGCCGCGATGCGCATGCCCGCTTCGAGCATTCGCCCCTGGACCGATAGGTAGCGCTGCGCAACCTGCGATTCCGTACCCTCCGGACCGCTGAGGCGGGGCAATTCCGCGGGCACGTGCGTCGCCGACCTCACGAAGAGTTCGCCGCGCGTATTCAGGAGACCCGACTCGCCCCAGCGCGCGGCGGCGGTTTGCTCGATCACGGTGACGTGCAAGCTGTTGGGCCAGCGGCGCTGAATGCGGGCGCGCTCCACCCAGGGCAGTGCTTCGACCGCGCGCTGAATGCCGTCGAGGTCCGCCGACATGAAGCCCGCCTGGCTGAACGGCGCAACGGCTTTTTCGATTTGACCGGGGGAGACGCGCTGAAAGCTGCCGTCCATCGAAATGACGCGCACCGGACGGTCGAGAGCCCAGGTGAGCGCGCTTCTCCATCTTGGGTTTGTTCTTGAACCGATTGCGGCGCCAGCTGAAGTTCCAGTTCATTTGCGCTCTCGCAGAAAACTGGTTTCGAGAACGCGCCACACCAGCTCGTCGAAGTCGATGCCGGATTGACGCGCCGCCATGGGCACCAGGCTGTGATCGGTCATGCCCGGCGTGGTGTTGATTTCGATGAAGTAGAACTTGTCCGTGGCGCGGTCGCGCATGAAGTCGACCCGGCCCCAGCCGGCGCAGTCGGTCACTTGGAACGCCGCGAGCGCCGCCGCCTGCAATTCGGCTTCGGCCTTCGCGTCGAGGCCGCTCGGGCAGTGATACTGGGTATCGTTGCGAAAGTACTTCGCCTGATAGTCGTAGAACTCGGTCGCGGGCTGGATGCGGATCGACGGCAGGCCGCGATCGTGCAGCACGCCCACGGTATATTCGTCGCCGGTGACGAAGCTTTCGGCGAAGACGATGGGATCGATGGCGCGCGCCTCGGCGTAGGCAGGCGGCAATTCGGCGGCGGTCTTGACCTTGGTGATTCCGACGCTCGAGCCCTGCGAAGCGGGCTTGACCATCATGGGCAGGCCGATGCTCGCGAGCGCGCGCGGCAAATCCGCCGGGCTCGACAACACGGCATATTCGGGCGCGGCATATCCCGCGCCGACCACGACGCGTTTGGTCTTGAGCTTGTCCATGGTCAGAGCCGAGGCGAGGACGCCGCTGCCCGTGTAGGGAACCCCCAACCACTCGAGCGCGCCTTGCATCAGGCCATCCTCGCCCCCCGGTCCATGCAGGGCGATCCATACCCGGTCGAACCCCTCGCTCACTAGGTTCTGCACGGGATGATCCAAAGGATCGAAGGCGTGCGCGTTCACGCCGCGGCGCAGCAGCGCCGCGAGCACCGCGTTGCCGCTCAACAGAGAAATCTCGCGCTCGGTGGAATCACCGCCGAGCAACACCGCCACCTTGCCGAACTCCACGGCGGAGCGGGCGCGCCGGGTGGCCGCCTTGGTGATGAGCAGGCTCATGCCGGTTCTCCGACGATGCGTACTTCGGTGTGAAGCGAAATGCCGTGAATCCGGGCGACCGTGCGCTGCACGTGCATGATGAGCGCCTCCACATCGGCCGCAAGCGCGTGCCCATGGTTGATGATGAAGTTCGCGTGCTTCAGGGATACCGAGGCATCGCCGATGCGAAAACCCTTGAGTCCGGCGCTTTCGATCAACTGCGCCGCGTGAGCTTTTGGCGGATTGGTGAATACCGATCCACAGCTCCACTCGCCGATGGGCTGTGTCTCCCTGCGCTTCTCGAGCAATTCGCGGATGGCATCGGGATTGACGCCGGGTGCGCGTTCGAACTCGAGCCGGGCGCCGATGAACCATTCGTTGTCCGGTCCCTTCACACTGCGATAGCCGATGGCATAGTCGGCGGCCTGCCGCGTATGCCGTGCGCCCCGGCGATCCAGTACATCGACCTCGATCACGTGGCGCCACGTCTCCCCGCCCCAGGCACCCGCATTCATCGCGAGCGCGCCGCCCAAGGTGCCGGGAATGCCGGCAAAGAATTCCGCGGGCCCTAATCCCCATTTCACGCACTGCCGGGCGATTCGCGCGCAGGGCACGCCGGCCTCGGCCTGGATGCGGGTCGCGCTCAAGCGTTCGAGGGCCCCCAGCGCGCCATGCGTCGAGACGACGGCGCCGCGGATTCCGCCATCGCGCACCAGGAGGTTGCTGCCGAGGCCGATCCAGAGCAGCGGCACATCCGGGGGCAGCTGGCGCATGAAGGCCGCCAGGTCCATGGCGTCGCGCGGCGTGAAGTAGAGATCGGCGGGGCCTCCCACGTGCCAGGACGTGTGCTTCGCCATGGGTACGTCGTGGAGGACGCGTGCGGCGAATTCGGGCGCCAATTCCGGCGATCGCTGCGCGCTCATGGCGGCGCTCCGGCCGCAATGCGGCTCTTGAGATCGTGGGCCACGGCGCCGATATTGCCGGCGCCCATGGTCAACACCACGTCGCCGTCCTGCAGTACGCCGCGCAAGCTATCGGCGAGATCGTCCACGCGCTCTATGAAGATGGGTTCGACGTGGCCGCGGGTGCGCACCGCGCGGCAAATCGCGCGGCCGTCGGCACCCGCGATCGGCGCTTCGCCGGCGGCGTACACTTCGGTCACCAGCAGCACGTCGCACTCGCTCAAGGCGCGGCCAAAGTCGTCCAGCAAATCGCGGGTACGCGTATAGCGATGGGGCTGGAAGACGAGCACGAGACGCCGCGTCGGCCAGCCCTGGCGCACCGCATCCAAAGTTGCCGCAACCTCCGTCGGATGATGCCCATAGTCATCGACGATCAAAGCGCGGCCGCCCGGCCACTCTATCTCACCCAATTGCTGCAGCCGCCGATCGATGCCCTGGAATTGCGCCAGTGCGCGCTGAATCGCGGCATCGGGCAGGTCGAGCTCGGTCGCGACGGCGACCGCGGCCAGCGAGTTCAAGACATTGTGCCGGCCGGGCAAGTTGATGGTCACGCTCAAGGGCTCGCGGCCGGCGCGCAGCGCTTCGTAGCGCGACTGCAGGCCGTCGCGCACCACATTGACGGCGCGAATATCCGCCTCCGGCGTAAAGCCGTAGGTGACGAAGGGGCGTGCCACGGCTTCGAGAATGCTCCGCACCTGTTCGTCGTCGGTGCACAGCACGGCGAGCCCGTAAAACGGCAGGTTGTGCAGGAAATCGACGAAGCTCAGTTTGAGCCGGGCAAAATCGCCCTCATGCGTCGCCAGATGATCGTTGTCGATATTGGTGACGATGGAAATCATCGGCTGCAAGTGCATGAACGAGGCATCGCTCTCGTCGGCCTCCGCCACGAGATAGCGGCCCGCGCCGAGCTTGGCGTTGCTGTCCGCACTCTTCAGACGGCCGCCGATGACGAAGGTGGGATCCAAGCCGCCTTCCGCGAGCACGCTCGCCACCAAGCTCGTGGTGGTGGTCTTGCCATGCGTGCCGGCCACGGCGATGGAGTAGCGAAAGCGCATGAGCTCGCCCAGCATTTCCGCGCGCGGCACCACCGGGATGCGCTTTGCGAGGGCGGCCGCGACCTCGGGATTCGACCGGTTGACGGCGCTCGAGACCACCACGACATCGGCCTCGCCCAAGTGCTCCGCCGAATGGCCGATGAAAATCGCCGCGCCCAGGCGCGCGAGGCGCTGCGTGACCGCGTTGGGCTTGAGATCGGAGCCCTGCACGGCGTAGCCCAGGTTGAGCAGCACCTCGGCAATGCCCCCCATGCCGCTGCCGCCGATACCGACCAGGTGGATGCGATGAATGCGGCGCATTCGATCTTCCATGCGCGTGCGATCGCTCGCGCGCGTGCGGTCGCCGGTGCGTGTTCGATCCCCGGTGCGCGGGAGTTCGCTCATGCGTGCGCTCCGGCCGCGATGCAGAGGTCGGCGAGTTGCGCCGCCGCATCGGTGACGCGCGAGCCGCGGGCGGCCTCGGCCATCTTGAGCAGCCGCGCCCGGTCGGCGACGAGCTCACTGAGCGCCTCGCCCAGGCGCTCGGGCGTGAGATCGCGCTCCTGGATGAGCCGCGCGGCCCCGCCTCGAACCATCACTTCGGCATTCTTGGTCTGGTGATCGTCGGTGGCGACCGGCAGCGGTATGAAGACGGCGCCCAAGCCCGCCGCCTGCAGCTCGGCGATGGTCATGGCGCCGGCTCGGCATACGGCGAGATCGGCCCAGGCGTAGGCCGCGGCCATGTCGTCGATGAAGGGCAGTAGATCTGCCTCGACCCGCGCATCGGCGTAAGCGGCGCGCGCCGCCTCGAGTCCGCGTTCCCCCGTCTGATGGCGGACCTGCGGCCGAATCTCGGGAGCCACGAGGGCGAGCGCCTGCGGAACCACGGAGTTGAGACGCAGCGCCCCCTGACTGCCGCCGAACACCAGCAGGCGCGAGCGGCCTTCACGGTCCGCGAATCGCACTCGAGGCGCCGCCAGCGCCGCAATGTCCGCGCGCACCGGATTGCCGATGGCGCGTGCATGAATCTTCGGCCCGAAGCTCCCGGGAAATGCCTCCAGCACCTGGCTCGCGAGGCGCGCCAGCCAGCGATTGGTCATGCCGGCGACGGCGTTCTGTTCATGGATCAACAGGGGAACTCGCAGCAGCCACGCGGCGATGCCGCCCGGGCCGCTGACGTAGCCGCCCGCCCCCAAGACCGAGCGGGGCCGCACTCGGCGCAATACGCTCAAGGCCTGCGCCACGGCTTTGAATATCGCTACCGGCGCCAGCAGCCACGCCTTGATACCCTTGCCTCGAATGCCCGCGACCCGCACCCATTCGATCGGAAAGCCGTTCGCCGGCACCAGCCGCGACTCCATGCTCCCGGGCACTCCCAGCCAGACCACGGCAACCCCGCGATCGCGCAATACCTTGGCCACCGCGAGCGCGGGAAATACATGCCCGCCGGTGCCGCCCGCCATGATGAGGACCGGGCCGCCGCTCATCGGACACCCCCCGGCATGCGCGTCACGGCGGAGCGCGAGCTGCACTTGACCTCGTGATAGATCCTCAGCACCACGCCGAGCCACGCGAGGCTCACCAGCAGGCTGCTTCGGCCGTAGCTCAATAGCGGCAGGGTCAGGCCCTTGGTCGGCAGCACACCCATGTTGACGCCGATGTTCACGCTGGCCTGCAGTCCCAGCCAGACGCCGAAAGCCAGCGCCAGGTAGGATTGGAACCTCATGCCGGCTTGGGCCGCCATGCGTGATATCTGAAAGGCGCGCCACACCAGCGCCATGAAGAGCGTGATCACCCCGAGCACGCCGACCAGCCCCAGCTCCTCGGCGAGCACGGCGAACACGAAGTCGGTGTGCGCCTCGGGTAAATAGAACAATTTCTGCACGCTGCTGCCGAGACCGACGCCGAACCAGGCGCCGCGGCCAATGGCGATCAGCGACTGCGTCAACTGAAAGCCGCCGTTGAAGGGATCGTCCCAGGGATGCAAAAATCCGGTCAGGCGCTTGAGACGATAGGCCGAGGTGAGCGCCAGCATCGCGAACGCCAGCGCCGCCGCCGAGACCAGAAGCAGCACGTACCTCAAGCGGGCGCCGGCGACGAACAGGACGGCAAAGCCGGTGGCGAACAACACCGTGGCTGCGCCAAAATCGGGTTCGAGCAGCAGCAGCAGCGCGGCGACGCTCAGCAGCCCCACCGGCTTGGCAAGTCCTTGCAGGGTTTGTTCGAGCTCGCTGCGCTTGCGCACGCAATAGCTGCACACCCAAGTCAGCACCAGGACCTTGGCAAGCTCCGAGACCTGGAAATTGATCGGCCCGATCCGCAGCCAGCGCCGCGCGCCGTTCACCATCGCTCCGATACCGGGAATCAGCACCAACAACAAGAGCAGCAGGCCCAAGCACAGCAGCGCGAGACTGTATTTGTCCCAGAGCTCCGTCGGCACGCGCGTCAGCACCCAGGCGAACAGCGCCCCCGCGGCGCCGAAGATGAATTGCCGCTCGAGAAAGAAGAACGGATTGCCGAGATCGCGCGCGGCGATCGACATGGACGCGGAAGTGACCATGATCAGGCCCACCAACAACAGGCTGGCCACCAACCCCAGAGTGATGTAGTCCCAGGCGAAGGGCATCCGTTCGCGCGCCCGCATTCCATAGGACATGGTCGCCGTGGTCATGCGGGCCTCCGCTCGAGCTCGCGGACCGCGTCGGCAAACACGTCGCCGCGATGGCCGTAGTCGCGAAACATATCGAGGCTGGCGCAGGCCGGAGACAGCAGCACGGTATCGCCCGCCCGCGCAATCCGCGCCGCGGCCGCCACGGCCTCTTGCATGGACGCAACCGTCTCCGTGGTGCACACGCCCGCGAGGGCCGCTGCCACCGCGGGAGCATCCTTGCCGATCAACACCGCGTGCCGCACCTTGCCGCGAAAGGCTGGGCCAAGCGGCGTGAAGTCTTGGCCCTTGCCCTCGCCCCCCGCAATCATCACCAGAGGCCCCGGCATCCCGGCGACGGCCGCGATGGTCGCACCCACGTTGGTGCCCTTGGAGTCATCGATGTAGCGCACTCCGGCCGCATCGGCGATCCACTCCGAGCGGTGCGGCAGACCGGGAAAGGACACCAGCGCATCGATCATCGCCGCCGTCGGCAATCCCACCGCACCCCCTAAGGCCAATGCCGCGAGCGCGTTGGCGGCGTTGTGCAGGCCGGTGATCTTCATGCGGGAAACGTCCAGCAATCCTTCGCCGCGACGAGCGAGCAGAGTCCGGGCACCGCTCTGCACCAGGGTGAAATCAGCGTCACGGCGTTCAATGGAAAACGTCACTGTGCGCTTAGGCGTGCCGCCGCGCATCGCCGCCACCAGCGGATCGTCCACATTCAGCACCACGGTCGCGGCGTGGGCGAATATCCGCGACTTGGCCAGCGCATACGCCGCCACCGACGGATAACGGTCCAAATGATCGGCCGTCACGTTCAGCACCACCGCGGCCTGGAGCCGCAGGGAGTACGTGGTCTCCAGCTGAAAACTCGACAGCTCGAGCACGTAGAGATAAAACTCGACAGCTCGAGCACGTAGAGATCCGGAGTGGGCTGCTCCAGCAGGTCGAGGGCCGGTTCGCCCAAATTGCCGCCGGCGAGCACCGTGCGTCCCGCCGCCGCGGCCATGCGCGCCACCAGGCTCGTGACCGTGCTCTTGCCGTTGGTGCCGGTGATGCCGATCACCGGCGCCTGCACATTGCGCGCGAACAGCTCCACATCACCCAGCACATCGATGCCGCGATCCCGCGCCGCGCGCGCGATGGGCTCGTCCAGCGACACCCCGGGGGACATCAGCACCTGCGACGCTCCGTCGAGCAGCGACAAGTCGAAGCCGCCGAGTCGAAGATCGAGCGAGTTCGCGAGACCGCCGAGTTCGGCAAGCCCCGGCGGTGTGCGGCGCGTGTCGGTGGCGCTGACCGGGATGCCGCGCTTCGCGAGATGGCGCAGGCACGAGGCGCCCGTCTTGCCGAGTCCTACGACGACGCTGTGCATCAGCGGATCTTCAAGGTTGCAAGACCCACCAACACCAGCACGAAGCTGATGATCCAGAAACGCACGATCACTTTCGGTTCGGCCCACCCCTTGAGTTCGAAATGATGGTGAATCGGCGCCATGCGGAAAATGCGCCTGCCCGTGAGCTTGAACGACGCCACCTGCAGCATCACGGAGACGGTCTCGAGGACGAATACGCCGCCCATGACGAACAGCACGATTTCCTGACGCACGATCACCGCGAGAGTGCCGAGCGCGGCGCCGATGGCCAGGGCGCCCACATCGCCCATGAACACCTGGGCCGGATAGGAGTTGAACCACAGAAATCCCAAGCCGGCGCCCACCAAGCTCGCGCTGAAAATCAGCGCCTCGCCGACGCCGGGGATGTAGGGAATCTGCAGGTACGTCGCGAACCTGATGTTGCCGGTGACGTAGGCGAACACACCGAGCGCCGCCGCCACCATCACGGCCGGCATGATGGCGAGGCCGTCGAGACCATCGGTCAAATTCACGGCGTTACTGGTGCCGACGATGACGAAGTAGGACAGCGCGAGGAATGCCGCGGTGGACATGGGTACGGCCACGGTCTTGAAGAAGGGCACGTACAGTGCGGAATCGGCCGAGAACTGGTGCAGGTTGTGCAGTGTCAGCGCTGCCGCCAGACCGATCACCGATTGCGCCAAGTACTTGTAGCGCGCCGCGAGACCCTTCGAGTTGCCCACGACCAGTTTCAAATAATCGTCGTAGAAACCGATCAAGCCAAAGCCCAAAGTGGTTGCCAATAGGATCCACACGAAGCGGCTGGACATGTCGGCCCACAGCATCGTCCCAAGGCCCATCGCCACCAAGATGAGGCCCCCGCCCATGGTGGGCGTACCGGACTTCAGCAAATGCGATTGCGGACCGTCGCTGCGCACCTGCTGCCCGATCTGGTAGCGGCTCAGCATTGCAATCATGGTCGGACCGATGAATAGAGCCAATGCCAGCGCCGTGACCGCCGCCAGAATGCCGCGCAGCGTGAGGTACTGGAAAACATGGAAGCCGCTGTAGAAGCGCGCCAGGTATTCGGTGAGGGATAGCAGCATGGCTAGCTCGCTCTCATCATGTGGCCGGAACTTGCGCCGCCGCCGGTAAGCGCCTGAACCACCCGCTCCAGGCGATTGACGCGCGAACCCTTGATCAACACGGTCACGCCCGGGGCGAGCTCCGCCTGCAGCCGGCGAATCAGGGACTCGGCGTCCGCAAACCACTCGGCGCCCGAACCAAAAGTCTCGACGGCACGCGAACTCTGCGGACCCACTGCGAACAGCCGCTTGATCCCGCAATCGCGCGCGTACGCGCCCATGTGCGCGTGACTGTCTTCGGCAAACTCGCCGAGCTCCGCCATGTCGCCGAGCACCAGCCAGGTGGCGCCCGGCAGCGAACGCAGCACCTCGAGTCCGGCGCGCACCGAACTCGGATTGGCGTTGTAGGAGTCATCGATGATCCAGCTGTCGCGCGCTCCGGCTTTCAGCTGCAGGCGGCCCGCGACCGCCCGGAAGTCTGCGAGGCCGAGAGCGATTTCCTCGAGGGATGCACCGGCGGCGCTGGCCGCGGCGGCAGCGGCCAGCGCATTGCCGATGTTGTGGGCGCCGCCCGCTTTGAGCGTGATCGCGCGCTGCCCCAGCGGACACGCCAAGGTGAAGCGCGTGGCGAATTCGCCGCGCTCGATGGTCTGCGCCGAATCCTTCGCCATGAAATCCGCATTCGCGTGCATGCCGAAGGTGAGGATGCGCCGCGCCGCGCTCACTTTACGCCAATAGCCGGCGTAGGCATCGTCGGCGTTGATGACCGCCGTCGCGGTGGAGTCGATGCAGGACACCATCTCGCCCTCGCCCTGGGCGACGCCGTCCAGATTGCCGAAGCCCTCGAGATGTTCGGCGCCGGCGTTGGTGATGAGACCCACGGTCGGCCGCGCCAGCCGTACCAGCTCGGCGACATCCCCGATGCGATTCGCACCCATCTCGACCACCGCACTGCGGTGCGAGTCTTCGAGGCGCATCAGCGTCACGGGCACGCCGATATGATTGTTGAGATTGCCGTGAGTCGCCATGCACAGACCCATGCGCGACAGAATCGCGGCGGTCATTTCCTTGGCGGTGGTCTTGCCGTTGCTGCCGCCGATGGCCACGATCGGAATGGTGAATTGGCCGCGCCAGGCGTGGCCCAAGTGCTGCAGCGCTCGCAGCGCATCCGGAACGACGATCTGCGGCAGCGCGTGCGGCACCGCCCGTTCGACGATGGCGCCGATGGCGCCCCGGACCGCCGCGGCCGCTACGAAGTCTCCGCCGTCGAAGGTGGGTCCGCGGAGCGCGACGAACAGCGAACCCGGCTGAAGCGTGCGGCTGTCCGTGGCCACCGCGCCGTAGGGGCGATCGTCGCCGACCAATTGGCCGCCGATCACCGTTGCCGCGTCGCGCAACGTTCGCTTCATGTTCAACTCCCCGCTCACGCGGCCGCCCCGAGATGGCGCTGCGCTTCGCGCCGATCGCTGAAGCTGCGCCGCGTGCCGCCGTAGATTTGGTAGTCCTCGTGACCCTTGCCCGCGATCAGCACCACGTCGCTTGCCGCCGCTTCCGTGAGTGCCGTGCCGATGGCTTCGCCGCGGTCGTGAATGACCCGCACGTTGCGCGATTTGATGCCGCTCACGATGGCGCGGGTAATGATCTCTGGATTCTCGGAGCGCGGATTGTCGTCGGTGACGATGATCCGGTCCGCCAGCTCATCGGCAACCGCGCCCATGATGGAACGCTTGCCGGGGTCGCGGTCGCCGCCGCACCCGAACACGCACCACAACGCACCCTTGCAATGCTCGCGCAAGGCGCGGAGTGCCTGGGCGAGCGCATCGGGCGTGTGCGCGTAGTCGACCACGGCCATCGGCTTATCGCCGGCGGCAGGTTCATCGCCGGCGGCAAGTCTATCGCCCGCGGCGGGTTTATCGCCGGCGGCGGCTTCAACCACTTCCATGCGTCCGGGAGGCGGCACGCACTCCGCCAATACGCGGGCCGCCTCGGCGAGCGGTGTGCCCAGCGACAGCAGGCAGGCGATGACCACCAAGGCGTTCTCGGCATTGAAGCGGCCCAGCAACCGGGTGGCGACTTGGGCCTTGCCGAAGCTGCCGTCGAGTTGCATCGAGACGCCGTGCACATCCAAGGCCACCTGGGCTGCGCGCAGCGCGCGCTCGGCCAGCCACCCTGATTCGCCGGCACCGATCCAAACGGCGGTCAGGGGCACCCGTCCGGCAAGCTTGCGCGCAAGTTCGCGGCCGAAGGCATCGCCGACGTTGACGACGATGTGTTTGAGATCGGGAGCATCGAATAACCGCGCCTTCGCAGCACCGTAGGCCGCCATGGTCTCGTGATAATCCAAGTGATCGCGGCTCAAATTGGTGAATGCGGCCGAATGCAATCGCACGCCGGCGACGCGATCCTGATCCAGAGCCTGCGAAGATACTTCCATCGCCACCTCGCGCACGCCGGAGGCGCGCAAGGCGGCGAGTTCGCGATGCAGCGTGACCACATCGGGCGTGGTGAGCGTGGGCTGCTCGAGCGACGCAATACGCCCCCAGCCGATGGTCCCGATATAGGCAGCCTGCGATCCCAGCCGCTCCAGACATTGAGCCAGCAGATAGGCGCACGTGGTCTTGCCATTGGTTCCGGTAATGCCGGTGATGCGCAGCTGCGATGAGGGCCAATTGAAGAATCGATCGGCAATGCGGCCGACCAGTCCCTTGAGCCCCGGTATCGCCGCCGCGAATACCGTCGCCGGCAACTTCGGGGGCGAGACTTGGGCGCCGGGCTCCCACAGCACCACGCTCGCGCCGCGCGCGGCCGCCTCGGTGGCAAACTTGAGCCCATGCGCAGTGCGGCCGGGCAGCGCGAAGAACAGGCTGCCGGGACGCACCTCTCGGCTGTCGAGAGTGAGATCGACAACGCCCCGTGATTCCATAGCGGGCACCGCCGCGATGCCGTCGAGCAGCCACATGAGGGAGGTGCTCATGGCGTCTCGTTGGCCTGCACCAGAGCGGCGGCCGGCACATTCTGCAAATCATCGGGCGGCACGTCCATCAGGCGCAGGGCGCCGGACATCACGCTGGCGAATACCGGCGCGGCAACCGTGCCGCCCTGAGCGAGCGTGCCGCCCTGATGCATATCCCGGCTCGGCTCGTCGATCACCACCACCGTGGCCAGTTTCGGGTGCGACGCGGGGACCAAGCCGGCGAATACCGCCATGATCCGGTCGGTCGAATAGCCGCCGGCGATCGATTTGAACGCGGTGCCCGTCTTTCCGGAGACGCGATACCCGATGAGCGAGGCGCGAGTCGCGGTGCCGCCCTTTTCGACCACCTGCTCCATCAGCTGCACCAGTTCGTGCGCCACTTTGGGATTGAGGGCTTGCACGCCGGGGACGGGCCCGGAGACGCGCTCGAAGGAAATGGGTCGCTTCACGCCGCCGGCGCCGATGGTCGCGTAGGCATGCGCCAATTGCAGCGGGGTGACAGACACTCCATAGCCGTGCGACAGAGTGGCGATGCCGATGGGGCGCCAGTGAGAATAGTTGCTCAGCATGCCGGCCGACTCGCCCGGATAGCCGCTGCCCGTCACCTGGCCCAGGCCCAATGCGGTCAGCGTGTTCCAGATTTGTTCGGGTTGAAGCGACAGCGCCACCTTTGCGGTGCCGACATTGCTGGATTTCGCCAAGACCGTCGCGAGATCGATCGCGCCCAAGTCGTGTTCGTCCTCGAACACCTTGGCGCCGACCTTCAGGAATCCGGGCGAAGTGTCCACCACGCTGTCGGGGCGATACTGTCCGGAGGCGAGCGCCGCGGCCATGATGAACGGCTTGATGCTCGAACCCGGCTCGAAAATGTCGGTGGCGGCGCGGTTGCGGTACAGGCCCGCTTTGAGCTGCTCGCGGTCGTTGGGGTTGTAGGACGGCTGGTTCACCATGGCCAGCACTTCACCGGTATCGACGTCGATCACGATGACGGAGCCCGCGTGCGCCTGGTACTCCTGCATCGCCGCCTTCAGTTCGCGGTAGGCGAGATACTGGATCCTAAGATCGATGCTCGTGACCAAGTCGCGGCCCGGCCGCGGCGGACGGATGCTCTCGACATTTTCGACGTAGCGTCCGTACATATCCTGGATGACGCGCTTCGCGCCGTCCTCGCCGTTCAGCAATTGATCGAAGCCGAGCTCCAACCCCTCCTGGCCCTTGTCGTCGATGGTCGTGAAGCCGACGGCATGTCCGGACACTTCGCCCGCGGGATAGTAGCGCCGATACTCGCGCAGCAGGTACACCCCGGGGATTCCCAGCGCCTTGATGTGCGCGGCCTGCTCCGGCGGCATGTGCCTGACCAAGTAGAGAAATTCGCGATCCAGATTGGTGGTGATCCGCCGCGCCAGCCACTGCTGATCCTCTTTCAAGGCCTTCGCGAGCTTCGGCAGCTGGTCGATGTTGTCATTGAGCTCCTGTGGATTGACCCACACACTGTCGACCGGCGTCGAGACCGCGAGCGGCTCCCCGTTGCGATCCGTGATCGCGCCGCGATGCGCGGCGATCTTGACCACCCGCATCGAGCGGTCGTCGCCCTGCTTGGCAAGAAAGCCGTGGTCAAGCAATTGCAGCTCCACTGCGCGTGCCACGAGCAGTGCCGCGCCCGACAGGACCAAACCCAAAATCACGGTCGAACGCCAGCGATAGCTCTTCGCCTGAGCATCGTTGTCGCCGGGGCGCAATTTCACGGCCGCACGATCCGTACGTCATGGGTCTGCGGCAGGTTCATTCGCAGCTTGGCGTTGGCGACTCTCTCGACGAAGGCGTGCGAGGACCAATAGCTCTGCTCCAGCTGCAGTCGTCCCCACTCCATCTCGAGCGAGTCGCGTTCGGCATTCAGCTTCTCCAGATGCACGAACATGTCGCGGGCCTTGTGCCGGGCATAGATCACTTGGCTCGCGGAACCGAGCACGGTGAGCCACAAGACGGGCATGATCAGCGGCAGCCAACGGCGGTATTTCATGCGGCTACTCCTTCGAGACGTTCGGCGACGCGCAGGCGCGCACTGCGCGCCCGCGGATTCCTGGAGACTTCGTTCGGATCGGCCTGAACGGCCTTACCTACGAGCTTGAGCTTCGGCCGGGCATGCGCCGGCATGTCGGGCAGCCCCGCATACATCGGATCGGCCAGCGAATGGCGGCGCATGAATTGCTTGACCATGCGGTCTTCGAGTGAATGGAAGCTGATCACCGCCAAGCGGCCGTGGGGTGCCAAACGCGAGAGCGCCGCATCGAGTCCGGCTTCGAGCTCGGCGAGCTCGCGGTTCACATGGATGCGCAGCGCTTGAAACACACGCGTGGCCGGGTGCTTGTGACGCTCCTGGCTGCGGGCGACCCTGGCGATCATCTCGGCAAGCTGCAAGGTGCGTTCGAAGGGCTGTGATTCTCGGTCCTTCACGATGGCGCGCGCGATGCGCGGCGCCTGGCGCTCTTCGCCGTATTCGCGAAAGATCCGAATGAGCTCGCTCAAGGGGGCGCCGTTGACCACGTCGGCGGCGCTCACGCCCGAGCCTCTGGACATGCGCATATCCAGCGGCCCGTCCTGAGTGAAGCTGAAGCCGCGCGCCGCGTCGTCGAGCTGCGGTGAGGACACGCCCAGATCGAACAAGATGCCGTCGAACTTGAGCCCGGGCTCGACCCGGTCCGCACAATCCGCCAGTGAGGAAAACGGGGCGAGAAAAACCGCCACGCGCGGATCCGATGCGAATCTAACCCGCGCGTCTTCAATGGCCGTGGAATCACGATCGAGGCATAGCAAACGACCGTTCGCGATGAGGTTCTGCAAAATCGCCCCTGCATGTCCGCCTCGACCAAAAGTGGCATCCAAGTAGGTGCCACTCGCCCGTATGTTCAACGCGGCCAGTACCTGAGGTAGCAGTACCGGCGTGTGCCCCGCTGTCGTGTCGCTCACCGCGCCGGCCGGCTAGAACGACAGCGTGTCGAGTTCAGCGGGCAAGTCGGTGGTACTTCCCGGACTCGCCAGCCATTCGTCGCGCCGTTCGATCCACCGCGCCTCGTCCCACAATTCGAACCTCATCCCCTGACCGATCAACATGGCGTCTCGCGTCAGTTGGCCGAACTCGCGCAAGCTCGCCGGCAACAACAGGCGCCCGTGTCCATCCAGTTCCAGATCCGTGGCATGGCCGATCATCAGCCGCTGCAACCGTCTTACTTCAGGGTGCAAAGTCGGCAATCGGTTCAGTTTCCGCTCGATCTCTTCCCAATCCGGCAGGGGGTAAATGAGCAGGCACTGGTCTTTGTCGACCGTCACCACCAATTTGCCCCCGCAAAGCTCCTGCAGCCGCTCCCGATACCGGGTGGGCATAACCAGCCGACCTTTCACATCGAGAGTTAGTTTATTGGCGCCCCGAAACATCTTTGGATGGGTCCCAAGACCCATTTTCTCCCACAATTTCCCACCGGGCACCACTATAGGGAGCCGCGAGACGCACTGTCAACGTCTTAAGTTAAAAAAAACCCGACCCGACAGTGACTTAGGTCACATTTTGCGAGTACCCACCACATGCCCGCATCGAGTTTGTTTTTAATCAATCCCTTAGGAGATCTTCTTGAAATTTGCTGCAGGAGCGAAATGGCGATTCCGCGCGCAGAACCACCGCTTGTATTTAGTTATTTTTCTCGGACAGCTACCGGACGGTGTTTTAATTATCCGGAACGAGCATTCCGTTCTTCCCTGCCCGTCCCGGGCAGCTACCACTCGGGGTCGCTTCGACCCCGTTGAATCCCCGCGTTCACGCGGTAGAAAAGAGTCGGCCGTTAAGCCGGGTTCTGTCGTGGACAGTCATTCCTCTGGGATGCGCGTCGCCGCGCAGCTCTAGCGACCTACCCGGAAGCCTCACGTGGACCACATGGTGCGGCCGACATGCGCCGCGTGCTTC
>WNFR01003134.1_pt1 | contig 17168 bp, 16 predicted proteins | sample 5400221 | NCBI WGS metagenome assembly WNFR01 (sample SAMN13153357, study PRJNA577476) | soil metagenome | isolation source: 40 cm soil under Madrone tree | place: USA:California | collected 2016-06-14
ATTTGCCGGAACTTCGTGGCATCGAAGTCACTGACAGTCAGGTTACGCTCGGAGCGCTGACGACTTATACAGAAATCCAGAACCATGAAACGCTGCGCGCAGAATTTCCCATGCTCTGTCAGGCAGCGAGTGAAACTGGTGGGTTGGCGATTCAGAATCGCGGCACTATCGGCGGCAATATCGTCAACGCTTCACCGGCCGCTGACTCACCGCCCGCCTTGCTGGCCTATGACGCCGAGCTTGAGCTTATCTCAGTCAAAGCGTCGCGCACGGTTCCTTATCATTCCTTTCACACGGGCTATAAGCAGATGGACCTGGGGCCCGCAGAGCTGTTGCGCGCGGTTCGTTTACGACGCTCTTCCAAAGGGTTGATGCATTACTATCGCAAGGTCGGCACGCGCAGGGCGCAGGCCATCTCGAAAATTTGTTTTGCCGGAGCGGCTCGGGTGAGTGGGCCCCAGATCGCCGATGTTCGCATCGCGCTGGGCAGCGTGGCGCCCATCCCGATCCGTTGTTTCCAGACGGAAAACGCCCTGCGTGGCCAAACGATCGGTGCTGCGACGATTGCCGCCGCGAAGACCGTCCTAACGGCCGAGATTGCTCCCATAGACGATCTGCGATCGACCAGAGACTACCGGCTCAGGGTGTCTCTCAATCTGCTGGAGGATTTCATTCAGCAGTTTGCATCGGTGGTTCGCTAACCTCGCGGAGCCCTGCTAATGTCTCAGGCGCAAGCTGGCAGCTTGCGCTACATCGGGCATGCGTTAGAATCGTGCTGTCGAACCCCCCGCATGAAGGTCATCTCTAAATCCGCGAAAGCTTTTCTTCTCGCCGCCCTCGCGGTAAGCGTCTTCGTCTTATCCCTTCCTGTTTATGGGCAGAGCGCGCCGCCGGCCGCTGATGATAAGCAGTTCAATCTGCTGGTGCTCGGCGATTCGATAGCGTGGGGTCAGGGCCTGCGGGAAGAGCACAAGGCCTGGTATTTGGTAAAGACCTGGCTGGAAAATAATAGCGGACGGAAAGTGCGCGAAACGGTCGAAGCTCACTCAGGAGCAGTCATCGGGTCTGTGGGTGACTCAGCGGGCAATCCTGTACCGGCTGAGGATGGCGAAGTGAATCGCGGCTTGCCGAGTGTAAACGATCAAATAGACAGCGCCCTTGGTTTCTATGCGGATCCGGCAAAAGTGGACTTGATAATTGTCGACGGCTGCATCAACGACCTCGATGCGCGCCGGCTGCTGAACGCCGTCAATACTCCCGATGGAATCCGTGAAGCGTCCCAACAGAAATGCGGTCCGCCGATGGCAGCGCTGCTGAGCAGGATTACCAGCACGTTTCCCAGCGCCCACGTGATCGTCACCGGCTACTATCCCCTCCTGTCTGAGAGGACAGAGAGCGATCTTTTCATGAGGGCGCTGGCGAAAAGATTCTATACGGGGAGCGCGCGCATGAACGACAAGCAGTTGCGCGCCAGGCTGATTGAAATCTCTCGTCAATGGTACGAGGGCTCTAATCAGATGCTGGCAGCTGCCGCCGGTACAGTCGATCAGCAGTTGGCGGCGAGAGGCTCGCGACAACGAGTATTATTTGCCGAGGTGGGCTTTCAACCCGAGCATTCGTTCGCGGCGTCCCAATCGCGTCTCTGGGGGTTCGATGCCTCGTGGCTGAGAAAGGTGCTGGTGATTCTGACGCTGGGTCGAGTGACCCTGAAGACGAATGACGAACAGCGGAACCAACGTAACGCCAGTTGCAAAGAGACATTTAAGCCACCTGCCGGCGAGACAAAGCAGCAAAAGGAAGCGAGAGAAAACCGGATTATGCTCTGCCGGCTGGCGGCAATTGGACACCCGAACCGAAAAGGCGCGCAGATGTACGCAGATGCAATCGACCGCCAACTCAGAACAGTCTTGAAGAGTCCTGGATGGCTGAGAAGCATGGCTGCTATCGCAGCCCCTGGCAACATCTTGCGATAAGATCTCACGCTATAAGGAGAACCGCCATGACACCCGACAACATTCAATTTCGCACCGGCGTCATCCAGCCGGTGGAATGCCTGAAAGAGGGCTGGGCACTAATCAAAGATCAGTACTGGCTGTTTCTGGGAATTGTCTTTGTCGGCATCTTTGTGGGGGGCGCGGTTCCTCTGGTCCTGATCGGACCGATGATGGTGGGCATTTATTTGTGCTTCTTTCGGCGGATGCGCGGTGAACCGGTAGACTTCGAGACTTTGTTCAAAGGCTTCGACCACTTCGCGCAAAGCCTGATTGCCGTGCTGATCCAAATGATTCCCATGGTCGTCATTACGGTGCCCGCCTGCATAATCATGTTTGCGTTGATGATCACATCGATGCCGCGTGGGGGCGGCCGAATGGATCCGGACGCATCTTTCAGGTTTGTATTCGCCATTATTGGATTTGAGTTGGTGTTCGTAGTAGTAATCCTCGTCGTTGGTATCGCCGCCAATATCTTTTTCATGTTCTCTCTTCCCCTTATCGCTGATCGAGGCCTTTCCGGACTCGAAGCAATTAAACTCAGCATCAAAGCGGGTAAAGCAAACTTTGGGGGAATCCTGGGATTGATACTGGTGAACGTTGCGATCGGGATGCTCGGCCTCCTGGCCTGTTATGTGGGGATGTTCTTCATCATGCCGATTTCGCTCGCCTCGTATGCTGTGGCATATCGTCGAGTCTTTCCTGCGCTTTCGCAAAACTTTCCGTCGCCGCCGCCCCCGCCGGGAAACTGGGCCGCTTAGAGCATGCCTCAAGCCAACCTTGTCATTCGTGGCCGCCGGGTCGTGGTGCAAAATGATTTGGTCCCGGCGTCCATCCATGTGAGCGCCGGCCGAATCAGCGCCATCGCTGACTTTGAAGATACTCCGTCGAATTGCGAAATAGTCGAAGCCGGCGAAGTCTCGGTAGTGATGCCGGGTTTGGTCGACACTCACGTGCACGTAAACGAGCCCGGCCGGACAGAGTGGGAAGGCTTTGCCACCGCCACGCGCTCGGCCGCAGCCGGCGGCCTAACGACGATCGTTGATATGCCACTCAACTGTATTCCGGCCACGACTACACTCGATGGACTGAACGCAAAGTTGGCCGCCACGCACCGCAAGCTGACGGTCGACACTGCATTCTGGGGCGGCGTCGTGCCGGGTAATACGAACGAACTGGCCCAGCTCTGGGATGCAGGGGTGGTCGGCTTCAAATGTTTCCTCGTTCATTCCGGAGTAGACGAGTTTCCCAACGTCACTGAAAGCGATCTGCGAGCCGCGATGCCGGAACTAGCGCGTCTGGGCGCGCTGTTGATTGTGCACGCGGAGGTGCCGGGCCCAATCGACTCGGCTTGCTGCCAGGCGCCGGATGGAGGCGGCGAAGCCGATCGATCTTATGAGACTTTCCTGCGCTCACGTCCGCGCGCTGCTGAGAACGAAGCCATTGAATTGATGATTCGCCTGGGCCGCGAAACCGGCTGTCGGATTCACATTGTTCATCATTCATCGGCGGACGCGCTCGAGACATTGCGCGCGGCCAAAGCATCGGGCGCGCAACTGACCGTCGAGACCTGTCCCCATTATCTGCATTTTACCGCTGAGGAGATTCAGGACGGCGCTACTGAGTTCAAGTGCTGTCCGCCGATCCGTGAGCGCGAGAACCGCGAACAACTGTGGGCTGGCCTGCGTGAAGGAACCATCGATATGGTGGTTTCGGATCACTCACCGTGTCCTCCGGATATGAAGTTGCGAGACGCGGGCGATTTCATGAAAGCGTGGGGAGGCATTTCTTCTTTACAGTTGCGCTTGCCGGTAGTGTGGACGGAAGCCGCAGCGCGCAGCCTCACAATCAATCAGTTGGCAGAGTGGCTTTGCGCGGCGCCGGCGCGGCAAGTTGGCCTGGAGTCTCGAAAAGGCTCGATCAGAGTCGGCCGCGACGCGGACTTTGTTATTTGGAATCCGGAAGGTGAGTTTCAGGTCGTTCCTGAACTTATTCAGCACCGACACAAGTTGACGCCCTATGCGGGCGAGACTCTGCGGGGAGTAGTAGAAAAGACTTTTCTTCGCGGAGAGATGGTTTATGATGGCGGCGAATTTGGCGAGCCCAAAGGCCAACTGCTATTTCGGGAAACAACATAGATAATGGAAACCTTGGCGCCTTCAGAAGAACCAAAGCCGCAGAGAAGAACGAACGAACCGCCATGGACTTTACTGAATTAATCGATCTTGCCTCAGAACGACTGGGCGGTGCGGTGCTGTTTGCCAACGACGAGTTCTTTGCGCCGAAAGAAAATCTGCTGAAGCCTGACGCGCCTCTTTTTATCGAAGGTAAATACACTGATCTCGGCAAGTGGATGGATGGTTGGGAGTCGCGCCGCCGCCGCACACCGGGATTTGATTGGTGCATCGTTCGTCTGGGCTTGCCCGGAGTGATCCGCGGCGTGATGGTCGACACCAGTCATTTCAAAGGAAACTACCCCGAGCAATGTTCGCTGGAGGCTTGCACGATCGACGGCCAGCCGACGACGGAACAGCTAACTGCTGAGTCGGTGGAGTGGGCGGACATTTTGGCGAAAGTGAATCTTAATGGTGACTCGCTCAATCCGTTCGCGATAACGAGCGAGCAGCGCTGGACCCATCTGCGTTTCAAAATTTATCCCGACGGCGGAGTAGCGCGGCTGCGTGTCTATGGAGAGGTCGTTCCTGATTGGCATCGACTGAGACAGATTGGCGGCGAGTGTGATCTGGCGGCGGTGGAAAATGGTGGGATAGTGCTTTCGTGCAGCGACATGTTCTTTGGCCACCGGCACAATTTAATTATGCCGGGCCGAGCCGCGAACATGAGCGATGGATGGGAAACCAAGCGCCGCAGGGGTGCGGGCCACGACTGGACTATTATCAGGTTGGGCGCCCCGGGGCGCGTGCGACGCCTGGAAGTGGACACGGCGTACTTCAAAGGAAATTTTCCGGAAAGTTGTTCGCTGGAAAGCTGCCACGCCATGGACGTGCCGCTTGATACTATCCAGGATCCGGAATTTGTCTGGAAGCCGGTGCTGGCGCGCACAAAGTTGCAGGCCCACACGCGTCACCTGTTTGACGAAGTGATGGACACCGGGGTGGTTTCGCATGTGCGCTTCAATATTTTTCCCGATGGCGGCGTAAGCCGGTTGCGTGTTTTTGGAGAGATTGAGAGTTAGCCACGAAGACACAAAACCCACAAGGACCGTAAATCAGCTTTGGGTCTTCGTGACTTTGTGGTGATCGGATGCTCTTGATTAGCGGCCTTCAACAACTTAACGCGCTTGCGCCAGAGCAGGCGGAAGCAGAGTTGCTGAAATGCTGCGGCTCGCGAATCTGGGCCAACGCCCTGTCGGACGCGCGGCCTTTCATCGATTCCGACGCGCTCTTTCATAAAGCCGATTCCATCTGGTGGTCGTTGAGCGAGAAAGACTGGCTGGAGGCTTTCCGGGCTCACCCGAAGATCGGCGAGCACAAGGCTGCTGCAACCCAGTCAGAGGAGGCCCGAAACTGGTCGGCCCAGGAACAGTCAGGAATTGGGAACGCAGCCAGAGAGACGAAAGCAGCTCTGGCCACAGGGAATCAGGAGTACGAAGAGCGCTTTGGCTTCATTTTCATTGTCTGTGCAACCGGAAAAACTTCGAAAGAGATGCTGGCAAGTTTGAATAAACGCTTGTCGAACGACCCAACAACAGAGTTGCGAGTGGCTGCTGAAGAGCAGCGAAAGATTTCCCGACTGAGATTGGAGAAACTGCTTAACCAATGAGTGCCATCACCACCCATGTGCTCGATACCTCGCGTGGGCGGCCGGCCAGTGGCGTCGCGGTCACGCTTGAACTGGAAGGTGGCAGTGGCGTCTGGCAGCAGATTGGCAAAGGCGTCACCGATGCCGATGGTCGCGCCACAGATTTGTTGCTGGAAAGTCATAACCTGACTGCGGGTGTTTATCGATTGGCCTTCCAAACTGAACCCTACTTCGTCTCGCAGGCGGTCGAGACTTTCTACCGGGAAGTTGTGATCGTTTTTAGAGTAGGCGATCCAGCACAGCACTATCATGTTCCGCTGCTGCTCAGCCCATTTGGATATTCCACATACAGGGGAAGTTGAGTGGCACAGACTTCAGTCTGTGTTGCTCTGCAGGAATCACAGACTAAAGTCTGTGCCACAGTCCAAATGAACATCAATCCTACAGTCCACGAATGGCTCAGCCTGATCGCGCGGTGGATACACGTATTTGCCGGGATCATGTGGGTTGGCACCACCTACTACTTCACCTGGCTGGATGCGCGTCTGAGTGAAGAAGAGAAAGCGATGCGCGCGACCGGCAGTACGGCTCAGCTCTGGATGGTTCATAGTGGCGGCTTTTACGTGGTCGAGAAGCGGAAAGTACCCGATGAGCTTTCGCGTAAACTGCATTGGTTTCGCTGGGAAGCCGGCACAACCTGGTTGAGCGGCATGGCGCTGCTAATCATCGTCTACTACCTTGGCGGCGGGGCCCTGGTTGATCGTGATGTATCAGATATCAGCCTGGGCGCGGCGGTCGGAGTGGGCGTCGCGGCGCTCGTCTTTGGCTGGGTGATTTATGACCTGTTGATGATTTCCCCGCTGGGACGCAACGAAAAACTATTCGCTGTGGTGGCTTACTTTCTGGTTGTGGGCACGTCTTACGGGCTTTCGCGGGTGCTGAGCGGTCGCGCCGTGTACACTCATGTGGGCGCGATATTTGGCACGATTATGGCGGCCAACGTGTGGATGCGCATACTGCCCGCTCAACGAAAGATGATCGAGTCTATTAAGGCGGGACAAAAGCCCGACGAAAGACTCGCTGCCCAGGCCAAGTTGCGTTCGAAACAAAACACTTTCATGGCCGTGCCGCTGGTTTTCCTAATGATCAGCAATCACTACGGCGGAAACACCACCGGCGGTTACGACTGGATTCATCTGGTGGTGCTGATCCCGGTTGGTTGGCTGGCGGCGAAGTTTATTAGGCGAGCTTAGAGAGCTTGCCTGAGTTCGCGCTGACGTCGCCTGTCCGAAACTTCGCAGGCATTCTAGATTGGCGCCCGCCAGTTAGCTGTTTTGAGCGCCTTATGGCCGTGCCGCTTTACTGCCAATTACACTTTTGGGGGTTTGGTATGGATTAGCTCGGGAGTCCTTGAAGTGGATCGTAAAACTCGTCTTGTTGTTTGACAACGCATTCTCGGAGGTCTTTACGAGCACAAAGGTGAGAATTCCTTTCACCTGCGCGCCGTTTGCGATCGGAACTTGTGCAGTTTTCAGTACCAAATCCTCTTTTGCAAGATCTACTTTCTTACCTTTTGCTCCGGGCATATCAACAAAACCGTTGACATGAACCGGTTCCAGGACTGTGGACGTCGGTCGGCTTGGAGAATTAACTTCCAGGCTCCAACCCTGTGCAGTGGTAGGCGATCCTGTATTAGTGACTAAAACGACGAGCGAAACAGCCAGGTCTTCAGGGCGATTGGGAACCGGATACATCGAAACATTATCGATTCGACCTGTCAGCGATGGTTTCTCAATGACAACTTTGGAGTCCGGTTGGGTATTGGTTTGGAGCGCAGGGCCCGTTTTCACTTCCAGCGGTTGGCTTGTCCGACAACCCCCAAGAACCAACGCAAATACCGCCGGAACTATGATGAGTGGGCCAGTCGCCCGCCGAAGATTAATTATTTGCATTGTCTGAAGAATTGATTCCTGTCTAATAAGATCCGGCCGGTTTCACTCGTTCAACGATGAAGGAAACACAAGAAGATGACTCTGGGTCGTGATTACTTCGTGTGATTTCGTGGATCGTCGTCCTTAAACCGGGATTCGATCCACGAAATCACACAAAACCAAGAACGAGATTACTGGATCCCGTGTCGCTTGCGGTGTCTTGACCGTCGACTACCTTTTCTTCCCCTTCTTGCCCGCGCTCATCGTGACGATCGTTTCAAACTCCTCCTTTGTCAGCGGCATCACTGACAGTTGCGACTGGCGAATCAATGGTAGATTACCCAACTTTGCGTGATAGCGAATCGAAGCCAGCGGCACCGGTTCAGTTAATGGCTTTAATGGTTTGAGATCGACGGCGACCCATTGGGGATCGTCAGCGGTAGGATCGGGATAAGCTGCTTTTGCTACCTCGGCGATTCCCACGACACACTTGCCGGTCCCTGAATGATAAAACAATACCCGGTCGCCGACTTTCATTTGTCGCAGGTTGTTCCGCGCCTGAAAGTTTCTCACCCCCGTCCAGTCCGTGCGTCCGTCACCGACGAAATCGTCCCAGGAATAGGTTTCCGGCTCCTGCTTTACCAACCAAAGATCCGACGCCCTGGTCATCTTAGCGCTCTTCTTTTTCGCGCTACGTTTCGTTGCTGGCTTTTTCTTAATCATTTGTCGTTGCAGGTCCTTGGTTGAAATAGTTAGAATCCGGGGCGTTCTTTCATTCCAAACGCCGGATTCAAAACATAGTGGCAAAACTAAAAGAAGGTGACAAAGCTCCGGATTTCACAGTGCACGATGGGGAAGGTCGGACCGTCCGCCTGAAAGACCTCCGCGGCAAGAAGGTCGTGCTTTATTTTTACCCCAGGGACGACACGCCGGGATGCACCAAAGAAGCCTGTTCTTTCCGTGATTCATTCGCAAAGTTCAAAAAGCGCGGCATCGAAGTGCTGGGAGTTTCATTCGACAGCGAAGCCAAACACAAAAAGTTTGCCCAGAAGTACGATCTTCCTTTTCGTCTGCTGGCAGACACAGACCGGGCAATTGCCGAAGGTTACGGAACCTATGGTGAGAAAAAGTTCATGGGCCGGACGTATATGGGAATTCACCGCACGACTTTCCTGATAGACGAGAAGGGAAGGATTAAGAAAATCTTCAACAAGGTCAAGCCGGAAGATCACGCGGAAGAGGTTCTGGCCGTCTTTGATGAATGACCCGCCCGCTCTCCGGTTGGGCGCCGTCAGGCACTCTTTTCCTTTGCCTTATCGGCATCTGATCTCACCGACCGCTTCTTTCCCCTGGCCGCAGGCTTGCGCCCCGGCATCAGTACGCTCACGGAACTAAATGAGGGATTCAAGCCTTTTCGCTTGGCCTCGACGGCTTCGCGGGCTTTGGTTAACTCTTCGGAAGCCTCATTAACAAAATACATCCGGGTGTGATTGACGATTTGGGTGCGGATTTCACGAGTCCAAAGCAAGAGGTTCGCTAAGGCGTCGCACACTTCATCCTTAGGCAGTCTGGTGACCTGAGCAATCTCTTTTTGCGTGCGAGCCCCGCAGCGAATGGCCTCGCGCACCCGGTCGGCGGGTGAAAGTTTTCTGAGCATACGAGCTATGCGCCGCGGCGAAAAACCCGACTTGGCGTCAATAGATACGCGAGAGCGTTCAGGTACGGCTGTAGCTCCCTGCTTAATCCGCGCGTTCTTGTATTCACGCAGGGCTTGCCGGCTGTGGGCAATCTTCTGGCGAATACACCGCTTACAGTAGAGATTCAGACCGTCTTTGCGAGCCCGGCACAGGCCAAACTCTGACAGCGCCAGCGACTCTTCGCACCGCGGGCATTTTTTCAACTCAACCGCGCTCACTTCCGCTAGTCTTGTCACTCTGTGCGCTCCACTAAGATTTAAATACTTGATCCAGGGACAAAACGATTGCCCTGCAGACAGACAAGCCCGTCTTGCACCCTGGCCCGCTCGAACCCTCTGTGACTAATGTTGGCGATGTACTCCGAATGTGAGCCGGAAAAAATCCGCCGTCGATGGTCACGCTGGTTTAGTCATTGCGTGACGACGCCCTCACCTATCAAGGCATATGAAATACAATGCGTATCGAGGTTGGTCGCAGGAATGGCTGCCGGTTATTGCGAGAGGACAAATAATTGCTTCTAATTTCAATCATGAACTCGCCTCGATCGCCAGTGCGCTCACCTCTGAACTAGTAAGGGACTGGCATTATAATTAGGAAGATTTTTTTTGCAACCTCTTTCTCACATTGACATGGTCCAACGTGCGCACGTGATCATTTCGCGCCGCCAGGCTGCTCCAAAAATAATTTCTGTTTCGCAACGTCTCTAAGGAAACAAGATAGAGCATCCCGAATTTTGTACGAAAGAATCCTGAGGTGTGAGATGCTCTGGACGATACGCTCGACGAAGTGCGAAATGATCCAGTAAAAACATGCATTCGTGATCGAGACAGAAAGCGTTCGCCGTATGTTTCGTGCTAAACCTTCGATGAATGCGATCGTGGTCCAACTATTAGTTGATTTCCATTCGTTCAATTGGCAAAGAAAAAGGAACTGGATCATCAAGACGGTCATTCAAGACGGTCATCAAAACGGGAAACTCTGCTGATCGATCGTTATGTTCGTTACTTCAGACAACAAGGTTGATGCAATGCCAATGGCCTTCGCGGATAGTTGCTGACAATCTTTGCCGGCGCAGACAGATCGGTTTGCTGACCGACGTTGGGGCGTCCACATATTCTCGGCTGAAACGATCGATAAGGATCCTCAAAATAGCTTAGGTCACCCAACCATTAGTCAAGATGCAGGGGTTTCTGCGGGCCGCTCGAAACTCTGGAGCCCATCTGTGCTGTGGATGCCGCTTGATTGTGCAAAACGCGGAAAGCTCCTGTTTTTTGAGTAACTTGGCGAAGCCGCTAAGAGGGCTATCCACAGCTTTTCAACAGGTTCTGTGGAAAACAAGAATGGTCAACTGGGATTTTGCTGTGGCGTTCTTATCGTGGGTTCACTTTCGCGCGATCCTTGAGCCGAAAAACGAATTTGAGTCCGGACCAAACGTCATTCACGGCGCAGATCTTGACGTCCACCAGGCCGGCGGCAAGGCCAATGTCTCGGACAATATTCTCAGAGAGATCGGTTGATACCCCGGAACTCTTTTTTGGCCACGACACCCAAAGCATGCCGGAAGCGTTAAGACGCTTTGCATATTCGGAGAACTTTCTTTTGAGTTCTTTTTCACTCTTAACAAACAATTGAGCAAAGTCGAGCGGTTTGCCTAATCGTGAGTTAGCTGTCGCATCCTGAGGCAGGTCAAGTTCATTCGCGTAACCTGGCGGAGCGTTTACCAACACGATTTTGAAACCAGGTTTAATGCCCAGCTTTTTGACAAGCGGTGTTCCGGAATAACCAGCCATGCAAAACTCTGTTCACCTGCTGACCGTTGATCGTCAGGTGCGATCAATCCTGAGTCATGGTGTGCGATGTTTTCAAACTTGACCAAATCTTGTTATCAACTGAAGCCCGCTGTCGATTACTCGTTGATGATTAGCTCGCCGCCAAATTTGATTCCGCGTTTTTCGCGTCCAAGCGCAATTACTAACACCGCGCCGATAAACACAGTAACCGCCGTGACTGACATTGCCCTCGCATAGCTCATTCTTTCGGCGAAGACGGCTTCGATATAACCGACAGAACCTGCCAACAGCACGCCACATTGGTACGCGAAGCCCGGAAGAAAGCCGCGAACTGAATCCGGCGACAGTTCAGAGAGATGCGCAGGAATGATGCCCCACGCGCCCTGCACCATAAACTGCAACAAGAACGCTCCTACGATAAGCAGCGCCAGTGAGGGAGCAAACGCCCACAACGGAACGACGGCAATCGCGCACAGCAACGCCGTAATCATCGATTTGCGGCGTCCCCAGCGGTCCGAGATGTATCCGAACAGAACCCCGCCGAGAATGGCCCCTACCATGGATATTGCGGTGACTGAGATTCTTTGTCTGGGACTAAAGCCCCATTGCCGCTCAAGAAACGTCGGATACATGTCCTGCGTTCCGTGAGAAACAAAGTTCATCATCATCAGTAACAGCGTCAGGTAGATGAAAAGCTTCCAGTGTGAAGCAATGCTACGCCCAAGCGATCCCCAACTGTCGTGGCGCGTTTTTTTCCAAACTTCCGATTCCTTGACCTTGAACCGAACGAATAGCGCCAGCAGGGCGGGCAACCCCCCGATGAAGAACAAGGGCCGCCATCCCCAACGCGGAAACACAAAGAAATAACAGACGGCAGCGAGCAAATAGCCCGCAGCGTAACCTTCCTGGAGCAACCCCGAGAGCACACCCCGCAATTTCGGCGGCACTTTCTCCATTGCCAGTGAGGCGCCCACGCCCCACTCGCCGCCCATGCCGATGCCGAACAGTGCCCGCAGCACCATGAAAGTAGCGTAATTGGGAGCTAGCCCCGACAACACTTCGACCACCGAATAGAATACGAGATCGAGCAGCAGCGGCAGCCGCCGGCCGTAGCGGTCAGCCAGCAACCCGAAGATGAACGCACCTACTGGACGGAAACCGAGAGTGAGGGCCAGCGAAAGGGCAATTTCTTTATCGGTGCGGTGAAACTCTTTGGCAATGGCGGTCAGAGTGACGACCACCAGGAAAAAGTCGAAAGCGTCGAGGGTCCATCCGAGAAACCCCGCGAAGAGAGCAGCGCGATGCCCTTCAGGTTGTTCCTCTGCATGATTCATTTACAACAGCCCTTAGCGGTTCTGGCTTGACGAGCAAGAAAACGCGGCGATACTAATATTTGCAGACTTTGCGTTCAAGTGATTTATTAATAGATCTCCGGACGCAGCGCGCCGGGGCAGTAGCCCGACCGTTAGGGAGGGCTCCAGATCCACAAACCGAAACAGGAGTCTCGTGCGTAATTTGAGTGTAGGGAAACTGCGAGTTAGAAAGACCACCAATCAGCATGTTAATCAAGAAGCCGGCGGACATTAAGTCCAGCGAAATTACCGACCAGAGGGTTTACCTGAACCGCCGTCTGTTCATGCGCGGTGCGGTTCTAGCGGGTTCGGCTGCGGCCACCGGCTTCCTGTACCGAAAACTGAATCCGCCCGCTGCCGTGGTCGCAGAGCGGCCCAGGATTGCGGGCCTGATCACAGCGCCCTCGAACGACGCGATGCGCACAGGCTTTAGATCGAGTGAGCCGCAGACGTCGTTTGAAGACATCACCAATTACAACAATTTTTACGAGTTCTCGACGGAAAAGCGCTCGGTGGCCGCAGAGGCACGTGGCTTTGTCACACGGCCGTGGACAGTTGAGGTAGGCGGCCTGGTGAATAAGCCGAAGCTTTACGACATAGATGATTTATTGAAGCTGGCGCCGCAGGAAGAGCGAATTTATCGCCATCGTTGCGTCGAAGGATGGTCGATGGTGATTCCCTGGGCTGGCTTCCCTCTCGGCGCCCTCTTGAAAGAGGTCGGCCCGCTATCGTCCGCGCGTTACGTGGCGTTTCAGACGCTGCTGGATCCCAAGCGAATGCCGAATCAAAACACGGGCGTGCTCGACTGGCCTTACGTCGAAGGCTTGCGGCTGGACGAAGCGATGAATCCACTGGCGATTTTGGTGACCGGGCTCTATGGCGGAACGTTGCCGCCGCAGGACGGCGCCCCGATTCGTTTAGTCGTGCCTTGGAAATACGGATTCAAAGGCATTAAGTCGATCGTGAAGATTAATCTGGTCGCCGACCAGCCGCCGGCAACCTGGAATATTCAAGCTCCGAACGAGTACGGCTTTTATTCGAACGTGAATCCCGGCGTCGATCATCCCCGCTGGAGTCAAAAGACCGAGCACCGGATTGGCGAATTCACATCGCGCAACACGCTCTTGTTCAATGGTTATGGCGATCAGGTTGGATACCTTTACCAGGGGATGGATTTAAGAGCGAATTACTAGCTGGAGCGCGGGCATCCTGCCTGAGCGCGAAGCGCAAATACTCGTTTCTGAGAATTTATGAGCGTGCCGCGCACGCTGTGGGCAGGATGCCCACGCTCCGATATGAAAGACACACGTTTTGCCAAACTAGTTCTCCTCGTCAACGGCCTCGTGCCGCTGACGCTGCTGCTCTGGGACGTTTATCGAAAGCAGGTGGGCGCGAATCCCCTGGAGTTTGTCACCCGCACTACGGGCATGCTGACCCTCGTGTTTCTGCTGATCTCGCTGGCGGTGACACCGGCACGGAGGATTACCGGGCTCAACTGGCTAACGCGGTTTCGACGGATGCTGGGGCTTTTCGCGTTCTTTTACGGCTCGCTGCACCTGATGACCTATGTCGCCTTTGATCGCTTCTTTCATCTAACAACCGTTCCGGGTGATGTGATCAAGCGGCCCTTCATAGCGATTGGTATGACGGCATTCTTTTTAATGTTGCCGTTGGCGATTACTTCAACCGACAAAATGGTCAAGCGTCTGGGTGGCAAGCGCTGGACGCGGCTGCACCGCATCGTTTATCTATCAGGAATCCTGGGCGTGCTGCACTACTACATGCTGGTCAAGTCTGACGTGCGTTTGCCGCTAACGTTTGCCTTTTTATTGGCGATGCTGCTGGGATTCAGGGTGTTTGCAAAGTATAACGTCTCGCCACCAAGGGTTTCAGGAAGCATCGTTCCCCGGCGGTAAGGTTGCCCAATATCAATCACGCCGAGCGGCTGGGCGTGCTAATGCTCCGCCGCTCGTTTGCCCGCGGTCCCAAACATTGTTAGATTTCTCTCGTGCTTGATCCTACGAAGCGGTTTTCAAACCGCGTAGAAAACTATCTCAAGTATCGTCCCAGCTATCCGCCCGAGATCATTCCTTTGCTCGAGTCAGAATGCGGCCTGACGGCGGAGTCGATAATTGCCGATGTTGGTTCAGGCACGGGCCTTTTGACTGAGCCTTTCCTGAAAAACGGCAACCCGGTTTTCGGTATCGAGCCAAATCTGGAAATGCGGGCTGCAGGCGAAAAGGTCCTGGCGAAGTATCCGAAATTCACGAGCGTCGACGCCGTTGCCGAGGCGACAACGCTTCCTGATCACTCGGTCGGCTTTGTTGTTGCCGGCCAGGCCTTTCACTGGTTCGATCGCGCGAAAACCCGCGAGGAGTTTGTCAGGATACTAGAACCCGGCGGCTGGGTAATGCTCGCGTGGAACGGCTATCGGGCGAAATCGAGCCCGCTGATGGCAGCCTACCAGGAAATAGTAATGCGTTATGGCACCGATTATTCAGAGGTCCGGCGCGAAGTCGAGGGTTGCGATGTTGAATCATTCTACGCGCCGGACATTTGCACGTGCGTGCGCACCGAATTTCAACAGGGTTTTGATTTCGAGGGTCTGAAGGGAAGGTTTTTGTCCGCTTCGTTTGTACCGGGACCGGATCATCCCAACTATGAAGCAATGCTTAACGACATCCGAAGAATCTTTGACGCCAATCAGCAGGACGGCAAAGTCGTCTTTGCCTACGAAACAGTGCTCTATTACGGGCAGCTTCCACCCAGATAGAAGTTAGTTCTACTTTTTGGCGAACTTGGGCGCGTCACATCCGGCGCGCGAAGTCCAGGGGCTTGAGAGAGCCCGTGCAACTTTTAGTTCTGCCGAGCGGCCAGTGTGGCCATGCGCGCCATGGCGTGGGAAAGATCTAAACGCGTGAAAGATCCCTGCGGATTGAAGCTCGAGCTACTTGTCTTGATCAGTCCATTCTGCACCGCCACTGCGACGTAACCCCTGAGCGAAGCGGGAATCGATGCTGCGTCAAGGTAAGTAAGTGTGTAGGTTCCCGATTCCGCTTGCTGGCGCAAGCCGGCGGCACGAACCAGTGCTATGACGGCAGTCAGTCGATCGACTGCGCCATCAGGAAGGAACGGTCCGCCCGGAGTTGCGCTCGGGAACAACGGGCCGTTTGGCGCTGCCTGCACGCTTTCTACAAAGAGCATAGTGGCTTTGTCGCGGACGTCGGTGTAACTCGGCTGTCCCGGCAGATACTGGGGCACGCGCGCGCCGAGCACGAGCGCGGCCGCGAGATCGGCGCGCGTAACGCCAAAGCCGGGGCGAAAACGCTGTCCGATCGGCCACATCACCAGGCCGCGGAAGTTTTGGCAGATCTCAGAGGCTGAAGCCGCGTCGAGCCCGCTTAGGTCGGTCATCGGCGCGTAATGAGCAGTAGTCGTCTGGACTGTTCCGATGTAGGTCTGCGAACCATTGTAACTTGTTAAGCTCAGGTTCCCAGCGGGAGTGGACTGTGCAGCCAGAGTCTGCTGTACCCGAGCCCTCCACGCACCGGCGGCAGGCAAGTCTACTACGCTGCGCTGGCGTCGCCCGGTTAATCCAGGAGAGTTGAGCGCGTTCGCAGTCGGCTGGCCGTTGCCTTGACTATCAAGGAGCGTCAAAGCGAGGTTGTTCGCGCTGAATAAACCGCCCCAGGCAATTTGCACTGAAGCGCGCAGCACGTCGGGAGCGATGTTAATCGCCGAATCGTTCGAAGAACCCGGGTTCACTGCGCCGGTGAAGACTTGGGGAGCGCTGTTGATGAACTGAACCTGCCCCTGGTAAGCCGTCCCGCGCCACTGGCCAAAACGTCTCAGCGGGAAGGCCGCTTCCAAAACAGCGGCTGGTGCATTCAACATTCCGGCGCCAACTTCGTACTCGTAATAGGGCGGTAAGGGTGTGGCCGTTCTTTGCAGAATGTCACGGACTTGCGCCGGAGTCAGTCGGGGATTGGCTTCGAGCATCAGCGCAATCACACCAGCGACTTGCGGAGCCGAGAAGCTGGTTCCGTTTCCGGTCGTGTAGTAAGGGACTTCAGTCGGACTTAGCTGCGTATCGTTAGCCGCGAGACCGTCCACAGTTGTGACCGCGGCCAAGGTCGAAGCGCGCAGGCTGACAGTGTTCACACCTGGTGCTACCAGAGTAGGACGAAACAGCGGACTGCCGAACTCGCCGCGCGATGAAAATGAAGCCAGCCGCCCCTGATCATCTGTAGCCCCAGTGCTGATTACCCATGGCGCTATCGAATAAGGGTTCAATGAATCTGCTCCCGATCCATTGTTTCCCGCAGAGAAAACCACGTTCACACCATTGTCGGTCAGCATCCTGGTAGCAATGTTCACTGGATCGTTCACATCGAACACCGTATTAGCCGAGAAGCTGCAATTGACGACGCGTACGTTGAAGGCAGGACCATTGGTCAGGAGGTAATCCAGACCCGAGAGAATGAATATGAGACTCGCGTCTCCGGCGCTCAGGCCCAAAATATTGGCATTCGGCGCGACTCCGGCGTACTTGCCTCCTGATTGCTGGCCATTGCCGGCAATCACACCCGCGACGAATGTGCCGTGACCATAGGCCTGGTCGGTATTCGGCAGGCTGGGCGCCGCT
>WNFR01003137.1_pt1 | contig 17160 bp, 18 predicted proteins | sample 5400221 | NCBI WGS metagenome assembly WNFR01 (sample SAMN13153357, study PRJNA577476) | soil metagenome | isolation source: 40 cm soil under Madrone tree | place: USA:California | collected 2016-06-14
TTCCGGACAGCGGCGAGCGCCTGACCAAAGAGCGCTTCGACGCACTACACAACTCCAGCAAGCCCCAACTCGTGCTCTTGCACATCAATTCGCAGGATATGGTCGACGTCGTCATTCGCCACCCTCTAGTGATGATCGCGAGCGACGGTGACAAGGGTCATCCGCGCAATGCCGGTACCTACTCGCAGATCCTCGCGCGATATGTTCGCCACACGGGAAGCATCACACTCATGGATGCCATCCGAAAGATGAGCCTGATGCCCGCTCAACGTATGGAGAAGTCGACTCCCGCCGCTCGCCTCAAGGGACGTCTGCAGGAGGGGGCGGACGCCGATGTCGTCGTGTTCGATCCCCGAACCATTACCGACCGCGCTACCTATCACGCGCCGATGGAGCCCAGCGCTGGGATGCAGTTTGTCATTGTCAACGGCACGGTGTTGATCGATCACGGCAAGCTCGTGCCCAATACGTTTCCCGGACGAGCACTGTGACCTCTGCTGATGAACACTGGCGACTTCAATCGGTGGTTGTACCATGGGCGGCGACCCGACCCCAGTGACTGGAAACGGGCGCACAATCAGTCGCTTGTCGGCCAATACTTGCCGGTGAACGCCCTGAAACGCTTGCCTTAAAGCTGACGCTGAGCCGCGAAACGGCGCATTGGTTGCCAAGGCGAGGCCGGTGGACGAACATAGGTCAAAATAGCAAACGGAGTTTGCATGGGTGAAGGGATAATCAGCGGAATCCTTGGAGACGAGGACGAGAAACCGGAGGTCGAGGCGCCGGAGACTGTCGGCGGCGCGGAGGCATTCGCCGCAGCTATCGCACTTCACGCCTCGATTCAGAATCCAGAGGTCGCCAAGGACACTTCAGCGTTTCTGCGCGGTCAGCTGCACCTCGTGGAGGTGCAGACCAAGCACTTGGAAGAGGAACATGGGCTGCGCATGTCCCATCTGCGCAACCAGCTCCGTGAGGAGAACGTCCGACGCCTTGGACTGCGTTTGCGGGTCGGTTTTCAGCTCTTCCTCATACTGGTCGCGACCGTAATCGGTGTCGGCGGTGCCGTACTGATTCATGACGCGATTACCTCGCGCCGAGTTGTCATCGAGGCCTTTGCGACGGCGCCCAGCCTCGCAACGCGCGGCGTCACCGGCACTGTCGTCGCCGCCGGCGTACTCGACGAGATAACACATCTTCAAAACGCGACCCACACGTCAGTCGCCGCCAAGCGCGACCTATCAAGCGCATGGTCGAACGAGCTTAGATTGCGATTCCTGAATCCGGGATCTCACTTGGTGAGGTCTCCGAGCTGCTGAAGGCGCGCTTCGGCGACGATTTGCACATCGGCGGCGACCTAGTGCAGACCGACGCTGGAACCCTCGAGCTGTGACTGTTCACGGCACAAAAGTGCCCGCGAAGACTTTTTCAGGAGCAATTGGCGACCTCACGAAGCTGCAAACCGATGCGGCCCAGTATGTATTCGCAGAGTCACAACCGGTGTTGTGGGCCACCTACTTAGCCGAACCAGGTCATTTCCAGGAGGCCATCGCTTTCGCAATCAAGCGAGTCGCTAGCGTAGATCCCGCGGATCGGCCCTACCTTTTGAACATTTGGGGCCTGGGATTGCAGTATACAGGCGGCTCTCACCGCGATGCCGTTAGAATCTTTGCCGCTGCGATCGCGATCAAGCCGGATCTACGGACTTCAAGGCTCAACGTTCAAGGGTCACACTTGGCTCTTGGAGATGAGGAGGGCGCGTGGCGTGCGGGAGAGGAGTTGCGAGTAGCGGCGGGTGGGCGCCCAGGTCGTGCCCGGGAGGGTACGTATGCGATATGGGATATTCTCACCTGGAATCTACAGGCGGAACTCGGATCAATGATTAATTCTTTGATCCTTCCACCGGGACCTGCAATTGCAGATATCAAAGCGCGATTGCACGAACCGGTGGCCGCGCAATTAGCGATCGATACCACACCGCCCGACGACAGCGATCCCACAGTCGATGCAGGGTTGCATTTTGCCCGGGGAGAATTAGCGCTGGCATCAGGCGACACAAGCGTCGCATGGGCGGAGATGGAAGCCTTCGGCACAGCGCTTAAAGACCCTTCAGTGTCCATGGCTTATGCGAGTGACGTCTGCCGGATTGCACTTGCCGCCGAGGCAGCAGGACATTCCGATAAGGCCGATGCGCTTCTGACGAAGGCGGGCTCGTTCGTGGACTGCTATCGATTCCGGGGCGATATTCTCGATGGTCGCGGGGACTGGAAGAGCGCGCAAGATTGGTACGCCAAGGCGGTTCATCTTGCGCCCGATCTCCCCGCCGGCTACTACTCATGGGGTATAGCACTCGCCAAGCACGGTGACCCTGCCGGCGCGGAATCCAAGCTCAAGGATGCGAACCAGCGCGGACCACATTGGGCCGATCCCCTGAAGGCCTGGGGCGATGTTCTCGTGAAGATGGGCAACCCCCAAAAAGCGCTTGCGAAATATGACGAGGCGCTCAAGTACGCGCCGAACTGGAAAGAGTTGAAGGACGTCCGCGAGGCGCTGGCGAAGCAGAAAAGCTAATCAGACTGCTCCAAAGCTGACGGACGGTCGTGGAAGGCAGTTCAGGGTCGATCAGAGACACGCGGTATGTGGTAAGTTCCTCCTGCGACACCGGCACTGCAGGAGATCATCCAAATGGCAACGATCAAAGTGATGCAGAACGGGCCCTATCTGGTCCAAGGCGATGATGTAACGGCGGTCGATTGGAACGGCGCCACCTACGCAATTCCAAAGCGTCCGTTTGCTCTGTGCCGCTGCGGCGGCTCCACCACGAAGCCTTTCTGCGACGGGACCCACTCTCGAAGTGGCTTCAAGGCGGCCGAAGCAGCAGTCCCGGGCAGCCAGGACAAACCAGCCACCAAGCCATAAGTATCGCTGGGGCTCTCGGTGCCACCGCACACCAGTGGCTGCAGGAGCGGGCGGGTGCTGCCGAGTCGCGGATGTGTGGCTTCCATCGAACATCCCAGGCCGTCGTCAACAATGGGTCCGTACGCGGTTGATCAAGCCTTCATGCCGGTTATATGACCCTACGAGCGGCTGCGGTCGCGGTATTCCCCGTGTTTGGCGTGCCCCGTGGCTCGATTAGCAGGATGTGGGCTTCGTCTTCTGCGACTGGGCGATGTTCCACACCCTTAGGGACCACAAACACTTCGCCCGGACCAAGCCTCACGGCGCCGTCTCTAAGTTGAATGATTATCCGCCCGCTCAGGACAAGAAAAAAATCGTCCGTACCGTCGTGCTTGTGCCAAACAAACTCGCCCTTTACTTTGACCACCATCAGGTCATGCCCGTTGAACTGACCGACCACGCGGGGTTGCCAGTGTTCTGAAAACGTTGAGAGCTTGTCTGCGAGGTTTATAGCTTGCACAAGAATCGTACCTTTGAGGGGTAGCCTGAACAAGCTGGCATTCTAATTTAGCTTGTCTATAGCCGCCGTTCACGGGCGGCGGCATGGGAGTCGATAGTTGCGTTCGACAAGGCCGACGGGTCACAGGCAGCGACCGGCCAATTGCGGGCAGTGACGACACCGAAATACCTTCCGTGAAGCAGCCTTTCACAGCCTGCGGTAAGCTAGCGCTGACATTGGACGAATTCGCCGAAACACAGGGAGTGCGCAGTTGCGATGGGACACGCCGGTCGCGATTTTTCACGACGTTTCGCTCGCCCGGCAAATGGTTAGACCGCACATGAGCGCCCCCGCAACTTTCCAAGCGATCGCCGCGGCGTTAGCTGCTTTGGCATTACTGAGCGGTTGCGCCGCAACGTTGCCAAACACACTTGCCAAGTATCAGCCGCCGCCCGCAGGGGAACCTGCGGCGGTAATCAACGTCGGGAAGCGCGGGCGTGCTTGGTCGGTTGATGGTGCGGAGACCCCGTCTTTTGCAAACACGCTCCGTCTGCTACCCGGAGAGCACCGTGTTGGGATTAATTGTTTGTCTTACGACATTTTGGCAATTGACGTTCTAGTGACCGGAGCCCGCGCGCCCCTGGCGACTCCGGTGGTCAACGCAAAGACGGCGTTGCAGTTCGTGTTGGTGACCGGCTCATTCGAAGCCGGGAAAACGTATTTCACACGATGCGTTGCATTAAATGGGCAGCCACGGGCGTGGCTCGCCGACGCGCCTGATGGCAACGACCTCCCACAAGGATTCACGTCGATTTGCACGCGAGAATGTCCACGCTAAGCATTTTGCGGAATTCTTGTTCACCCGGCCCGATGTCGCAAAGATCGCGCCACTGGGTTGCCACAATTCGGTGACAGTATGAATAAATGGAATTTCTACCGGAACCGGGAATGAAGACAATATCGACGTCGCGCATCACGAGCCGTAGAACAATCTGTGCAATCATTTTTCTCCAGGCTCTTACGCTGGCGTCATTCTTCCTTTCAGTTCGCGTGGCTGATTCGTATTTGCCGGAACTCGGAGGTAGTGGGCGAGCCTCCTCCATTTACCTCTGGAATGGTCTTGCCAACCTGGCTTTTCTCGTTCTCGCGGGTCTGTGGGTCACATCTCTTTGGCTGGTTGTTCGCGCCAATATGCCAGTGGCCGTTCGCTTTGGCAGACACTTTCTCATGCACCTCAAGGGTCAAGCGCCTTGGCCGTTTCCCTTCCCATTCTGGGATTACTCGGTGGTTATCTTCTGCTAGCGCTCTGACCCTCGATCGAGCAAGAAAATAGGACACCCAACAGCGGTCATTGGTGTCCGGCGGGTTGGGTCGAGAGTGTGCAATTGAAGTTCGACTAGCGTGGTATCGAGTTCAATGAAATCGAAGCGACGAATCCCGTGGCGGAACAAGACTCCTTACGGTTGGTGGATCGCGTCATACGTCCAGCGATTTGAATGGAAGGATGACCGACCGCCGACCAATCGCAGCAGGTGCCTGCTTTGGGAAAACACGATAATCCTGAAAGCAAAGGATCGGGAGGCGGCTTTTCGAAAAGCTACTGTGCTGGCGAAGAGCAGCGCCACGGGAAAATGGGAACTGCTCGGAGATCCGCCAGGCCGTCCTGGCAGGTGGGTACTCGAAGGTTTCACCAGCCTATTGCCCATATATGAGCCGTTAGAGGATGGCGCGGAAGTCCTATGGTGTGAATCTAGAAACAGGACCCTTGGAACAGCTCGTAGACGGATAGAGCCCAAGGGCAAACTCGAAGCATTTGAGGACTGACGCCGCTAAAGCGGTCGCTCGCCACAGGCCGCTTGGGGTCGAGAGGACTCATTCGAGGTCACCGTCGGTGCGACGGTCTCGGATCGGCCACAAGGAGACGTTCGAACCCCCCAATTGAGGTTCCGGACTGCGGTCATTCAGATCCAACTGCTTTTGCCTTAAGCTATCCGCCGTCTGGGAGAAAAACTTTGGCGCAGTTGATGGCTGAATTTGCGGAACCCCGAGGGCTAGTGGCAAAGCGCCGAATCGGCGTCCCGGCGGCGACCCAGCTTGCCTACCACAATAGGAAAACTACTAAATGACGGAAGGCATGACGTGCCGCCGTGCCGCCGTTTTTCCCCGGCAGACTACTACCGGGGGTCCTCACTAAGGGAAATTGCGCCGGACGGGCACTGGCTGACGGCTTGGCACACCGCATCCTCGAATTCCGGTGGCACCTCGCTGACCAGCACGATGGCGTAGCCGTCGTCGTGCAATGCAAACACCTTGGGGCAGAGCCCCAGGCAGACCCCGAAACCGGCGCATACCTGCGGGTTGACGCGGACTTTCATCGTGAACCAGCCGACACCGGGTCAAACTCCAAGTTGATGTGAGTCAATCCGCGCAATATGAAGGTTGGCAGATAGCTGTAGCGTCGTGCGCCGGGCGACCCGTGAACTTTCTCGGAGATGCGAATGTCGCTGGTCCGGTCGAACATGCGGTTGAGGCTGACGACCGTCTCCGCCCGCGCCAGGGGGGCGCCGGGACAGGCATGGCGGCCGGCGCCGAATGCCACATGTAACCGGGCGTTCGCCCGGCCTATCTGGAACTCTCCGGGGTTTTCGAACTTGCGGGAATCCCGGTTGGCGGCGCTGTTGGCGATATACAGGAAAGTGCCGGCCGGGATATCGACGCCGCCGACCTTGGTCGGCCTTTTCGCCAATCGGAAGTCGCCCTTGACTGGGCCCTCTATCCGCAGGCATTCCTCGACAAAATTGGGGATGAGACTGCGATCCTTGCGAAGGCGTTGCTGGAGGTCGGGGCGCTCGCCGACCACTTGGAAAGCGTAGCTGAGCAGTCGCACCGTGGTTTCCTGCCCGGCGGCGAACAGGTTGGAGGCAATCCGGGCGACATCGAGAGGCTCCGGCACCGAGCGATCGGGAAAGGTGGCTGCCGCGAGCCCTGTGAGGATATCTCCTTTGGGATTGCGCCGACGGTCCTCGATATACATCGAGAAGGTCTCGTATAGCCAGGCCAGCGGCGAGTGCTCGACTTTGCCCTCGTTCACGCCGCCTACCCCGGCTCCGCCACGCTCCTGTTCCTGGCGTATGAGTTTCTCCCGAAACTGTACTCGGTCCTCGGGCGGCACGCCCATCAGATCGGAGACGACGAGCACGGCGAAAGGCTGGGCGTAGTCGTCCATGAACTCGCACTCGCCACGGGAAATGAAGCTGTCGATCTGCTGGTCGGCCAACTTCCACATGAAGTCCTCATTTTCCTTGAGGCGCTTTGGAGTGATCAGAGCCATCAGCAACGCCCGGTGGGCGGTGTGCTTCGGCGGATCCAGGGTCGGGAGCTGATCGCTGAATGGCGTCTTGTCGCGGTAGGCTTCAATCAGCTCGGAAATGTCCTCGTTTTCGTGTCCCTCCAGGGGAATGGGGCAGCCCGCAAACGGTCCAGTGGTCGACATGCAAGAGGAAAAGCGAGCGGGATCGTTGTAGACCTCGAGGGCTTCGGCGTAGCCCGTTACCATGACGATGCCCTGATGCGGCTCACGCAGTACCGGAGACTGCTCTCTCAGGTAATCAAAATAGGAGTACGGATCGTTCACGAACCGGTTGCTGCGGAAGAAGTCGTACTTTTCAAATTCGTGGTGCTTATCGTTCATATTGGCCCCCTTCGAGTTTCTGCCGGCGGCGGTAGCTTTTACGACAATAGCCGGGCTTCTCTGGAATAGTTCCGGGGGCACGGGATGGTCGCCGCCGACACGCCCACTTTTAGCAATCGGCTGAAAGCCAAGCGGGCATGGCTGGGAGTGTAATTAAACAAGTGCCGCACTTCAAACATCCTGTGATACCTGATCCGCTTGAATTTCATTGCGTGAGAACTGCCTGTCGCGACAGTCGGCAGTGGGTCGAGTCCAGGCATTGACCGGATCGGGCATCAGAAGCCGAAGCGCGGGTCGCCGCGGGACGATTGCCTTCTTCGGCGGCTTGTACCCCGGGCTTGATCACAGTCAACGCGTAGTCGAGAGCCGAGAAGCGTCTCGTCATCCGACGCGGCCAGATTCTTGGCGGCGATTCCCATCGGCGTTTTCATCATCATCGATGCCGGCACGGCATCGTCATCACGATTCCACCGAGGGCCCGAAATTGTTCACGATCACTCTGGAATCGTGTTCACGTTCCGCTGGAATTCTCGTTCATGATGCGGTGGAAACCGTGATCACGATGAGCCGCAATATGCACAACCGACGAATCGTCGCATCTTAGGGGGAGAAGCCATCGTGTGGGCCTGGAGTTCGCCCTATGCTCACGAAGGCCTTTGTCGATCATGTGAAACCCGAACCGAGGTCACGACGCTTCACGGACGGTCGCGGGATGTATTTGGAAGTGGCTCCCGGCGGAGGCCGTTGGTGGCGCCTGAAATATCGACTGTCTGGCAAAGAACGGCGGATGAGTTTGGGTGTCTATCCTGACGTCCCACTCGCCAAAGCACGCGAGCGGCGAGAAGCGGCCCGGCAACTCATCGCCGATGGCATTGACCCCATTCAAGAACGGCGAGATCGCAAAGCCAAAATCATAGAGAACTCTGTCAACACGTTCCAGAGCATCGCGCGCGAGTGGCACGCCCAGTTTTCGCCCAAGTGGGTTCCCGAGCACCGGGCACGAATCATCCGGTGTCTGGAGGCAGATATTTTTCCCTGGGTGGGCGCACAGCCGATACGGGCGATTACGCCTCAGGAATTGCTGGTAATTCTGCGCCGAATCGAAGCCCGCGGCGCCAAAAGCATCGCTCCCAGAGCCTTGCAAATCTGTGGCCGCATCTTTCGGTTTGCCGTCGCAACCGGTCGGGCGGACCGCGATCCGTCGCGCGATTTGATCGGAGCGTTGGCGCCGTACAAGGTGCGACATTTTGCCAGCTTGAGCGAGCCCGACGCGGTCGGTGATCTCATGCGCGCCATCCAGGACTATCGTGGGGCGTTTGTCACCCGGTGTGCCTTGCGGCTCGCGCCCCTGGTGTTCGTGCGGCCCGGCGAATTGCGCCAAGCGCAATGGTCGGAGTTTGATTTTGCGAAATCGCAATGGCGTATCCCCGCCCAGCGCGTGAAGATGCGCGTGCAGCATATCGTGCCCCTCGCTCGCCAGGCCCTCGGTATTCTCGATGAACTTAAACGCGTGACGGGCCGATTCCCCTTCGCGTTTCCGAGCGTGCGCTCACGGTTCAGACCCATGAGCCAGAATCCTAGCGCGTTAGATTGAATTTCGGACCGTTTCACAGTCCCCAGTACCCGAACCAGTAGTTGATGCCAACCCGGAATATGTTCGCGGTGAAGCGATTGTGCATGCTGTCGAGGGATATACCGGAGAATGCCGCGCATGCAGAGGGGGAGCCGTTGCAGGTCGTAGTGGAGTTGGAACCCTTACCGAGATTCACATGGAGGTACTCTGCGTTAATCGACCACGCACCGTTCAACCCGATTTCGGTACCGGCGCCGGCGACCCAGCCGGTGCTTGTAAAGTTTTTGCCTCCGCTGAACGATGCGGTGGGTTTAGTCGCTCCCGCCGGAGTGTAACTCTGGGTGCTGTTGTGTGATCCGGTTGTTAGGATCGCAGCTACCCTCAAGTAAGGCAGCCAGAGATCGCCTGCGTAACCGATCCGGGGACCGATGATGGCGAAGTCGTTTGGACTGAGTTTTCCGGAGAACGCATAGGTGCCCGGCGGGGGTGATGCACCCGCATACTTCAACGATCGGTTGAGATCCTTAGCGCTCCAGGCGTCTAAATCGGCTCCAACGCCCCAAACCAACCGCTTGGTTTGAAAGTTTTCGCCGATCTGCACACCGCCGACAATACCTCCGCTGGGGCAGTACCGACTGGAAAAGGTCGCGACACTCGCGGAATCGATCGTTGCGCCGTTCAGCGTAGAACTGGTGCACGTACTATTCCGCGCTCCGCCCGCATTCACGCCTACGTAAAAGCCATCCCAGGGTTTATTACTCTGCGCGGCCGCTACGCTTGCGATTGAGGCCAACGCAACAAGGGCAGCCGAACGGCATGTAACTTCGCGTAATTGCCGCCAGATCACGTTGCCGCGGCCTCGCGTGCCAGCTGCCCGTCGGGGCTCATGCTCAAGCGCTGCCCTCGTACGATGGTTCGGCCTTGATTACCATGGCCTGGGCATACTGCGGTGATGGTACTTCATGAATCTGAACGTCGAGGATCAGTGGTAAAAACTCCTTGTGATGTCGCTGATATTTTTCCTCCCACATTTTGCTGTAACCGTAGGCACCATTCCAATATGGGCCACTGGCGTGATAGACAAATGCTTTCTTGAGAATACCGGCGAAATAATCTTTCTTTGATAATTTGCGGATGTATTTCCAGTCTTCTGCTGGGAATGGCTTGTAAGGCCGGAAAATAAAGCCGCCCACTTCGTTATAGATCGGCCGGGTAGTGACGGCAAACCATCCTCCGGTAGGGCCTATCTGCAGCGTGGTGTCGGACACAGTTGACTCGGAATATTTGGAAATGTCGTGCTTTCCGCCGTTGGTGTATTTGTCCTGCACGACATTCATGGCGAGAAAGCCAAGGCGCGGAAATCGGCGGAAGGCGTCGATCGTCGATCGGTCCCAACCCTTCGACAGGGCCAGGACATCGTCATCCATGTCAACCAGGTATTTATACCTCGCCTGCAAAAAGCCAAGGGCGTACGCGTTTGTACCGTAGTTCCGCTTGAGTCGCACATGACGGACAACGCCTGGATGTTTTTTCTCCAGGGTTTGGCACATCTGGCTGTGCCATCGTTGCTGGCGTTGTCCATGATGATTAGTTCAAATGGCAGTTGTGTATTGGAAACCACCGCAGTCACCGCGCAGGAAAGGAATTCCTTTCGGTTTCGTGTTGGCAGCACCAGGCTGAAGCCTTCGTCAAAGTTCGCTTCGCGATCTTTAATTCGTCGCCTTGCAAAGTTCATGAGATAGGCCAGGCGCGGAATCGCATTATTTTAAGGCAATAATTCCGCCAGTGCTGTGCCAATGGATCGGAAATTCACGATGGCGAGATGCCGCGAAAGAGCGCGTTCCATTCAAGGAGATGTCTTTGTGTTGCTTTGCCGCAATTGTTTTGCCGTTTCGACTGATTTACCGCCATTTCGCTTCTGCTCACGTAAGCCAATTCCAAAGCCCCGTTGGTTTGTCGGCCGGAATATCCGAAACGGTGCTAGCCATTCGCGTCTAATCCTAGGTAGACGGGCGAACAGCGAAAATCCTTCGCGCCTATCGACTAATTTATTGTTTCTGTATTTACCGCTCGCGGCGCAGTATCTTTACGCGGTGCTCACCGCCCTCGATCAATGGTTCGCCACGGAAATTCTGCCCCACGAAGGTGTGTTGGTGCGTTATTTGACGCGGGTATGGCCCAATTCGGCTGAAGTGCTCGATCTGCGACAAGACATTTATGTGCGGGTGTACGAAAGCGCGCGCAGGACCCTGCCGACGTCCCCGAAGGCCTTTTTGTTTGCCACTGCTCGCAATCTGATGACCGATCGCATCCGGCACAGTCGCGTGGTTTTTATCGATTCGACGCAGGATTTTGAAGGCTTAAACGTCCTCATAGATGAGATTTCCCCGGAACGGCGGGTGAGTGCTCGGGAGGAGTTGCGCAGTTTGGCGCGGGCGTTCGATTCACTGTCCGAGAAATGCCGGAACGTCGTATGGCTGCGTCGGGTCGAGGGACTCTCACAGCGCGAGACCGCACAGTGTCTTGGGCTTCACGAGGGCGCCGTCGAGAGCCAATTGGCGCGGGGATTACGTGTTCTTGCTCTGGCGGTATTTGGCTCGACGGTTAGCGTCGATGCGCGAGATGAAAGGGGAAAATCCCAACATGAATCCAAGCACGAATAGCGCGGAGATTGAAGCGATCGCGGCGGCGTGGTTCGCCAAGCGCGAAAGCGGCGGTTGGAACGCCGCCGATCAGGCGCAATTGGAGGCATGGCTCGATTCCTCGACCGCCCATCGAATCGCCTTTATACGGATCATGACGGCCTGGGAGCGCTCCGGACGCTTAAAGGCGCTCGGCGCCGGCGTGCCCCCGAGAGCCATTCCGCCCCGCGATGCTTGGGGCTTTGCGCCTTCTTCAAAGGTGCCGCGTTTTGGGGATCCTCAACAGAGTGTGGATGGCGTGGCGGGTCGAGAGCCGGGCGCTGCGCCAGCGAATATTGTCGGGGTGCGCGCGTCATTCCCGCGGTTCCCGCGATTGCCTCAGTTCTCTCCACGCATGCGTGCAGCCGCCGCATTGTTGATTGTCGGCACCGCGGCCGGCGCTGCCTGGTACTTCTCAACGGACCACACGAACTCTTACCGCACGCAAATTGGCGCCCTCGCTACGGTCCCGCTGTCCGACGGCTCCAAGGTAACGCTCAACACCGACAGTCAAATTCACGTTGAGTTAAACCCGACGATGCGTCGCGTCAAGCTCGACCAAGGGGAGGCGTTCTTCGAAGTCTCCAAAGATGCCGCCGCGCGACCTTTCGTCGTGGAAATCGCCGACAAGCGCGTCATCGCGGTTGGCACGCAGTTTTCCGTCCGCCGCGATAACAGCGATGTACGCGTTTTAGTCACAGAAGGACGCGTCTGGATCGAACGCCGCGGTATTGTCTCCAAAGCAGGGCAAACCCAACTCACTGCAGGATCGGAAGCGCGGACCTCGCGAACATCGGTTCTCATCGATCATCCCGCACCAGCCCAAGTCGAACAGCTCTTGAGTTGGCGCACCGGTTACATCATCTTCCGCGACACCGCGTTGGCCGACGCCGTCGCCGACTTCAATCGCTACAGCGCCCGCAAGATCTTCATCGAAGATTCGGCGATTGCTGCCATTCGCATTGGCGGCAACTTCCGCTCCGGCGACGCCGACGCGTTCCTTTGGCTGCTACAGAGCGGCTTTCCGATTAAGGTCGAGCAACGCAGCGATCGCATTATTTTGACCAAGCGCTAGTCGCGTCGGAAACTTGCACCACAGGATTTGGGGAATCTCCGATTTTCACGACTTCGACGAAACGATGGGCCTTTGCGGTATTTGTTTGTTGCGCATTGTTGTCGGCGCCGGTAATAGCCGAGTCGGCTGACGCCTCCACGCAATCGATCCACATCCCGGCGGACGATCTCGTGGGTGCCTTGGAACTGCTCGCGAAACAATCGGGAATCGAATTCATTTATGACGCAGATCAGCTCAAGGGAATCAAAACTCATGGCGTGAGCGGCGACTTAACGCCGAAGGCGGCCGTCATGAAGCTGCTGGAAGGCACCAATCTCACGCTGACCGAGCACAACGGAGCGATGCTGATTGCGGCGCCGCAGGCCGGCGTTCCGGGCATGCCGAATTCGACGCCTTCATCTCTGGGAAATGCCGTCCAGTTAGCGCGACCGCGTTCCAGCCAGCGGGAAGCCGTTCCCGGCAATGCCGAGTCGGCGGACGTCACGCAGAGATCAAAGAAGAGTTCGGTTCTCGACGAGCTCGTCGTGACGGGAACGCACATTCGCGGTGAAGTGCCTGTAGGGACACCTCTTATCGTTTACACGCGCACGGACATTGAACAGCCCGGCAGTGCCACGCTGGATCAATTCGCACGACATATGACGGAAAACTTCTCCAGTGTCGATACCATTTCAAATCAATACTCGAACATACGGTTTTCGGCCACCGGTTCGTCGAAAGGGGCCAATGCATTTCAAGGAGCTTCATTTAATTTACATGGTCTCGGACCTACGACGACGCTCACCTTGCTCAACGGTCAACGCCTGGCGCCCGGGGGGCTTGATGGATCGTTCACGGACATTTCGCAAATTCCCTTGAGCGCCGTTGATCGCATCGAGGTGCTGCCTGATGGTGCCTCCGCAATCTACGGCGCCGATGCCGTGGCCGGTGTCGTTAACATTATCACTCGCAGGGATTTCACTGGTGCAGAGACCGCTGTTCGCTACGGCGGCTCGACAGAAGGAGGAGCGGATGAAGTCACCACCTCGCAACTTCTAGGCAAATCGTGGAGCACTGGAAATGTTCTCCTCGACTATGAATTTGATGATCAAAAAAGTCTGATTGCTTCGCAAAGAGCCTACATTCCGGACTTGGGCGGACCCTACTCGCTGATCCCGCAAAACCGCCGAAACAGCATTTTTGTCAGCAGTAGCCAGGAAGTGGGAGCGAAGACGAGAATTTCAGGCGACGTTCTGTACAGCAATCGTCATTTCTCTGCTGGGAACACGTTCAACGGTCCACCTAATTACTTAACGCAACGCACATTCGCATCCGGCTCGGCCCAGCAATTGAACGTCACTGTGGGGCTCGATGTGGCCATGTCCAGCGACTGGCACATCCAGGTCACCGGCAACTATTCGAGAAGTCAACAAACAAGTGACGCAACAACGAGTGTGCAGGGTCCATCTCCATTGAACACCGCGTCCATCCAAGGCGCTTCACCCAGCATCATCGATTTTAGCGCGATCACGCAAGGATCAATTCTGAGGCTGCCCGGCGGCCCGCTGAAAGCCGCGCTGGGGGTGAGCTACAGAAGGGAACAATATGAGTCCACCGACTTGGAAACCTCGTTGGGTCAAACGACTTCCACCGGTCAGCCGGAGTCGAGACGCCAGGTGTTCAGCGTGTACGGAGAAATTGTTGCTCCCGTGGTTCTCGACCCCGACGCGATTCCGGGATTCCGCCGGATCGACCTTTCGATCGCGGGCCGCTATGACCACTACAGCGACTTTAACTCCACGCTTAACCCAAAACTGGGACTGTCATGGGAGGTCATTCCGGGCCTTTCCTTGAGGGGCACATTTGGAACGTCGTTTAAGGCCCCGCTGCTCAGTCAAGTTAATACACCGTTAAACATTCAGACCCAACTACTCCCCGATACCGCCTCACCCACCGGCTCTACTGACACCATCATCTTACAAGGCGGCAATCTCAATCTTCGTCCGGAAACGTCCAAATCCTATACGGGGGGCTTTGACCTCAAGCCGACGACCGTGCCTGGGTTTTCCCTGAGCATGACTTTTTTCTATATCAATTTCACGGACAAGATTTCAACACCTCCCACCTCATCCGGTGGAATTTATTCATTGAACGATCCACTGCTCCTGCCCTATCTCGGTAAAGGTCCCCTCACTCCTGGCACCGCACAGGCATATTTCGATAGCCCGGCGTTTTCGGGTGATTTCGCCAGACTTGGTCCCTCAGCTGTCCAAGCCATCTTTGACGATCAACTGACTAATCTTGGGACCACGGTAGAATCCGGCGTCGATCTCACGACACAATACGCCTTATCGCTAGATCCAGGGCGGTTGAACCTCTCCCTCAATGTTGAAAGGCTGTTCGAGAATAAGAGCCGGACAGTGATCTTTGGGCCGGTCGCGTCACTGCTCAATGCGTTCGCTGAACCGCCGAAATGGAAGGGACGCGCGGGTGCCATCTGGACGCAGGGACCCCTAACGGCTTCGGCATCGATTAACTATGTTAACTCCTACCAGAATTCGCTATTCACTCCGTCCGAGCCAATCGGTTCGTGGACAACGGGCGACCTAAATCTAGGATACAAGACGGGCGAAGCCATGCCGTGGCCACTACGGCAATTGGCGGTCGCATTGAGCATCGTCAACTTGACCGATGCCCATCCTCCACGAGTACGGATACCGGCCAGTCTCACAGGCGAGAGTGCGATTCCGTTCGATCCGGCCAATGCTTCTCCGGTCGGCCGGGTGATTTCATTGTCTGTCGCTAAACGGTGGTAGGAACGTGGGGTGAGGAGCGTTCGCGCTTAAACCTGTCGTCTAGTGAATAGAATGCAAGCGTCAGCCCCATTGGTGCCACGGCGGTTATTGGCGCGATGAGCTGCGTCAAAGTCTACATGGTCCCGACACGCCGTTCGAATTGCTCGTGCACGTTCAACACGAGGTGCTTCACGAAGTCGAACTACCTGGCTTTCAGCAGGACGACAGTTGAACGTCCGCTTTATTCGACCAGTTCAAGGACACTCACGGCCTGGTATTGGGCCGATTGCTGACCCTTGAGGGAATTACTAGCTTCGGGTGTGGTATCCCCGGATGGCAACGACGCTTGGACTGCATGCGTTGGATTTCACGGACAGGAGTCCCAATTGACTTGACAAGGGGCGCAATGCGCAATGCGCCATTTGTCACGACCATCATTTGCACGTGACGACTGTGCACCTCGAGTAGGAAGACCTGAATTCCGGAACTGAGGGTCGCTCGGCCCAGGATTATCAATATCCTATGAATCGCACGCTCTTGAGCAAATCGGTTTGCCGGCGAACGGGTAAGCCCAAGACACTGGAGTTCGTTCTCAGTTTTAATCGATCCGTGGCGGCGGAATAAATGCACTGCGCATTCCGCCGCCACGCGGCCGGGCTCCTGGCGACTCGGTATTTTCTTTTTCATTTTCGATCCCTCACCGGATTTCTGTTACCCAGCGGTGATCCCTATGCGACCCCTGCTTAGCGAGTTCCTGATTTCTTGGTGGTCATGTCCTCGAGAAGCATTGTTGCATTGACCAGATCTCTGGTTCCAAAGCCCTCGGTAAATTGAGCGCGCACCGACGCGAGAAGGTCGTGCGCCGCGCGAGTGCGCCGCTGATCTTGCCAGAGACGTGCAAGGCTCGTCGCCGTTCTCAATTCCCACGACAGCGCACCCTGCTTGCGCGCCGTATCCAATGATTGTTGCAACAGCTCTTCCGCAGCGGATTCGTGGCCGCCGTTTTCTCTCAACAGAGTTTCTGCCTTGATGCGTAGCAGCTCGGCTTCGCACCATCCTGCAAGCCCGGTCTGTGCACGCACAATGCTCCCAGGAGTTGCCAGCGCTTCTTGAAAGGTCGCCAGGCTCTCCTCGTGCAAGGGGGTGCATAGAGGATTATTCAGCGCTTCGCGCGCGGCCTTAAGCTCACCCGCGTTCCGCGCCAGGCCCGCCTCGAGGCAGCGCCCCCAGAATTGCCAGTACCCCAGGGAGTGCTGGCGCGAATGGCCGAGCAGCATCGCTATCAGGCGCCTTGCCTCCGGCACGTCGCCCATCCAGATCACGACTCCACCCATACAGGTCAGCGCATAACAAAGCGACCACAAATGGTCCATCGACTGTGCGCACTCGAGGTTCTCGCGGCTGACTCGAATAGCCTGATCTGGGAAGCCCTGAATCCACAGAACGCTCCCCAGAGACGCCCGCACCGCGATCCGATGGTCGAAGTGAAAATGATATTCGCTCGCTGGCGCGACGAGCTTCACGGGTCGCTGCAATGCCCGCTCCGCGTGCTCGCGTGCAGTGACATGATGGCCCAGAAGCTGATGTGAAATCGCCATTACTCTGTCGCCGGCCAACAGGGCGCCAGAATCGCCGGAGCTGTTGGCGGACTGACAGAACGACTCCGCGAACCCCAGCGCCGAACGGTAATCCGAAGTGCCGATGCACGAGGCCCACAACCCCCAGAGTGCTCGCCTCTGATGGACTGCGCTACCCAGATGTTCCGCGAGCTCCAGTGTCTTGTTGAAAGCAGCGGTTACGCGGGGCAAGAAGCCAACCGTAGCGAGCAGCACATCGCCGAGCGCGCCGTTGAGATGCACTTCCAGCGCCGCATCCGCGTTGGGCGTGTCCTTCAGGGATTGCATCGCGCGCTCCAAACGAGCTCGATATTCATCCAGGAAAGAGTTCTGAAACCAGATCGGAGCGGAGGCGG
>WNFR01003969.1_pt1 | contig 17158 bp, 13 predicted proteins | sample 5400221 | NCBI WGS metagenome assembly WNFR01 (sample SAMN13153357, study PRJNA577476) | soil metagenome | isolation source: 40 cm soil under Madrone tree | place: USA:California | collected 2016-06-14
GGCCGCGAGAAGCGTCCAGGCGAGCCTCGCGACCCAGAGTGCATCGGCGAGAACCGTCCCACGGTCTCTTGCCGCAGTCCACGTACGAACTGCAAGAAAAGGCCAGCCGCGAATTCACTGGGTAAGCCGCGCTCTACACGACGAAGGCACGTGCGCGCGATCAGAGACGCGTGAGACCGCCGCGTCTGAATCGAGCGTCGACGCGCGGGCGGCTCAGCTGCCGATGCGCTCGAGCTCGGCCTCGATCGCCGTGAGCTCGGCCGCGGTGCCCTGTACCTTCGGTCCGGTGAACCAGCGCCGCGCCGACACCAGCCACCAGCCGCCGGCGAATCCGAGCACCGCCAGAACGGCGACCGGCGTGTAGTTGAAGCTCGCCCACGTCACCGGCCGCACCGTCGGCAGCATGAAGAGGACGCTGATGACGCACACCCACGCCACCGCGACGACGCCGACGGGGCGGCTCCAGCGTCCGAGGTGCCACGGACCGCGCTCGAAGCGGGCGCCGCGCCGCAGCCGCAGAAACGTCGGCAATACGTACGCGATGTAGAGACCGATCACGGCGATCGACGTGACGGCGGCGTACGCGGTCGCGTTCCAGAGATACGGCACGCCGAGCACGAAGGCGCCGCCGGCGGCGAGCCAGACGGCGTTCGTCGGTGTCCGCGTGCGCGGATTGATGCGGTGCCAGAACGCCGAGCCGGGCAGGGCGCCGTCGCGCGAGAAGGCGTAGATCATGCGCGAGTTCGCCGTCACCGACGCCATGCCGCAGAAGAGCTGCGCGCCGATCGCGATCAGCATCAGCAGCGTGCCACCGGTCGTGCCGACGGCGTCGAGAAAGATCTGCGCCGGCGGCACGCCGGTCGCGCTGCGCAGCGCACCCTCGTAGCTCTGGATCGCGAACGTCACGCCGAGGAGCAGTACCCACCCGGCGACGAGCGAGACCGCGACCGACAGCACGATGGCGCGCGGACCCGCCGTCGCGGCGTCGACGGTCTCCTCGGTCATGTGCGCCGACGCGTCGTAGCCGGTGAACGTGTACTGCGCGAGGAGGAGTCCGAGCATCGCGACGTAGAGCGGTGACGTGAAGCCGGTCTCGTTGACGAACCCGCCGAGGACGAACGACGCCGGTTGATGATGCGCGGGTACGAGCGCGAGCACGCCGACGATCACGAGCACGCCGATCACGTGCCACCAGGCGCTGACGTCGTTGAGCGATGCGACGAGCCGCAGGCCGAGCGTATTGAGCGCGCCGTGGAGGAGCAGGATCGCGCCGAAGAGCAGAATCGTGTGCGGCGGCGTCGCCGCGAAGCCGAAATGAAGATCGAGGAGGGCGTTCAGGAACGAGGCGGCGCCGAAATCGATGCCGGCGGTGACGGCGACCTGGCCGAGGAAGTTGAACCAGCCCGTGAACCACGCCCACGCTGCGCCGTGCGACGGCGCGAGCTTCGCCGCCCAATAGTAGAGGCCACCCGCCGTCGGGTAGCTCGAGCACACCTCAGCCATCGCGAGCGCGACGACGAGCGTCATCACGCCGACGAACGGCCACCCCCACACGATGACGGCGGGGCCGCCGGTCGTCATGCCGTAGCCGTAGAGCGTCAGACACCCGGACAGCACTGAGATGATCGTGAACGAGACGGCGAAGCTCGAGAACGCCGTCATCTCGCGCCGCAGCTCCTGGGCGTAGCCGAGCTCGTGCAGCCGCTCGCGGTCGGATCGTTCGGCCGTCACGCGGACGGCTTTTCCAGGTACGTCGTCGCCCGGTCGTGCCGCCGTGCGACGCGCGCAGCGTCGTGACGATACAGCGCGATGAACAACGCTCGCACGTGTCGCCTACCGAGCAGCGCACTGCTACCGTCGTCAGGGCGACGGAGGTGACGATGCGTACGAGGCGAATCGAAGGGGCACTGCTGGCGATCGGCGTCGCGCTCGCGCTGCATGCGCGCGCCGTGCGCGCCGACGCCGTGCCGCCGATCCGGCCGGAGCAAGCGCACGCGACGCATCGCTCGCACACGTGTCGTCATCACGGCGGCGTTGCGAAGTGGCTCGACGGTTCGAAGTGACCGATCGGCGACGTCCCACGGTGGCGGCGGCGTAGCCGCGACGAAGCGCTCGTAGCGCGACGCGCTACGCCTTGCGCGGCACGGCATTGCGTGCCGTCCACGCCGCGACCATCTGCGTCGCGTGCTCCGCGTCCGTCGCGGTCAACGCCCGCGATTGGTGCGTGAGCTCGAGCATGATGCCGTTTGGGTCGCCGAAGTAGATCGAGAGCCAGACGCCTTCGTGGTCGACCGGGCCGGTCACGTGGACGCCGTGACGCTCGAGGTGCTCCCGCCACGCGGCGAGGGTCGCGCGCGAGTCGACGCTGAGCGCGAGGTGCCGCACCCAGCGCGGCATCGAGTCCTGCGCGCTCGGCGCGAGTCCGGCGACGTCGAAGAACGCGATCACCTCGCCGGTGCCCATGCTGAAGAACGTGTGCATGTGCGGCCTCGGATCGCCGGTCTCCGGGTCGCGCTCGCCGCGGATGGCATGTGCGAGCGTGAAGCCCATGACCTCCGTGTAGAAGCGAACGGTCTCTGCCGTGTCGGCGGTCGGGTACGCGACATGGTTCAGCCGCGTCGCGATCGGTGGCGTGCGTGTGGACATCGGGATCCTCCTTCGTTCAGGCGAGCGTCATTTCCGCGATCTCGCCCGCGGTGTGAATGGCGATCCGGCCGTCGGCGACCGCCGCCCGCATGACGTCGGCGAGCACTGCGAGCCGCGCCTCGTCGACGCCGGTGATGAATGCGTGGCAGACGAGCAGAAAGAGACCGCCGTCGCGCGCGACGCGCTCGAGCGCGGCGAGCCATGCGGTGCGCACCGCGCCTGGATCGGCGGGCTCCGGTCGCAGGTAGTGAAAACCGTCCACGGCCGTCCACACGAACGGGATCTGCGCCAACCCGGGCGCCAGAGCTGCGATGCGCATACGGTCGCCTAGACTGGCGTCGTAGCGATAGCCGAGACGGTACAGCACCGCGGCGGTCTGCGTCGTGCGCGCGCCGCCGGGCGCACGAAAGCCGAGCGGGCGAACGCCCGCGGCGCGGCTCAACGCGTCGGTCGCGCGTGCGGCGAGCGCGTCCTCTTCCACGGGTCCGAGCTGGTGCCACGGCTCGTGCGCCCACCCGTGCATCCCGAGCTCGTGGCCGCGCGCGACGATCTCGGCGACGGCCTCCGGATGGTGCACGCCGTTCCAACCTTCGACGAAGAACGTCGCGCGGACGCCGGCGGCCGCGAGCAGCTCGTAAAGCCGCGGGAAGCCGCGCGCGAGCGACGGGTCGCCGCGGTCGCGCCGTGGACCGTCGCGCGACCCCGCGCCGACCTCGGCGGCCTCGCCCATGTTGTCGAACGTGAAGCAGGCGAGCGCGCGGCCCATAGGAGCGGCGGTAGCCGGTCGCGCTATCCGGTGTCAACCAGGGTGATCGGCCTGCTCTGCCGCGTCGGTCTCTTGGCGCAGGCGCATGCGCGCGTCGTTTGCACGGGCGCGGCGGCATCGCGTAGGGGAACGGCGTGGAGCGTCTCGCGATCGATATCGGCTGCGGTCAGGCGAAGCGTCCCGGTTACATCGGCGTCGACAAAGAGGCGGGCGACGGCATTGATCACGTGGTCGACGTCGAGCGCGAGGCGCTGCCGTTCGCCGATCGCAGCGTGGACCGCATCTTCTCGGCGCACTGCTTCGAGCACCTCGCCGAGCACGCGCTCGTGTTTCATGAGATCAGTCGGGTTGCCGTCGACGGCGCGTATCTCGAGATCTGGACCCCGTACGCGTGGACGAACGAGGCATTCATCTACACGCATCGTACGTTCTTCACCGAACTCCATTATTTGCATCCGTGCTACATGTTTCCCGATCACTGGCGTCCGATTCTCGGTGCCGCCTGGCGGCTCACCGAAGTTCAATTTGTCGTTGACGACGACGTGCGTGCTGATCTGCGGCGCAATCGCGTGAGTCTGGATTTCGCGCTTCGCTACCTGAAAGGAGTTGCCGTCGAGTTTGGCGTCCACATTCGCATCTGGCACGGCGATTCGCCCGCGATCCGTGCGCCGCTCCGGACGTATTCGGCAACGCGTGACGGTGCGCGAGTTCCCGTCGTTCCGGATGCGACCGAGCAGCGGCAATCGCGCTTGGCGCGGTTTTTCCGCTGGCCTTCGCGGCGGCGCTGCGCTGTGCGAGCGTGATCCACCGGCATTGCGCGCTCGACGGAGCCTGCTATGTCTCGACGAGCCGCGCGTCCGACGACCGCGGCCGGGAGGCGATTGATGGCGGGTTCTGCGCTCGCGCGGCTGATCGAGAACGGCGGGGTGACGCTCTATCCGCTTCTCCTGTGCTCGGTCGTGAGCATGGCGGTCGCGTTCGAGCGCGGTTGGGCGATCGTCCGCGCCGCGCGCGCTCGCGCCCACGTGCACCCACTCGTGCTGCGCGCGGTCACCCACGGCAATATCGGCGAGGCGCTCGCGGTCGTCCGCATGAGCGGCTCGCCGTACACGTCCGTCTACGAGGGCGTCCTCACCCAGGCGGACGCCGAGAGCCGCGCCCGGCTCGCGGAGCGCCGCGACGCCGCAGGCGTCCGCGATCTGCGCCGCTACGTCTGGCTTCTCGGCACGATCGGAAGCTTGGCGCCGTTCATCGGCCTCTTCGGCACCGTCGTCGGGATCATCCGCGCATTCGACAGCATGGCGGCGACCGGCTCCGGCGGCTTCGCCGTCGTTGCCGCGGGAATCTCGGAGGCGTTGGTTGCGACCGCGGGCGGGCTCATCGTCGGCGTCCTCTCCATTTTCGCCTACAACGCGTTCATGGTTCGCATCGGCAACGTCGCGGCGCAGTGGCGCGAGTGGACGGACGAGCTCCTGGCGGCGCTCGTCGAGATCAAGGCCGGCGAGGAGCCCGTTCGTGTCGCGCGCTCGTACTGAGCGCGCGGCCGGCGCCGGCGATCGCGGCGAGGAGGCTGCGCATGGCGCTCGGCCGCACTGACGTCGACGGCGGCGACGGCGCAATCGTCGCCGAGATCAACGTCACGCCGCTCACCGACATCTTCCTCGTGCTGCTCATCATCTTCATGGTGACCAGCACGGCGCTCACGAATCAGGGCAGCAAGGTCGACCTGCCGCGTGCCGACGCGGGCGCCGGCGAGGCGACCGGCGTCGTCGTCACCGCAACCGCCGATGGCCGCCTCGAGGTCGACGGCCGCTCGTTGAAAATCGACGAGCTCGCCGCCGCGCTCACCGCGGCGTTCCAGCACGGGTCGTCGCGGAACGTCATCTTGCGCGGCGATCGCGCGCTCGTGCTCGAGCAGGCGGTGCAGATCATGACGGCGGCGAAAGCCGCGGGCGCCGAGAAGATCGCGATCGCGACCGCGCCGCCGGCGCGTCCGCGCTGAATGCGTCTCGCGGCGCGCGGCGGGCAGAGGAGCAATCGACGATGAAGTTCGGTCTCTTCTACGAGCATCAGCTCCCGCGACCGTGGGACGACGAGGCCGAGCACACGCTGCTGCAGCAAGCGCTCGAGCAATGCGAATTCGCCGATTCGCTCGGCATCGAGTACGTGTGGGAGGTCGAGCACCACTTCCTCGAGGAGTACAGCCACTCGAGCGCGCCGGAGATTTTTCTCGCGGCGGTCTCGCAGCGCACGAAGCGCATGCGGCTCGGACACGGCATCGTGCAGACGCCGCCCGCGTTCAATCACCCGGCGCGGGTCGCCGAGCGCATCGCCACGCTCGACCTGGTGTCCGGCGGGCGCGTCGATTTCGGCACCGGCGAGTCGTCGTCGGAGGCGGAGCTCGGCGGCTTTCTGATCGATCCGTTCGAGAAGCGGCCGATGTGGGAGGAGGGGCTGCGCGTGGCGCTGCGCTGCCTCACCGAGACGCCGTTCACCGGTCACGCCGGCAAGTACGTGACCATGTCGCCGCGGAACGTGATCCCGAAACCGCGGCAGAAGCCCCATCCTCCGGTGTGGGTCGCGTGCAGCCGGCGCGACACGATCCATCTCGCCGCCGAGAAAGCGATCGGCGCGCTCACGTTCGCGTTCATCGATCCGGAAGACGCGCGTCATTGGGTGCGTGACTACTACGTGACGCTCGCCGCGAAAGGCGTGCCGATCGGCGACGCCGTGAACGCGAACGTCGCCGCCGTGACGACGTTCATGTGCCACCGCGACGAGGACGAGGCGTTGCAGCGCGGCCTCGAGGGCGCGAACTTCTTCGGCTACTCGCTGGCGCATTACTACATCTTCGGACGGCACCGTCCCGGTGTGACCGACGTCTGGGCGGAGTATCAACGCCGGTGCGGCGAGCACGGCTACGACCCCGAGGCGGTACGCGCCGCCGCCGCCAACGCGGAGCGGCTCGGCGCGAAGGCGGTCGCCGGCGGCATCGGCGGTCTACGCGGCGCGGTCGGCACGCCGGAGCAGATCCGGCAGTTCCTCCGCCGCTACGAGGAGGCCGGCGTCGACCAGGTGATCTTCATCAGCCAGGCCGGAAAGAACCGCCACGACCACATCATGGAGAGCCTCAGGCTCTTCGGCCACGAGATCCTCCCCGAGTTCCAGGAGCGCGACGCGCGCGCCGAGCGCGAGAAGGCGCGTCGCCTGCAGCCGGTCATCGAGACGGTGATGGCGCGGAAGCCCGCGAGCGACCACCCGCCGCTGCCGGCGGCCGACTACGACTTCCCCGCGATCCCGCGCGGCGAGGCCGATCGCGCCGGGCTCGACGCGTTCCACCGCTTCCTCGACAAGGTCGCAGAAGAGTCCGTCGAAGGAGACCTGTCGTCGATCGACGCGCTGCGGAACGGCTAGGGAGCTCGCGCAAGCAGCGCGGCGCGTGGCGGAGCGCCGTTACTCAGGCGACCTCCGGCGCGCCGTTACTCAGGCGACTTTCGCGATCGGCGACGCCGACTCTGCGGCGCGCGGCTCCTCGCGATATGCCGTCCAGTCGACATGCCGGGTGCGCCACCAGTACTCGACTGTCGTGCCCGACCAGTTGTTCGTGATGCGGCCGTCGGCGCGCTTGTACCAGCTCTTGCCGGTGCGCGCCCACACGGTCGCCTCGAGGATGCCGTTCAGCCACTCGTTGTAGGCCCGCATCGCCTGCGGCCGCACGTCGAGGGACTTGAGCCGACGGCTCGCCAGCGCCTGGACGCACTCCATGACGTAGCGGACCTGGCACTCGATCATGAACAGGATCGAGTTGTGGCCGAGATTCGTGTTCGGGCCGTACAGCATGAAGAAGTTCGGAAAACCGGCGACGGTCACGCCGAGATACGCCTCGGCACCCGCCTCCCACGCATCCGTCAACGAGCGTCCGCCCAGACCTTCGACGTGCATGGGCGCGAGAAATGACGTCGACTCGAAGCCGGTCGCGAGAATGATGACGTCGACCGGGTACGACGCGCCGTCGCGTGTCACGATGCCGTCGCCGCGGATGCGATCGATGGCCGCCGTGACCACCTGCACGTTGTCGCGCGTCAGCGTCTGGTAGTAGTCGTCGGAGATGAGAATACGCTTGCCGCCGATCGGGTAATCGGGGACGAGCGCGCGTTGCAGCTCCGGATCGCTGACGTGCTCGCGCATCGTGCGGTCGGCGTATTGCGTGACGACGCGGCTGAAGAATCGGTTACGGCGGAAGACGGGGAATCGGCTCTCGAAGCCGAACCACAGCCACCAGCGATAGAGCCGCGCGGCGAGCGGTACGTGGGCGAAGATCCAGCGCTCGCGCGCGCCGTACTCGCGGTCGTTCTTCGCCAGCATCCAGTTGGCGCTGCGCTGGAAGACGTACAGGCGTTCCACGGCCGGCGCGATCTGCGGTACGAATTGGATCGCGCTTGCGGCGTTGCCGATGACGGCGACGCGCTTCCCGCGCAGGTCGACGTCGTGCCGCCAGCGCGCGGAATGGAACGTCACGCCCGCGAAGTCGTCGAGGCCTTCGAGCGTCGGAAACGCGGGGCGGTTCAGCTGTCCGGTGCCGTTCACGAGGATCTCGGCCTCGAGCTCGTCGCCGCCCGTCGTTCGGACGCGCCACGTTCCGGCGTCGGCGTCGAAGCGCGCGCTCGCGAGTTCGGTGCCGAAGCGGATGTGCGGGTGGAGGTCGTACTTGCGGGCGCAGTGCTCGATGTACTCGAGGATCTCCGGCTGCGGCGCCCACTTCCGCGACCAGTCGGTCTTCTGCTCGAACGAGAAGCAGTAGACGAACGAGGGCGAGTCGCACGCCGCCCCGGGGTAGATGTTGTCGCGCCACGTGCCGCCGATGCGGTCGGCCTTCTCGACGATCGTGAACGACTCGATGCCGGCGCGCTTCAGCTGCATCGCCATGCAGAGCCCGCCGAACCCCGCGCCGACGATCAGGATGCGCGGCGAATTGTGACCGTCGTGCGGCATCGGGTCTCCTCCGGACAGGCGCGTACGTTGCGGCGTCGCTCCCGCGCTATGCGGGGCGGCAGGGCCATTCGACCAGTACTACGACGAAGGCGACCGCAGCGGCAAGGAATCAGGGTCGGCGGTGACGGTGACGGTGGTGGACATCCGAGAGGTGAGGGTGATCGTGGACGAGCGGCAGGTGGCGGTGCACGTGCGAATGCGGCTCCTCCCACGGGCCATCGTGCGTGTGGCGGTGGTGCTCGTCGTGGCGGTGCGCGTGCTCGTGCTCGAGCGCCCCATGCGCGTGCAGGTGGCCGTGGCGCTCGCCGAGGAGCAGCGCGAGGCCCGCCGCCATCGCCACCGCGGCGAGCGCCGTCGCGGCATCGAGGCGCTCGCCGAGGATGGGAACCGAGAGTGCGGCGCCGATGAACGGCGCGGTCGCGAAATACGCCGCTTGGCGAGCGCTGCCGAGCAGGCGGAGCGCGTGCATCGTGAGAACGAGGCTGACGCCGTACGCGACCGCGCCGACGAGCAGCGCCACCGCCGCGACGCCGGCGGGCGGCACGGGCTCGCCGCCGAGGCGGGCGATCACGAGCATCGCCGCGCCGGCGACGAGCCCCTTCAGACGGACGACCGCGACGGGATCGCGGATCGAGAGCCGCTGGCTGACGTTGGTGTCGAGCGCCCACGCGGCGCATGCGCCGGCGATCGCGGCGCACCCGACCCACTCGCCCGGCACGATCCCGCCGCGCGTGCTCACGAGCACGGCGCCGCCGACGATCGCCGCCGCGCCCGCCACAGCACGGGCGCCGAGGTGCTCCGCGAACAAGGTCGTTGCGATCGCGATCGTGAGCGGTGCCTCGAGGTTCAGGAGCAGCGATGCCGTCGTGCCCGGCAGCCGTCGTAAGCCGACGAGCAGGAGCCATGGCGCGACCATGCCGCCCGCGATGACGATCACGAGGGCGAGCGGCGCGTCGCGAGCCGTGAGCGGCGCCTCAGCCTCAGCCGCCGCCGCCGGCGATGCGACTCGACGCGCGGCCGCCCCCGACCCGACTCGTGTCGCCACCAGCGCCAGTCCGGCGCCGAGGTAGAGGAGACTCGCCAGCGTCACGGTGCCGACGGACGGCACGAGCAGCTTCGCGACCGGCGCGCCGGCGCCGAAGAGCGCCGCCGCCGCGAGCGCCGACAGCGCGCCGCTGGGACGCGTCACAGGACTCACGCGTGCGTTCGCGTGCAATCGAGCCTCATCTCTGTTGACCTCGGAGGCGGCTTGCGGGTAAGTGGTAGACTTCGACTCGTACTTTCCCTCATGCCTGATACACCCATCGTATTCGAAGATGTCGAGGTGCTCTCGGCCACCGATCTCACGATGCGCTGCCGCATCCGTGACGCGATCGTGATCATCGGGCGCGGGCAGCCTCTTCCCGGGACGACGATCCGTGCGGCACACGACCGCGGCCGGCTGATTCTACCTCGCTGGGCGGTTCTCGACCTGGGTCTTCCCGACCCTATCGACTGACTCGAGGGACGCCGATCGCCGTCCGGATCCCGGACGGCGAGCATTGCGCGTCGCATGGCTACCCGCTACCGATCGCAGTCTCGGTGACGCGCACGCGAGCAGATCGCGCGTCGCCCTCCGTAGCAACGACTATCCTTTGGAAAGAGGCTGCCTCGCAAGAGCACATGCGCGCAGCCGCCACGGAGGCGATGCGCCAGCGCGGCGGTGTTGTACGGGAGCTGACATGACGACCTCACTGGCACAGCGAAAGCCCGACGCGATCGGCCCCGCGTCGGCGCCGGAGATCCTCGTCGTCGACGACAACGAGACCGCGCGCCACACGAAAGCGCGGATCCTCCGCGAATCCGGCTACGAAGTGCGCGAGGCGGCGAGCGGTACCGAGGCGCTGCGCGCCGTGCTCGAGCAGGCGCCGCGGCTCGTGCTCCTCCACGTCGACCTTCCGGACGTGAACGGGTGGGAGATCTGCCGGCGCATCAAGGCGGCGCCCGAGACCGCGTCGGTGCTCGTGCTGCAGGTCTCCGCAACCTACGTCTCGGAGGCGGACACCGTGCACGCGCTCGAGGGCAGCGCGGACGCGTGTCTCACCGAGCCGATCGAGCCGCCGGTCCTCGTCGCGACGGTGAAGGCGCTCTTGCGTGCGCGGCAGGCGGAGGACGCGCTGCGCGCTGTGCTGGCGCGCGAGCAGACGATCCGCGCCGCCGCCGAGGCGGCGAACCGCACGAAGGACGAGTTCCTCGCAACGTTGTCCCACGAGCTGCGCTCGCCGCTCGGCGCGATTCTCACCTGGGTGACCTTGCTCCGCTCCGGACGGTTGACCGAGACGAAGCAGACGCGCGCGCTCGAGGCGATCGAGCGCAACGCCCGTTTGCAGGTGAAGCTCATCGAGGATCTCCTCGACGTCTCGCGGATCATCTCCGGGAAGCTGCGGATCGAGGTGAGCCTCGTCGAGCTGGCGCCGATCGTCGAGGCGGCGATCGAGAACATCCGTCCGGCCGCGGACGCGAAAGAGATCCGCGTCGACGCGACGGTGGGGCCCGACATCGGCCGGATCTCGGGCGATGCGACGCGGCTGCAGCAGGTCGTGTGGAACTTGCTGTCGAACGCCGTGAAGTTCACTCCGAAGAGCGGCCAGGTCACGGTGACCGTCCGGCGCGCGCGATCCGCCGCCGAGATCCGGGTATCCGACAGCGGCAAGGGGATCGATCCCGCGGTCCTGCCGCACATCTTCGAGCGCTTTCATCAAGCGGACTCCTCGAGCACACGCACCGAGAGCGGGCTCGGGCTCGGCCTCGCCATCGTCCGCCACATCGTCGAGATGCACGGCGGAACGGTGGAGGCGTCGAGCGCGGGACTCGGGAAGGGCTCGACCTTCGTGGTGATGCTGCCGCTGCCGGCGCTGCAATCGCGGATCGAGGGCGTGCGCCCCGCGCTCGCCCAGCCGGCGCCGGTCGGCGACTCGCTCAGCGGCGCGCGCATCCTCGTGCTCGACGACGAGGCGGACGCGCGCGACTCGATCGCGGTGGTGCTCGAGAGCAACGGCGCCGTCGTCGAGGCGGCGGCATCGGTGCCCGCGGCGCTCGCCATCGTTCGCACGGCGCCGCCCGACGTGATCGTCAGCGACATCGCGATGCCCGAGCAGGACGGATTCGCCTTCGTGCGCCGGCTGCGCGAGCTCCCCGGCGCCGCGGCGATCCCGGCGCTCGCGTTCACCGCGTACGCCGGGAACGAGAGCAACGCGCGCATTCTCGCCGCCGGCTACCAGGACTGCCTGACGAAGCCGATCGAGGCCGAGACGCTGGTCGCCACCGTCGAGCGGCTGCTGCGCGCCGCGCGGCGGGACGGCTCGCGACCGCGCTGAGGCGGGGTACGCGCAGCGCGTTCGTCGTCGCGCCGGCGCGCCGCTGAAGTCCATCGCTCGCCATACGACGGCGACAGCGGTTTTCGCTCCGCTCGGCGTTCCGTGCACGTATGCGTGGTGTCGCAGGCGTGCAGCTCCGGCGCGCGGACACCGCGACGAGCGCCCGTGCCGCCACGGCTCGCGTCGCCACGTCGTTGCGATCGGAAAACGGGGCCCCCGTTGTCGAGTGCCATGTAGTGTGTGAGCTTCCGGGCGCCGCCGGATCGGCGTTCCCCGGCACACGACGTGCTTCCTTGGCCGGGCGTGACGGCGCGATCCAAGTCGACCGCGGTGTTTTCTCCTATGAGCTCGCACGCGCGACGTATGTGGATCCGACCGGGCGCGACCGCGACGCGGCCGACGCTCGGCGCCGGCGTCGCGGATTCCACGCTGGCCATCGTCGTCGCCGTCGCGCTCTGCGTCGACCTCTTCGGGATCAGCTGGGGGCTGCCGAACGTCGTCGACTGGGCGATCGACTCGATCGCGCCGCTCGGACCGCTCGCGTACGCCTATCGCATGCTCCACGGCGGCGACTGGTGGGCGAAGTATCCGCCGTTCCACTTCACGGTGCTCGCGATCGTCGACGCGCCGTATCTGGCGCTGCTCGCCGTACGAGGAACCCTGCGCGGCATCGGCCCCACGTTTCCGTACGGCTTCACCGAACCTGCGGAGACGCTCGGCACGCTGATGCTGATCGCGCGACTCGTGAGCGCGACGATGGGCGCGGGCGCGGCCGCCGCCGCGTGGTACATCGCGCGCGAGCTGCACGGCCGGCGCGCCGGCCTGATCGCGGGGTTGCTATTCGCGTCGGCGCCGCTCACCGTCTACTACTCGGGCACGGGCAACCTGGACATCCCGTACATGTTCTGGAGCGCGCTCGGCCTGGCGGCGCTCGTCCGCGTCACGCGCGGCGGCGGGACGGCGGCATACGTCGCGCTCGGCGTCTGCAGCGCGCTCGCGGTTGCGACGAAGGACCAGGCGTACGGCCTTTTCATTCTGCTGCCGCTCCCGCTTCTCGCGGCTCGCGTTCGCGAGACCGGGTGGGACGCCCTCCGCGATCGGCGGCTGCTTGCCGGCCTCGCCGCCGCCGTGGTCACCTACGCGGTCGCGGCGAACGTCGTTCTCGACTGGCGCGGATGGGTGGCGCATCTCCGCTACATCACCCATGAAGGATCGGCGCCGTTCCAGATGTTTCCGCGCACGCTCGCCGGCTACGTCGCGCTCACGAGCCGCACGGCGAAGTTGACGGTCGAGTCTGCGACATGGCCGACGGCGGCGCTCGGCGTCATCGGCTGCGGCCTGGCGCTCCGGCAGCGACTCCGCGGCGCGGGGTCATTGATGCTGTCGCCGCTCTTCTACTTCGCGTCGTTCGTGGTGCCGATTCTGTACGTGTTCCCGCGCTTCGTACTCCCAGCCGTCTTCGTCCTCGCCGTGTTCGCCGGGGTCGCGGGCGCGTGGCTCTGGGAGACGCGCGCGACGTGGGCGCGCACGGCGGTGCTCGCCAGCGTCGCCTATGCGTTCACGCTCGGCGCCTCGATGGACATCGGTATGGTCCGCGACTCGCGCTACGCCGCCGAGTCGTGGATGGCGCGGTCGATTCCGCCCGACGCGATCGTCGGCATGAACGGCGACCCGACTTACCTGCCGCGCCTGCCGCCGGGTGTACGCTCGGTACCGGTCGAGCTCGATCGGAACGGCGTGGCCTGGGCGGGCGAGCCGCCCGAATTTCTCGTGCTGTCGAGCGCATTCTATCGTCGCTATCTGCGTCACGCGGACACCCGTCCGGTGCTTCGCAAGCTCTTCGGCGGGCGGTTGGGCTACGAGCCCGTCGCGACGTTCCATCGCCGTGGATTGCCCGCAACCGAGCTCATTCCGACGCTGAATCCACGGATCGTCATTCTGCGCCGTCGCCGCGCCGTCGCCGCCGATGGCGGGGCTATGTGTGCCTGATGGCCGGCTGATGGCGCGACACCCAATCCGTGCAGTAGGGTCGCCGCCCGTGCGACGTCACCAGCCAACCGCGGCGCGCCGCCGCCCTCGGCTGCCTCCGGCGGTCGGCGTCGCTGCGACGCGCGATCGCATCGCGCGCACGACGGCGACCGTCGTCGCGGTCGTGCTCGCGGCTTCAGTGGGTGGCGTCGTCGTCGGTCCGCGTGTCGCGCTCGCTGCGGCGCCGTGCCCGGCGTCGGCAGCCGTCGTCGTCTTCGCGGAGAATCTCAGCGCCGACGCGAGCGTGACGGTCGCCGTCGCCGGTGAGCTGCGCGACGCCGCGGCGACGTGCGACGGGGCGGGTGCGACGGCGTATGCGGCGACGTTCGAATGCCGCGGAACCGGGATCGTGCGCTGCGGCACCCTCCCGGACCTTCGTCCCGGCGCGTGGGTGAATCGCCTGGAGGTCACGGTCGCGGACTCGGCGCCGCAGGTGCAAGCGCGGCGCGCGGTCTTTCTCGCCGGCGGCGGCGTCTCGAACGCGCTCACCTGGACGGTCTACCCGCGCGCATTCGTCGTTGCCGCGGCGGCCGAGGCGGACCTGCGCGCGGCGCTCGACGCGGCGGCGGGCTTCACCGCGGCCGCCGACGGGCCGGCGCTCGTCACGTTCGACCCGGCTGCGTTTCCCGGCGCCGGCGCCCCGGTCGCGATCGCGCTCACGTCGGGGATCTGCGACGTCGATCACCGCCGCGCCGCCCTCTGCGTGACCGGGTCGCGCATCGTCGTCGACGCGCTCGACGCGAACGCGGCGCGCGGCGGCGTCGTCTGGACCGCCGCGGGCATCCCGGCGCCGCTCGTCCGCGTGTACGGCGCCGACGACGTCTTTCGCGGCGTCGTCTTCGAGGGCAGCGGCGATCCGTCGTTGACGGTACAGGCGGACACGGTCGCCGTCACCGGCGCCGATGCGCGGCGCGATCGTCTCGAGCAATGCCTCGTCCGCGGGCCCGCGAAAGGCGATGCGGTGAGCGTCGACAGCGGCGCGGGCGCGCCGATCGAGACCAGCGACGACGCGGTCGTCATCGACGACTGCGAGTTGACGGGCGCGCAGGACAAAGGCGTCAAGGTGACGCGCGGCGGCCATGCGACCGTGCGCGCGAGCTGCATCCACGACAATCGGAACGGCGGCCTGCAGAGCACGCTCGGCGGCACGCTCGCCGCGCTGCAGAACCTCGTCCAGCACAACGTGCCCGGCAGCTCGCAGAGCGGCATCTCGGCGGGGTCGGCCGGCGAATCGCCGGCGCGCAACGCGCTCGTCACCGGCGGGAACATCGTGCGCTTCAGCGGCGCCCGCGGACTCGCGGCGATCGACGCCGCCGACGCCGTCTTTCGCGACGACTACGTCGCGGACAACCAGTACGCGGGCGTGCGCATCGAGAGCGCCACGGTCGGCGTCGGCGCGCCGTCCGTCGCCGTCGAAGGCGTGGCGATGGTCTGCAACCACGACGGCGGCATCACCGGCACGTGCCGCTCGAGCGGCAGCGACGATACCGCGCTCTGCACGAGCGACGCGGACTGCTGCACGCTCCCCGGTGCATGCTGCGCCGGCGATCCGACGTGCGTAGCCCCGGCGCGCTGCACGCCGCCGGCGCCGCAAGGCTTCGGTGCGGTCGTCGCCGCGTGCGACGGCTGCAGCGCGCCGCAGGTCGAGCTCGGCACGGCGGCCGACCCGGGACGGAACGCGTTCACGTTGAACGTGAACTCGTATCCGAACGCGCACGGCGCGAACCTGCTCCACGCCGCTGCCGGCGTCGACGTGAGCGCGCAAGACGATCAATGGGAGCACTGCGGCGGCGGCAGCGTGTGCGACACGACCGCGGTCGCGCTCGCGGACGTGCAGCTGGTCGCGGGCGCGAGCGTCGAGCTCGGGACCGCGGCGGCCGCTCGCAGCGGGGTGCCGACCCCGCGCTCGATCTCGGTCGCTCGCCCCCACGCCGGCGATCTGGTGCGGATCTTCGGCGAGAACTTCAACGCCATCGACGCCGCGGCGTGCGCGCAATCGACCGAGCCGGTCGCGCCGTGCTCGAGCGAGAATCCGCGCGTCGCGCAGGCGAACCGCGGCAACCGCTACGGCAATCGCCTGCGGATCACGATGGGCGGCGCGACGTTCCAACCCGACGTCGATGCGGCAACGCCGACGATGCTCGCGTTCCGCATGCCCGTCGATTGCTTCGCCCCCGCGACGCTTGTCGTGTCGAAGCGCGATCCGGACGGTGTCTTTCGCTCCGGCACGATCGCGCTCTGTGACGCCGGCGGCTGCGCTGACGCGGCCGCGGGCGCGCCGTGCGACGACGACGACGCCTGCACCGTCGCCGACGCGTGCAGCGCCGACGGCAGCTGCATGCCCGGAGCGCCGCTCGACTGCGGCGGACCGTGCATGCGCTGCGATCCGCACCTCGGCTGCGTCCCCCGTCCGAGCACGACCGCCTGCGACGACGGCGACGCGTGTACCGTCGGCGACCATTGCAGCGGCGACGGCGAAACCTGCGTCGGAGGAACGGCATTGCCATGTACGGGCGCGTGCCTCACCGGCGCGTGCGACCCGACGAGCGGCTGCGTGCCGCGTCCGAGCGCCGCGGTGTGCGACGACGCGAACGCGTGCACGGTCGGCGACCACTGCCGTGGCGACGCGGACGTATGCGTGCCCGGGCCGCCGCGTACGTGCGTCGGCCAATGCCTGACCGGCATCTGCGATCCCGAGCTCGGGTGCCGACCGCGGCCGTCGATCGGTCGCTGCAGCGACGGCGACGCCTGTACCGTCGGCGATCATTGCCGCGGTGACGCCGACGTTTGTCTCGCGGGCGCTGCCGCCGATTGCGACGACGCCGACCCGTGCACGATCGAGAGCTGCGCGGCGACGTCCGGCTGCATGCACGACCCGGTCGGCGATTTCGACGCGGTCACCTGCCGTTTCGTCCGCAGCGAGAGCGCGATCGCGACGGTGGTCGGGACCGACACGCGCCTCGGCCGCGCACTCGATGCGCTGTGGCGGCGGGTTGCCGATCTCACGGAGCAGGCGCGGACGGCGCGCGCCGCGGGGGACGCGCGGCGGGCGCGCGCCCGCCTCGATACCGTGCGGCGGCGCCTGCGGTCGTGGAGCCGCGCCCTGCCGCATCGTCGCGCGCTCACGCCGGAGCTCGTGAGCGCCCTCCTCGCCGACGTGCAGGAGGCGCTCGCCGCGGCCGACGCGCTGCGCGCGACGCTCTGAGAGACGGCGTGCCCGCCGACCCGGTCGTCGCCCCCGCGGTCGTCGATTTCGACGCCCTCACGCGTTGGATGGACGACCGCGGCCTCGGGACGGGCGCGATCGTCGACGTCGAGCGTCTCGGCGGCGGCACCCAGAACGTGCTGCTGCGCTTCGTCCGCGCCGGCC
>WNFR01003139.1_pt1 | contig 17153 bp, 13 predicted proteins | sample 5400221 | NCBI WGS metagenome assembly WNFR01 (sample SAMN13153357, study PRJNA577476) | soil metagenome | isolation source: 40 cm soil under Madrone tree | place: USA:California | collected 2016-06-14
CAGGAACAGGCGCTTCGAATCGCGGCGCTGGTCTCCCGGACCGTAATTCCCCAACACCAGGAGACCGACAAAGAGGGCCGCCGCGTACTGCCATCCGTTCAAGATCCCGGCTGGCAGCCAGCGCTGCACGGCAGCCGAGACAGTCCCACCGAGGACGGAATAATCTCGGACCGCGCGAACCATGGCCCGCATGACGTAGAACGAAGCAAGATCGGCCGTTAGGAGGATGACAAAACGGCGCAGGCCACGCTGGAAGTGTCGCCGGAAATTCGACTGCGCCCGCCGCTGAAGACCGAGCCGCGCCGGCGTGTTCCGTTTCTCGCGCACCGGCGGGCGCGAAGTCCCCCGCGACGGCATCGGGACTTCCACCGGCGCGTTATCAACATGCTGATTTGTGATGTGGAAAGGCTCACCCGCCACAGACGGCCACGCCCCCAAACAAAAAGGATTCCGAGATTACTCCTGGCTCAAAAAGGACCAAGGGAAGGCGAATATGCGGCCCCCGAAAGCACTTGGCCAGAGCTTGTGGTCACGGTCATGTAACTCCCGCCACGCGCTTCAGCCAGCACAACCGCTCTAAACGTCATAATCAGGGTAAATGAAGAGCCTCAAGTCCCCGTCAAGTCACGAATGCGTCGGTAGGGATTCCCTCTCCAGCGCAACCCCAGAGTCGCTAGCCCTAAGGGGAGTGCCGTGTAACTTGTGGTTCGTGAGACCACGAACAACACGCTGGTCGTGGCTGGTGCTCACCTCGCTCGCCGCTGTGCCACTCGGCGCGCAGACCGCGTCGCCCCCGTCCCAATACATCCCGCTGCACCACTGGGCAATGCCGTACGTCGAATACCTCGTCTCCTCGGGCGCGATCGCGGATCCCACACCGCTCACCCGGCCACTCCGGCAGTCCGACGTGGTGCGCGCGCTCGAGGCCGCCGACTCGAGCCGACTCGACGCCGCGGATGCCGCGACCGTGCGCCGCCTGCTCGAGGAATTCCGGCCCCGCTACACCGGCGCGCGCTACCGCATCGCGCTGGGCGCGGGCGCTGCGGTCGCGAGCTACACCACCCGCGACCCGCTGGAGCTGGGCCGCGGCGTCCCACCCCGCCCCGCGGTGCGCCGCGGCTTCGCGAGCGGCTCGGGCGAGGTGCTGCTCGCGTTCGGGCCGTTCGTCGCCGTCACCCACCCGACCGTGGACACGCGGCTGCAGTACGATCCCGATTCGCGCGCCGCGACCGACAACGCGACGCGCTGGGAGGAGGGCTACGTCAGCGGGCAGTGGCGCTATGGGGAGGCGTTCTTCGGGATCCTAGACCGCAATTGGGGCCCGAGCGGCATTCAAGGCGTCCTGCTCTCCGACGTTCCGTACAGCATGGACCATCTGTACCTGAGCATCGGCACCCAGCGCGTTCGCCTCGCGACGATCGCCGCGCAGCTCGACCCCATCGACACGGGAGGGGCGGCGGTCGTGAATCGCTACGAGATCTTCCACCGGCTGTGGATCAGACCGCGCGGGCGCTGGACCGTGGCCATGTGGGAAGCCTCGGTGATTTCGGGAGTGGGCCGCGGACTGGACCAGTGGTACCTCAACGTCGCGACCCTCAGTGCGCTCCGTCAAGGAAGCACCAGAACCAACAGCAACAGTTTTGTGGGATTCGACATCGAGCGCCGCGCCCCCACCACGCTGTTCGGCCAGTTCATGCTCGACGACATCCAAACGTCACGCAAGACCGCGGCCGACCGGAAGCCGACGAGCTACGCCTTCACCCTCGGCGCGAAGGGCCGACTGTTACGCACCGCGTCGTGGATGATCTTCTACACACAGGTGGCGAACCTCACCTACCGCAACGAAGACAATCTGCAGGTGCCGCTGTACCATTCCCTCGGAACGGGACGCAACTTTGCCGATTACGATCAGCTCACCGCCACGGCGACCTGGCTGGCGCGACCCGGCCTGCTGCTCACGCCGGAGGTGACGCTGCTGCGCCAGGGCGAGGGCGACCCGCGGCTGCCGCATCCCCTTCCACCCGCCTATCCCGCGACGGCGACGCTGTTCGAGGGCGTCGTGCAGCGCGTGGTGCGGCTCGCGGTGGGGGGCAGCTTGCAGTATCAGCGGCTCAGTGTCACGGGGAACGGCGGCGTCCACCTGATCCATAACGCCGGCCACGTTGCGGGAGCGAGCGACACCCGCTGGCTCGGCTCGATTGGGCTCAGCTACCGGCTCGCCTGGGAGGGCGCACTTCCCTGACAGGGCCGCGATGACGCGCTTCGCGCGCGCCGGCGGCCTCGCGCTGCTGGTCGTGCTGCCGGCGACCGCGACCGCCGCGCGGGCGCAAAGCGACACGCTGGGGCTGCACACCACCCTGGCCGGCTGGGCCGACGACGCGCTGCTCGCCATTCTGGACCGCGACGCGGCGCGCGGCGGGCGGTTGAGCGAGCGCGGCATCCTGCAGCGGTTCTGGTCCGACATCGATCCCGACTATCAGATCAACCTGATGCGCATGCGGTTCGATCTCGTCGACGACGACGAGTGGTACCGCCACACGAGCGGGGCGCGCTACTGGAGCGGCAGCGTCAACACGCGCGACGAAGCGATCGGCGCGGAATTCAAAGCACGCGCGCCCCTCGGCGAACGCTGGGCGGCCGACGTAAACCTGCGCCACCAAAGCCTCTTGGAGCTGACCCGCAGCCTGGTGCGGCTCCGGGTGCGACGTACCGCGCGCTCGGGCATGTACACCGCCCTCGACGGCGCGTTTTCGTTCCACAAGCCCAGCTCCGACCTGGGGCTCGCGGCGGGATGGCAACGCGGCAACACCCAGGTCGAAATTGCCCTCACCGCGCTCGACGCGTTCAACAACTTCATCTACGGCGGTCTGAAAGTTCAGAACACCCCGGCCGACACGGCGCTCGATTACCGGCGCCAGCCGTTTCTGCTCCACGGCCATGCGGACCTGCCACTGGGGCGGCTGTGGCGCGTCGCAGGCTACGCCGGCGTGATGCGCCCCGCCACGCTGCGCGCCTACGTGCAGGCCGCACCCGACTCGGGATTCCAGCAGCACGAGCGCTATGGCTTCGCCGGCGCGCTCGCGGAGTGGCTGCCGTCGCGCCGCGTGACCGTGGGCGCCTACGCGACCGTGATCCGCGCGGTGACCGACCGCGCGCCGCTCCCCAACGGCGGCGCGCTGAACGACTTTCGCCTCACCGAGCGCACAGCGACGCTGGGCGGAACGATACTGTTTCGGCCGCGGCCGCACTGGCTCCTCGAGGGATGGCTGGGGCGCATGTGGCGTCCGGAACGACGGGTGTACCGGCAGGGCACGGCGCCCGACGTGAACTACGCAGACGTCTCCTGGAGCGGGCAGGCCGTCGTGATGTACCGGCCGTCGCAAGGGTTTACCGGGAGCGTGGGGCTCGATCTCGACCGGCGTGACGTGGTCCGCGGGTACGGCGAGGTGCCGTCGCGCGAGGGCTCGCAGAGCCGGCACAACAGCGAGATCCGCTGCGATTTCGGCTGGCGCTTCCCCAACCGGTCGCTGTTCAGTTTGGGGTTGGGGTTCGATCTGGATCCGGGGATCTGGCCGCGCGGCTGGTTCGGCGGGGCCCACGGCCGTTTCGCATTGTACTGGTAATGCGCAGTAGCTTTGGGCCCGTGAAATCCCGCATCGCGATCATCCTGTCGATTCTTTCGATCGCAGGCATCCTCTTCTTGACCCTGCGCCACGGCGAGTCCGACCTGACCCACGGCTGGTCCTACAGCCTCACCTCCGGCGACGCCGCCCTCGCCGAGCTGATCCAAAACCTCATCCTCTTCATCCCGCTCGGCGTCTCGCTCACCCTCGCCCGCGTCCTGCCGGGTCGCGTCGTCGCGATCGGCGCGCTGCTCTCCTTTGCCGTCGAATTCGCGCAGCAGTACATCCCGGGCCGCGATCCGAGCGTGGGCGACATCATCTGCAACACCACCAGCACCGCCCTCGGCGTCCTCCTCGTCGTCACCGCACCGATCTGGCTGTGGGCCCCGCCGCGCCGCAGCGCCTGGCAGGCCCGCCTCGCCGCGCTCACCGCGGTCCTCGTGTGGTTCGGCACCGGCGCGATGCTGCAGCAGACATTTCCTCCCCGCCCCTACCGCATCATTCCGACGCCCAACTCCCCAAAATTCGGCCACTACGAGGGCAAGGTCCTCAAAGTCACGCCGGGGGAGCGCTCGCTCGAGGTCCGCGCCGTCGCCGCCCCGCATCCTCCCGGCCGCACATCGCCGCTGATTGTGGTGCTCAGTCGCACTGACGATCGGGTGCTGCTTGTCTCCGCCGACGGCCCCGACCTCACGCTGCGCTACGACATGCCGGCGGTGCACTGGACGCTCGAGCAACCGGACCTCCGCCTGCGCGGCGGGATGAAACCGGTCGCACCCGGCGACACGTTCACCGCCACCTTCACCGCCACGAGCCGCGACGACCCGAGCCTGTGCCTGCGGGTGAATGCGACCGAGCGCTGCCATCTGGGCTACACGATCGGCGACGGCTGGAAACTGATCTACTATCCCGAGGGACGACCAGCGTGGATGCTCGGGCTGATCAACACGCTGTGGATCGCGGGCTGCGTGATCTGGGTGGGATACTGGGCGGTGCGGGGGGCTCAGGTGAGCGGAGGGTGGCTCGCCATGGGACTCGTCATCGCCGGATTGCTGATCGTGCCGCTGCTGACAGGCCTGAGACCAACGCCCGTCCACGAATGGATTGGGGCGTTGGGAGGGATGGCGATGGGCTACTGGTTACCTAGGGTGCGGGAACTATTTGCCAGACCGGTCCCGTGAGCTGGAGAATGTACAGTTCTCCCCGGGCATCCTGCCCAAATGAGCTGACGTTGCCGCCGGGCGAGAGCAGCGTGGTCCAGTCGCCCGGGGTCGTGTTGCCTGGGTACTTGATGCTGTGGACCGAGCCTTGGCAGTAATCCGCATAGAAATAGTTGCCGGCGAGCACCGGCAGCGCGCTGCCGCGGTACACATAGCCGCCCGTGATCGAGCAGGCGTTCCCGAGATGCGGATACTCGACCACCGGTAACTGGCCGGTGGTGGTGCACGGATCATTCGGGTAGCAGTGCAGCCCTTCCATAATATTCCAACCGAAGTTGACGCCGCGGCCGCGCTGCGCCGAGGTGGTCGAGACATCGACTTCCTCGTAGCGGTTCTGCCCGACGTCCCCGATGTACAGATCCCCGGTCTGGCGATCGAACGAGAAGCGCCACGGATTGCGCAGCCCGTACGACCACACCTCGGGCGCGAACGAGGTGTCCGTGCGGCTAGGATTGTCGGTCGGAATGGCGTAGCCGCTCGCGCCGCTGACATCGAGCCGCAGCAGCTTGCCGAGCAGCGCGTGCTTGTTCTGGCCGTTGCCATCGGGGTCACCGCCGCCGCCCCCGTCCCCCGTCCCCGCCCAGAGCATGTTGTCGGGCCCGAACTGCAGCTGCCCCCCGTTGTGATTGCTTTGGAGCGGGTGCGCCACGCTGAGGATCGTGTCGGCGGTCGCTTCGTCGGCGCTGTCGCGATCGTTCGACACGTTGTAGCGCACGATGCGGATGTCGCCGTTCGGGTTCGTGAAGTACACGAAGAAGCGGCCGTTCGTCGCATACTGCGGATCGAACGCGAGGCTCAAGAGCCCCTGTTCGCCGCCGAACGCGATCTGGCCGCGGAGGTCGAGGAACGGGCGCGTCTGGATCGTGTCGTGGTGCAGCACCCGCACGGCGCCATCCTGCTGGACCACGAACAGACGCTGCGTGTCGGCCGGCGGCGCGGTGAGATAGACGGGGCTCGAGAAATTGCCGACGCGCTGCAGCGCCGGCAGACCCGGCGGCGGCGGTGGGGGGCTGTCGATGAAGCCTTTGCACCCCGCAAGCAGCAACAGGAAACATTCGTATCGCTTCATCCGAGCACCACCTCCACGCCTTCCTGTCGGAGCCGGCCGAGGAGCCGCGCTTCAATGCGCGCCCGCAACGTGACCACACCATTCGTCTGCTGCTGCTCCAGAATCTCGGCGTCGCGATGGAGCGTCGCCAATAACTTCCCATCGCCGATAGGCACCCGTATCTCAGCAATCGGTCTCAGTGCCTGGGCCGAGGTACGGAGCGCGAGGCGGAGATCTTCGACACGCAATTGCGGATTGCGGATTGCCGATTGCGGATTCGCCGAGGTGAGTAACGCGTGAGGGTACGTCTCTCGGACCAGCGCGAGAAAGCCCTCCGGGTCTGGCAAGAGGTCTGCCTTGTTGAAGACGTAGATCACTCGCTTGCGCTCGGGACTTGCCTTGCCAATCCGCAATCCGAAATCCGCATTCCGCAATTCCCGCTCAACGGTGTCCACCTGCTCCTCCCACCCCGGATGACTGGCGTCGATCACGTGCAGCAGCAGATCGGCATCTTCTGCTTCTTCCAACGTCGCTCGAAATGATGCTACCAGATGGTGTGGCAGTTTCCGAATGAACCCCACCGTATCCGTCAGCCGATAGCGATAGCCTTCGCCCACCTCGACCTCTCGCGCGAGCGTATCCACCGTGGCGAACAGCCGGTCCTCGATGAACACGTCGTGGCCCGAGAGCGCCTTGAGCAGGCTCGACTTCCCGGCGTTCGTGTAGCCCACCAGCGCGGCCGTGGGGAGATCGCGCCGTCCCTGCCGTTGATTGGCGCGATGCTCGGCGACGTCCTTGAGCCGCTTCTTGAGCGCGGAGATCTTGCGGCGGATCGCGCGGCGGTCGGTTTCGAGCTGGGTTTCGCCCGGTCCCCTGAGGCCGATACCGCCGCGGATACGCGACAAGTGGGTCCACATGCGCGTCAGACGCGGCAACAGATACTCGAGCTGCGCCAGCTCGACCTGCAGCTTCGCTTCGTGGCTGCGCGCGCGCGTCGCGAAGATGTCGAGAATGACCTCGGTGCGGTCCATCACGCGCACCCCGAGACTCTTCTCGAGCTTCACGCCCTGCACCGGCGTGAGGCTCTCGTCGAACAGCAGCAACGTCGCGCCTGCCGAGGCGAGCTCGTCCTTCAACGATTCGACCTTGCCCTGGCCGAGATAGAAGTTGGGCGAGGGGGCGTCGATGCGCTGGACGGTGCGACCAATGACCTCGGCACCGGCGGTGTCGGCGAGGCGCTTGAGCTCTTCGAGGTGCTCGTCGACGTGGACTGCGTCATCGGAGCCCTTACGGGGCGCACCCACGAGAAATGCACGTTCAATTGGAGACTGAATCTCAATAAGCTTACGGATACTGCGTTCTCCTTTTTCGTTTACCCCGGGCCACCGGCCCGGGGCTAGCCGAGACTCGAGCGTGTTCGAAGCGCGGCTGACCCCGGGGCGGCGCCCCGGGGTGAACCGAACTCATGGAATAAGCTTCTTCAGTGGCACCTTGCCATTACTCTTCAACTGTACCCTACGCTCCCCAAGGGGTGTATCCAGTATCACAGCCCCGGTAATTCCATAGGGCAATTCTTGCGATTGGAGCAGTGAGCGGGCGGCCGCGCCCACCCCCGCCCACGTAAACCGCACGGGCATGACCACGCGGCTATGGTTTTGAGGGGACAGATCCAGGGGTTTGTCTATAAGGGCTTCCCCGAAGTCCGTGCTGGCCAGCTCCAGACCAACTTCGAGCCGCGTGCTGCGCAACCGATACTGATTCGGGTTGTACACATCGAACACGAGGTCGAGTGTGCCGCCAGTCATGCCGAGGCCGGTCACGTTGATTTCCTGGAGCGCGATCTGGGGCTCCTCGAAGGCCAGAGCGTTTCGCAACGTCGCGCATGCCGGTACGGCGACGCCAAGGACAGCGAGCGTCGCACTTCTGGCGGTTGGTCCCATAACCGCTAACATAACGCACCCATGCCGAACGAGCCCCTAGTCCTGCTGGGGAATGCCGACAAGTGGCTGACCGAATCGCTCGAGAGCGTGCTGACGCAGGGCGGGTATCGGGTCATGGCCACGACCAAGCGGCAGCAGGTGCTGGAGCTGGCGCGGCGCTACGCGCCCGACGGCATCGTGCTCGACATGGGGCTCGATCAGCGGGCCAGCGACAACCTGGCGCTGTGCCGCGCGCTGCGCGCCGATCCTGCCATTTCGCGCGCGACGCCGATCATTCTCACGACCGCGGGACCGGCCCTGCGCGCGCAGCAACTCGAAGCGCTGCGCGCCGGCGCGTGGGAACTGCGCGGCGATCCGCTCGACATGGAAGAGCTGATCCTGCGTCTCGGCGTCTACGTCCAGGGGAAGCTCGAGGTCGATCGCCTCGGCACCGAGGGGATGATCGACCGCGCGAGCGGCCTCTACAATGACACCGGTATCAACCGGCGCTCCGCCGAGCTGGCCGCGTTCACCGCGCGCCAAGGCCTGCCGCTCGCCTGTGTGGTCTTTCAACCCGACAATGGCGATCTCAGCGCCGGCGCGGCGGATCGCCTGGCGCAGGCGTTGCAGCGCGCGGGCCGCATTTCGGATGTCATGGGCCGCACCGGTCCCGCGGAGTTCGCGGTCTTCGCGCCCGCGACCGATGAGACCGGCGCCGAAGGATTGGTGCAGCGCATCACGGATGCGGTTTCCCGCGCGGCCGCGGTAAAGTTGCGCGCGGGTATCAGCGCGGCGCCCGCAGCGAAGCGTCCGTCGGGCGCGCGAACCTCCACCAGCCTGCCCCAACCCACACCGCCCTCGCCAACAGATTTGCTGGATCGCGCCCGCAACGCGTTGCGTTAGGACGTGCGCCGGTGGCCCTTCGGGTCGCTGGCGCGCGGCGCATGCGAGCCGCTGTTGCGCACGGGATGCACGCCGGTCTTGCGCGGTGCGCCGCGGGGCCCGGAGCGGCGCGCGGCGACGACCGGCAGGTCGATCGCAAAGAAGAACCGCGTCCCCCATCCGATCCGCGATTCCACTTGCAGCTCCGAACCCATCGCCGTCGCCAGCTGGCGGCAGATCGCCAGCCCCAGGCCGGTCTGGGAAAACAGCTGGCCGCGCCGGCCCGCCTCCTTGCGCAGCGGCTGAAACAGCGTCGTGAGCTTCTCGCGGGGAATCCCGCTGCCGGTATCGCGCACCGAAAACTCGAGGCGATTCTCGCCTACCTCCTGCGCCGAGATCTCGACGTAGCCCTCGGTGGTGAACCGGAGCGCGTTGGTCGTCAGGTTGAGCAGCACGCGGCTCAACCCGACCGGATGCCCCGTGCGCTCGTCATGCGGCGGTACCACGAGGCGCACGGCGACCTGTTTCTCTTCGGCGATGGGGCGCACGATGTCGCGCACCGCCTCGAGCATCGCGGTGACCGAGAACGCGGACGGCTCCTGCTCCACCAGCTGATCGCCGCCCTGCGCGAACTCGATGATGTCGCTGGCGACGGTCGAGAGCCCCAGCGCCGCCATGTAGATCAGGCCGAGCTGCCGTCGCTGCGAGTCGTTCACCGTTCCCGACTCGCCCCGTTGCAGCGTCTCGGCGAGCACGAGGATGGATGTGAGCGGCGAACGGAGATCGTGCGCGACGTCCGTCAGCAGCGCCAGGCCGTCGCTCCCGGACAACTGCTGCGCAAACGTCTGGGCCCAATTGGGCTGGATCGCGACGCGCACCCGCTCCATCGCGCTGAAGAGCGGCAGCAGCTCGGTGTCCGGCACGCCGACCGCGCGCCATCCCTCCACAACTTCGTTGCGCAGCAGCTCGAGCAGGCGCCGGCCCAGCGATGAGTGAATGCGCGGCTCGATGGTGGGTTGTACCGCAACGGCCTGCGTGGCGGAGAACCACGCCTCGTGAATCGCGGAGGCGACCAATCCCAACAGCTCACCGACTTCATCTTCACCCGTTGAGCGCGGGCGCTGGCCCCACCGCGCGAGCAGGGCCCGAATGGCGTTCTTGAGAACCTTGCAGGGGACGCAGCGGACGTCTGTACCGAATGGATGAGCCGGAAGTACGTTCCGCGACGGTACCGGAGTCGGAAGGGGAGTAACCCGCTGTGGGGGCACGGGACTGTCTACACTAGGGAAAGCCCCGGGTTTCACCCGGGGAATGATCAATGTCCAATGATCATTGATCATTCGCCCGCTAGGGCGCTATCCAGCCCTCCCGAATGGCATAGCGAACCAGGTTCGCCGTGTCGTGGACATTGAGTTTCTTCATTAAACGCCCCCGATGAAACTCCGCAGTCTTGACGCTGATGTGGAGCACTTCGGCGATCTGTTTGGTGGATCGCCCCTCTCCAACAAGCTGCAACACCTGCCGTTCGCGCGGCGTGAGCGACGGGCCGCCGCCCCCATCACCGCCCTCGGCAGCCGCGCAGGCATCCACGATCGCCTGGGAAGCGCCCGGGCTCACGTACAGGCGGCCTTCGCGAACCTCCTCGATCGCCTGGACCAGATCGTCGCAGCCCTGGCTCTTTTGGACGAAGCCCCGCACGCCGACCTTCAGCGCCTCCGTGACGAAGCGCGTGTCGTTCACACCCGAAAGGAGAATGATGGGGCAGGCCGGCGAGGTGCGCGCAATCTCGCGCGCTGCATCCACGCCATTGAGCCCCGGCATCAGGACATCCAGGACGACGACATCCGGGGAGTGCTTGGTGACCGCCTCGATCGCGCCGCGGCCGTCCGCCGCCTCGGCTACGACCTCGATGCCGCGCTGCTCGAGCAGGGCCCTGAGGGCCTGCCGAAGCACCAGATGGTCATCTGCCAGCACGAGTCGCACGGGTGCCATTCCTTAATACTTCACTTCCTGGGCACTTCTGCAATCGGTGTGACCGGGGTCACTTATGGCGCAAACCGGGGGGCGTAGGTTTACCCCCGCCTCCTACTTATGACCGCCCCTGCCGGTCCACCCACACAGCCCTCGCCGCTCATCCTCCTAGCGATTCGCGACGAGGTGCTACTCCGTTCGCTCGCAAGCGTGCTCGAGCCGGGCGGCTTCCGCGTCGTGCCGGCCGGCGATCCCGCATCCGCCCTCGCCCTGGTTCGCGGCCGGCAGCCCGACGGGGTGGTGCTCGATGCCGAGCTCGCGCACCCGCCGCGCTTTGACTTCTGCCGTACCCTCCGCGCCGATCCGATGCTCTCCCCCGCCGCCGCGATCGTCCTGATTCGCCGCGGCTACCCGACCCGTCGCGAGCAGCTCGAAGCGCTGCGGGCCGGCGCCTGGGACCTGCGGGGCGATCCGCTCGATCCCGAGGACCTGGTGCTGCGCCTCGGCGTGTTCGTCCAGGCCAAGCTCGAAGTAGAACGCGTCGGCGCGGAAGGCCTGCTCGACCGCGCCAGCGGCCTGTACAACACCGCCGGGATGGAGCGGCGGTCCCAGGAGCTGGCCACGCTCAGCGTGCGCCAGCACCTGCCGCTCAGCTGCATCGTGTTTCGCGACGGGAATGGGGAAGGCGATGGCGTCGCAGCGGCGTTCAAACACGAGGGCCGGATTTCCGACGCCATTGGCCGGACCGGACCGCGCGAGTTCGCCGTGTTCGCTCCCGCGACGGACGCGGCCGGCGCAGCGCGATTGATCAAGCGATTGGGCGGTACGGTGGCGGCGCGGGCCGGACTGGCCCGGCCTCTGAAGAGCGGCTTCAGCAGTTCGAACGGCGCGCCGCAGATCGATCCGCACGAGCTGCTGGCGCGCGCGCGCCGCGCGGTCGACGCGACCTAATCGACCCGCGGGTCCGGGGTCACGCGCCGGCGCTCTGCGGTCCGCTTGCCTGGGCCGCTGACGCGGCTCGGCGGGCGGCGCGACGCACAGGGCGGGAGCTCCAGCGTAAAGTGGAAGCGGGTTCCCCACCCCACGCGTGACTCGACCTGAAGCTCGGAGCCCATCGTCGCGACCAGCTTGCGACAAATGCTGAGCCCGAGTCCGGTTTGCGAGAAGAGTCTGGAGATGTGCTCGTCGCGCTGGCCGCTCGGACGCCCCCGGCGCACGGGATCGAACAACGTCGGCATCCTCGCTGCATCGATGCCCCTGCCGCTGTCCGCCACGGCGAAATCGACGCGGCCCGGCGCGACGTCGCGCGCGCTGATTTCGACGTATCCCTGGTTCGTGAACTTGAGCGCGTTGCTCGTCAGGTTGAGGAGTACGCGGCTCAGCGCGACCGGATGCCCGAGCCGCTCATCGACGCCCGGTGGTATGAACCGGACCGAGAGCTGTTTCTCCTCGGCGATCGGACGCACGATCTCGTGCACCGACTCGAGCACCCCACCGATCGAGAACGGCACGGGCTTGAGCTCCACTAACATCTGACTGCGCGTGAGGTCGATGATATCGCTCGCGACCGAGCTGAGACCGAGCGCGGCCGTGTAGATGATACCGAGCTGGCGGCGCTGCACGTCGGTGACCGGCCCGCTCTGTCCGCGCTGTATCGTCTCGGCCAGGAAGAGAATCGACGTCAGCGGCGAGCGCAGGTCGTGCACGACGTCGATCAACAGGCGCAGCCCGTCCGTGCCGGCGAGCTGGGCGGAGAATGATTGCGGAGCGTCGGGCGAGATCGTGTCGCGGACTTGTTCGAACGCGGCGAGCAACGGCACCAGATCGGTCTCGGGCACGCCCGCGGCTTTCCAGTTGCGCAGCAGTTCCCCGCGCAAATCGGTGAGCAAACGGCGTCCCAGCAGCGAGTGCGCGCGCGAGTCGATGACCACCGAATCTGTGACTTGGGCCTCCAAAACAGCGGCCAGCAGGAGCCCCATGACCTCCGCCACTTCACTCGCAGTGGGTGGTGTGCCGAGATCGGCGGACCACTGTGCGACGAGTTGCTGCGCGGCGGCTTGTTGGATTTTCGAGGGTAGCGCTGAAATGCCCGATCGCGAGGAACGCACGTCGGGGGATGAGCTGCTCAACTGCGCATTTATCGGCTGTAGGGACATCCCGACCGTTGGTCTCTGGGGCGCAGGAAAGTTACACCCCCCTTTTCACGCCGCCATGGGCTCAGAAAACCCAGACGTGGCGCGGCAAAATCGACTGGTGCGGGAAAACCCCTGGGAAATCCTCTACTGGAAACCCCTAGGACCAGGGCCATCGTTGCAGGCAATCGCTCACAGTTATCAACGCAGCCGCGTGATGGTGAAGATGGCGAGTGGAATCGTGACGAGTACGCCGATGATCCGGACGGTGCGTTCGGAGTCACCACGGGTGGGCACGAAGAGGCGGTCGCCCGCGCGCAGATTGAGCTGATCGATCGAGTAGCCGCGCCCCAACGCGTCCCGCAACGGCGCGCCGCTCCAGATCGACGTCGCGCCGCGCTCGACGCGCATTCCTGCGGCCTTGGCACGCTGCGTCAGACCGCCGGCCTCCGTGATGACGTCGGCGAGCGGGTGTTGCGGCGCCGCAGCATAATAACCGGGCCGCACCACTTCGCCGTCGATCAACAGACGAATCAGCGGCTGCACCTGCACCGCAGGATTGCGGAGGAATTGCGCGAGATGCGTCTCGAGCCGGCCCTTCAGCTCCGAGCGCAGGACGCCTTGCAACGACACGACTCCGACCTGCGGCAACTCGAGCTGGGGCCCCCCCCCTCCCGCCGCCCCCGTCGTCACGACGAACGTGTCGGTGAGCTGCGGTTCGCCTTCGACCCGGATCGCGATCCGGTCGCCCGCCTGAAAGTCGCCGCTCTCCAGCCGCGTGCGAATCAAGGAGGCTGCGGCCTGTCCACTCGCGCCCGCGCGCTCGAGCCGCGCGAGCTCATCGCGCAGGTGCTCGCGCGTTGCCACGATCGTTCCCTGGTTCGATTGCTGCGCGATCGCGGACGGCGCGGCGATGAGGCCGAGCACGGCGACGACGACGAAAACGTACAAGCAGCGAATGAGCGACATGGGCAGCGGATTCTACTCGACCGTCACGCTCTTCGCGAGGTTGCGCGGCCGGTCTACATCACAGCCCCGCAGTACGGCGACGTGGTAGGCCAATAACTGCAATGGGATTACGGTCAGGATGGGTGACAGCAGCGAGGCCGTGGCGGGGACCCGCAGTTGGTGGTCGGCCAGAGTACCGAGGTCGCCGTTGCCTTCGGTCGTGATCGCGACGATGCGGCCGCCCCGCGCGCGCACCTCCTGCATGTTGGAGACGACCTTGGCGTAGACCTCGTCGGCCGGCGCGACAAAGATGACCGGCATGTTGGCGTCGATCAGCGCGATGGGGCCGTGCTTCATTTCCGCCGCGGGATAGCCCTCCGCGTGGATATAGCTGATCTCCTTGAGCTTGAGGGCACCCTCGAGCGCGACCGGGAAGTTCACGCCGCGTCCCAGATACAACGCGTTGGGCGCGTGGGCGAACTGCTCGGCCAGGACGCGCACCTGCGGCTCGAGCTCCAGCGTGCGGGCCACGAGCGTGGGCAGCTGAGCCAGGCGACACGCCAACTCCTGGCGTTCCTCGAGCGGCAGCCCGTGCTCATTGCCCAGGTAGAGTCCCAGCAGCCCGAGCGCCGTGATCTGCGACGTGAACGCCTTGGTCGAGGCGACGCCGATTTCGGGACCGGCATGGAGATAGATGCCGCCGTCCGACTCGCGCGCAATCGTGCTGCCCACGACGTTCACGAGCCCGATCACTCGCGAGCCCGCGGCACGCGCGGCGCGCATTGCCTCGAGCGTGTCGGCCGTCTCGCCCGACTGCGAAATCGCGATGGTCAGGGTCCCGGGTTGTGCGAGCTGCCGGCGGTAGCGGTACTCGGAGGCGTACTCGACGGTCACCGGAATCTGACTCAGCGCCTCGATGATATGGCGTCCCACCAGACCGGCGTGCCAGGACGTGCCGCACGCCACGATGGTGATGCGACGGATCGCCGCGCACTCGGTGGGGCTCAGGTTCAGGCCGTTGAGCCGAGCGATCCCTTCGTCCAACACGAGCCGCCCGCGCAGCGTGCTGCGTACCGTGTCCGGCTGCTCGGCGATCTCTTTTTGCATGAAGTGCGCGTAGCCGTTCAGCTCGATCGCGTCGAGGTCCCAGGTCACGTCGTTCACCGCCCGCAGCTGGACGTGCGACTCCCGGTCGATGACGTGGTAGGCGTCGGGCGTGAGCACCGCGATGTCGCCGTCGTCGAGATGCACGACCGAGCGCGTGTGCTCGAGGATCGCCGACGCGTCGGACGCGACGAAGTATTCGTCTTCGCCGATCCCGAGCAGCACCGGCGACCCCTGGCGCGCCACGACGATTTTGCCCGGCTCGTCGGCCGACATCACCGCGATGCCGTACGTGCCGACGACGTGCTCGAGCGCGGCGATCACGCGGGCCTCGAGCGTATCTCCCGGGGAGTCCTCGATCAGGTGGACCAGCGTCTCGGTGTCGGTCTCGGTTCCGAAGGTGTGGCCCGTCCCCTCCAGCGCCGAGCGGAGTGCGTCGGCGTTCTCGATGATGCCGTTATGGACGAGGGCGATGCGCTCGCGGCAATCCACATGCGGGTGCGCGTTGCGCGTGGTGGGCGCGCCGTGCGTGGCCCAACGGGTGTGGGCGATCCCGGTGGCGCCGTGCACCGGCGACCGCGCCAGCAGCGCCTGCAGGCCCGCGACCCGGCCGGCGAGCTTGCGCGTGACGAGGTCGTGCTCGGTCTGGAGCGCGAGACCTGCGGAGTCATAGCCGCGGTACTCGAGGCGTCCCAGCCCCGCAATCAGAATCGGTGCTGCCTCGCGGCGGCCGTCGCCGGTGTAGCCGATGATGCCGCACATGGTCAGCCCTTCCAGAGACGGAGCGCGCGCGTCAGCGTCGGTGATTCCGGCGCGGGCGGTCGGACGTCGTATCGTGTGGAGGCCAGCCCGAACTGCGCGAGCTGTGAGGCCTTCTCTCCGAGCAGTTGCGCGATGTCCTCAGCGCCGAGCAGGATGCCGCAGCGCCCGCACCGCAGTCCGCTGATGCGGTCGGCACCCCACACGTGCACCCCCCCCGCCCCTGTGGGCCCCGACGCTGTGCCATTCGAGGCGCCGGGTGCCGGCGTTTTACAGCGGCGGCAGTGCATGCCGGCAAGCAATACAAATTCCGGGCCGCGAGCTGCCCGCCCCGAGCGCGGCGCCCAACCGCCCATCAGCCGGGCACTTAGAGCGCGACCTGCTCCCGGCGCGGCGGGGGTGCGTGCGCGGCGCACCACGGGTGGTCGCGCCGCTGTAGTCACGGTGCATCAGTTCAGCCGCTCCCCGCGCCCCCCCCCGTCTAGTAACTTGTTGCGCACGGTAACATTATCGTCACATTCGTCCCCGGGGCGGCGCGCACGAGTCCTGCAGGCGAAGCGTCGGTGATGTCCGATCGGCCACGGCAGCACCGGTTCGGGGCCTCGGCCCCGAGAGGTAACGATTTGTCCCTCCCGACAGCGTTGTCGCCCCACCCGACCGACATCGTCATCACCAGCAATCAGGAATGGACCAGCCGCTCCCTGGCGAGCATCCTCACTCCGTTGGGGCACGTGGTGCACAACACGTACACCGTCGCGCAGGCGCTCGCGCGCATTCGGCATGATCCCCCCGACGCACTCATCATCGACGAAGAGCTCGCGGATGGAGACGGCTACACCCTGTGCCGCGACCTGTACGACGAGGGGCTCATCTCGCCGAGCACCCCGGTGTTTCTGGTCGTGCCACGCCCGCCGACACGGCGGGACCGGCTCGCCGCGCTTCGGGCTGGCGCGTGGGGCTGTCTGGGTGAGCCCCTCGATGCCGAGGAGCTGATCGCCGCGCTCAACGTGTTCGTGCCGGCCAAGCTGGACGCCGACCAGGCACGCTCGCAGGGACTGGTCGACGAGATAACGGGTGTGTACAACGTGCGGGGCCTGACGCGACGCGCGGCGGAATTGGGGGCGGAGGCAACGCGCCGCCACGCGGCGCTGGGCTGCGTGCTGTTGGCGCCTGACCAGGAGCCGGTGGGCAACGACGGTGCACAGGGCGATCTACCGCTGTGGCTCCTGCGCCGCATCGCCACGGCCATCCGCTCCAGCGCCCGACACTCGGACGCCATCGGCCGCCTGAATCACCACGCGTTTGCGGTCGTGGCCGTCGATATGGACGCCCCGCAAGCGCGACACCTCGCGGAGCGACTCGCCGCCGCGATTCTCGCCCAACCGGCCGCAACTCCCCCCAATGGCCGTTTTCGACTCCGCGCCGGCTATCATGGGGTCAGCGACTTTCATAGCGCCGAGATCGATTCGGCCGAGTTGATGCTGCGCGCCACCGCGGCGTTACAGCAGGCGCGAACCGATCTGCCCGACGCCTGGCTGCAACCGTAC
>WNFR01003140.1_pt1 | contig 17151 bp, 16 predicted proteins | sample 5400221 | NCBI WGS metagenome assembly WNFR01 (sample SAMN13153357, study PRJNA577476) | soil metagenome | isolation source: 40 cm soil under Madrone tree | place: USA:California | collected 2016-06-14
CTATAGAGTAAACCGACATGATCAACAAAACGATCACAACACAGATAGCCACAGGACCCATATTTTTCACCATCTCGGACATTGTGAAAGTATTTTGGTCAGCGGCTGGGCTTGCTGCGGCTGTTGCATCCTGCAGCATCAAAAACAGGCCGATTGCCTTGGTTCCGAGAAGGCTTGTTAGAATAGTCACGGTGCACCCCTCCAAAAGTTTTATTAGATTAATAGCGAGCAGAGAGCCGCTCGGGACAGCCGGCGATCGCGGCTGGCCCGGCGCTAGATCTCCGCAGTTATTGAGCCACGAAGTTGTACTGGATTACCCCGGTAACCTTAACGGGTTGCCCTGAAAGCTTCGTCGGCGAAAACCTCGCTCCGCGAGCGGCGGCCACAGCCACAGCCTGCAATAACGGGTGACCCGAGACAGCACGCGCAGAAACCACGTTTCCGTTCTCATCGATGAGCACTTGCACAACGACAGTGCCGGAAGCGTGGGCCGCCTTGGCAATCTGCGGATAGGGTGGTTTAGGTAAGCTCAGCGCTTTGCCGTTAAGAACGCCTCCTGAAATAGGAGCGCTTGGTTTCTTTGGTTCGGGAGGGGGCGGTTCCCCGGCGATGTCCACTTTAGTGGGGGCCATCACCACGTTACCAGAACCTGGTCCTGCAGGCACCGGAGCTGCGGAGTTGGAGTCCGAACTACCAAGAACCGTCGTTACTCCACGCCGCACCGGCGGAACATCGCTAGCCTTCGCGGACACCTCTTTAGGAACCAACTCGGTACGACTGACGTCCGCAATTAGTTCTTTGCGCACGTCCACGTTTGGCTGGTCTTTTACGGGCTTAACTTCCTCTTTGTGTACTTCCTCCTTAGCCGCCTGCGGCACAGGTACGGGAGCAACAAGAGTCGTCAGCTCGAGTTCCATCTCACCGAGGTGATTGTCGTACCAGTAAACGCCGGCCACAAAGAAGGCGACGCCCAACACCGCATAAATCAATGCAGTTATGGCAACGAATGAGCCCTTTCGCGAAATATCATTCTTGTGCGAACTGGACTCAACAAGATTATCGAACATTTATGTTTGTCCTCCCTATTCCGGCGCCAAATGGATCAGGGGTGCGAAATTTGTAACTAGTATGCCTCTCAAAGCCGACGAAAGTTGGCCCGCTTGAGTCCGTCACAAATTGAAGGGGAAACAGCAGCTCCTGCGATATTGAGCAAACCGAATAGACTTGAAAAGCTACTGTGCGAGAAAAAACTCGCCGGCCTGCTCAAGCAGACTGCCGCGCGCCCAACCTCGTTTCACACACGCAGGATCGACTCTTGAGTATTTAATTGGCCAGCAACGGTCGCAGTCTATGCCGCAAAGCGTATCAAAGTCAAGCGCAAATTTGGTACGTCGAGCTGCTCCCGTCGCACATAAGGGCTTAGATAAAGGAAGGGACTCAAACACGACCCCGCACCACGCTACTGCTTGCCAGCCCGCGCAGAAACAACATCGCGCCCCAGGTTCTTTGTCTTCGCGGGACCGCCTCCTTTAAGAGGCCGGCTGAAGTTGACTGCTGCAGCTCGATTAGCAGCTTCAATCCTCTGTTCCCACCAAACCATGATCGGACTCGCTATTGCCACCGATGAATAAGTACCAAACGTGATGCCTATTAACAGGGCCAGCGAAAACCCGCGCAGCACTTCCCCTCCAAACAGAACCATCGCCAAGACCGAAAGAAAAACCAGCCCCGAGGTTATGACCGTTCGAGAAAGGGTCTGATTGATCGAATCGTTCGTGATCTTGTAGAGCGAATCACGTCTGTGGAGTTTGCGATTCTCTCGGATTCGATCAAAAACGACTATCGTGTCGTTTACCGAAAAGCCGACCAGCGTCAGCAACGCCGCGATTACGGTAAGACTGACTTCCCATTGAAAAAGCGAGAAGAAGCCAAGCGTAACCAGGACGTCGTGGAACACTGCAATCACCGCCGCGGCGCCATAGGTCCATTCAAATCGAAAAGCAATGTAAATCAGAATTCCTACCAGAGCGGCAAGCGTCACAGCAATCGCCTTGTTGCGAAGTTGGGCGCCGGCGACGGCGCCCACAGCATCTGTGGCGATTATCTTATATGCCGCATTGGGATCGGCACCTAACTCCAGCGTCGGTTGCGCCTCTGGACCAAAAGCATTGAGAGCGTTTCTTACTTCTGTCCTGCCGGCGTCGACCTGCGTCTGAGACTCAGTACCCTCACCCTCGAGCGGCAACTTTATCAACACAGTATCCGGCTTGTCCGTGAGTTGGACGATGGCATCCCTGACACCCTGTTTTACCAACGCCGCTCGGATAGCTTCATCGGCTGGTCGCTGCTTAAATTTGACGGTAACAACCGTTCCACCTTTGAAGTCTACACCGAGGTTAAAAGCCTGATGGTGTGTAAACTGACGAAAGACCGCAGAGCCCAGACCCGCCAACATCAGCAGGATAGACACACCAATAAACCAGCGTCTGTTTGCCAGCCAATCAACACGTACATCTTTAAAAACTTGAATCATGGTTATCTCAAATACTGAGCGATTCCACCTTCTGCCTCCGACTTAGCTCCCAGATGAAGATAGTCCGCGAAACATAAACTGCGGAGAAGAGATTCACTAACAATCCAATCACCAAAGTCACTGCGAATCCTCGGATAGGACCAGTACCAAATACGAACAGGAACATCGACGAAATAATTGTCGTCACATGGGTGTCAATGATAGTAATGAAGGCTCGACCAAAACCCTGATCAATCGCGGATGGAATGGTCTTGCCCGTACGGAGTTCTTCGCGAATGCGTTCGAAGATCAGCACGTTTGAATCAACCGCCATGCCTATTGTCAGGATGATGCCCGCAATACCGGGAAGGGTCAGTGTTGCACCAAACAGAATCAAGCCGGCGAGCATCAGGATCATGTTAAGCAGGAGCGCAACAACTGCATTTACACCAGAGCCGCGGTAATAAAACAGCATGAACAGAACCACCAGCGCCAAACCCACGATTGACGCTCGCACGCCCGAACGTATGGAGTCCTGACCAAGACTTGGACCAACGGTTCGCTCTTCGAGATATTCGATGGGCGCAGGCAACGCACCTGAACGAAGGGTGAGCGCCAGATCCTCAGCGGACTGTTTCGTAAATCTTCCTTCAATCTGCCCGGAATCGAAGATCTGCGACTTTATGAAGGCAATTGATTTCACTTCATCATTGAGCACAACTCCCATGTACTCGTTAATATGTGCTCCGGTCCACGCTCCAAACTTATCAGCGCCATTTTTCTTTAGTGAGAAGCTAATCTCAAACTCGTCACTGCTGCCCGCGCGCGTAGGTACCGCACTGGCGTTTCTCAGCTCGCTGCCATCGATAATGGCCGGTGATTCGACTACTACCCATCTCACCGGTTTCTGTTCGTTAGGATTTTGAGTAGACGCGGCAGTAGGTTCGGCTCTCTCGCTATAAGGCAAGACACGGCGATTCGCGGGGATGTTGCCGCCGCTATTGAGCGAGGCTATAGCCTCCTCTTTTGTCGCATATGTTTGGCTGGGCGCAGGACTGGGCGGGCTGACTATGTGAACCAGCTCCAACCTTGATTCTCCCTTGAGCAGCTGTTTGACACGTTCAGGGTCAGTAACACCCGGCATTTGCAGCAAAATCTGGTGGGAACTTTGCGAGCCGTGAGTTTGCAATGTCGGCTCGGTTACGCCCAATGCGTTGATTCGGCTTTCGACAATTCTAAGTGCCTGGGTGGTAGCGTCGTCCGCAAGCGTTCTTTGTGCGGCCCCAGTCAAACTCCAGGCCAACGTGTTGCCCGAGGCGGAAAAGGACCACCCCAACCGTTCACCGAGCTCAACTTTTTTCTCGACCGCTTGACGAATGTCGTTAGCTTTAGAAGGATCGGCCAGCCCAAGCACAACGCGATAGTTTCCGCCGCTTGTTTCTCCACGCGCCTCTTTGATTTCAAATCCACCATCCTTCGCGGCATTCTGCGCGGCAACTGCGTTTTCTTCCGTCAGGCGCTTGAGGAACTCTTCTGTCTTAACACGCATTACCAGATGCGAGCCGCCCTTCAGATCGAGCCCAAGACGGATATTAGAAGCAAGCGTGGCTTTGATGCCTGACCAACTGAAATCGTGCAGGGTGGGCCGGTGACGTGGCCCGATTACAATGTAGAGCCCGATCAGTGTGACGACAACAATAATTATTGAGCGCTGGACGAGATTCTTTTTCTTCATTACAAAAAAACCGCGAGTAGATTTATGCTGGGATTACTTCTTTTCTTCCTCGTCTATGCCTGCTACCGCGGTTCTGGCAATCTCGAGAATAGACTTGTCAGCGCTTCTAATAAGGAAGCTCCCATTTTTGACCGTAGTGATTATGCCAATAATGCCGCCGGTCGTGACCACGCGATCGCCTATCTTCAGTTGCGCGATCGTCTCCTGCAGCTGGCGTTGTCGCTTTTGCTGCGGTCTTATCAACAGCATATAAAAGACGCCTATGATGAGCAGCATTGGCAACAGCCCGCCGAGTGCACCCAGGCCGCCCTGAAAAAAAATCAGAAAAGTATCCATTAGCTTTTATTTATTCCGAGGGATTTGACTTCGAACATTACCAATATGCAACCACAATCAGTTTCGCACTTGAACACGCAGGAACCTCAGCTCGCGAATCCTCATTCACCATTCGCACTCAGCCGTTCGGTGAACTCACGCCGAAATGTTGGGAAATCACCAGACCGGATAGATTGCCTCACACCTCGCATAGTGTCAAGGAAGAAGGCAAGATTGTGGTGGGTCAACAAGATACTAGCCAACATTTCACCGGTTAGATAAAGGTGTCGCAGATAGGCGCGCGAATGTCGCCTGCAAACCGAACACCGGCACGTTTCGTCCAGGGGTCGAGTGTCTCTCGTCCATCTGGCGTTCTTGATATTCAGCTTCCCGCGCGACGTAAATGCCTGTCCCGTGCGGCCATTTCGCGTCGGTAACACGCAGTCAAACATGTCCACGCCGTGGGAAACGCCCTCCAGCAGATCCTCGGGAGTGCCGACACCCATCAAATAACGCGGTCGACTGCCGGGCATTAATGGCGCGATCTCGCCAACGACCTCCCACATGACCTTTTTCTCTTCGCCTACACTGAGACCGCCAATCGCGTAACCGTCAAATTCGATCTCCATCGTGCGATGCAGACTTTCACGCCGCAGGTCGAGATGCGCAGCACCCTGCACAATTCCAAAGAGAGCCTGCCTGCCGCTCAAACGTTCCGCAGGCTTTCTGCCGGCATCAGCATCCTCTTGCTGAAGCGAATCGAATCGTTCGCGTGAGCGCCTGGCCCAACGAGCGGTCAGCTCCATGCTTTGGCGCGCCTCTTCGGCCGGCGCCTGACCGGGCGCGCACTCGTCAAAGACCATTACAATGTCCGATCCAAGGGCAGCCTGTACTTCCATCGAGACTTCAGGCGACAGAAACTGCAGGCTACCATCCACAGGCGAACGAAACTGAGTTCCTTCTTCACTAATCTTTCGCAGCGCGCCCAGACTCCAAACCTGAAAGCCGCCAGAGTCGGTCAGCAACGCGCGGTCCCAACCGATGAAGCGATGAAGACCGCCAGCGGCACGAATAGTTTCAATCCCCGGTCGCAGCCAAAGATGATAGGTATTGCCGAGAATTATGCGCGCATCGAGATCCTGATCCTCGAGTTCCTCAAAACGGATACCCTTCACAGTCCCAGCCGTGCCGACAGGCATAAACACCGGAGTTTCGATTTCTCCGCGTCGCGTGAGTAAAACGCCTGCGCGCGCGTTGCCATCTTCGGCATCTATTTGCAATCTAATCGCGGGATCGTTCATCAAACTCCGGGACCGCTCCCCCGTAAGCAAGGACTGTGATTACTAAATCTCACTCAAGTATTACCGCCTTTTTTTTCTTTGTTTATGTCGCTCGACAATTCTCAGTGGTGTAGCGAAGAAATCAAACTCTTCGCGCAGTCGATTCTGCAGATGACGTTCGTAGGAGAAGTGCAAACCTGCCTTGCCTCCAGCCGTGAACACGACAAACGTGGGCGGTCGCAGGCCCGCTTGAGTAAGGTATTGAACATGGAGTCTCGACATGCCGCCTTTCGCCGGAGCAGGCGTGCCTCCGCCGCGCGGCTGGGCGATCGCTCGTTCAAAAAAGGCGTTGAGTTGCGCGGTTGGAATTCGTCGATTTCGAGCTTCATCGGCTTTTAGTACGAGTGGCAAAATCTTCTCAACACGCTGGCCGGTTAATGCTGACATCGTGATAACCGGCGCCCACTCGAGAAACTTCATCTTGTCTCGCAACTTTAGTTCAAATTCAGCGGCAGTGTTTGTTTCCTTGTTCTCGATTGCGTCCCATTTGTTGACTGCAATTATTATCGAGCACCCTGCGTCAAGGGCGTATCCGGCGATGTTTGCATCCAACGCAGTAATACCTTCTTCGGCATCGACTACGACGATGGCGACATCTGCACGCTCCAAACTCCTCCTCGCCATGATGACGGAGAGCTTCTCCGCCATCAGACCGGTTTTTCCTTTCCGGCGAATTCCCGCGGTGTCGATAATCCGAAAGGCGCGCTCCGGAGTTTGCAGTAGAGTGTCGATCGCGTCGCGTGTTGTTCCGGCAACTGGAGAAACAATCACCCGTTCCTCCCCCAGAAGACGATTCAACAGAGACGACTTGCCCACATTAGGCCGGCCGACAATAGCTAAACGTAGTTCCCTGGGTGCTTCCGCATCTTCTTCCGGTTCGTCAGCGAATTCTTCCGTCCCTAAAAGCTGAACAACGCTATCAAGCAGCTCGCCTACTCCAATTCCCTGCTCCGCTGAAACTGAGAAAACCTCCTCAAACCCAAAGCGGTAAAACTCACCGCTTTCACTTTCCAACTTTGACGAGTCGATTTTGTTAGCAGCGACCAGCACGCGTTTGCCGGTGGTGCGCAGCAAACCAGCAAGCTCCTCGTCGAGCTGCGTGATGCCTTTGCGCGCATCGACGACCCAAATCAAGACTTGAGAATCTTCGATGGCCCTCCCGGCCTGCTTGAAAATGTTTGCGGGTATTACCGCATCGTCGTCAGGGACAATGCCGCCGGTGTCTATTAAGGAGAAGCGCAATCCGGACCAGTCAACTGCGCCGTAGATCCGGTCGCGAGTTATACCCGGTTCGTCTCCCACAATCGCTCGTCGCTCGCCAATGAGACGATTAAAAAGCGTCGATTTGCCAACATTGGGGCGACCAACGATTGCGACCAAAGGGGTCGCACGAATTGGCGCGTCCTGAGCAAGGTCTTTTACAATTGCTTTCGCTTCCATAAATAACGACCAAGGGTAGACCCCGGCGCATGAAGAGACAACGGTAGGGCAAAACCAAACTTAATTCCAGTTGAGGCGCCACCGGGTGTCCTATTTTTGAGAGTTTATCTCTGCGTAATTCCGGGTTTCACCCCGATTAGGGTGTGACATGTTTATAGCTCAAGGCCCATAACTGCTTCGGCTCCGTTCGAAGGAGCGGAATGGTTCTGAGTGGTGAAGCTCTAATTGAATTCCGCTCCTTCGAACGGAGCTGGGCCTGGAGTTATACCCGGGTCTACAAACATTTCACTCCCAACGGAGTGAAACCCAAAGCAACTTACTAATTGACTCAGGAAACATTCATGAGTATAAGCCCGTCAGTGGGTTGCTCTCTCTTCCGAAGAGTTTTGGCGAGCAGCTTATCTATCCCAAGTTAAATATCACTCGGGTCCAAGTACTCCATCTCCTACTAAAAGGCGGACCGCAAGATGCCAACTGTCAATCTCTCGCAAATCGGGCAGATAGCAGTAAATACTCACGACATTGATAGGGCCGTCGAGTTTTACCGCGACAAGCTCGGTATCAAACACCTGTTCACCATACCTAAGATGGCTTTCTTTGATTGCGATGGCATCAATCTGATGCTGGCAATACCCGAAAAGCCGGAGTTTGATCACCCGAGCTCCATCATCTACTTCAATGTCGAGAACATTCAGGAAGTTGCCCAGACTCTTTCAGAGCGGGGAGTGAAATTTGAGGAGGGACCACAACTCGTAGCCCGAATGGACACGTACGATTTGTGGATGGCCTTCTTTCGCGACCCTGAAAACAATCCGCTGGCCTTGATGAGTAAGCGTCCTCGCCCCTGACGACCTGCGCCGGAAGCTTGAAATCTGAGCTTAGTTATGATGAGAACCTGGTTCGTATATCCGAAAAAGATCTGATAGACAGCCAAAGTCAAAGAGGAGACCCCACGATGAAGCGTAGAAGATTCCTGAAGACGAGTGCGTTAGGTTGTGCCGTGACTCTGGTCAAACCCGCCTCCACATTCGCAACTTCAGGCTATGACGCGGCCCGCCCGTCGTCGACACCGGCATTTGAGTTCGATGAAGTTTCCATCGCAGAGTTGCAGGAAGGTTTGAAGGCGGGAAAGTATTCGTCGCGGTCGTTGGTTGAAAAGTACTTCGATCGCATCGGCGAAATCGACAAGAAGGGGCCTGGGTTAAATTCAGTCATTGAAATGAATCCTGATGCCGAAGCAATAGCCTCTGCGCTCGATCGCGAGCGCAAAGAGAAAGGTTTGCGCAGCCCGCTTCATGGAATTCCTATTCTGATTAAAGACAACATCGATACTGCCGATCGCATGATGACGACGGCCGGCTCGCTGGCACTCGTCGGTTCGAAACCGCAACAAGACTCACTCGTGGCGAAGAAGCTGCGCGAAGCCGGGGCGATAATTCTTGGCAAAACCAACCTTAGTGAATGGGCCAACTTCAGATCGAATCATTCCTCGAGTGGTTGGAGTGGACGGGGCGGTCAAACGAAAAACGCCTACGTACTCGATCGTAATCCATGTGGCTCAAGTTCCGGCTCAGGCGCCGCAGTGGCGGCAAATCTCTGCGCGGCTGCGATTGGAACGGAAACCGATGGCTCTGTAGTCTGTCCTTCTTCAGCGAACTCACTTGTCGGCATCAAGCCGACTGTGGGTCTAGTGGGCCGCTCGGGCATTATTCCAATTGCTCATAGCCAGGACACGGCGGGTCCAATGACTCGCAGCGTAGCAGACGCCGCAATTATTCTTGGGGCATTGACCGGGATTGATCCGCGCGATCCCGCTACGAAAGCCAGTCAAGGCAAGTCGTTTACTGATTACACCCAATTCCTGGATCGGAACGGACTAAAAGGAGTGCGACTGGGAGTCGCGCGCAAACATTTCGGTTTCAATGACCATGTCGACAAGTTGATGAATGATCTGCTGGGCGAGATGAAGAAGCTTGGAGCAGTCGTTGTCGATCCCGCCGACATTCCGACTTCCGGTAAGTTTGATGAGTCAGAACTCGAGGTTCTTTTGTATGAGTTCAAGGCGGACCTGAATGCTTATCTCGCCGGCCTGGGACCGCAGGCTCCGGTCCACTCACTCAAGGAGATCATTGCTTTCAACGAACGAAACCGTGAAAGGGAGATGCCCTTTTTTGGTCAGGATCTTTTTACGAAAGCTGAAGAGAAAGGCCCACTCACCAGTAAGAAGTATTTGCAGGCGCTAAGCAAGAACCATCTGTTAACGCGTACACAAGGCATCGACCTGGTCATGACTAAGAATCGACTCGATGCACTCGTTGCGCCTACGGGAGGTCCAGCGTGGCCAACGGACTGGATCAACGGAGACCACTTCACCGGTGGTTATTCGTCCGCCTCCGCAGTGGCCGGCTATCCACACATCACCGTGCCAGCTGGCTACGTATTTGGCTTGCCGGTAGGAATCTCATTTTTTGGCGCTGCTTATAGCGAAACGAAGTTAATCAAGATTGCCTACGCTTTCGAACAAGCGACGAAGGCGCGTCGCGCTCCGCAGTTCTTGCCAACGGCAAAGATCCGGTAGTGATCGGTAGGATCCTAATTTGAACTCTTATTGAAAGGAGCTTAAATCAGTGTCCAAAGCTGCCGCCCAACCAGGAAAGAAATCGATCTACGGCGTTCATCCTGGCGTTGCAATGACTCAGAAATGGATCGCGGAACTTAAACAGAAAACAGGCCGCTCACTTGAAGAGTGGCTTCGCATGATTAAGAAGTCAGGGCCGAAAGATGAGAAGGAACGTCGCGAGTGGTTGAAGGTCGAACATGGATTGGGTACCAACTCCGCATGGTGGCTTGCCGAACGCGCTGATGGCAAAGCCACCGAGGTCAGCGATCCTGATGCATATATCCAGGCCGCTGAGGGATACGTTGAAGCAATGTTCTCGGGCGGGAAGGCCGGCCTCCGCCCAATCTATAATGCTCTGCTGAAAATCGGTCTCAAGGTCGGCAAAGACGTCAAGGCCTGTCCGTGCCAGACCATAGTTCCCTTGTATCGCAACCACGTCTTCGCCCAAATCAAACCCACAACGCAGACCCGAATTGATCTTGGTTTCGCTTTGGGAGAGATGAAACCGAAAGGCAGGCTGATAGACACTGGCGGCTTCGCAAAAAAAGACCGAATCACGCATCGCATTCCTATCACGTCCCTTGAGGACATTGACGACGAGGTGAAGCGCTGGTTGAAGGTCGCCTATGAACGTGATGGATTCTTCCAAACCCGAACGCCTTAGCCTGGGTAAACGTGGGGAAGCGTTTGCCGCGGCCTATCTGGAACAGGCTGGCTACCGGCTTGTGGCCGCAAACTTCACGCTGCCTGTGGGTCGCAATCTTCGCGGTGCCGTCGTAAATACTGAGATCGATCTCGTGGCTTACGATGGAGAGACGCTCTGTTTTGTTGAAGTAAAAACAAGGGCTTCGGATTGGTTTGCGCCGCCTCAAATCAACGTTGACCGCCGCAAGCAGCGTCAGATCGCGCGTGCGGCCGCGGCCTATCGAAACATGTTCGGACTTGAAGATCAGCCTTATCGTTACGACGTAATAACTGTTGTGCTTTCGAAAGAAGAACCTGAATCCAGGCCGCGTATCGAGTTGCTCCGTAATTTCTGGACAGAAGCTAGTGTCCGCAAGCGCCACAGGCAGGAAAGGTACTATGAATGAAATCAGCCGCAGATGAACGCGAATAAAACGGAACAGAAACGCTCTTTATTGCTGTTAGTTTGATCTGTGGCAGATGCGTTTATCTGTGGCCGATCTTAGTTCTCGGGTGCGGCGATTTCGAGACCTGTTTTATTTTGCGAACGTTGGTTGACGTAGCCTCGGTTGCTGATTAGACTGCAGCACATAGACCTAACTGTTGCGCGTCGGTACCGGCGTGAGACATCGGGTTAAAAACAACGGTGCAATGTTACTGGGTGATCCCCTTTCGCATTGCGCCGTTTGTTCTTGGAAACGGTTGCAAGATTTCTTCCACTGACCTTATCACCGGATTAAAAGCCGCAGTGAGAATGGGAACATCAATTCAAACTGACCCATTGTCGCCAAAGCGCCTCGCTTGACAACCTCATTCGAATCATTAGAATCACATAGCTCCAAAGCGGGAGTAGCTCAGTGGTAGAGCATCGCCTTGCCAAGGCGAGGGTCGCGAGTTCAAATCTCGTCTCCCGCTCCAACAGATCTTTAAGGATGAAGGATGACGGAAGAAGGATGAAAACCCAGGGGATTCATCGGAGTTATTTCAGCCTTCAGCCATCATCCTTCATCCTTTATACTTTCAGCGGCGGCGTAGCCAAGTGGTAAGGCAGAGGTCTGCAAAACCTTTATTCATCGGTTCGATTCCGATCGCCGCCTCCAACCTACTCAACAACTTAGAGATTTTCACAAGTTCAGTAAAAAGCCTACCGTAGTAAAAAATGCAGTAAGTCTCTGCATCGTTGCCTAGCGCCGCAGCTCGGTAGTGACGGGTCTGCGCTCGTGAAGTATCTCGCTAACAGTTCGGCGCGAGACGCCCGCAGCATTTTATTCAATAACTCTTCTCCACTAACAACCACACGACTGGTCCAATGGGCCTTGAAGGTCAATTCCTGAGTTGCTCTCGTGTATCGCTTAATTAGGCGCGTAACAGTAGAGGAAAGGTGACAAGTGACAATTTATTTCTGCTCGTCACTTGTCACTGTTCTTGGCGGATCCTTGATTCTCATTCAGCTTTACGGTCGACGCGCTGTCAGAGCCGTCGTCCTGTGCTCAGCGAGGTTTTTTGCCAACTCACGTTCTAAGCGGGTCATCAATAGCTGGCGTTCCTGTGATGTTTCCAGGAGTCCAGATCTGGGTGAGGAAATATTGATCACCATACTTGTGGAAGATTAGTTTGGTCTTATCTTGTGTTTCGTTGGCCCGCACGAGCATGGTGATAAACAGAGCGCTTATACGGCCATCTTTACTTTGGATCAACCAAACCGTGTCGCTGTCCCTTCAGTGTTCCCAACCGTATAGTCGCCAGCCAGCAGAGTCTTCTGACCGACAATGAAGTTGAACGGTATGTTTATCACCGCTCTCTCCTGAGATTGAGCGGAAACCGAAAGGGCTGTCAGCATTAACAGAACATTCAACAGCGTGAGAGCTTGCCTTTTCATATGGCCTCCTTTTCTTCTGGGGTTAGCGGTAGCTCCATTGCTGCCTTCACCCAATCACTGCCCTCATTTGCTAAGGCGGGATTTGCTTGTGATAGCTATCACGAGTCAGAAGAGGCTTCCTCCAAAACTATCTGGCGGCGAGTTAGACGTGCGAAGACGTGATATGATCAGCGCTGCTTTAAGCCTTCACCCTTGGGGGTTTCCAAAGTGGCACCCTCGCGAAAATCTATAACCCAACTGCTCATAGAGTGGCGCGATGGGGACGAGACCGCGCTGGATAGGCTGATTCCGCTCGTCTATGAAGAGCTGCGCCGGCTGGCCCATCATTACATGCGTCGCGAGCGTCCTGGCCATACACTGCAAACAACGGCTTTGGTCAATGAGGTTTATCTTCGACTCGTTGATCACAGAGGGATGCGATGGCAGAATCGGGCCCATTTCTATGCGGTGGCCGCGCAGGCCATGCGTCGCATACTCGTCGATCATGCTCGGTCTCGAAACTACCTAAAACGAGGAGGAGACGTGAAAATGATACGCCTTGAGGAAGCGGCCACTGTGGTTCTGAAACAAGCGGCAGACCTGGTTGCGCTCGACGACGCACTAAGTGAATTGGCAGCCATTGATCCGCGCAAGAGCCAGATTGTTGAAATGCGTTACTTCGGCGGGATGAGCGTGGAGGAAACGGCCGAAGTCCTCGGCGTGTCGCCCGTAACAGTTATGCGGGACTGGAGCACTGCTAAAGCATGGCTGTTGCGAGCGATGAGTCCCGACGTCAGAGCCAAAGAAAAACCGCTAATAACTTGATAGGCACTGGCGGCGAATCGCGCCTTAGCATATAGAAGGCCAAGATGACGCCTGAACGCTGGCACCAAATCGATAACTTGTTGCAAGGGGCCCTTGAGCGACCGTTTTCTGAGCGCGCCACCCTACTCGCAGAGGTCTGCGCCGGAGACGAGTTTTTGCGTCAGGAAGTTGAGTCTCTTATCAGTTTTCGGGAGATGGCTGAGAGCTTTCTTGAGGTACCAGCCTTGGAGGCAGCGGCCGATCTACTTTGTGACGGCCAAGCCGAGTCGATGGAAGGGCTGGTGATTGGTCGTTACAGAATTGAAGCATTGATTGGCCGTGGAGGAATGGGGGAAGTCTACCTGGCGGAAGACACTAATTTGGATATCAAGGTCGCTATCAAGTTCTTGCCTTCGTACCTGGAGAAGGATGAATTAGCCAAGAAACGCCTGATCAGGGAGGCGAAAGCGGCGGCACAACTAGACCACCCGAACATCTGCTCCATTTATGAAGTAGCAGAGAAAGCCGGTCACAGCTTCATAGTGATGCAATATGTGGTGGGAGAGACACTTGCCTCGAGGATTCAGCAACCACCGTTGGCCATCGTCGAATCGCTCGAGGTGGCTTTGCAGGTTGCGGACGCACTGGTCCAAGCGCACTCGCGCGGGATCATTCATCGTGATATTAAACCGCAAAACATAATGATTACCCAGCGGGGGCAAGTTAAAGTGCTCGACTTTGGCTTGGCCAAACTGAATGCGTCTGGTGACGGAGCGGCAGAAGCGCTAACCCAGAGCCTACTATCGGCTCCGGGTGTAATAGTTGGCACAGCACCCTACATGTCCCCTGAGCAGGCGAAGGGTTCGTTCGTTGACGCGCGCAGTGATCTATTTTCTCTGGGCGTGGTGCTTTACGAATGCGTTACCGGCAGACTCCCATTCGCCGGCGACAGCCCAATGGAGACACGGGGACAAGTGATCCATGTCCATCCACCACCACCGTCGCAGTTTAATCCGCACGTGTCACCTGAGTTAGATGCTGTGACCCTTAAGGCGCTTGCCAAGGAGGCGGATGCTCGTTATCAATCAGCGGCAGGCTTGCTGGAAGATCTGCGCGCGGTACGTTTGACGCTGCAACCTGACGACTGCGTGCCGACTAAACACCTGCCCGTGAGAACCGGCAAACCGAGGCTATCAGCTTTGACAAGCTTGTCCGAAGCATTGCGGCGGCCGCGCGTCCTAATCCCGACAATTGCTCTGGCGCTGACCCTCGCGCTGCCTGCCTTCTGGATCATCCTGCCGAGGTTACATACCCAGCCGCATCTCCCTTCACGGGAGGCCATGTTTTGGTACGACGCGGGCACGACCGCTCTACGCAACGGCGCCTACTATCAAGCCAGCAAAACCCTACAACAAGCCGTCAAGATTGATGACCAGTTCGCGCTTGGGCATGCGTGGTTGGCAGAAGCTTACACCGAACTCGATTACAGCGATAAGGCGAAGGATGAAATCATTCGCGCCGAATCGCTCGCTCGTCAGTTACCAATGCAGCAATCAGATGCGCTCTATCTACAAGCAGTCACGAACACGGTGCTGCGCGACTTCCCGCCGGCGATGGAGAGCTATCAGAAGATTGCGCGCCAGGCGCCGGACAATGAAAAGGCAAACGTGTATTTGGATCTGGGAAGGGCGTATGAAAAGAACGACCAGTCAGAGAAGGCCAAAGAGAGTTATCAGGAAGCCACCAAACTTGCGCCCCAAGAAGCGGCGGCCTTTCTGCACTTGGGTGTAGTTTGTGGTCAGATGCAGGACTTCCCATGCGCCTCTGATGCGTTCCAAAAAGCCCAATCGCTATATCAAGCTCTCAGCAACCAAGAGGGTGTTACTGAAGTGTTTTACCAGCGCGGCTTCCTTCTCCTGGACCAGGTCAAGCTGGCGGAAGCTAGAGCGCAGTTAGAGAACGCACTTCAAATGACAAAAGCCACCGGGAATCTGTATCAGCAGATCAGGGTGCTGCAGGCGCTAAGCAGCGTCGCTGCGTTAGAAGGCAATATAGTACAAGCGAAACAGCAGGGGACGGAGGCGATCCAGTTAGCGCGAGACAACGGCATCGAGAATCAGGTCACCAGTGGCCTAATTTGGCTCGGCAATGCGTTTCTCCTGCGGGGTGATTACAGCGATGCTGAAAAATATTATCAGCAGGGGCTAGACCTCGCCCAAAGAGACAAGATGCGACTCAATGAAGCGTGGGCACGACGCCAACTCGGAAGTTTGCGCTCTGCCCAACACAAGACTGAGGAAGCTTTGGGTTATATCGAGCAGGCGCTTGCTTTCTATGAACAGGGCTCTTACCACCACTGGATTTCCCTGTCCCTGATATCGCTCGGACGCATTCATCGTGATAAAGGCGATTACGAAGCCGCGCTGAAGACCTTTAAAGAGCTGCTTCAACTCGGAGATCAACTTGGAGATCAGTTACAGGCCGGGCTAGCGCATCTCGACATCGGCAACGTACTTTCGTATCAGGAACAGTACCCAGAAGCACTCCATCATTTTGATGAGAGCTACAGAATCTTCACTTCACTGAAAGCCGAAGTCTACTTGGCGTATACGGCTCAGAGCCGGGCTAGTGTGCTATGGCAACTGGGCCGTTCCGAAGAAGCCAAGACGGCGCTCGATGAAGCTATATCACTAGCGGAACGAGCAGAACACCCAGAGGATACGTATAAGCAGTTGCTGGCTGATATCCATTTGACTGCCTCTCGATTGGAATTGAGCAATTGGCATCTTCAGGAGGCTAGAGTTAAGAGTCAGAAGGCGCTTGACCTGGCCGCTGACCAATATCCGGACGTCTCTATTCAGGCAAAGAATACGCTGGCATTGGCGCAGGCGCGTGCCGGCGCCGTGCGATCGCCGCGGCTTCTATGCGAAGACGCAGTTAACATGGCGACCAGCTCGGGTGATCCTCAACTACTCACCGGTGCCTGGTTGTCGTGCGCCGAAACGATGCTCGACGGCGGTGAAGCCCAGTACGCATTGGAAACTGCTTTACGGGCGCAGGACAGCTTCGCGCGTTTTGGCAAAGAAGATTCGGAGTGGCGTGCGTGGCTAATTGCGGCACAAGCCAGCAAGCGGCTGGGCAAAGAGGCTGCAGCGCACGAGTACGCCTCGTACGCAGTTAATCGACTCTCTGAACTTGAACGGAGATGGGGATCGGAAGCTTACAACAGTTATCTGACAAGGTCCGATATTATGAATTTCCGTAAGCAAACCGAGCAACTACTTAAACCCTAAACCTGAAAGGAGCACGAAAATGGCGAATGGCGATATTCCTGTTACCGGTAGCGCTGTGAAGGGGAGCGGCAGTGCAGCGACCTTCACAATAGAAGCTCATAATGGTAGTCCTGATACTCTTGATCACCTGAGGATTAGAACACAAGGCAAGGATTTACATATCCGTGTGGATAACGGAGCACACAAAATCTTCGACGAAGATCTGATATCCCCGGGATGGACGCTGGAAATAAGGGAAAAGTGAGGTTCCGAGTAAACCTTAGCGATAGGCTCAGTTCGCAGCTCATTTTGAAAGGCAAGCGCTCTGATGGCGAGTGGGTCGCACTCGTGTGGGATTTCAGCGCTTGCCTTCAAGGGCATTTCTAAATTCCTCGTTCTCGGACCACGATTTAGTTTACTGAATTCGGCTGTCGACTCGTGCCCCTGATCACACTTGAGCTTTGCCACGCTGTACGGCGGAGTGACCGATTGTCAAATATCCCTGGGTCACACTTCGGTTAAAACTGCAGCAATTTACTTGCGGTCGCCACAGCAGAAACAGTGGGTCTCA
>WNFR01003141.1_pt1 | contig 17150 bp, 17 predicted proteins | sample 5400221 | NCBI WGS metagenome assembly WNFR01 (sample SAMN13153357, study PRJNA577476) | soil metagenome | isolation source: 40 cm soil under Madrone tree | place: USA:California | collected 2016-06-14
AGAAGCGTCTTGAGCAGCATGCTGGCGCCTGCGAGGAGTATGAAGGAGGCGGCGATTTGCGTGACGGCGAAGATGCGGAGGCGCCGATTCGTGCTGCCAGTGATGCGGACTCCGCCGCTGGTCAGGCCGGGAGTTTGCGAGGTATTGGCAGTTGGAAGATGTGGGACATAAGCGAGGAGCACGGCGGCGATGACTGCAAGAATGGCGCCGACCCAAAGCATGCTGGAGTCTACACTGAGGTCGAGAGCGCGGATGGAGAAGCGAGAGGCGTAGCGGGCAAGCACGGCGAGGAGCGGCCGTGCACTGATTACGCCGAGAGTGGCGCCGGCGACGCAAAGAATGAGACTCTCCGCCAGCAAAGTGCGGCGCAGTGCGCCTGCGCCCGCGCCCAGAGCCGCGCGGATGGCGAGCTCGCCCTCACGGCGGACGGTGCGCGCGAGAATAAGATTGGCGACGTTGGAGCAAGCGATGATGAACACGAGGCCGGAGGCGGCAAGAAGAACAAGGAGAACGGTCCGAGCGCCGGAAGTAATTTGCTCACGAAGGAGTTTGGCGTCGATTTGGAAATGTGCTTGAGGCGAATAGTCTTCGGGATGATCTTTGATCATGGCGCCGTAGGCGGTGCGAAGTTCGGCGCGGGCCTGATCAAGAGTGACGCCGGGGGCGAGGCGGCCGAAGAGTTCGGTCATGCGATGGACACGGCCCGTGATCATGGTAGCGGAGAGATGGTGCGGGCTGGTCACAATGTTGGCAATGATTTCAGTATCCGCGGGATACGGGATAGAGGGTTCGAGGACGCCGATGATCGTGGCAGATCTATCGCCGAAGCTGCCGAGGCGAACGACTTTACCGATGACGGAAGGATCGCTCTTGAAAGTGGTCGACCAGAATCGATAGGTCAGGACGACGACGCCAGCGGCTTTAGGACCGTCGTCTTGCGGGCCGATGAGACGGCCGAGGACGGGATGGAGGCCAACCACGTCAAAATAGGAGCCGTCAACGACACCGGCGCGAACTTCCCGGGGTTCGCCGAGGCCGATCATGGTGAAACCGACGGTGGAGAACTCGCCGAAGGAGCTGAGTGTTTTGACGCTTGCGCGCAGGTCGTGAATTTCCGGCACGGAGAATGGAACGCCCCCGGGGCCGATGCCAGGCGCGCTTTGTTGGACAAAAATGAGGCGCTCCTCGTCGCTGTTGACGAGCGGCCGAAGCAGCACGCCGCGAACCAGGCTGAAGATGGCGGCGTTGGCGCCGATGCCTAGCGCCAATGTGAGCACCACGGTGACCGCAAGCCCTTTGGTTCGCGCGAGCGAGCGGAGTGCAACTCTCAGATCGTGAAGGAATGACATGCTCATGCTCTTTCTCCCAGGCGGTTATAACCGACCGGCGGTAAAAGTTCCCAGTTTGCCATTCGATGAAGCCACGTCAACTCTCGCCCTACTATACGACGAACGAAGCTCCGCGAAATCGACACGTCGAAAGAACGCCTGCGCCATGCACACAACACCCGGAGGACGCTAAGAAAATCATGCTGTTGAGAAGAATGCAAGTAGCAATCCCTATTGCGGATCAATCTAAGCTCTTTTCCATGAGCGTGTTACGCAAAGCGCTTCTCTGTCTCAAGCCCCCGTGTTGTGCGATCCTGGGACGCTTTGTCCGGATTCGGACAGCCTCCGCCTTGCGCACCCGGGCATTTTTCCTTGTTCGACCGTCAAGCCTTTGCTAGGGATTCGGCAAGGCGCTCCAGGCTCTGCGTCCATCCGGCCTCCATGCCCTTGAGATACGGGGCGGCTTCGGCGGTACTCTTAATGACGCGAGCCCGCAAAATTTGTTTCGTCTTGCCACCTTGCTCGGCGAAGGTCACGGTGGTCAGCACCTCAAACATGGGGTTGCCATCCGCATCCAGCGCGGCGCTGGTGAAGACGAGCCGCTCGGGCTCGACGACCTCCTGATAAACGCCCGTCATGGGATAGACGGTGCCGTCGGGGCATGTGAATGCGGATCGCCCCGCCGGGCCGTACATCCAGGTCACAGACTGGGTTCGTAAACCGGTGCGGACCCCACCACTGTGCCACCCGCTTTGGATCGGTCCAGGCCTTGAACACGAGTTCCCGCGGCGCGTCAAAGACGCGCGTGAGCACCAACTCACGCTCTTCGTTTGTCATGATGTTTCCCGTGGCCATGCTTTTTCTCCTTTTTCTGTACATCACGCAAATAGTCATCCAAGCGGTCAAAGCTCTCCGTCCAGAACCGCCGGTAGTGCGCCACCCAGTCGGCGACGTCCTTGAGCGGACCGGCACTGATCCGGCAGGGCCGCCACTGGGCCTCGCGCCCGCGTCTAATCAAACCAGCGTGTTCCAGCACCTTAAGGTGTCGGGAGACAGCTGGCATGCTCATCGTAAAGGGTGCAGCCAGTTCCGTGACGGTGGCCTGGCCGGTGGCCAGGCGCGCGAGGATGGCGCGGCGAGTGGGGTCGGAGAGCGCGGCGAGGGTAGTGCTGAGCTGGTCGGTCGCCGATGGCATTAAACACTCCTGTTAAATACACGCCTGTTAAATACTACAGGACTTGCGCACTGTCAGGGGTCTTTCTGATACCCCTGCCGAGAAGTCGAAGATGTCTGGAAATGCTGGGCTCTGGGAGGCGTCCCGGTTGATTCACAGGGAAGGTACGGACAATTTACGGAGGCTATGCAACGGCGACTGGGGTGTGCTTCGCGGCGATGGTGCTGGCGGGGGAAGAGGCCGGAGACATTTTGTAATGGAGGCGGATGATGGTGAGGCCGAGGAAGGAGATGATGTGCTCGGTGCGGAGGGCGCCTTCGTCGTCCACGTAGACGTGGAAAAGTTCGTGGAGCGTCTTGATGTAGCGAACGCGCCGATGGTCTGCGCCGGAGCGAACAATGCGATAGAAGCCGGAGCGCCCCCAAGCAGAGCCCGAAGAATCCAGACCAAACGAGCCATCGGGATGAGCGACGGGGCAGAGATAGACATTCGCGCTGCCATTGCACGGGAAGGTGACCTTGACACACGGGTTGGGCTCGCCGGGGACCTGTACGGTGGAATAGAGGCCTGCGTAGATCACGTGGCCGGAAGATTTCAGGCGGCGAAGCCAGCCGGTGTAGACGATGCGGCCGGAGGCGGGTTCGAAAAGTTGGACGACTTCGCTGCTCATGCCCTTGGCCACTTCCAGAGAAGAGATGGGGAAGTTGAGCTGTTCCATGCGGCGGCTGATGAATTCCACGAGAAGCCAAAGAAAAAAGCGGCCGAGGAGAGAGACTTCAGTCCAGACCTCGAGGTGATAGGCGGCGGCGTGTTCGTAGAAATGACGAATGGCCGGATGAATCGCGTCCGGATTGAAATGGGGACCGCGGAGCGCGTTGAAATCGGGAATGAGGCCGGCGCCGGGGGGAACGCGGATTTGAAGATTTTCGTCGCGAGCGATGCGCTCGTAGATTCCCGTGCCGATGCGGCCGCGTTCGCCGAGCGGACAACGTAGCCAAGGGGCATCGGCTTCGCGAATGCGTTTGCCGGTGATCTGGACCCATATCTGAATGCCGCCTTCGAGGAAGAAGGCGGTCAAATCGTAAAGCGCGGAGCGTTTGTCAGCCGTCGGCGGGGCAGCGGGATTCGCACGTGCGGTGGCCGCAGTGGGGAGGGAAGGGGCGGGGTCCATGTCTCTATCTTCTCATCGATAGGGAGCGGTTTCTGAGCCGGGTTCGAGTTGTGCCCGCGGGATTAACCGTTCGAGGCGGCGTCATTTGAGATTCATGGGTTGACCGATGGCTGATTCAAGTCAAGAATGCTTAGATCATGACGCAAAAACTATCGGACAAAAAACTGGCGGTTCTGGGCACAGGAAAACTCGGCGGAATTTTGCTGCGAGCCTACCTGAAGCAGGAGCTTTTCTCGCCGAAGCGCGTTACGGCGACGGTGAAGCACGCCGAGAAGGCCACGGCGCTGGCGAAGGAACTCGGCGTTTCTGCGACGACCGAAAACCGCAAGGCAGTGCACGGCGCGGACATCGTGCTTCTGGGCGTGAAGCCGCAAGTAGTGGGCGAAGTGTTGAAAGAAATTGCCTCGGAGTTGAATGAGAAGACGCTGGTCATTTCCGTTGCCGCGTCGGTGCCGACGAGCTACATCGAGCAGCGTCTTGGGGGAAAGGTCCCCGTGGTGCGCGCGATGCCCAATACGCCTTCGGCTGTGGGATGCGGAATGACGGGGATTTGCCGCGGCGCACACGCAGGGGCGGAGCACCTGGAGATGGCGCGCGCGATGTTCAACGCCGTCGGGCGCACGGTGGTGGTTGACGAGAAAAATATGGACGCTGTGACCGGGCTTTCGGCGAGCGGCCCGGCGTATGCCTACATCATTCTCGAGTCGCTCGCAGAAGCCGGCGTCAAGGTGGGTCTGCCGCGCGACGTGGCAACGCTTCTCGCAGCGCAGACCATGAAGGGCGCGGCGAGTGTGGTTCTGGAAACGGGTGATCACCCCGCGCTGCTGAAGGACGCCGTGACGACGCCCGCAGGATGCACCATCGACGGAATTATGGAGTTGGAAGAAGGCAAGCTCCGCGTGACGCTCATCAAGGCGGTTGTGAAGGCCACCAGCCGCGCCGGAGAGCTGCTGTTCGAGAAGTAAGCCCGCTCCAGGATTGACAACGGTGGTAGCATGCTGCGTGTGAGGGAGTGATGCAGAGCGCGTACATTCCTGTGCTGATTTACGCCGTGTTGGTGATCGCGTTTCCCGCGGTAACACTGGTCCTGGCAAAGTTCATTCGGCCGGCATCCACCTCGATCGGCGCGAAGCGCAAGCCCTATGAGTGCGGGATCCCTGCGGAGAGTGATGCGCGCGGGCGGTATTCGGTGCGGTTTTACATCGTGGCCATGCTGTTTGTGATTTTCGACGTGGAGACGATGTTCCTCATTCCCTGGGCGATTCTGTATAAAGGGTGGGTCGCGGCGCACCAGGGGCTGTTCGCGCTGGTCTCGATGATGGCATTCCTGGGAATCCTGCTCGTCGGGTATTTATGGCTATACAAAAAGGGTGCTCTTGAGTGGGCGTGAGCCGTAATTCTTCTTCTCTGCTCGAACCCCACCATCCCGTTCGCAAGTTGTTCTGATTGACTCGATTTGCAGCGTGTGTTAGAAACGCGGCGATTGAATTCTCGGCTGCTCCCTGTTGCAGTTTGTGAACCGTAAGCGATTCACCGCAGCCGATCGCACCCCCGGTCCATGGCTGACGAGCCCAAGGAACCTAAACCGCCTCAAGTGCCCACGGGCGAAAAGCCCGCAAGCAGTACACCCCCTGTGTCGGTTCCCCCTGCGAAACCTGTGGACGCAAGTGCGCCCGCGGCTCCTCCGAAACCGGCGGCTCCGGCCCCTCCCAAACCGCCTGTGGTGCTGCAGACTCCGCTCGACAACGAATTCGTCACGCGATTTCGCGCCAAGTTCGGTGCGGCACTTTTGGAAGCAATGGAGGACCGCAAGCAGGCCATTCTGACGGTGGAGCGCGCGCGGTTGGTGGAGATTGCGCTGCACCTGCGCGACGAAGAAAAATTCGACATGCTCGCTTACTTAACGGCGGTGGATTGGCCGAAGCGTGAGAAGCGGTTTGACGTGGTTCTCGATTTGTACTCGTTCGCGAAGAACGAGCGGCTGAGGCTGAAAGTGCGGGCGGCGGACGCTGAGGAAGTGCCGAGCGTCGTGGGCGTTTGGCCCACGGCGAATTGGCAGGAACGCGAAGTGTTTGACATGTTCGGAATTGTTTTTTCCGGGCACCTGAATCTGAAACGCATTCTGTTGCCGGACGAATGGCAAGGCTATCCGCTGCGGAAAGACTATGACATCTTGCAGCAGGACACGGCCTGGGTGCGGGAAAATCTTGGAATTGAGAGCGGGCAGTGAAGCGATTCTAGCTGTAATGGAAAGACGACCCTGAGTATCGATACAACAAACGATCGCAAGACGCTGATGGGCGCGGATGAACTGGTCATCAACATGGGGCCGCAGCATCCGTCCACGCACGGCGTGTTGCGCGTCAAATTGAAGCTCGATGGCGAGCGCGTGATCGGTTCGGAGTGCGTCATCGGGTATTTGCACCGGGGCGTGGAGAAAATCGCGGAGAACCGCACGTATCAGCAATTTGCTCCCTACGTCGATCGCATGGACTATGTCGCGGCGGTCAGCAGCGGATTGGGGTATTGCGAGGCGGTGGAAAAATTGCTGATGGTGGAAGCTCCACCGCGCGCGCGCGTGATTCGAACCATCTTGACGGAACTGCAGAGAATCGCCAGTCACCTGCTGTGGCTCGGCACGCATGCTTTGGATATTGGCGCGCTGACTCCGCTCTTCTATTGCTTCCGAGAGCGCGAAGAAATTCTGAAGATATTTGAAAAGTACTGCGGGGCGCGCTTGACGACGCACGCGTTCCGGATCGGCGGGCTGCAATACGAGGCCTACGACACTCTCGAAAAGGACGTTGAACGGTTCTGCAAGGATTTTGAATCGCGCATTGTTGAATACGAGACTTTGCTCACGCAAAACCGCATCTGGATCGGGCGTACTAAGGGCGTGGGAGTTCTGACCGCGGAAGATGCCATTGCGTTTGGCGTGACCGGACCGGTGCTCCGGGCCAGCGGTGTGAAATGGGACATCCGCAAGGCCATGCCGTACGCGGCGTACGATCAATACAAATTCGAAATTCCTGTCGGCACAACCGGAGATACGTACGATCGCTATCTGGTCCGCATGGAGGAAATGCGGCAATCGCGGCTGATCTGCCTGCAAGCTATCGAGAATATTCCCAGCGGGCCGATACTGGCGAAAGTGGGGAAGGTGCTGAAGCCGCCGCCGGGCGAGGTCTATCATGCGATTGAAGCGCCGAAGGGCGAAATCGGCTATTACATCGTGAGCGACGGCACGGTCATGCCCTATCGTGTGCACATCCGGCCTCCTTCCTTTATCAACTTGCAGGCGTTCGATCGCATGGTGCGGGGGCATCTGGTGGCGGATGTTGTGGCCATCATCGGAACGATAGATATCGTGCTGGGAGAAGTGGACCGATGATGAATGCCGCCCTCCAGGCAACGATTGAGTTCTTGAAGCTGTACTGGGCGCCGCTGCTCTGTGGGGTGGCCATCGTCGCGATCCTGCCGCTGGTCGTCGGCTACATCGTGCTGGTGGAACGCAAGATCATGGCGGACATGCAAGCGCGGCTTGGGCCCATGCGCGTGGGGCCGCATGGCTTGCTGCAGCCGATTGCCGACGCGGTGAAACTGCTCATTAAAGAAGACATCATCCCGGAGAACGCGGACAAACTCGTCTTCTGGCTCGCGCCGGTGCTTTCCGTTGGCGCGGGGCTGCTTTCGCTGGCAGGCCTGGCGATCGGACCGGCATTTCAGATTGCGCAGGACATTAACATTGGCATTCTGTTCGTTGTGGGTATCAGCGCGCTGGGAATATTCGGCATCGTGCTGGGCGGCTGGGCCTCGAACAGCCACTATTCGCTGATGGGGGCGCTGCGCAGTTCCGCGCAGCTGGTGAGTTACGAGACCGCCGCGGGGATGGCGCTGGTGAGCGCGCTTTTATTTACGGGCACGCTGAACATCAAATCGATCGTGGAAGCGCAGAGCAAAGAGGGCATTTGGTTCGTGCTGCCTGCGCCGGTAGCTTTTTTCACCTATCTCGTCGCCTCGATTGCCGAGACGAACCGGGCGCCGTTCGATTTGCCGGAAGCCGAGTCCGAGCTCGTCGCCGGGTACATGACGGAGTTCAGCGGATTCCGCTGGTCGCTCTATTTTCTCGCGGAATACACGAACATGATCGTGGTGGCGTCCGTGGCGACGACCTTGTTTCTCGGAGGCTGGCTCAGACCCTTCTCTGGCGTCCCCTGGCTGAATTTTCTGGATTTTGTTCCGCCGCTACTGCTGAGTGCCATCGGCGCGTATTGCGTTCTGCGTATGCCGAAGCAGCCGACGCGCGTGCAGCAATTGTTCATGCTGGCTATGGCAGGCCTTTGTTTTGTGGTGGCGCTGGTGCTCGCGGCGCCGGTCGTTTTGCCGGTAATCAAACCGTCGCTCCGCGCCGCCGTGGCGCCGTTTTACGCGGGCATTCACGGCGGTTTCTGGTTCATTTTCAAAGTCAGCCTCTACATCTATTTTTTCATGTGGCTGCGATTCACGATACCGCGGTACCGCTTTGACCAGTTGATGCGCCTGGGCTGGCATTTCTTGATCCCGCTGTCCATCATCAACGTTTTGCTGGTTGGCGTGGCCTTGATCGCCGGAGCGTACTTCCACTTGCAAGGCTGGGGACTGCTTCTGGTTACGACTCCCGCAGCCGTCGTTGCGCTCGTGGCCGCGTTTCTTATTCTGGCCGTCGAGAAAGAACGCGACGCGCGGCAGGAGCAAACCGCCGCTTCGGATTTTTATGCTGGATAAGGTCCTATTTTATTTCTTTGCCGGCATCGCCGTGGCCAGCGCGGTACTGATGGTGACGCGGCGGAACGTAGTCCACAGCGCGATCTTTCTGATCACCGCGCTGCTCGCGACCGCGGGGATTTTCTTGCAGTTGCGCGCGGAGTTTTTGTTTATCGTGCAGATCATTCTTTACGTCGGCGGGATCATGGTGCTCTTCGTTTTCGTGATCATGCTGGTCAATTTGGACGTGGCGCTGCAGCAGATCCAGTTCGCGCGGCAGAAATGGGTGGCGCTCATCGTCGCGCTGGCGCTGGCCGGCCAGGTCGGCGTGATGTTCTGGACTTCCGGGAAAATGCCGGGGCAGGGGTTGCCGGTGCTGACGGCGGCGGCCGCGGAGCATTTGCCGCCAAATTCCGAAGCCGTGGCGAAAAGTTTGTTCTCAACCTATTTGTTGCCGTTTGAGATTGCGTCGGTCTTGTTGCTCGTTGCCATGATCGGCGCCGTCGTAATGGCCAAGAAAAGGACGTAACGCAGCGATGCTTCCGATCGAGAATTACCTGTTCCTGAGCCTCGCGCTATTCATCATCGGCGTGATCGGAGTCGTGACGCGTCGCAACGTAATCGTCGTGCTCATGTCCATCGAGCTGATCCTGAATGCGGTGAACATCAATCTGGTGGCATTTTCCCGTTTGTACGGTGATGTGGCGGGACAGGTATTCGCGCTTTTCATCATTGCCGATGCGGCCGCGGAAGCCGCCGTGGGGCTCGGCATCATCATCGCCTTTTTCCGGAACCGCGAAACGGTGTTGGCGGACGAAATGGATTTGCTGAAGTGGTAGCGTGACGACAGGAAAGAAGAAATGAAACTGGCATGACGCCCACGGGCTACTTTCTGGATCATCTCTGGCTCATCCCGCTGTTTCCGCTGGCGACCGCGGCGCTGATGCTTTTCTTTGGCAGGCGGCTTCCGAATGCCGGCGTCAGCGTGCTCTGCGTGGGAAGCGTGGGGTTGTCTTTCATTTACGCGGCGGGCGCGGTGATTCCATTGCTGGCCGCGGAGCCGGAGCATCGCGTCGCTCAACAAATCATGTTCGAGTGGCTGACGCCCGGGCCGATGCAGATGACCGGTGGACACGCAATACCGTTTGTGGCGGACTGGGGATTCCTTCTCGATCCGCTTTCCTGCGTCATGGTCCTGGTCGTCACCGGCGTCGGCTTCCTGATTCACCTCTACTCCGTCGGGTACATGGCGCACGAAGGCGGATACTACCGCTTCTTTGGATACATGAATCTCTTTATGTTCGCCATGCTGACGCTGGTCCTGGCGAACAACATGCTGCTCATGTTCGTGGGATGGGAAGGCGTCGGCCTGTGCAGCTATTTGCTGATCGGTTTCTATTTTTTGAAAAAGTCGGCTTCTGATGCGGGGAAAAAAGCATTCATCGTGAATCGCATTGGGGATGCGGGCTTTATCCTCGGGATTCTCCTGACGGCAGTGACTTTGGGAACGATTCGATTTACCTCACAGGGTTTGCCGGATGCGGAAGGCGCTTCAGGAATTCTGCAGGCGCTGAAGGCAGCCGTGGACGCACACGCGTTGGCCTATGGCGCGCCGGTGCTGACCGGCATCGCACTCTTGCTGTTTGTCGGAGCGATGGGGAAATCGGCGCAAATTCCCCTGTACGTTTGGCTCCCGGACGCCATGGAAGGCCCGACGCCCGTGAGTGCACTGATTCACGCAGCCACGATGGTGACCGCGGGCGTTTACATGGTCGCGCGCATGAACGCGGTCTATCAACTCGCTCCGTTCGCGATGGACGTGGTGGCGGTGGTGGGCGCTGTCACCGCGATTTTTGCGGCGTCCATAGCGCTAGTGCAGAACGACATCAAGAAGGTGCTGGCGTATTCGACGATCAGCCAGCTCGGGTACATGTTCCTGTCTTTGGGCGTGGGCGCATTCGCGGCCGGAATTTTTCACCTGATGACGCATGCCTTCTTCAAAGCATTGTTGTTCCTCGGCGCGGGCAGTGTGATTCACGCAATGTCGGGAGAACAGGATCTACAGAAGATGGGCGGCCTGTGGAACAAGATTCCGATCACCGCGAAGACGTTCTTCATCGCAACTCTGGCGATCGCGGGAATTTTTCCGTTCGCCGGATTTTTCAGCAAGGATGAAATCCTCGGGCGAGCATTCGACCGCTATTTTTCTTTGTGGCTCGTCGGCTTCATCACCGCGGGAATGACGGCGTTTTACATGTTCCGGCTGCTCTTCCTTACATTCTTCGGCTACTCCCGGGCCGACGAGCACGTTGAGAAACATATTCACGAATCGCCGCCGGCGATGACCGTTCCGCTCGTAATTCTCGCCGGACTTTCTTTCATTGGCGGGTGGATTGGATGGCCGGGCTCGCTGGGAGGCGAGAACCGCTTCGAGCGGTTTCTCGAACCTGTCTTGGCTGGTGTTGTGACTGAGACGGGAGCGGTCAAGATCGCGCACCACGCTGTGGCAAAGGAGTATGCCTTGATGCTGGCGTCACTTTCCATTGCGGGCGCTGGAATCTGGCTGGCCTACCAATTCTACCGGACAAAAAGATTTGCCCCGGAATTGGTGGCCGCAAGGTGGCCGAAATTTTACCAATTGCTCTTGCACAAGTATTACGTGGACGAGATTTATGACGCGGCGATCGTGGAGCGCACCAAGGATCTCGGAACTCTGCTCGGCCGCTTCGACGAAAACGTGATTGACGGGCTGGGCGTAAACGGCGCGGGCTGGCTGGCGCGCTTCGGCTCAACTCTATCGATGTGGTGGGACAAGTGGATCATCGACGGGCTGCTGAATTTCAGCGCGAGGATGATGCAGCTTTTCAGTTACCCGGTGCGCTGGCTGCAATCCGGGGTCTTTTCCCGCTATGCAATGCTGATCTTGGTAGGGCTGGTAATTCTTCTGGCGTACTACGGCCACCATATGCAGGTTTTGCTGCGCGCCGTGCGCTGAGAGGCGATGAGAATGGACTTTCTTGCACATCACATCTTGAGCGTGGTTCTGTTCACGCCGCTCCTGGGCGCCCTGGTGCTGCTGTTCATTCCGCGCGAGATGGAGCACGCGCACAAGATCGCGGGAAACGTATTTGGCGCGCTTGGTTTTCTTGTTTCGCTACCGCTGCTTCGTTGGTTCAAACCGGGATGGGGTGGATTCACCTTTGAGGAAACCGCCGACTGGATCCCGTCCATCGGCGCGAAATACCATCTCGGCATAGACGGCATCAGCCTGCTTCTCGTCATGCTCACCACGTTTCTCGGGATGATCGCTATTCTCTCGTCGTGGAGCGCGATTCATCAACGCACCAAGGAATATTACATTCTGCTCCTCCTTCTGCAGACGGGGATGATCGGCGTTTTCGTTTCCCTGGATTTCTTCCTCTTTTATGTGTTCTGGGAAGTGATGCTGGTCCCGATGTACTTCCTGATCGGCGTTTGGGGGAGCGACCGCCGCCTCTACGCGGCCATCAAGTTTTTCCTGTATACGCTTGCCGGATCGGTGGTCATGCTGCTGGCGATCCTGGCGCTCTACTTCTATGCGCCCGTGCCGGCCGGCGGGACACGCACCTTCGATGTCCCGACGCTGCTTGCGGCCGCTCAGCACTTTTCCGACCCACTGAAGGTGTGGCTCTTCTGGGGCTTCTTTTTCGCGTTTGCCATCAAGGTACCCATGTTCCCGTTTCACACCTGGCTGCCGGACGCGCACACCGAAGCGCCCACGGCCGGCTCCGTCATCCTCGCCGGTGTCCTACTGAAAATGGGCACGTACGGTTTCATTCGCTTCTCGCTCCCGCTGCTGCCCGCGGATGCCGCCATGCGAGCACGCATTATTCATATCGTCATCGTGCTCTCCTTGATCGGCATCATTTACGGCGCGCTCGTCTGTCTCATGCAGAAGGACATGAAGCGCCTGATCGCCTACAGCTCGGTCAGCCATCTTGGCTTCTGCACACTGGGAATTTTCGCGCTCACGCCGAACGGCTTGGCCGGCAGCGTCCTCCAGCAGATTAACCACGGCATCTCCACCGGCGCGCTGTTCTTGATTGTGGGCGTGCTCTACGAACGGCGTCACACCCGCATGATTTCGGAGTTCGGCGGCCTGGCGACGCCCATGCCGAATTTTGCCGCTATCTATCTGATCGTAAGCCTGAGCTCGCTGGGAATGCCGCTGCTGAACGGCTTCATCGGAGAGTTCACGATCTTGCAGGGCGCTTTTCAAGTGAGCAAGGCCTGGGCTGCCTGGGGCTCGCTGGGCGTCGTGCTGGGCGCGGCGTACCTGCTGTGGCTCTACCAGCGCGTGATGTTCGGCCCGGTCACGCAGTCTGCCAATAAAGAATTGCCGGACTTGAATCTGCGCGAGTACGCCACGCTCGTGCCGCTCGTGATTCTGGCGTTCTGGATCGGCATCTACCCGAAGCCGTTCTTCGCCCTCATCGAGAAGCCCGTGCAAAAAATTGTCGAGCAGGTGAACCCGAACTTCTATCAAGCAGAGCACACAAATTTGCCTCCTGCGGAAATCCGCGCCGCTGCGGCGGAGACGAAATAACCCACCGGAATGAACATCCCGTTTATCAACGCGATTCTCAGCTACCTCCGGGGCGACGGCGCTGTCATCCTTCCGGAGATCGAACTCGTCCTCTTCGGACTAGGTATCCTGGTGATCGATTTCTGGATCGAGCAGAAAGAAAAATACTGGAATGCCGGGCTCGCGCTGGCGGGAACCATTTTCAGCAGCTTCACGTTATGGAAGCTGCGCGGAGCAATCGCAGCAAAGGGCGAATTCGCCGGATTCCATGAGTCCGTCCTGGTCGATCCGTTCTTCCTTTTCTTCGCAACTCTTTTCCTGGCCGCCACGGCGCTCGTGATTCTCCTCTCCGTGAAATACCTGGACGTCGAAAAGGAACAAGAGGGCGAATACTACGCGCTCCTGCTGTTTGCCTGCGTCGGAATGATGCTCATGGCCTCCGGCGTAGACTTGATTGTCATGTTTCTCGGCCTGGAGACAATGGCCCTCAGTTTCTACGTGCTGACCGGTTTCCTGCGCCGCGAAAAGCGTTCGAATGAAGCCGCGCTAAAATACGTGCTGCTCGGCGCGTTCAGCTCGGGAATCCTGGCCTACGGTTTTTCGATTTTGTATGGGCTCAGCGGCGCGACGAACATCGGCACCATCACCGCGGCACTGGCGCAGCGCGACAGATTGGTGCACGTCGTTGCGCTCAGCCATCTCCCTGGCGTGCAGGGCGAGCAGATGCGGCTGCTGTTGCAGAGGAATCTACCCATAGCACTGAACTTCGATCCCTTCGTTCTGCAGCTTCTTCCGATCCTCGCATTCGTTCTGGTTGCGGTCGGATTGTTTTTCAAAGTCGCGGCTGCGCCGTTTCATCAGTGGGCGCCGGATGTTTACGAAGGCGCGCCAACGCCGATTGCCGCTTATGTCAGCGTGGCTTCCAAGACGGCGAGTTTCGCTTTGCTTCTGCGGCTTTTCCTCTCCGTCTTTTCTCCTTCGCAAAAGGTTTCGCAAGAACAATGGATGTACCTCATCGCGGGAGTGGCCGTGGCGTCGCTTACCTGGGGCAACCTCGCCGCGCTAACGCAGACCAACGTGAAGCGCCTCCTGGCATACTCCTCGATCTCGCACGTGGGCTTCATTCTGCTAGGCCTCGTTGCCGGAAACGGGACCGCTTTGACCGGAATCTCATACTACCTGTTCGCGTACGTGTTCATGACCGCGGGAGCATTTGCGGTCATTATCGTTCTTCGCCAGAAAGGGCTCATCGGCGAGGAACTCGAGGACCTGAACGGCTTGTACCAGCGCAGCCCCGCCTCGGCGTTGCTGCTTCTGATCTTCATGCTTTCGCTTGCGGGCATACCGCCCACGGCCGGTTTCATGGGCAAGTATTTCATTTTCCTTTCGCTGATCGAAACGCACCATCCGGTGCTCGCCGTTTTCGCTGTGTTGTATATCGTTCCCGCGCTCTACTACTACTTCCGCATTGTCGTGCACGCCTGGCTCAAGCAGCCGGGCGAAGCGCCGCGTCCGTTGATGACGAGCGCGCAGGCTGTGGCCCTCGGCGTCGCCGTGTTTGTCACACTGGCAGCGGGGTTGTATCCTGAGCCGTTCACGCGGTTCGCTCAATATGCCTTCGGACAATAAACCAGAAAATTCCGACTCACCTTCGCCTGGGGTGGAGAAAGCGAAAGACGTTTCCAACCAGACTGCGATTGCCATGGAATTACCCTTCGTGCTCGTCGCCGCCGTCGTCGTGGGCGGGCTTCTCGGTTATCTTCTCGACCACTGGCTCCATACCAAACCGGTTTTCCTGCTCGTGCTCGGCGGCATTGGTTTTTACGCCGGCGTGCGCGACGTTCTCCGGCGGCTTGCGGGAAGCGGCGATGGCATCAAGCGTAGCTGAATCGACACCAGCTGCCGTGACCGAACGGCGCATCTCCTGGCTGACCCTCCTGATTGGCCTGGCCTCCGCTCTATTGGTCGCTCTGCTGCGCGACCGTTGGTGGGGCGCGGGCCTGGGGATTGGCGCTGCCCTGGCTTGGCTGAATTTTCGCTGGCTCAGGCGGGGCTTGGACGCTTTGGTCGTGGCCTCCACGGCGCAAACCGGCGAAGAGAAACCCATTGTACCGATCGCCAGCTACTTCGGCATGCTCTTCCGCTACGGGTTGATAGCCCTCGCGGTGTATGTTATTTTTGAATATCTCAAAGTTCCCCTTGTGAGCATGGTCGTGGGTTTGTGTGCTTTAGGAGCCGCAACAGTTGTGGCGAGTGTGTACGAAATCTTGCATCCTGCGGACTGACGAATGGCTGAACACGTTACCGGACTTACGGAGTTTGTGAATCACTACCTCGGGCGATTTGCCTTGGCGCTGCTCTCGGCGCTGCACATCAGACCGGAAAATCCAGACATGCCCATCGCAGAGCACGTCGTGATGGGTGCGGTCGTGCTGATCATCGGCACGCTGCTGGCTTTGCTGCTACGCTGGCGGCTTTCTGTTGAGAAACCTGGCGCAACGCAGCAAGTCGCGGAGCTCTTGCTGACCAATCCCCTTGGCTTCGGTATCAAGGATCTACTCGAAGAGAATGTCCATCACGGCGCGCTCAAGCTGATTCCGTTCGTGGGTTCCATCTCCGTTTTCGTTCTTTTGTCCAACTTGCTCAGCGTGATCCCGGTCTTTGCCGCGCCGACTGCCGACAAGTCGGTTCCCCTGGCATGCGCCATTCTGACGTTTTTGTACTTCAACTGGCAGGGAGTACGCCATCACGGTGTTGGCCATTACTTGCTTACGTTTGCTGGCTCGCCCAGGAAGTTGGGCGACTGGCTGTTGGCCATTCTGCTTTTTCCTGTCGAACTCGTCAGTACCTCGGCGCGCATTCTTTCCTTGACGGTCCGTCTCTGGGCGAACATTGTTGCGAGCGATCTGCTGTATACGATTTTCCTCGGCTTATTTTCGATGGCCACCGTCGCGGCTTGGTCCAAATCGGCGGTCTTCGGCGTTGTTATCGCTGTGTTGCCGGCCACCATTCCCATCGCCTTTATCGGCCTGCATATCTTCGTGGCCATCATTCAGGCCTACATTTTCACGGTTCTGCCCTCGGTCTACCTGGGCATGGCGACGGCCGACGAGCATTAGTCCGAATTTGCCGGTGAATCTTTTCCGGCGATGCGCTGCTTCAGTGTGAGCCCGGCTGCACGGTGTCCGGGAACCACCTCCTGGCGGCGATTCATAAGGAGGAAGTGATGAAGAAGTGGACGATAGTGTTGGTGGCGCTCGTGGCGGTGATGTTGATTGCTCCGTCCGCGTTCGCGCAGGACGAAGCACGTGCGGTAGGTGGAGGAAAGGGCCTGATGGCGATTGCAGCGGGCTTCGGCATGGCTCTGGCAGCGTTTGGCGGGGCTCTGGGGCAGGGCCGGATCGCTTCGGCGGCTTGTGAAGGCATGGCCCGCAATCCCGGAGCAGCAGCGGCAATCCGCGCAGCGATGATTCTCGGCTTGGTGTTCGTCGAGACGCTTGCGCTCTTCACGCTGGTTATCATCTTCGTGAAGATCTAAGGCCAGCGAAAAGCTTTCCAAGCGGCCCGGCGGCGCAAGCCTCCGGGCCGTTTTCTTGTACGCCGTGCAGGGTCGACAGCTAGCGGGTGAAAGTCCCGTCCCAACCTGATGGAGGTGAAGGGTAGCGAAGCGCATGGGCACCACCGTGAGGTGGGGTCTGAAGGAAGCGTGGAGCAAAGATACGGGCCGATGGACAAGAACTGGATTTGAGGCCTACGGCGTCGGACGAGCGGGCAAGTGATCGCGAAGTCCGTATCCCTCAAGGACGCTGGTGGTAAATCCGGCGGTCGTGTATCGAAAGCAGTCGAGCTTATCGCGGGAGATCTGTTGCATGTCTCGGATTCGGGACTGAGCGTGGAGTAATTCACGCTGATCCTGCAACAGAAGTCAGCAGCGGGCGTAGTACTCACGGAAGTGAGGAAGGCCCAAACAGTGAGAGCGAGTAGTAGAACGTCGAACTCACGGGTGGCACTGCGCCAGCCAATCAGCTCCGGCTGAGCTTTACAGGTTCAGAAGACGGTGAAGCCGAAACGGAAACCTGCAGAGTGGCGAAGCCCTTGTGGCGAACGACGCCTCGAACCTCCGGCCCGCGAGGGCTCAACTCGCTGAACCGCCGTATGCGGACCCGCATG
>WNFR01006844.1_pt1 | contig 17149 bp, 14 predicted proteins | sample 5400221 | NCBI WGS metagenome assembly WNFR01 (sample SAMN13153357, study PRJNA577476) | soil metagenome | isolation source: 40 cm soil under Madrone tree | place: USA:California | collected 2016-06-14
TTTCACGTCGCTTTCGGCAGAAACGCCGCTACCTCACTGATTCTCTTGTCTCTAGGGGACTTGCTGAGTAAGATGCCGCACAGAACGGTTGGCAGTCAGGGTCTGATCCCGCGGGGAACATTTCGGGAGCACTTTACGTTCCATAGTTGGCAGGCCGAGATGGACTGCCAGACGGCCCGCCACGGCGGGCCGACTCGCAAGACGCCTTGCACCGTAGCAGGTTGAAGAGGCTGATGATACGTTGGAGCAGGATGCCCAACTGGTCCAGCAATGCCTCCAGGGCGAAGGGTCGGCCTGGGAGGAACTTGTGCGTCGGCACAGCAGGCGCATTTTTAACATTTGCTACCGGTTTACGGGAAACCGCACGGAATCCCAAGACCTGTCGCAGGATGTTTTCCTGCGGGTGTACCGGACACTGGGAAGTTATCGTTCGGCCCATGGCGGTTTCGCAACTTGGATGACCAGCGTGACGCGCAATTTGTTGATTGACCACTATCGTAGAACCAAGAGGGATCGCGTTACGGATTCCCTGGACGACAAGGTGGCGCTGGTGGAAAACAAGGAATCAGCGGGGCGCCGACCGGATGAGCAGGCGCTGCTGGGCGAATTGAGCGGCCAGGTGCAATCGGCGCTTACGAAACTTTCGCCGGAATTGCGCGAAGCGGTAATCCTGCGCGACTTGCAGCAATTGGAGTACAGCGAGATTCAACAAGTCTTGGCGGTACCGGAAGGAACGGTAAAATCGAGAATCAATCGCGGACGCATCGAACTGGCGCGCATCCTGCAGCAGATGGGAGTGCGCCCATCATGAGGAGATTGGAAGTAAGAAGTTAGAGTAGAGCGATTTATGAACTGGACTTGCGAACAAACCGAAGCGCGCCTGAGCGATTACCTTGACGGACTTCTGCAGCCCGTCGAGCAATCGGCTTTCAATCTCCATGTGAATACATGCGAGAAGTGCGCGCCACTGGTCGCGACGGTCGCGCGTACGCTGGGCGGATTGTATGCGATGGAGCCGGTGGAACCGCCCGCGGAGCTTGAGAATGCGATCTTGACGGCCACGCTGGGTGCGCCGAGTTGGCGCAACCTGAGGCGCTGGTTGAAGGGCCTGCAATCGCCGCGGTTTGTTTACAGCATGGCTTCGGTGGCGGCAACACTCATCATTATTCTTTCCGCGTCGGGCTTTTCGTTCCGCAAGCCCAAGCTCGCGGATCTTCGTCCCGCCAAGATCTATCGCAACGCCAACAACCAGGTGCATATCGTCTACGCGCGGAGCACCAAATTCGTCAGCGATCTTCGCGTGGTGTACGAAATTCAGACTCGCTTGAATGAAGGCGAACAGAATCCCGCAACCAGGGAGAAAGCCGTCCCGAAGAATTCTCCGGACAAACAACCTGGCCGCACCGATAACACTAATCCGTCCGCGCCAAAGCAGCAGAACCGTGCCGACGAACTCGGCAGAGACTTGCGGATTCTGGCAGCGCAATGCCCCGTGCTGAGCGGCTCCGTTGGTGAGAGGAGAATGCGATGAAGTGTGCCGTCCATTCCGATGTGGACGCGGTAGGCTACTGCCGAAATTGCGGCAAGGCCATGTGCTCGACTTGCGTCCGCCCGGTGCGCGACGTGCTCTACTGCGAGGAATGCCTGGCGGGCATCGTGGGCATTCCCGCTCCGGTACCAACTCCTCCGCCTCCGCACGTGGAGTCGCAATATCAGATGCCTGCTTCCGGTTTGCCTCCCGCATCATCCAGCCACAGCAGATCCAATCCGGCAATTGCTTTCTTGCTGGGATTTTTGCCGGGAATGGGCGCTTTCTATAACGAGCAATTCGGCAAGGGCATGATCCACCTGGCAATTTTTCTGGTGCTGTTCATCAGCGGTGTGGATGGCAATATGAGCGGCGGGTCGGCAGCGGCTTTGTGGATCTGCATCGGCGGGCTGTGGATCTACATGCCCATCGATGCCTACCGCACCGCAAAAGCGCGGCAGACCGGCGAAACTTTGAGCGACCCGCTTGACGCCTTTACCAAAGAGCGGCCCATTGGGCCGATTCTCCTGATCGGCGCGGGAGTCCTGCTGATGCTGCACAATTTCGATTGGTTTCCCTGGTACCGCATTTCCCAGTTTTTCTGGCCGGCGGTTTTGATTGGCGCGGGCGTATTGATGATGCGCAACCGGCTCGACCGCCGCTCTTAGGAGGCTTTTTTCGATGAGTAATCGTGTTCGATGCGCGTGCCGCCGATGTACGATTCGCGGGCTGATGGGCCCGGCGGTCATTATTACCGTTGGCGTGCTTTTTCTTCTCGATCAGATGAGCGGAGGAAATTTTTCATTCGGCAATACCTACCCGATGATTCTGATTGTCATCGGAATAATCAGCTTGGCCGCGGCAGCCGCTTCTTCGGAGGGTCACGTTTCCGGGACGATGCCTCCTCAGACGCCGATGGCGCCGCCGGCTGCGCCTACTGCCCCGCAAAACCAATTCCCTGGTCAGGGCCAGGGGCAATAGAGAACTATGTCGAATCCTCGCCGTCGCGGCAGCTCACTTTTCCCCGGCATTCTTCTGCTCTTCGTGGGCTTGCTGCTGCTCCTTCACAATTACCGGGGACTCGACATCGGCGAAGTGCTGGGACACTGGTGGCCGCTGATCCTGATCGCATGGGGAGCGATAAAGCTGTATGAGCGCATGACCGCCAGTCGCGCAGGTGATTCGGAGTCGGCGACAATTACCTCGGGCGAGGTTTTCCTTGTGTTGGGACTTCTCTCGCTCATCGGCATTGTTATCGCCGTCGAGATCGGCAAAAAAGAGATTCCCCGACACTTTGAGGATTGGGGTGGAAACAGTTTTGAGTCCGACCTGGAGGTTGCTCCCAAGACGGTTCCCGTAGATTCACGAATTTCGATTCGCAATGGCCGCGGAGATATCACCGTGCGCCCTTCCGACGACTCGCAAATTCGCATCTCGGGCAAAAAAAATTCACGGGCCTGGAATGAGGGCGACGCCCAGAAAGCCGCCGAAAAGGTTGGCGTTGAAATCGCACAGAATGGCGACGGCTACGAGGTCCGTCCGATGGGGATTAGCGCGGGCGACTCGCGCATCAGCATGGACCTGGATGTGGCCGTGCCGAAGAAAGCCGCGCTGACGATTCGAAATGAGAAAGGCGCAATCACCGTCGCCGATATGACCAAGGCTATCAACGTAACCAATGGCACTGGTGACGTCGAAGTTCGCGATACCGGCGGCGACGTGACGATTGATGTTCGCAAAGGGGACATCAAGGTTTCCGACACCAAGGGCAACGTCAAGATTGCCGGTCACGGCGGGGAAATTAATGTATCCGGCGCCACAGGCGGGCTCACGATTGACGGGGAGTTTTACGGGTCCATCCGGGCGGACAAGATCGCCAAGGGCGTGCGCTTCCTTTCGCAGCGCACCGATCTGACGCTCTCGCAACTGGCCGGCCACATGGAAGCCAGCCCGGGGAATCTGGAAATTTACGACGCCCCCGGGAGCATCACCCTGCGCGCGCAGGACGACATCACGCTGGAAAATCCCGGCGGCAAAGTCAAAATCGAGAATCGACGGGGAAACGTGGACGTGAGATTCTCGTTCGTGCCGAAAGAGGACATCGAAATCACGAATGCTTCCGCGGGGATTACGCTGAGCTTGCCGGAATCCGCGAGTTTCGAGATTGTCGCCGATTGCCATTCGGGAGATATTGACAACGAGTTTCAGTCGGACTCGTTGAAGCAAACTTCGGGCACGGGATCGGGCGATTCGCGCCTGGAAGGAAAGTATGGAAGCGGGCGCGGGCCGAAAATTACTTTGAAGACGAGCTATGGATCGATTTCGCTGCGCCGGACGAGTTCGGATATTCCCGCGCCGCCGAAGCCGCCGCGGGTGAAGACGCCTCCCACACCTGGCGATTCAGAAGAAAACTGAGCGCGATGATAACTGGCTGCTGAAGCGGCCAGCGTTCGGCCCTGAGCCTTCTTCGAAGGCTTCAATTCACCGCAAAGCCGAGTGCGGTTGCCTGACTGGCGAGTTGTTGCCATTCGCTGGAAGGGGCCGTGGTCGAACCCGTGCTCAAAATTCCGCCTCCGAGATTTGCCAGGCAAGGCGCGGCAACTAGAGGCGCTTGAGGTTGCGGCAGGCTTGGAATTGAGTCGTCGGGTTCTTTGAAATTCAGCGTGTACGCAAGGTTGGCCACATCGCTGCTCGCGTCGCGTGCAGTCAACGGCGCAAGTCCCCAACGCCATTCAATCAACTTCAAAACAGAAGTGTGATCGAACACCATGGCACTCACCCTGGGATCAGACGAATTTCCCCGGCTGAAGGGGGACGCGACGACTGTGGGTACGCGGCAACCGAGTAGCGCCTTGCCCTTAACCAAATCGGGATCCACCTGGTTGGCGGCGGTGGCTCGCGGCGGGGTGACATGCTCGAAGAAGCCGCCCCACTCGTCGAAGTTCACGATGAAAACCGTGTTAGCCCACTTTGGACCCTTAGCGACGGCTTCGAATGTCCGATAAAGAAAAAGATCTCCTTGGCGGATGTCAGCGTGGGGATGATCGTCATTGCCGGTACCGTCATCGAGAACCGTGTACCGAGGATCAATGAAAGAGACCGCCGGAAGCGTTCCCGTGCTCGCCGCCAGGAGGAATTCTTGGTAAAGACGCGAAATGCCGAGATATTTCGCTCCCCAAAGAGCCACGAACGGGACATTCGAGAAGAAATAATTGGCGCTTACTCCCGCGGCGGCGAGGCGGTCCCAAATCGTCGGCAGCGAACTGATGGTGGTGGTGTTGCTTAGGCGGTCGGTCTGCGCGGCGTGAAGAAACAGCCGGTTCGGAAATGTCGGGCCGAGTATCGAAGCGAAGTATCGGTCGCAAGTCGTGTAGTTGCGGGCCAGCGCAGCGTAAAACGGGATGTCTTGTTCGCCGTAGTAACCTATCGAATAGACATCGTTGCCGCCTGCGCGCAGCCAGCCATCCATCAAGCCATGATCGTACTCGACGCGAGCGCCGTCGTAAGAATGGTCTGGGTCGGCGTGCGGGCAGCCGGTGTAGTCGCCTGAAAGCGAGTATGTCGCGTGGCTTGCGCCAGCGCTGTCCAGGTATTTTAATCCGGCTTGCTTGCCATCGGCATTCGGCAGCCAGCCAAGGAAATGATCGAAGCTGCGGTTCTCCATCGTCACAACCACGATGTGTTCGATGCCGCAATTCGCCGGGCTCGGCAGATTCGGCAGATTCAGGAGGCCGTCTTGCGCGAAGAGTTTCTTGCTTGCGGGCCACGACGCGCCAGCCAACGCGGCTCCCGAAACGAACGCGGCGTTCTTCAACAAATCGCGACGATTTAGCTTCATGATGTAACTCCCTGATTGAGTTTCATTTCGGAGGCTGCCGGCTGGAACCGGAGTCCGCGAGCAGGCTGGGAGCTGCGAAGTTTATGCTCACCCAAGGCTAGCGCCGCGGGTGTGAACGGTAAATGAAAATGCCGGAGAAAAAATACCTGAATTCGATATCGGGTGTTTACCCTAGCGTTCTGCCAAGCGATTCAGTTCCTGGAAAAAAGTGGGAAAGGAAACGCCGGCGCAGTCGGCATCGCGAATCACTGTGTTTCCTTCAGCCGCCAGACCTGCCACGGCAAAGGCCATCGCGATGCGATGATCGCTGCGCGGTTCAATCTCGGCGCCGCGCAATTTTCCGGCGCTACGGCCTTGCACTTTTAAACCGTCCGGGCGTTCTTCCACGGACGCGCCCATGCGGCGGAGATTTTCCACAAGCGCAGCGATGCGGTCGCTTTCTTTTACACGCACGCCAACAATTTCGCCGTGGGCGCTCTTGAGGCCGATGATTTGGATCGAAGCGCCCATGGAAGCGAATACGTCCAGAATGGCGGTGCGCGTGGGATTCAAGCCCACATTGTGAATCAGCACGTTCGAATCGGGAAATAGCGAAGCTGCGGCGATAAAAAAGACGGCGGAAGACAAATCTCCGGGAACGTCGAGGGATTTGCCAAGAAGTTTGCCGCCGCCATTGGCGTTAGCAAGGCCGTGAATTCGAATGGTCCGGCCGTCTTTTTCGATGGATGCCCCAAATTCTTCGAGGGCCAGTTCAGTGTGATCGCGAGTTCGCGCCGGCTCGGTCACGCTAGTCACGCCATCCGCAAAAAGCCCCGCGAGCAAAACGGCGGACTTTACCTGCGCGCTGGCCATGGGCATCTTGTAATCGATGGCTTTGAGCTTCCTGCCGCGAATTTCGAGCGGCGCAAAATTATCCTCGCGGGCCCGGATGTCGGCTCCCATTTCGCGAAGCGGGCCGATGACGCGCTTCATGGGCCGTTTCTGCAGCGAACTGTCGCCCGTGAGCTTTGACGAAAATGACTGCCCCGCCAGAATTCCCGAGAGCAGCCGCATGGTGGTCCCGGAATTTCCGGCATCGAGCGCGCGCCAACTGCTCTTCAGCCCGCTTAGCCCGCGTCCTGTCACGCGAACAGTGACCTTGTCGCTTTTGACTTCCGCGCCTAGCGCGCTCATACACGCCAGCGTGCTATGGCAATCCGCGGCCGCGGAAAAATGCCGCAGTTCACTTGTGCCTTCGGCTAATCCTGCAAGCATGGCGTAGCGGTGGGAAACGGACTTATCGCCCGGCAGGTCCAGTCCGCCGGTCAGGTGCTTCGCAGGGTGTATGGTTTCTTTTTTCACTCGAAGATTTTAGCACGCTTGCGTATCCCGATTTCGCCTACGGCTAATCGATACTCGCCTCGCTGCGTTCTCCTTTGCTGTCTCTGCCTCATTTGCGCGCTTTATTTCCTGTCCTTCCGGCCAGTTTTTCGCGAGGCACGGCCTGTACCTCGCCCTGAAATCCAGAGGCCTCCCAATACGTATTATTACGAGAGGAGAATTGTCATGTCAGCCCGCACGACGTTTGTTCATATCACTACCAGAGCCGGCATCATGTTCGGCGCACTTTTTCTGGTAAGCGTACTTCTTGCCGCCATTCCCGGCCATCGCGCACCCGCGACGCCGGTACAGGAGGCGCAGCAATCCTCTGCCTCGCAATCCCAGGAATCGCATCCACTTGATCACAGCAGCATGCCAGGCATGGACATGGACGACGCAAAAGCCAACGAAGCGCACGCGGTTCGCGACATGACGCCGGGGCACACGGACGCGCACAGCCAGCACATGCGCATGACGCCGATGCGTCCGCAAACACTGGAGGACGCCGCACGCGCCAAAGAAATCGTTGCGGAGCTTCGCGCCGGAATTGAAAAGTACAAGGACTATCACGCCGCGTTGAACGACGGTTACAAAATTTTCCTGCCCAATCTCCCGCAACCCGAATATCACTTTACAAATTACGTGAACGGCTTCCTCGAAGCGCTCAAATTCGATCCGTCGCGTCCGACTTCCCTGCTCTACAAGAAAACTTCAGACGGGTACGAACTGGTCGGCGCCATGTACACCATGCCCAAGCGCGCCACGGAAGATCAGCTTAACGCGCGCGTGCCTCTCAGCGTGGCGATGTGGCATCTGCACACCAACCTGTGCATGCCGCAACGAGGACAACTGCGCAGCGCGGATTGGAACAAGTTCGGTTTGAAAGGTTCAATCGCTACGCAAGAAGCCTGCGACGCCGCGAACGGCCGCTTCCAGCCGGTGATCTTCGGCTGGATGGTCCACGTCTATCCCTACGAAGATTCCGCCGACAAAATCTTCGCCATGCACCAGCACATGGACTAGCCAGGCAGCGGTTTCGCCGCGCTGAACGTGCTTCGCCATTCGGGCGGGCTCCTGCCCCATTTCGTTGACTTGTACCCAAGCGCAACCTAATATGACCATCCGATGGCGGTTTCCCTTCTATGATCGGACTAACCGTCTCTCATTACCGCATCTTAGAGAAGCTGGGCGGTGGCGGCATGGGAGTGGTGTATAAAGCCGAGGATCTGCGGCTTGGCAGATACGTGTCCCTGAAATTCCTGCCCGAAGAGCTCTCGAGAGAACCCCTCGCCATCGAACGATTTCAGCGGGAAGCGCGGGCCGCTTCTTCGCTCAACCATCCTCACATCTGCACAATTTATGACGTGGATCAATTCGAAGGGCAGAGCTTCATTGTCATGGAGTTTCTCGAAGGGCAGACCCTCAAACACCGTATTACGGGGAAGCCCATCGACCTGGAGCGCGTGCCGGAATATGGCTTCCAGATGGCGGATGCCCTGGAAGCGGCCCACGCCAAAGCCATTATTCACCGCGACATCAAGCCCGCGAACATTTTCCTCACTGATCGCGGCCAGGTAAAGCTGCTCGATTTTGGACTGGCCAAACTTCTGCCCGAGCGCAAGGGCACGAATCGCGCCAAGTCGGTCGCAGCAAATTTCGGCAATACCACCCAAGATGCGCACCTGACTAGCGACGGCGTAGCTTTGGGCACCGTCGCTTATATGTCCCCGGAACAAGTTCGCGGGCAAGAACTTGACGAGCGCACGGACCTGTTCTCGCTTGGGCTCGTTCTCTACGAAATGTCGACCGGCCAGCGAGCGTTTTCGGGAAACACTTCTGGCGTTATCTTCGATGCAATCCTGAACCGCGCTCCCATCCCGCCGGTGCGCTTGAATCCAGCCATCCCGATTCAATTGGAACAGATTATTGCCAAAGCGCTGGAGAAAGACCGGGAGCTGCGCTACCGATCCGCTTCGGACATGCGGACAGACTTACAGCGGCTGAAACGAGACACGGATTCGGCGAGCGCGATGTCGCTATCGACGGGTCAAACTTCTCGCCAACTGCTGCGGCGTCATTGGCCCCATTTTGTTTGGGGCGGAGTGCTGGCGGTACTGCTGCTCCTGTTCGGGCTGAATGTGGGTAATTTTCGCGACCTGGTATTGGGCGTAGATAGCCAGTCTCGCATCGAATCGATCGCGGTGCTGCCGTTCGCCAATCTCAGCAACGATTCGAAAACTGAGTATCTGAGCGACGGAATTACGGAGAGCTTGATCAACAGCCTCTCCCAACTTCCCAACCTGGCGGTGATGTCTCGCAACACAGTATTCCGCTACAAGGGCCAGCCCGCGGACCCGCAAAAAGTGGGGAAAGAGCTGCACGTCCGGGCCATCCTCACGGGCAGGCTCATTCAGTCTGGCGACGAGTTGATGATCAGCGTGAACCTGGAAGACGTGCAAAACGGCCGGCAGCTTTGGGGCGAACAATACAACCGCAAGCTTTCCAATCTTGTTTCCGTGCAGCAGGAGATTGCCGGAGACATATACACACGCTTGCGCCCCCGGCTTGCTGGAGAAGAAAAGAAATTGTTGGCAAAACGGCCTACAGAAAACGTGGAGGCCTATCAACTCTACCTCCAAGGCTTGTTCTACTGGAACAAATGGACGCAAGCAGATTTTAAGAGAGCGGCGGAGTTTTTTACGCAGGCAGCCCAGAAGGACCCGCGCTACGCACTCTCCTACGCCGGCCTAGCGGATGCTTACAGTATGCTGGGCGACGCCGGTTACCTGCCGCCTTCGGAGGCCTGGCCGAAGGCCAAAGCCGCCGCGATGCAAGCACTCGATATTGACGACACGCTCCCGGAAGCGCATGCCTCTCTAGGTCTTGTGAAGGAACATTTCGAATGGGACTGGACCGGGGCGGAGCGAGAATTCCGGCGGGCTATCGAACTCAATCCAAACTCCGCGACCGCTCACCACTGGTACGGAGATTTTCTGGCCAACATGGGGCGCTCCGAAGAGGGACTGCGCGAAACAAAAAAGGCCCAGGAATTGGATCCTCTCTCTCTGATCATCAACACTACGCTGGCAAAGCAGCTTTATCTGGCAGGTAAGAACGATCAAGCCGTCGAACAATTGCGAAAGGTGCTGGACATCGACGCAAAGTTTGCTCCGGCGCGCCCATTGCTTGAGGAAGTCTACGCGGGGATGGGAAAACAAAAAGAAGCCGTGGCTGAACGGGAAAAGATACTCTCGCTTTCTGGAAGCCCAGAACTGGCAGCTTCCATCGAGGAAGATTTCTCCAAAGGTGGATACAAGGGAGTGCTGCAAAGCTGGCTGGATGGTCTGACGGAAATCTCCAAGTATGGCTACATCTCGCCTTATAACATCGCGCAAGCCTACATGCGGATGGGAGAAAAGGAAAAAACCTTCAGCTGGCTCGAAAAGGCGTACGAGGAACATGACAGCGGGCTTGTTTCGCTTGCCGTCGAGCCCATGTTCGACCCGATACGATCAGACCCCCGATTCAAGGACCTGCTTCGGCGCATGAAGCTGGCGAGTTAGAGATCAGCGAACAGCGCCCGCCCTTTTTTCTGCGAGTCCAGCGTGGAAGAACTGAACGCTACTAGCGCAAAGGATAATCCCGTTCACCAGGCAGATGGCCATCCACGCGCAAGACTTTTAATCCCGGACGCACATTTCGCGCATCCACAAAGGCGATGGCCCCGGGCATGGCAGAGACGAGGTCGTACTGCAGGTCGTTGGAGTAGACAATCTTCGGCGGTGAAACGATCTCCGCACGAAATATCTTGGCCACCCAGTATTGTTTGAACTGCGCTTCCGACATTTGATAAATCACGCGTAAAACGACATCCCTTTCACGAGCGACGGGAGCACGAATGAGCAATACCACCGGGAGCTTGGAATTCCAGTATTGACGCTCGCCGAGAAGGACTTTGCGCACTTCGGAAAGGCTGAGGTCAGAGACGGGAGTGTCTGGGTGAACGATCACGGCGATATCCGTGCCTCGGGCCGTCTGCGCTGCCGAGGGATCCTGAAGGATCGGAAAGACAATGATGGTTATCCAGACGAAAACTACAAATCGTTTGATAGTGGCATTCATTAGTTGGCTCGCTCAGAAAGTGAAATCGGTCTGGAAAAATGCGCCACTCACAAAGGGGTCCGTGGGGAGCCGTTTGAAATACCTGTATTCACCTTTGAACGCCGCATAGTTGGTGATGTCGTATCGCATCCCGAGAATCGACTCCACGAGATCCTGATTCCCAAAGACCTGCTCGCTCAGTGGCGTGTGGGTGTGCTCGAAGCGGTAGTACGGTTTCAAAGATCTTTCCAGCCAGGGGAGGCGGTAGCCGATCTGGGCGTAGAAGGCCTGGCTGTCGGTGACAAAGTTGGTAAGAATGTTGCGGTGATGGACGTTGGCGAATTCCGCGAGGAATTCCGGTGTTTCCTTGGTCCACACGACATGGGCGCCCGAAATCCATTCGCTAAAATTATTTCCAAAGGGGGGAGTACCGGGTAGCGTGATCTTGTCCTTGTACAAGGAAACGCCCATCTGCAAACCGTAGAGTTTGGCAGGCCGGGAATAGAGGTTGGCAACCCACGCCCGATTATTGTTGTTGTCGCCAGCGTCACCGGGACGGCTGATGATCGAACCGCGGCCGTTCCCTACGCCCGCGCTGTAGCTCAGCCCTGCCCATCCGGAAGGTATATTGCCTTCGACGAGGAGACCCACGAAGTGCACCGGTATAAATGTTCCGCCGATCCTGATCATGTCCGGGCGGCCAATGGTTGTTTGCAGCCATGCGCCGTGATGGAAAGCCGTATTCCAGTAGCCGATCGGTGTGTGATACCGCCCGAAGGAAACCTTGAAGAAATCATTGTAGTCGTAGCGAATGATCGAGCGTTCCACTTCCACGGTGTACCCTGTGGGTTGAGCATTGAAGGTCATTTCACCGTAGTAGCTGACTTTTCGAGAAAGCGCCGAAGCCAGGTGCAGGTCGAGCTGGCCGAGATTGAAGCCGCTGTTCGTTCCCTTCTGGTCCGTCGCGGAAAAATCCACGTCGCCAAATCCGCGTATTTGCAGCGAGGGATAGTGAACCTCCATCTGGTGGACCGTGGCCTGTTCGTCCACGGCTTCGTGTTGGTGTCCGGCCCCCGGGCCGCGCACTGGAGCCGCTTCGGGCGATTCCGGTTTCACCGCCGCTGGGACGTTTGCGGCCGTTTCCACGGGAGCAGTAGCCGCGCCGAGTTTTGCCTCCACTTCAGCGAGACGCTGCTCGAGCTTCTGGACGCGCTCAAGCAGGATCCTGTTCTGCTCTGCTTGATCTGGTGGCGCCGAGCTTTGTGCGCGTGCCGCGCCAACTGCAAATAACATCACCACGAGGACCGCCAGTCTTCGATGCACGGTTCCCTCCTCTACTTTTTTCTCAGCTCTTTGCCCTAGGGGAAGAAAGCTCCCTTTGTGAATATTCAGAATGGAACTCTGACAGCCGAACCCGGCAAAACACGGCTCACATGCTGGATGTCAGGCACCGCCCTGAAATATGCGGGAGAGTGGACCGTATTTTATGCTTCGCGACTCGATTGTCAAAACAAACTTTTTCCCGCGCGGCACTATGGAAAGAGTGGGGAGCATCCAGTGGGAGCAGACTAAGTTCCGGAACGTAACCTTCACTGAGTCCTAGAACTTCTATGCCCATCGTCCTATCTTTTGCATGCCGCTGGTCCAATTGCTTCCCGGTACCGCGCCGCGTATCATTACCGATTCATGCATACGGCCCGGCTTCATCTGTCCAAGTCTCGCAACCTCATCCTCGCACTACTGGCGTTTCCAGCGGTCCTGTGTCTGGGTACGCGCGTCGCGCATGCTCAGGAATCGAACGAACTTCTTCCCCTCAATCAAGTGCGCGCGGGCATGCAGGGATACGCCTATACGATCTTCGCCGGGGACCAGATAGAAAAGTTCAACCTCGAAGTCATCGGCGTGCTGGACAATTTTCTTGGGCCCAGGCAGTCCATCATCCTCGTGCAGTTGAAGGGCGCGAAGGTCGAGCACACCGGCGTGGTTGCAGGGATGAGCGGCAGTCCGGTCTATCTGGACGGCAAGCTCGCCGGCGCCCTGTCACTCAAGCTAGGCATCTTCACTAAAGAGCCCATCGCGGGCGTCACGCCCATTAATGACGTGCTGAACCCGCCGCCTCAGCCTGCAACTGCGCAGGCCGCCACGCAGCAACTTGGTCTTCCCAGTGAAGCCTCCACGCGCACGGGCCTTCCTTCCGGCTCCGCGCTCGAGCCCATCGAGACGCCGCTTGTTTTCTCCGGATTCCAGCCGGCAGCGCTCCAGCAATTCGCGAATCAACTGCAGGGCTACGGCTTCGTCGCAGCCCAGGGCGGCACCGCCGCGCCGCAGGCCGATGACGGCCACCTCGTGGCCGGGGACATGGCAGGCATGGTGCTTGTGCAAGGCGACGTCTCCATCAACTCCGCCTGCACCGTGACGGCGGTACGCGCCGACCGCGTCTTCCTTTGCGGCCACCCGTTTCTGAGCCTCGGCGACATTCAGATTCCCATGGCGCGCAGCCGCGTGGTCACCACGCTCTCCTCCGATCTCGCTTCCACGAAAATCGTCAACGTCGGCGGCTCCATCGGCACCATTACTGGCGATCATCTCACCGCTGTCACCGGTAAACTCGGTACCGCTCCGCCGATGATTCCTCTCGAGCTCACCCTGCTGGTTTCCGGGGCCGAGCCCGCGAAGCAGAAAAAACTCCACTTCGAACTCGTTAACCTTCCAAAGCTCACGCCGCTTCTCGTCGCGCTCACCACCTTCAACGGCCTCACGCAAAATTCCCTCTACGGCGAAGGCACCACGCTCCATCTATCCGGCGAAATTCGCCTGCAAGGTCACCTTCCCGTCCACATCGAAAACACTTTCGCTCCCGGCGATTCTCTTTCCCCTGACGGCCTGCCCATCGCCCTGACGATGCAAAACATTTTTGCACGTCTGTTCCTCAATTCGTTTGAACCGGCCAAAGTGGAAAGCATCACTCTCCAGGTCGAGAGCGTTCCCGGCAGAAAATCATTCACCATCGAAAGCGCGTGGCTCGAAAAAGGCGAAGCCACACCCGGCGAAACTCTGCGCGTGCGGGTTCTCCTTCGTCCGTATCGCGGTCCGGCCCGCGTGGAAGAAACCACCGTGCGCGTTCCCGAACAGATTGCCCGCGGCACCACGCTGCGCGTCCTGGTCAGCGACGCCGATCTGCTCAATCGCGCCTCGCGCGGTTTCGCTTTTGCCGGAGCCGGCAGCGGCCCCAACGGCCTGGACCAGCTCATTGCCTTGCTAAATCGGGAGCGCCGCAACGATCGTCTGTATGTTGGTCTGTTCGCGCCGTCCCCTACGCTCCTTTGGGACGACAAGGAGCTTCCCAACATTCCGCTCTCGCAAATCAACGTTGTCGATGGCCGCCCCACTCCCGGCACCGTGCAGATACTCCGCGAATCGCTGGCCAGTGAAGCTTCTATCCCGCTCGGAGGCCCCGTCTCCGGCGTCATATCCCTGAATCTGCAAATCCGGTGAACATTTCAATGACTCCATCGCCCAAGCGACTGCCCAAATTCTTTCGGTCCGTCGTGGTGCAACGCCGCCCTGTATTTTTCTCCTTACTTCTTTGCTTCCTTACGTCGTTACCTCTTTTCGCCGAACACACTCGCCGCTGGCGGCAGTCTTCTTACGATGAATTCCTGAAAGGCACCGCGCACGGTGTGGCGGTCCGCAGCGACGGCCGCCTCGAACTCGCGCCAAAATTCACTTTGCTCGCCGACGCGGACGCTTCCTATCTCTGGTCCGTGCGCCTCGATCCCAAGGGCACGCTTTACGCCGCCGGCGGCTCGCCTGCCAAAGTTTTTCGTTTCGATTCGAACGGCAAACCCGCCGTGGCCTTCGACTCCACCGACCTCAATGCGCAAACCATCGCCTTCGACGCTAAAGGCGCTCTGTATGTCGGCACTTCTCCCGATGGCAAGGTTTACCGCGTCTCCGCTTCCGGCGAAAAATCCGTTTTCTTCGATCCCAAGACGAAATACATCTGGGACCTCGCATTCGCACCCGACGGAACTCTCTATGTCGCCACTGGTGACAAAGGCCAAGTCTTCGCCGTCGCCCCCGATGGCAAGGGCGAACTCTTTTACTCCAGCGACGAAGCACACATTCGCGTTTTGGCTTTCGACGCCAAGGGCAATCTCATCGCCGGCACCGAACCCAGCGGCCGCATTCTGCGCATCTCGAAAATCTACGCAAAAGGCGCGAGCGATCCCGCAACACCCAAAGCCGAGGGCTTCGTCCTCTACGAAACCTCCAAACGCGAAGTCACTTCCCTGGCCGTCGCTGCCGATGGCACCATCTACGTCTCCGCCATTGGCGAGAAGCAGCGCACTGGCCAGGCCCCCACCACGATTATCTCCACGCCGCAAGGCACGACGACTTTTACTTCCAGCGGCATAATCGCTGGCGGCCAGGTCCAGCCACAACAGCCCTTCATCCCTTTTCCGCCGCAACTCTCCAGCAGTATTTACCGCATCGGTTCCGACGGCGCGCCCGAAGAGGTTTGGACCTCGCGCGAAGATATCGTCTACGCTTTGGGAATTGCTTCCGACGGCCGGCTCCTGGCCGGCACCGGCAATAGCGGCGCGCTCCTCACCATCGATGGACACGGTGTCTTCGCGCATCTCGCCAAGTCCGGTTCCGCGCAAATCACCGGCATCGCTCGTAATTCTGCAGGCAAAGTTTTTCTTTGCACTGCCAACCCGGGGAAAGTTTATTCCGTTGGCCCCGAGTTCGAAGCCGAGGGCACGTTCGAATCGCGCTCTTTCGACGCGCAGCTTTTCTCGCAGTGGGGCCGCATCGAGTGGTGGAGTCCTCCGGCGGGCGCGAAGGCATCGGCGCATTCGAACGAACCGCGCCTCGAATTTTTCGTGCGCTCGGGAAATACCGAAGATCCCGGCCGCGAATGGTCCCGCTGGTACGGCCCTTATGCGAAATCGGGCAGCGCGATGGAAGCGCCCTCGGCGCGGTTTGCACAGTGGAAGGCCGTCATCCACGATGGACGCCCGGGCGACGGCATCGATTGGGTCAGTCTCGCGTATCTGCCGCGCAACGTCGCGCCAGTCATCGATGGAATCGTCCTTCAGGATCCTGGCGTGCGCGCACAGAGCCAAACAGTCATTTCGGCGGGCCAGCCGGCAAATGTGACTCTGAAGATGCCGCCTTCGCCCAATGTTTCCGGCATGGTGATCACCCAGAGCAGCACGCCGTCGCGATTCGAACAACCGCCGCAAGGCACCCTGCAAAAGAGCTATCAAACCGTTCTGTGGACCGCGCATGACGACAACGACGACGAAATGCGCTACGCCGTTTATTTTCGCGGCGAAAACGAACGCGGATGGAAATTGCTGAAGGACAACCTCGACCAGAAATTCTATTCGTGGGACACCACTACACTGCCGGATGGCGCCTACTACCTGAAGATCGCAGCCACGGACGCCCCGTCAAATCCCCCCGCTCTTGCCATCCGCACCGAACGCGAAAGTGAGCGCTTCGAAGTAGACAACACGCCGCCAACAATCGAAGGGCTGCACGCCGCCGCCGCTGTTCTCCAAAGCGGATCTTTATCCGTTGTCAATGTCACGGCCGAGTTCATCGCCAGAGATAGCGGGAGCAACATCGAGAGAGCCCAATACAGCGTTGACGGCGGCGAGTGGATTCTTGTCGCACCGACTGGATCGGTCAGCGATGCGCCCGAAGAGCATTACCAATTCTCACACAGCTTTTCATTCATCGCGCCTGCCTTGACTGAGCGCGAACACACGATTGCCGTGCGCGCCTACGACCGATTCGAAAACGTCGGGAGTGCGAAAGCCTCTTTCATTGTGCCGACCGGTAAACTTTGAATTTCGAGGGCTCTACAATGAAGGCCGGGCTCAAGCCCGGCCTCTATATATGCAAACTAATTACTGAAAACTGAGGACTGACAACTGTTTTTCAGTTCGCCCAGCGGTCTGTCGGAGGGACAGTTTGGAATTTCTCAATTTCCGCGCCGAACCCGATGCGCCCGTCGCCGTAGGGCTCGTTGCGGACATGCACGACGCGCGCGGTGCAGCGAATCTCTTGCGCGGAATTACCTGTCACTTCCGCCGGCATCCGCAGTGTCGCTTCAATGGGCATTCCCACTTGCAGCGGCGCCGACGACGCGAAAAAGAACCCGCCACGTGAGACGTTTAGAGCTTCCGTAAAATGTTCGGTCCTGTCCGCGGCTACCCCGAGCGCGCGGAAACGCAACGGCGTCCGGAGACCGAGGCGAGCCAATTGGCGGCGTTCAGACACTTTCATTTTGTCCTCCCCCAGCGCGC